>Ga0181570_10000648_pt1 | contig 32238 bp, 33 predicted proteins | sample 101ome_18_FD_148667 | JGI IMG/M metagenome (GOLD analysis project Ga0181570, IMG submission 148667) | Coastal salt marsh microbial communities from the Groves Creek Marsh, Skidaway Island, Georgia - 101406AT metaG (spades assembly) | ecosystem: Environmental > Aquatic > Marine > Intertidal zone...
AATGATATTGCCAACTTGCCTAAAACCAAGTGAGTCTTTCTTTCTCCATTCATTAATTTGTGACCACCATGATTGTTTAGATGCCAATTTTTTTTGATTGTGAAGTTTCTTTAATTCATCAACTAACAACCTCAAAGTTTCTGAACAGTCACCAACAATCCCATAATCAACCGAAACAACCTTATTTATAGATGATTTATCAATGTCTATATGAATCTTTTTTGAATTTGGTGAAAAAGCATTTAATCTTCCAGTAACTCTATCATCAAACCGAGCACCTACATTTATCATAACGTCACAATGATGCATTGCTAAGTTAGCTTCGTATGTTCCATGCATACCAAGCATACCTAAAAAGTTTTTGTGATTATTGGGAACAGCACCTAAACCCATTAGTGTGAGAGTAACTGGCGCGTCAATCAGATCAACCAATTCTGTCATAAGTTTAGAGGCTTCAGGGCCAGAATTAATTAATCCACCACCACCATATATGATAGGTTTTTCTGAATTAATAAGTAAATTGGCAACTTTATTAATTACATTAGGATCAACAGACAATGAATTAGAGCTAACTTTGTATGATTTATTTATTTTTTGTTTATATTTTACCTTAGTTAGCTGAATATCCTTTGGAAGATCAACCAGAACTGGTCCAGGCCTTCCTGTTGATGCAATATCAAACGCCTCATGAATAACATCACATAAAATATCTGCGTTTTTTACTAGATAATTATGTTTTGTACATGGCCTTGAGATCCCAGTAGTGTCAGCTTCTTGAAATGCATCTGTTCCAATTAGGTGTGTTGGTACTTGTCCACTTAAACACACAATGGGAATAGAATCCATTAAAGCATCCGTTAAACCTGTAATAGCATTTGTAGCACCAGGGCCAGAAGTAACCAATACACAACCAACCTTTCCAGTTGATCTGGCATAACCTTCAGCTGCATGAACAGCTGCCTGCTCATGCCTTACTAAAATGTGTTTTAGTGACTTATTTTGAAAAATAGCATCGTATAAAGGCAAAACAGCGCCACCAGGATAACCAAAAATTACTTCTACACCGTTTTCTACCAACGCTTTTATAACAGCCTCAGCGCCTACAATAAGTTCATCATTACTCATAAAAAATTCCATTAAATAATTGTAAGCAATCTTGTTAACAAGATTCTAATTAGCCGTCAACTTTATAATATAAAATTACAATTAGCATGCTTATAATGAAATAATATTAGATATATAACGTTTTATTTGGAATATAATTATGGGAAAACCATGTAAATTGCCTTTTTACATAGCGCCTTGTATCTCTTTTACTTAAATTTACAGCCTCTTCATAAGATATTAGACTATCTAGATATTGAAGTAACCATTTAACTCCTAGAGATTTTGAGATAGGAAGAGAACGATCGATCTTATTTTTCCATAAAGTCTCAACTTCACCCAGAGCTCCACTTGCGAGCATTTTATCAAACCTAATATCACAATTTCTATAAATTGCGCTCCTTTCAGATTTTATCATAAGGGAGAAGATTTTCTTTTCTAATTTACCTTCGCGTGGTTGGTTATGCCAAAATGTCATATTTTTTTTTGTTTCCAGAAAGACACTATAAGCTCTTATTAATCTTTGTTTATCATAATTAACATTGACAAAATCAGGATCTATTTGACCATTTAATTGCTTAAACTTTTCAATACCAATCTCATTATACTTATTTAAAGATATTTTTTTATTTTTTTCAGAAATGTTTGGTATTTTAGCTATGCCATTTATAACAGCATTAATATACAAGCCAGAACCGCCAACTATAATGGGTACTTTTTTAATTTGTTTTGCTTTATTTAGGGTTAATTTTAAATCTGCTAACCAATCAGCAACTGAGTAATTTGTAAATGCATCAACATAACCGTATAAAAAATGCGGTATACCTTGTTGATCTTCTTCAGTTGGTCTTGCAGACAACAATTTTAAATCACTATATACTTGGACAGAATCTGCATTTAAAATTACACCATTAATTTTTCGAGCTAATTCTATAGCAATCGCAGATTTACCAACACAAGTAGGACCTGCAATTACTACGGCATCGTATTCCCAAGAAACTTTATTTGGAAATATATCAAGAATTTGTTCAAAATTTAAGGTGCTAGACATGACAATAACATTAATATATGTAAAAATTTATGAGTTATTTATTAATATCAAATACCACAGATAAAAAAATAAATTTAAATGATTTAGATTTAATTTCTCAACATATCAAAAAAATAGTTAAAACCGATATTAACTTTAAAGAATTAAGTATCAACAAAGCATATGAATGTTATTTACCAAAAAATGAAACATATTATGAGTTATTAGATTTTATTACAAAATTAAAAACTCAAAAAAAATTAGACGTAAATATTATAAAATCAGAAAGCATAAGAAGAAAAAAATTACTCTTAGCAGATATGGATAGCACCATTATCAAAGAAGAGAGCTTAGATGAGCTGGCAAAGTTAATTGGGAAAGAAAAAGAAATAATTCAAATTACTAAAGAAGCCATGGAAGGAAAAATAGATTTTAAAAAGGCATTATTTGATAGAGTATCAATACTAAAGGGGGTTTCTTTTGATATTTTGGAGAATTTAAAGTCTAAAGTCGAAATTAATGAAGGTGCAAGCGAACTAGTTAAAACTATGAAATATAATAAAGCAACTACAGTCTTAGTATCTGGTGGATTTACTTTTTTAACAAATTATTTAAAAAACAAACTAGGTTTTGATTTTGTTCACGCTAATTCACTTCAACACAGTATTGATACATCAGGCAAAAAAGTACTTGCAGGCATGGTTGCTGAGCCAATTCTAGATAAAGAGGCTAAGCTTAAATATCTAAATCAATATTTAAATAAGTATAGTTTAGAACCTGAAGAATCAATGTGTGTAGGTGATGGAGCTAATGACATTGATATGATAGTAAATTCTGGAATGGGGGTTTCTTTTAATGGCAAAAAAGCACTTAAAGATGTTGCTGATTTACACTTTGAATACACCAGCCTTCTTGGTTTACTATATGCCCAAGGTTACTGCGACAAGGAAATCATTTCTTAAATAAAAAGTTATTTTAGCTCTATAGCTACAAATCTTGTTCCATTTTCAATCTTAACCAAGAATAGTAAGGCCTTTCTTTTTTGCTTAAGAGCATTCTTCAAAGATTGGTCAATTATATCTAGCGAATTAACTTCTACTTGCCCAACTCTAATTATAACCATTCCAGGCACAAGACCCGCAGATTGCGCAGGGCTTTCGTCTTTTACAGAAGTAATTACAACTCCTTTATCTATATTTTTAAGATTGAATTTTGATTTGTTTTTAGGATTTAATTCTTCTGCTACAAAACCTAATTTGTCATATTCTTTTTTATCACCAACTGAATTACTTGATTGACCAATTAGATTTTCTTTTTCAGCTAATTCTAATTCACCCAAAACGACATTAAGAGATAACTCTTTACCATTTCTAAGAATAACTAAAGGAACAGATTTACCAACAGGAGTACCTGCGACTACTTTTGGAAGTTCTTTCATATTTTCAATATCTATATTATTAAACTTTAATATAACGTCACCAGTTTTAACTCCTGCCTTCTCAGCTGGACCTCCTTCAGTTGCTGAAGAAACTAAAGCGCCCTTTGCAGATTTCATTCCCAAACTATCAGCTATTTCTTGCGATATCTCTTGTATTAAAACGCCAAGCCATCCCCTTTTAGTTCTTCCATATTGTTTGAGTTGGTCTGTTACTTGCTTTGCAAGGTTAGATGAAACAGCAAACCCAATGCCAACAGACCCTCCAGATTGAGAAAATATTGCTGTATTAATTCCAACCACATTACCTTTCATATCAAACAAAGGACCACCAGAGTTACCTCTGTTAATAGAAGCATCTGTTTGAATATAGTCATCATAAGATCCTGATAGGTTTCTTCCCCTAGCAGACACAATGCCCGCTGTAACTGTTCCACCAAAACCAAATGGATTTCCTATTGCCATAACCCAATCACCAACTCTTAGATCATTAGAATCACCAAATTTTACAGCTTTTAATTTAGTTTTCTTAGGATCAATTTTTAAAAGTGCTACGTCTGTTTTTGGGTCTTTTCCAACAACTGTGGCTTCAAAAGAGGTATCGTCATATAATATAACCATGATTTTCTCAGCATTATCTATGACATGATTATTAGTTATAACGTATCCGGTATCATCAATAATAAAACCTGACCCTAATGATTGAGCCTTTCTCTTTTTACCGCCTGGTTGATCAAATTGTTTGAAAAAATCTTCAAATGGTGAACCAGGAGGAAAGGAAGGCATTTGCCTTGATCTTTCTTCAATTACAGTAGTAGTTGAAATATTTACTACTGAAGGGCTAAGTTTTTCGGCAAGATCAGCAAAACTATCGGGTGCGCTTTTAGCATGAGATATATTAACTGCAAAAAATATAATAAAAATATTAATTGAAAAAGCACAACTAAGTTTTTTAATTAAGGACATAACAACACCATCAAAATAATTTAATTATTATTTATACTCGAAAAAAAGGCAGTTTTATGGCTCATAGAAATAATATCCAATTTAATAGAACTTATTTTCCGCTTTGATTGCCAAAAAAGCTGAAGAAATCACTGTCTGGACTAAGCAACATTGTAGTGCCATCATCAGAAAAAGTGTTCTCATAAGCAAGCATAGAACGATAAAATTTAAAAAAGTTTTCATCTTGACCAAAAGCATCAGAATAAATTTTGATAGCTTCACCATCGCCATTACCCCTTAATGCCTCAGCTAATCTCTTACTTTCCGCTACAAGTACAACTTTTTGTTTTTCAGCATCAGCCCTAATTTTTTGTGCTTCTTCAGCACCTTCCGCTCTAAACTCTTTTGCTTCTTGTTGTCTTTCAGTTTTCATTCTATTGAAAATATTCTGACTTGTTGCTTCAGGATAATCAGCTCTTCTAATTCTGACATCGATTATTTCCATTCCAAGTCTCTTTATTATATCATTAACCTCATCGGAAATATCATTAACAATTTCAGCTCTTGCATCTGATAAAATAGCAGTAAGCTCGTAACTTCCAAAAACTCTCCTAACAGAAGAATCGATAATTGAGTCTAATCTCTGACGAGCGCCAAACTCGCTTCTAACTGTCTGAAAAAATAATAATGGATCAATGATCTTAAATCTGGAATAAGTATCCACTTCTAATCTCTTTTGATCAGCCAATATCACTTCTTCAGAATCTTGAGAAACAAGAGATAAAACTCTTTTCTCAAAAAAAGTAACTTCTTGTATAAATGGAATTTTAAAGTTTAGACCAGGTTTATTAACTAACCTCTTTGGCTCTCCAAATTGAAGCACTAAGGCCTGTTGAGTTTGATCAACAATAAAAAAAGAACTTAACAAACCAAAGAGAACTACAAGAACACTCGCGCCTGATAGGATTTTATAAGAAGACATTATTAGTTACCCTTTTGATTTAATTGATTTAGAGGAAGATAAGGAACAACACCTGAAGTACTAGCAGATTTATCCATTATAATTTTTTTTACATTAGAAAAGACTTTTTCCATAGTTTCCAAATAAATTCGAGATTTGGTAACTTCAGGATTAAGCTTATAACTTGTATAAATTGAGTTAAACCTGTCAGCGTCACCCTTTGCTCTATTAACAACTTCACTAGCGTATGCTTCTGCTTCTGAAATTAATTGAGCTGCCTCACCTCTTGCTCTTGGAACAATATCGTTTCTAAATGCTTCGGCTTCGTTGATTAATGTGTCTCTATCCTGTCTTGCTCTTTGAACATCATTAAAAGCATCAATAACTTCAGCTGGAGGATTTACTGATAACAATTGAACATTTCGAATTTCAACACCAGCCTGATACTCATTTAAAAGTTCTTGAAGCATATTTTTGGCTTTAACTTGAATTTCTTGCCTACCACCAGTAAGAGCTGTTTGGATATTTGTTTGACCAATTATATCTCTCATAACTGATTGAGCGGCCACCTTAACGGTTTCTGGAGGATCTTGTATATTAAACAAATATGCACCTGCATCTGCAATTTTCCAAAACACAACAAAATCAATATCTATATTATTTTCATCACCTGTAATCATTTTGGACTCATCAGGGACATCTCTCCTATTTGAAGTACCTGCTCCAAAGGATCTGTAACCTATTTCAATTCTATTATCTCTTGTAACATCAGGGGTAAATACCTTTTCTATTGGTGTTGGGAGATGATAGTGTAAACCAGGTGGAGTAGTTCTAACCCATTCACCAAACCTCATGACAACACCTTGTTCTTGTGGGTTAACTCTGTAAATACCTGTCATTAACCATAAACCCAAAAGAATAAACAAAAGAATAGTTATGCCTTTTCCTCCACCAAAACCCGTTGGCATCATTTTCTTAAATTTTTCCTTACCTTCTTTAAGCATCTGATCAACGTCAGGTGGTGTACCATTTGAGTTAGGCTTCTTTCCCCATGGGTTGTTACCCCCACCACTTCCCCAAGGACCAGAGCCATTATCATTAATCTTATTTATAATCATTTGAGAAACTCCAATGGTTTACATAATTTAATTAGAATTGAAATACTTTATGTATTGTATATGATATTTGCATTATGTTAGTACATTTCAACCTCTCTTAAAAATTATTTCTAGGTAAACTTAATGAGTGAAAAAAAATTAGATGAAATTAGAAAAGTTTTAAGTTCAATTACACTTTCAAATAGATCAACTAACATCGTTGATTCCAAGATGGTTAGTGGATTAGAACTAAAAAAAAATATAATTACATTTGCACTTGAACTCGCACCAGAAGAGCTCAAAGATTCAAGAGAAATTAAAAAAACTATAGAAGATAAATTATTATTAATTTCTCAAATTGACAAAGTCTCAGTTGTTATTACGACACACAACAACACAAAAGAGAAAAATGGGCAACAGAACAAACCTCTTAAACCAGCTTCTAACATTATAGCAATTGCAAGTGGCAAAGGCGGAGTTGGTAAATCAACAACTGCAATAAACCTAGCTTTATCATTATTGAAACTAAATTTTAAAGTTGGAATTCTAGATGCAGATATTTATGGTCCTAGTCTACCCAAACTAACTGGGATAAATATCAAACCAAAAAGTAATGGAAAGAAAATTATTCCACACAATGCTTTTGGGTTACAAGCTATGTCAATTGGATATTTGGTTCCTGAAGATGCCGCCACTATATGGAGAGGACCCATGGTAATGAGTGCTATTGAGCAATTACTTAGGGATGTTGATTGGCAAAATCTAGATATACTAATTATTGACATGCCCCCAGGAACTGGAGATGCACAATTAACATTATCTCAAAGAGTTCAGCTTGCAGGAGCAATAATCGTTTCAACACCTCAAGATTTATCATTAATTGATGCTAGAAAGGGACTAAACATGTTTAAAAAAGTTAACGTTCCTATTTTAGGAATTATAGAAAATATGAGCTATTTTCTTTGTGAGAAATGTGAAACTCAACATAATATTTTTGGAAATGGTGGTGCCAAAGCTGAAGCAGATAAACTAGGAGTACCATTTCTAGATGAAATCCCATTAGACATATCCTTAAGAACAAGTTCAGATGAAGGTAAGCCAATTGTCTTTCAAGAACCAGACAATCTGATTTCAAAAAAATATCTAGAAATTGCTAACTTAATTGCTGAAAGCCTTGAAAAACAAAAAAAACCAATGCCAACAATAATACAGTAAATCTTTAATTTACTCTTTGGTAATGCCAATAACTAAATTCAGGAGAATTAATATTTTTATGAAATTCCTGTAATTTCGTTTTTTTCCAATCTTTATCATTTAATTTTGGAAACTTAGCTCCTTTAGTTATATTTATTTGAACCTTTGTCATTTGAATTACATCACAAAAATCTATACCCAAATTATAAATTTCTGATCCTCCAAATAGAAATATTTTTTTTTGGACAGTTACTTCTGGGTTGTGCTTTTCATTTTTAATCCATTTATCTGCTTCTTGTATTGCTTCATCAAAAGAATTAACTACTATCGCTCCATTGAAATTAGTAAGATTTGAGCGTGTTAAAACTATATTTGCCCTGCCAGGAAGAGGCCTTCCTATAGATTCCCATGTTTTTCTTCCCATTATCAAAGGGGCACCCATTGTCATAGATTTCAACCTTTTTAAATCACCAGGTAAATGCCATAACAATTTATTTCCATCGCCAATAATTCTATCTTCGTTCATGGCTACAACACATTCCATAGGGTATTTTAAATTATTCTTATTGAGCATTTTTAAACAGCTACGGGAGCAGAAATATTAGGATGAGGGTCATAATCTAAAATTTCAAAATCTTCATATTTAAAATCATTTATGCTATCAAATTTTTTCCTAAACTTTAAATTTGGCAACGTTTTAATGGACCTTGATAACTGTACCTTTGCCTGATTAAAATGGTTTTTATAAATATGGGCATCTCCTAAGGTATGTACAAAGTCGCCAACTGAAAGGCCTGTTACATTTGCAATCATATGAGTTAAAATTGAATATGAAGCTATATTAAAAGGAACTCCTAAAAAAATATCTGCACTTCTTTGATATAATTGACAAGATAATTTATTATCTGAAACATAAAATTGAAAAAGGCAATGGCAAGGTGGCAAAGCCATGGATTCCACATCTGATGGGTTCCATGCAGAAATAATTAGCCTTCTTGAGTCAGGGTTTTTTTTGATCTGATTAATTATATTATTTAATTGGTCAATTTTTTTCCCATCTGGCGTATCCCAACTTCTCCATTGCTTTCCATAAACTGGTCCAAGGTCACCTTTTTCATCAGCCCATTCATCCCATATTGATACATTATTTTCTTTTAAATAAGAAATATTAGTATCACCCTTAATAAACCACAATAATTCATGTATAATAGATTTTAAGTGAAGTTTTTTTGTTGTGAGTAAAGGCAATCCATCCATTAAATTAAATCTCATTTGCCACCCAAAAACAGAATGGGTTCCCGTTCCTGTTCTATCATTTTTGATGTTACCTTCATCAAGAACGTGACTTAATAAATCTAAATATTGCTTCATCAATAACTCCAATAGAAATAATTAGTTTAATTCTATCATTATGTGTTCTTTAATAAAAATAATAAATGATGTATACTAAAAAGGTCATTTCTATGACTATGGTGATAAACGTTTTTTAGAATAAGCTTAGCGGACCCGGGGGCGGTACCCGGCGCCTCCACCATGATATGGGGGCGAAATAGGATCGACGCGTGTAGTAAAAATTAAATTTTCACTCGGTATTGTACCACCGTTATCGGGCTATTTTAGTAGTTGCAAACGACAACTATGCTCCGGTAGCTGCAGCAGCGTAAGCAGCCAAAGCAACCGAAACTTAGTCCAATTTTATAGCTAAAATTGGCGGGGTTAAGTTTACCTGGCAACAGAAATACTTAGATGGCGAGAATTTAATTCTCGCCATTTTTTCTAATTATATCTTGTAAAAATTATATTAAAAAATATAGAATAGATAAATTAATTAATAAATTTAGGGGAATTAGTTTTAGTGGATAATAGCAATAATGGTGGACTAGAAAATAAAGGTTTTGATTACGACTCTTTGGTTGAAGAAAGTCTAAAAAATGTTGTTAAAAAAGTTTTAAAAATTACATCAGAAACTGGCCTTGAGGGTGAAAGTCATTTTTTTATTTCATTTAATGGTAATGATCCAGACGTAATTGTTCCCCCTGAGTTAAAAAATAATGATAATGCAGAAATAAAAATAATTATACAGCATCAATTTTGGGACTTAAAAACAACCGATGACCATTTTGAGGTAACATTATCTTTCAATGGGCAGAAAAAGAATATTTTTATCCCTTTTAGAGCTGTTACCTCTTTTACAGATCCATCAGTAGGGTTTGGTCTCCAATTTAAAGTTGAAAATGAATTAAAACTTCTTCCAGATGATGTTAATGCTAAAAAAAATTTATCTCCCAAAATTCCTACTATTGAATTAGATCAAGAAACTAAGTCAGGTGAAATAGTTTCTTTAGACGAATTCAGAGATAAAAAATAAAATCAATCACTTCATTAAGGAGAGTTACTTGAGCGAATTTAATTATTCACCAATGTTCCCAGTTTTAGAAGACAAAACTGATTATATCAAAATTTCTGATTCCTATGTTAGCAAATTAACACTTAATGGAATTGAAATTTTAAAGATTGAACCCAAAGCGCTAACTTTACTAACTCAAAGAGCTTTTAAAGACGTGTCTCATTTATTAAGAACTTCTCATCTTGAACAACTAAAAAATATATTAGATGACAAGGAAGCCTCACAAAACGACCATTTTGTTGCTCTAACCATGCTCAAAAATGCAAACATCTCTTCTGCGGGGATTCTCCCAATGTGTCAGGACACTGGGACTGCTATAGTTATGGGTTATAAAGGAGAAAAAGTTTTCACTAACTGTGATGATGGCAAACATATATCTTTAGGTGTTTATAATACTTATAAAGAAAATAACTTAAGATTTTCACAACTTGCACCATTATCTATGTTTAATGAAAAAAATACAGCTAATAACCTTCCTGCTGAAATCACTTTATTTGCGTCAGAAGGAGCAGAATACAAGTTTGCATTTGTACAAAAAGGTGGTGGCTCAGCTAATAAAAGTTTTTTATTTCAAGCTACCCCTGCAAGTTTGAATTACGAAGGTTTAAAAGATTTTTTATATGAAAAAATAATATCCTTAGGAACAGCAGCATGCCCTCCCTATCATCTTTCAATTGTTATTGGAGGAACTTCAGCAGAACTAAATCTAAAAACTGTTAAGCTTGGTTCAATGCGTTACTTAGATAATTTACCTACCGAAGGCGACCATAAAAGTGGTCATGCTTACAGAGATTTAGAGTGGGAAAAAATCATACTAGATATGACTCGGGAGATGGGAATTGGCGCTCAATTTGGAGGTAAATATTTCTGTCATGACGTTAGGGTTATTAGATTACCTAGACATGGTGCTTCATTACCAATAGGTATCGGTGTGTCTTGTTCAGCAGATCGTCAAGTATTAGGTAAGATAAATGAAAATGGAATTTTTATTGAAAAATTAGAAACTGATCCTGCACAATTCTTACCTGAAATTGATCCCCAAAATATATCATCAGATAAAGTAATTAATATAGATCTCAACAAACCAATGACACATATTTTAGAACAGTTAAATGAATGTGAAGTTAAAACAAGAGTTAGCCTAACTGGACCTTTAATTGTAGCTAGGGACATAGCCCACGCAAAACTTTTAGAAAGATTAGATAAAGAAGGATCACTTCCAGATTATATAAAAAATCATCCTGTCTATTATGCAGGACCTGCAAAAACACCTGAAGGAATGGCATCAGGTTCGTTTGGCCCCACAACTGCGGGCAGAATGGATGCATATGTAGATAAATTTCAACAAAACGGCGGCTCGATGGTTATGCTTGCAAAAGGTAACAGGTCTTCACAAGTCAGAGAAGCTTGCAGTAAATATGGAGGTTTTTATCTTGGTACTATTGGAGGAACAGCTGCTAAAGTTGCACTTGATTGTATCAAAAAAATTGAGGTTTTAGAATACCCTGAGTTAGGAATGGAAGCCGTTTGGAAAATAGAGGTGGAGAATTTTCCTGCATTTGTTGTTATTGATAATAAAGGTAATGACTTTTTTAAAAATTAATCAGTCATTTTTTTCATTACAGCAAAGAGATCAGATTTTCCTTCAAACCCAATTCCATTGATTTCAGGTAGATTAACAAAACTATTTTCCACCTTAACGCCATCTGGGAAGCCCCCATACGGTTGAAAAAGATCTGGATAACTTTCATTACCTCCTAAACCTAATCCAGCAGCTATTGCTAAAGACATTTGGTGACCACCATGAGGAATACATCTCGAAATATCCCAATCATGTTTTTTAAGCATTTCAATTATTTTTAAATACTCAACCAAACCATAACTCAAGGCACAATCAAACTGAAGCCAGTCTTTTTCTTTTCTCATACCAGCATATCTAATGAGGTTTCTAGCATCTTGAACTGAGAATAAATTTTCTCCGGTTGCTATTGACCCCATATAATTTTGGCTTAATTGTTTATGAAGTTCAAAGTCAAGTGGATCACCTGGCTCTTCGTACCAAAATAAATTATATTGAGATAAAGCTTTTCCATAATTGATAGCTGTTTCTAAATCAAACCTCCCATTAGCGTCAACTGCAAGCTGATCGTCAGGTCCCAAAATATCAAGTATTGCTTCTATTCTTTTACAATCTTCTGACAAAGAAGCTCCGCCAATCTTTTTTTTGACTACTGAGTATCCAAGATCTAAATATTTTTTTATTTCATCAGTTAACCCACTTAAACCTTGATCAGGCCAATAATATCCCCCAGCGGCATAAACAAAAACTTTTCTATTTGGTTGGCCGTCCCCATACCTTTCTGCAAGAACTTGATATAGAGGCTTTTCTTCAATTTTTGAAACAAGGTCCCAAATTGCCATATCAATAGTTCCAACAGCAACAGACCTTTCTCCGTGTCCTCCAGGTTTTTCGTTTTTCATCATAATGTCCCACATTTTGTGAGGATCGAAGTTGTTGCCTTCTTCGTTTATAATATCTTCTGGCGAAGCTTCTAATAACCTAGGCCTAAATCTTTCCCTTATCAGGTGACCTTGTCCATATCTACCATTGGAATTAAAGCCATATCCGATAACAGGCTTCCCATTTTTTTTAATATCACTACATACAGCGACTAAACTGATTGTCATTTTAGAAAAATCAATGTAAGCGTTTTTAATATTAGAACTAATAGACTTAGTATCTTCAATTATATTTGTAATTTTCATATTTTTTGTGGGCTATAGCTTAAGTTAATTAACAAAAAAGCTAACTACTAAATCACAGTAATGTAAATTAGCCTTGACGAGCTTTAAATCGAGGATTTCTTTTATTAATTACATAAAGACGGCCTCTTCTCTTCACTATTTGACAGTGTCTATCTCTGGCCTTTAATGTTTTTAAAGAACTAACGACTTTCATTTTAATTTCCACATTTTGAATTTGTTATCTAATTATATTAACAATTTATTTTGGTCAATATTTATCTTATAAATATATTTATTACTTAAATCTTACCCCACCACCACCTAAACCACAATAACCATTAGGATTCTTATATAAATATTGTTGATGATAAGCTTCAGCAAAATAAAATTCTACATCATATTTTATTTCAGTTGTAATTTTTTTAAATCCATTAAGATCAAGTAAGTTTTGAAATTCTAACATTGTTTTTTTTACTTCTTTAATATCTTGATTTTCTTCTATATAAATTGCCGATCTATATTGAGTTCCAATATCGTTCCCCTGTCTCATACCTTGTGTAGGATCATGACCTTCCCAAAAAGCAATCAGAATTTTTCTTAAGCTTATTTTTTTTGGGTTATAAACCACCCTGACAACCTCTGTGTGTCCAGTTAAACCACTACAAACTTCTTCATATGTAGGGTTTTTTGTATGGCCACCTGCATATCCAACTGATGTATGATATACACCCTCAAGTTGCCAAAAAATTCTTTCTGCTCCCCAAAAGCAACCCATGCCAATAATTATAGTTTTAAAATTTTCAGGGATTTCTCTGAAATCAATGCCATTAATCTCATTTCTTAAATCTATATTAATTTGATTTTCTCTACCCACTAAAGCTTTACTCTTTTTGACTATTTCTTCTTTATTATTAAAAAAAAACATTAGATCCTCTAATTACGAAAAGTTATCAGATAAGAGTTTAAATTAAATCAAACCAGAACTTGACCAATATATAAGTACAATATAATGAAATTGTTTGATTAATTAAAGGATTAGTTACAATGAATGAGGACATTTATGGCATAAAAAAATGGGGGGATGATATACTTGATGTACTCGAAAATGGAAATATTGGGCTTAAAAATCCATTTTTTCCTCAAAATCCTCCTGTCGACCTCATCAAAATTATTAAAAGTCTTAATGAAAGAGGTATAAATTGTCCAGTTTTGTTAAGAGTTACAGATTATTTAGCTTTTAGAATCAACCAAATAAATAAATCTTTTTCAAATGCTATAAAAGAAATAGGTTATAAAGGTGACTATAGAGGTGTATTTCCAGTAAAAGTTAATCAACAAGCTCAAGTAATTGATAGGATAGTTGAATATGGTAAAGAGTTTGATTTTGGCCTGGAAGTTGGCTCTAAACCTGAACTTTTAATTGCTTTAGCTCATGATCTTTCAAGCAAATCCACAATTATTTGTAATGGAATTAAAGATAGAGAATTTATCAATTTAGCCCTTTTGTCTCAAAAAATAGGTTTTAAAACTATATTAGTTTTAGAAAGCCCAAGAGAACTTGACTTAATAATAGAAATTTCTAGAGAACTAGCAATACTTCCACTTCTAGGTATTAGAATTAAGTTAACAAATAAAGTAAGTGGTAACTGGTCTCAATCAAGTGGTGACAGAAGCGCGTTTGGTTTATCTGTTGAACAGGTAATGAATGTGATTAAAAAGTTGAAAGCTAATGACTATCTTGATTGTTTAATTCTTCAACATTCTCATCTTGGTAGCCAGATCCCTGACATAATCGAAATTAGAAGAGCTACTCAAGAAGCATGCAGATTTTTTGCAGAAATAACAAGACAAGGGGCCCCCTTAAAGTTCTTAGATCTTGGTGGTGGATTGGGAGTAGATTATACTGGCGAACAAAAATCTGCTATTAATTCTATTAATTACTCCCTAGATGAATATTGTATTAACATAGTTGAAACAGTAAAATATGAGCTAGATCAATCAAGTTTAAAACATCCTACCATTATAACTGAATCTGGAAGAGCTTGTATAGCCTCAAGCTCAATGTTAATTTTTAATATATTAGAAACTACTAATTTCGATGGTCAAAAAACAGAACCAGTCAGCAACAAAGATCATCCTTTGTTAAAAAATATGATGCAAATCCCTGAATATCTTAACTTAGAGAGAGTTCAAGAGTGCTTAAATGATTTAAATTATTATAGGGATGAAATACGAACCCTTTTTAGAAGTGGACAAATTGATTTACCAAATATGGCTAAAACTGAAGAAACCTATTTATATGTTATCAATAAAATAAAAAAGGTTTTATCTTCATCAACTGAAATAACAGATGAACTCCAAGTTTCTATTGATAACATGGCAGATATTTATCACGGTAATTTTTCATTATTTCAAAGTTTACCTGATGTTTGGGCAATAGATCAACTTCACCCAATTGCGCCAATACAAAGATTAAACGAATATCCGGACAGAAGAGCTGTCTTAAATGATATTACTTGTGATAGTGACGGAATGATAAATAAGTTTGTTCTAAAAGATGGTATATCAAACACCCTTCCTCTTCATAATATTGAAGAAAATGAAGATTATTTTCTAGGTGTTTTTTATATTGGTGCATACCAAGAAACGTTAGGTGACCTTCATAACTTATTTGGAGATACAAACGTCGTAACTATTAAGTTAAAAGATGATGGAGGCTATCAACTCCTTCATGAACAAGAAGGAGATACTATATCAGAAGTCCTGTCATATGTTGAATATGAACCTAAAGACATTATCAATAGATTCAAGCGTATTGTAGAAGATGCAGTAAGAAGCAGAGATTTATCATTATCAGAAAGAAAAGAGTTAACTCTTTCATTCAAAGAATCTATTTCCGGATACACCTATTTTGAAAAATAGCTTACTAAATATAAAGGAGATTGAAATGAATACAGTATTAGTAATCGGTGCGGGAGGCGTGAGCCACGTTACAATCCATAAAATGGCTTCAGTTTCAATTACTTTTAACAAAATAGTTTTAGCAAGCCGAACAATAGATAAATGTGAAGCAATCAAAAAAAGTGTCAAAAATAAATATAATGTTGATATTGAAATAGTTTCTTTGGATGCAGACAATATAAATGAAACAATTTCAGTAATAAAAAAATATAATCCATTTGTGGTAGTTAACCTAGCCCTTCCATATCAAGATCTCAATATAATGGAGGCATGTCTCTCTACGAATACTCATTATTTAGATACAGCAAATTATGAACCAAAAGATGATGCAAATTTCGAATATAAATGGCAGTGGGACTTCCAACAAAAATTCAAGAAAAAAGGTATAATGGCTCTCTTAGGTTCAGGGTTTGATCCAGGAGTAACAAATGTTTTTACCGCACATACAAAAAAACACTATTTAGATAATATTGAATTTTTAGATATTTTAGATTGCAACGATGGTGACCATGGACATCCATTTGCCACTAACTTTAATCCTGAAATTAATATAAGAGAAGTTACATCAGATAGTAAGCATTGGGAGAATAATGAATGGAAAATAGGACCTGCTTTAAAAAATAAAGTATCTTTTGATTTTCCTGAAATTGGATCAAAAAATATGTATTTAATGTATCATGAAGAATTAGAAAGTTTGGTAAAACATTTTCCTGAAATAAAAAGAGCAAGATTTTGGATGACATTTGGTGATAATTATTTGAAACATTTAGAAGTTCTTGAAAATATTGGCATGACATCTATTAAACCGATTAATTATAATGGAACTGAGATAGTGCCCTTACAATTTTTAAAAAGTATACTTCCTGACCCAGGGAGCCTTGGTAGTAGAACAAAAGGTAAAACTTGTATTGGAACCATAATTACAGGTACAAAAAACAATATAGAAAAGACTTTTTACACCTATAACATATGTGACCACGAAAAATGTTTTGAAGAGGTTGGAAGTCAAGCAATTTCTTATACAACTGGGGTACCAGCAATGATTGGAACAATGTTGATGTTAGAAAAAAAATGGTTCCAACCAGGTGTATGGAATATGGAACAATTTAACCCTGATCCATTTATGAAACTATTAAATCAATATGGATTACCAACCAAAACTATTGAGCTAAGTAATCGTATCACTTTCTAGGAAAAAAAATGTTCCAAACGATGGGTGGCAACCCTAGAAATTTTAACAAACTAGATTTGTATTCATTACCCAGTCCATGTTTTGTTATAGATAAAAAAGCGTTGCAAGATAATTTAGAAATACTATATGAATTAAAAGAAGATACTAATGTAAAAATTCTTCTTGCTTTAAAAGCATTTTCAACATTTTCACTTGCTCCCTTAATATCAAATTATTTAGATGGTTGTTGTAGCTCTGGTTTATACGAAACAAGATTAGCTAAAAAGTATTTCAAAGGAGAAATAAGTACTTTTTCTCCAGGTTACAAAACGGATGAATTTAATGAAATTGCACAAAAGTCTAATCATATAATCTTTAATTCATTAAACCAGATGAACGATTTTTATGATGTTGCAAAAAAATTTAACAATGAGATTGGTATAAGGATTAACCCTCTATATTCCGAAGTTGTTAATGAGAAATATAGCGCTGCAAGCCTTAATTCAAGGTTGGGTATACATTTAGAAGATTTAAAAAATATTGATTATAAAAAGCTCTCAGGTATTCATTTTCACACATTATGCGAGCAAAATTTTAAGCCTTTAGAAAATACCTGGAACCACATTAGAAAAACTATTATTCCTCTATCAAAAGAACTTAAGTGGATTAATTTAGGTGGTGGCCATCATATCACAAGAAAAGATTATCAAATCAATAAATTAAAAAAATTCTTAAAACAGATTTCTTATGAAACTAGCAGTCAAATTTATATTGAACCAGGAGAAGCTGTAGTTTTAGATGCTGGGATATTAGTAGGTGAAATCATAGACTATTTTAGACCTAATAATAAATTCTCATCAGAAATGGCTATCACAGATATAAGCGCAACATCACATATTCCAGATGTAATTGAAGCTCCTTATAGACCTGCATTACTTAATGAACCCAAAACAGGTCATAGAGTACAATTAGGAGGTCCTAGTTGTTTAGCTGGAGATAATATAGGTATCTATAATTTCAACCTACCTCCTAAAATTGGACAAAGAATAGCTTTGCTATCAGGCACATTATACACCATGGTGAAAACAAATTTTTTTAATGGCGTAAGAATGCCATCTATAGCTATTTGGGATAGTCGAACAGATGACCTTAATATTATAAAAGAATTTTCATACGATGATTTTGAAAATAAATTATCGTAATAATTTCTAAAGTGGATGAATATGAATAATAATTTTTTTCTTAAATCTGAACTAACTAAAACTGAAAAAAATAAAGATTTTTCTAAATTTCATATTATACCAGTTCCTTTAGAAAGAACAGTTTCATATGGTAAAGGAACACATATGGGACCTCAAGCAATAATAGACGCTAGTAATGAACTTGAAAGATTTACAGGTAAAAGTGAACCCTGTCTTGTGGGTATCTACACTCACCCTTTTTTGGACTGTAACAAACCCATAAATAAAATAATTAAAGAAGTCGAAGAAATCACAAAATATGTAAGCTCAAAAAGTAAAATACCAATTACCTTGGGAGGTGAACATAGTATAACCTATGGCGCAGTCAATGGTATTTTTAAAGGGTTACAGATATCAAACAAAACTGAAATAGGTATAATTCAAATTGATGCCCATGCTGACTTAAGAGAAAAATATGACAATGAAATTCATTCACACGCTAGTGTAATGTATTTACTCGGTCAGGAGAAATACAAAATTGCTCAATGTGGAGTTCGAGCGCTAAGTCTAGAAGAAGTAAATAATCAAATTAAATTTCAAATCATTTCTTTTAGTGTAGAGGAAATTCGAAAAAATAATAAAATAAAATTACCAGAAAATTTTCCTAAAAAAATCTACGTTTCTTTTGATTTAGATGGACTTGACCCATCAGTTATGCCTGCAACAGGAACACCTGTACCTGGTGGTTTAGGTTTTTATGATAGTTTACAATTAATTGAAAATCTAATTAAAGATAGAGAAGTAGTTGGCTTTGACGTTGTTGAACTATCACCAATCAGAGGGTTTTTAGCTTACGATTTTACTGCAGCCACAATAGTTTATAAGATAATGGAATTAATTAACTTAAATGAAAAATTATAAATCACTGATTTTGAATCCATTTTTCAGCATCTAAAGCTGCCATGCATCCCATACCTGCAGCAGTAACGGCCTGTCTATAAACCTTATCAACACAATCTCCTGCAGCAAAAACTCCGTCTATATTTGTTAGACATGTTCCTGGTTTTTGAGCAATGATGTAACCTTCATCATCCATATCAAGAACATCAGTAAACGCTTCAGTAGATGGGCTATGACCAATTGCTATAAAAATACCATCTACATTTATTATTTCAGTTCTTTTTGAAACTGTAGATGATAATTCTATTGCGTTAACGCCATTTTCGTTTCCCTTTATTTCACTTACAACATTATTCCAGATTATTTTTATATTATCTTTATCAAATAATCTTTTTTGTAAAATTTTCTCAGATCTCAATTCATTTCTTCTATGAATTAGAGTAACTTTAGAACATATATTAGAGAGGTATAAGGCCTCTTCAACTGCGGTGTTCCCGCCCCCTACTACTGCAACCTCTTTGTTTTTATAAAAGAAACCGTCACAAGTAGCACAAGCAGAGACGCCCTTGCCATTGAAATCATTTTCACTTTTAAGACCAAGCCATTTTGCTTGAGCACCAGTTGTAATAATAACTGTTTGAGTTTCTAAAGTTTTACCTGAATCTAAATTGATTATTTTATTATTTTTTTTAAAGTCAACACTTGTAACAATATCACTTATTATTCTGGCTCCAACTTTTTCTGCTTGTAATCTCATTTGCTCCATCATCCATGGACCTTGAACTACATCAGCATAACCAGGATAATTTTCAACATCGGTAGTAATTGTAAGTTGCCCACCAGGTTGTATACCTTCAATCACTAAAGGTTTTAGATTTGCTCTAGCTGCATAAATAGCTGCTGTAAGCCCTGCAGCACCAGAACCGATTATAATGACTTTTTCTTTACTATCTATCATCCTACTTTTCTATGCCCTTTAAAAACAATTGTTCTCTTACCATTCAAAAATACCCTTTTTTCAGAGTGAGCTTTTAGAGCCCTGTATAAAACTCTGGATTCTATATCTCTGCCTATAGAAACCAAATCATTTGGCATCATCTCGTGATCTACTTCTTGTGTATCCTGCTCAATGATAGGCCCTTCATCTAAGTCTTTTGTAACATAATGAGCAGTAGCTCCAATAACTTTTACTCCTCTTTCAAAAGCTTGATGATAAGGTTTAGCTCCCTTAAAACTTGGCAAGAAGCTATGATGTATATTAATAATTTTGCCTTCAAATTCGTTAGTGAAATCTTCAGACAAAACTTGCATGTACCTTGCCAAAACAATTAGCTGAACATTATCTTCCTTAATAATCCTCTTGATTTCTTGTTCTTGCGATACTTTATTATCCTTTGCAACTGGCAAATAGTAAAAAGGTATATTAGAAAAATTAGCAATTTCTTCAGCTACTCTGTGATTAGAAACGATAGCTTTGATATTTAAATTTAACGATTTATTTCTAACTCTAAATAAAAGGTCATTTAAACAATGATCAAACTTTGATACGAGTAAAATAGTGTTCATTTCATTTTCAATCTCAGATAACAAAAAATCTCCATTTAACTCAGATGATAAGTTTTTGAGGCCAATCTCTAAACTTTCTAATTCTTTATTATCAACAAGAGTAAAACTCTGTCTTATAAAAAAATTTCCATTTAATGTGTCCGTAAATTGTTTAGATTCAACAATGTTACATTTAAACTTCGCTAAGAGAGAAGAGATTTTAGCAACTATGCCAATCTGATCTTCACAAGAAAATGTTAGTATATGAGTTTCTATTTTTTTTGACATGAACATCTAATACATTTTTTTAAATAATCAAACAATAACATAAGTTAATTTTTAAAAAAATTTAAAGATATTTCATAAAATTCACTTGCCTTTTCAACATGTAAAAAATGTCCAGCATCTTTAATTTTTTGGAAGGACACATTGGAGAAATAATGTTTAAAATTATTAAAATATTCACCCTTAACATAGTCACTATCTTCACCATATATACATAAAATTTTATTTTCTATTAATTTTATATGATCAAAATCAGGGAAAGATCTAAGGTCTATCATTGATTTTTTGATTACTTCCAAATTAATCGACCATTTGTATTTATCTTCTTCAAATTCTAAGTTTTGTAATAGAAAGGTTCTCAAAAATTTTTCATCAATGTAATTTGATAAAACTTCATCAGCATGGGCTCTATTATTTATAGAAGAAAGATCCAAACCCAATAATATATCAATAATATTTTGGTTATCCTCACCATAATTTACTGGGGCTATATCTGCCACAACAACCTTATCAATGTAAGATTCATCTAACAAGGTAATAACCATAGCTAGTTTTCCTCCCATTGAATGGCCTAACAAATCAACTTTACTGAGGCCTAAATAGTTTATTATTTCAGTAACATCTTCTGCCATCAATAAATAGGATTGTTCTTTTTTAAATTCATTTCCTCCATGATTTCGTAAATTGACCGTAATAACAAATTGATCTCTATCAGAACTATATTTCTTGGCAAACGTTTGCCAATTTTTACCTCGTCCATAAAGACCATGTAAAATAAATAAAACTTTATTTTGTTTGGTTTTCAACAAATCTTTACTTATGTCGGATGATAATAATTTTCCATTTTTGAAAACATTAAAACTGATCATGACCATCTTTCCGTTTGTTAAGTTTTTTTAATTTTTTTAAAATTATAATAAATATGACGTAAAGTATATTAGATACAAAATTTGATTAAGGTTATTACAAATGGGTCAAGTCATTAATGTGAATTTCAAATCACCCATAGATGAAGAATATTCTAATTATAAAGACAAATTAATTAGAATAAGAGATGACATTGAAGATTATCTGGAAAATGAAACAGTAAAAGAAAATGATGAACTAGCCATTGCTCTTGCTGCAGGAAGATACGCCACTATGAAACTAGTACAATTAACAGGACAAAACGAAACTATTGATTTTGTTAATGATTGTATAAAGACTTCTTTAAAAAATAAATTAATTTAGTCTATTTAGAAATTCTGGTTATACTTCCAGAAACTTCTGCTCCTAAGTCAATAGAAAGAGCATTAGTTTTAAGGTTTCCTTCCACTTTTGCACTACTGGCAACATTTAATGTGTTAGCTGAAACCTCGCCTTTCACCAACCCACCAAGCGTAACTTTATCTGCTACTAAATTTCCATCAAAAATACTATTAGCCTCCAAAAGAACATCTTTAGCTCTTAATTCTCCTTTAAATCTACCTGCCACTACAACGCTAGAACCAGCTGAGTCTAAATTACCTTCCATTACTAATTCTTCAGAAATATATGTTATTTCGGTCATAATTTATACCTTTTTAAAAAATGTTGAATTACTTTGTGTCTTTTTGTTCATCTGAAACTTCACTAGTTTCTTTTTCCGTTTCATCTACTTTTGTACTAGCGTTTTCATTCCAATTATGAACAACTCTACAATTTAAAGCGGCCCCTCTATCCATTTGTAAGGACTTATAATGGACTTCTCCACTTATACGAGATGTTTCAGTAAGCCAAACGCTCTCAGCCTGCATCTTGCCCTCATATTCACCAGCAATTACAACTAAATCAGAATCAACTGCTCCAATAAATTTTCCTGTAGAACCAATAGTTACTTTTTCAGTAACTAAATCAGCTTCGACAAATCCATTAATTTCAATTGATTTAGCATTAGAAATTTTTCCACTAAACCGGGCTCCAGATCCTAAAACTGCCTGTTTATTAGCCATTTATAATCTCCTCTATTTTTTATTTTGTCTTTTGCCAATTTGTGCTTCTATAACTGCACCTTCTTCAATTGAAATGTTCTCATAAAAAACTTCACCAGAAATTTTCCCAGTAGACTTAACTGAGACAAAATCACCAGAAACTTGACCATCACATTTACCAGATACAGTTATAACTTCAGCTTCAATGCTTCCTTTTAATGAACCAGAGCCCTCTACTGACAAACTGTTACATTTAATATCTCCTACAACAGAACCCAATAAAACCAAGCTACCTTCAGCAGAAATTTTACCTTTAATTTTCATATCACTTGAAATAATAGATTTTTCAGTATCAGTTTCGTTTGTTCTTCCTAACATTATGGAAATCCCTTTTCCTACTAGTTACATTCAATTAAATTTAATTTATAATAAACATTAGTCATTATAATTAAACTAATTAAAAAAATTATTCAAAATACATTTATTTGGTATAAATGATGCAATTAACTTGCCATAATAGTCACCGATAAAAAAAATTAGAGAATTTCAAAATGGCTGAAGAAATAATTGATTTGAGAGACCGCATAGAGAAGATGCGAGTCCAGATAGAAAATGAAGGCACAGAACAAATTAGAGAAAATTTTTCTAATGAAGTTTACCAAAAAACTAAAACTTCAAACATAACTTTATCTATGCAGCCTAAGAAAGTCGATGCGAATCAAAATCATGGAAAGATGATTAATAGCAAAGAGCTAAAGATAAAAGACAATACCACAAATGAAAATCAGAAAAAAAATGAGACTTTTCCTGCAGTTAGTTTGTCGGTTAAAAACCCTATTTCTAACAAGATTTTAGTTTCTATGTTTGTAGTACAAATTTTGTCCAATTTTGGCATCCTTTTCTTTCTTTTTTTAGGACTGGAGTAACTAGTGGTTAATTCCACATTTAATAAATTTGGAAAAAACCTCCCACCCGTGAAAACTGGTCAACGGTTTGGAGATGAAATCCAAAAAAACAAAAAATTAGGATTGTTTTCTGAAAGACGTTTTCTGATTTTTACTAGAAAAGGTCCAATTGAAATTGCTTTTAAACCAATACATTATACTGGTGCTATAATTTCTACTTTTGTAGGTTTAACAAGTATTATTTATTGGTCAGCACAAGGGTTATTTTCAGCAATAGATGTTGCAAAAAAAAATGATATAATTACCGAAGCTTCAGCAAACATTCCTAGTCCTATTGAAAATGACTCCGACACTGTAGTGAATATAGATGTTCAAGATCAATCTAATATTACACTTCCAACCTCAAGAAAAATATTAGATGATGATTATAATAATCAAAATGAAATTTATGAAATAATAAAAAACAGCCAAATACCAAATAGTAATTCGAAATTTAATAATAAAACTAATTCTAATTTTACAGCAGCTAAAATAAATACTTTTAAATATAGTCTTTTTAAAAGTACTAGAAGAAATCAAGACATTCCTGTTTTGTCTTCACAAGAAATTTATAATGAAAGTAACATTATCACATCAAAACTTTTAAACAACGAAACAGATACAGAATTTAAAGTACCACAACCTCCTAAATTAAACGCTAAAGCAAAAAGTCTACGTTTTTTAGCCTCTGTTAATAATGAATTAATACAAATGGAAAATGTATTTAGGAAGATTAAAGTAAGAATAAATAATACAGACTTAGTTAGCGTTGATTCAATAATAAACAATGGTCAAGATATTGATCCGGAAAGTGATGACTTTTTTAGAAACTTAAGCAATCGTCTTAATTTATTAGCAATTTACAAAGAAGCTCTTCAAAACATACCTCTTAAACCTCCTATGGAACATTATTACGTTTCAAGCTCTTATGGACCAAGAAAACACCCAGTGACTGGCAAATATAGAATGCACCATGGTATTGATTTAGCAGGAACATGGCAAGAAAATGTCACAGTTTCAGCGGATGGCAATGTTGTTTTTGCTGGCTATCATGGGTCATTTGGAAAAGTCATTAGAATTAAACACAATTATGGCATAATGACTACATATGGCCATTTAGCAAAAATTAATGTTAAAAGCGGTGACATTGTAAGTGAAGGACAAGTTATTGGAAAAATGGGCAGGACAGGAAGAGTCAAAGGTGCTCACCTTCATTATGAAATATCTGTCAATGGAAAGTCTCAAAACCCAGCTAAATATATAAAAATAGGTAGAAATCTTCTCAGTAGATCAAGCTTAAAAGGATACGTTAATAAATCAAATTAAAAATAGAGTTTGGCATAACTAATGCATTTAATTTCTAGCTATGGAGATTAAAAAAAATGTTAAAAAAATTAAATCTACAAAATAACAATCAAGAAAAAATTCTATTTAACAATATAAATGATTATGTAATAAAAATTGATTATTATGATGATAAAGGTTCTAAAAAGAAAAAATATAATGTTCCATTAAAATATATTTTGAATAATAGTTATCATATGTCAAATAAGCCTGAGTTTTGTGTTAATTAAAATTAATTAGATACCATCTTCTGTAACCTTGATGCTCTTCTTCTTTGAGCACTTGATGGAATTTTAAGCATATCCCTATACTTAGCTACTGTTCTTCTGGCCACATTCATTCCATCTTTATTCAAAATTCTAGCTAATTTATCGTCACTAAGAGGTTTGTTAGATATCTCTGAAGATATCAAGCTTTTTATGGTTTCTCTTACAGCTGAAGCCGCATGCATTTCAGAATTTTCTGAACTAGAAATAGACGCTGAAAAAAATTGTTTTAGTGGGAATACTCCCCACTCTGTTAACATAAGTTTACTATTAGTCACCCTGGACACTGTGCTTTCATGCATTCCAATTGCGTCCGAAATATCCTTCAATATCATTGGTTTCATATGATTAAGCCCATGCCTAAAAAAACCTACTTGTTTTCTAACTATTTCAGATGATACTTTTAATATAGTTTTATTTCTCTGTTCTACTGCTTTTTTAAGCCAACGTGCTTCACCTATTTTTTCAAAAGTAAAATTATTGGCTTTCTCATCTAATTTATATTTTTCAATTTCATTTATATATTCTTCATCAATTGAAACAGTTGGTAAAGTTGATCCGTTCAAATCAATTCTCCAACCTTTTTCTGATCTCTTGACAATTATATCTGGTTGATCAACTAAAATTTTTTCTTGTGAAAAATTTTCGGCAGGTTTTGGGTTCAAAGTTTTAATAACTTTTATCATTTCAAATAAAGAATTTTCTGAAACTTTGCATAGCTTGCTAATTTGTTTAAACTTTCCCGAAGGTAAATGCGGTAGGTTATCTAATAGAATATTATAATGTTCATTAAAAAGGTTTTTATCAATTAATTGTAGTTTTAAACATTCAGATAAATTTTCAGAAAATATACCAACAGGTTCTAATCTTTTTAATCTATCTAATATTTGCGAAATTTTTTGTTCATTAATATTTAAATCCTTTTCAATCTCACTTTTAGAATGCGTAAACCAACCGCTTGGATGCAAATAATCAATCATGGCTATCGCAATGGACTTATTATCCTTTTCACTAAATTCAATATTAATTTGATTTACAAGACTTTCTTTAAGAGAGATTTTATTTTCTAGCGTTTTCTCAATTACTTCACCAGCAGATACATTATTACCAGTTCTTAGTATTTCTTTGTCATATAGTTTTTTATTTTCTTGGTTATTATTTGATGACAAATGTGAATCAAAAGTATTTTGCATATCTAATTCACTATTCTTTTTTAAAGGATCTGAGGTGTTATTCATATTTTGATATACGTCAGGACTTTCAGTTCCTTTGTTTGTATTATTTATTTCCAAGTATTCCTTTTGATCTTGAATAAAAGGGTTTTCTAATTGCGCTTTTTCAACAAACTCAGCTAATTCTAAATTAGTCAACTGCAATAATTTTATTGCCTGTTGCAATTGAGGTGTCATAATTAAAGACTGGTTTTGTTTGATTTTAAGCTGTTGACCCAATTTCATTTTAATCTCCATAAAGTAAATTTGTTACTTAACGATCAAAGGAAAACAGTAAAATTAAAACAAATCAAAATCTTAATTTGACGAATAAATAAAACAAAAAAATGACTGATGTAATATTCAAATTCAAAAAATAAAACGAATAAAAACAGTTACTTATATAATTTATAGAAAAAAGACACTTTTTAGTTTATAAATTTTATTTTTTATATATAAAAAAGAAGAGTCAATTATTTGGCAAAATAACAACTGATTTATTTTACTGAGATAAAATTAAAACTTTGATTATGCCTAATGAACCAAATACGAAACCAAAATGCAAAAATTGCCAGATAATTCGTATTTTCTTACTAAGTGTCGCTTTTATTATACTATTAAGCCTAATACAAAGTGACAAATTACATTATCTTAAAATAATTACTCCATATAATGCTGCTTTTTTAATAATATTCTTAGGGTTAATTATGTTTTGTATAAAATTATTAAAATATTTGGCAGAAAAGAAAAAAAATTAGAACTATCTATCTCGAACCAACCTTACATAATTAGGGATAAATTCAGGAAACCTTCCAAACGTATGTCCTGTGAAAAAGTTAACTGTCCACATAAATTTGGGCTGCCAAGCATTTATTTCATTTGTCCAAAATGACTCAGCAGGAGTGTTAGGAAAAAGTTTTGTATCAATTTTAACAGCGCCACATGATTTACAGACAATTCGTTCTAACTCTTTCCTATTAGGCAAACGCCACTTTCCTCCTAGTTGTTCACTAGCTTGTTCAATGGCAAATTTTATTTGTTTATATTTCAATTTTAAAGGTGTACCTACACAAGTTTTATCTTGCCATACCATTCCAACTGGGCACGTTAACCATTCAATTTTTTGTCCAAGGTCAATAACATAATGTCCCCTAGTGATAAAATTACTAGCCCAAACATTGTTGAAATTCGAATAAATTAATAATAGTATAATTATAGCTTTAACACTAATTAGTGGTATTTTGAAAAATAACATAAAACCTCTGTGTTTTTTTATAAATTCTTATTTTGGTCTTATTCTTGCAGTAATTGTGCCTAATATCACTATTTTATACATAAAAAAGGCAAAAAAATGGATATAGCATCTTTAATTGGACTAATAGGCACTCTAGGAATGATAGCTGGGGCCATGGTTTCTTCAGGAGGCATTGGAGCCTTTATAGACACACCATCAATGTTGATTGTTATCGGGGGAACATTCTTTGCAGTTATGTACCGATCAACCTTGCCAATGTTCTTAGCCTCATTTGGTGCTATGGTCAAAGTTTTCATGCCTGGAGCAAAAAAACATGATGAATTAATTACTAGACTTACTGAACTAGCGGGAATTGCAAGGAAAGATGGAATGATGGCGTTAGAAGGCCAAGAAGTTCCTGATAAATTTTTTGAAAAAGGTTTGCAAATGCTTGTTGATGGAGCTGATGAATCTAAATTAACAGATCAATTAAACAGAGAATTAAAAGCTATGAAAGTTAGGCACGAAAATATGACAGGAGTTTTCCAAGCTTGGGTTGATTTAGCGCCAGCCATGGGAATGATTGGAACACTTATTGGGCTTGTTGCAATGTTGGGTAATATGGCTGACCCAAAGGCTATTGGTCCTGCTATGGCTGTTGCGTTATTAACAACCTTGTATGGTGCTATGATAGCTAACTGTATATTTATGCCAATTGTAACAAAATTGGAGGGCTATTCGGCGCATGAAGTGCTTTATAGAGAAATGGTTGTTATGGGCCTAAAATTTATCTCTAGAGGAGAAAGTCCAAGAAATATTACTGATCAGTTAGTTGCAAACTTACCACCAAAAATCCAAGCCCAAATTGAAGAAGCTGCATAATTTTTTAGTAACTAGGGGTTAAAAATGGCTGAAGCTCAAGTAGTAGAAGAACAAGAAGAAGAAGAATGTCCCAAATGCCCACCAGCAGGAGCACCTGCTTGGATGGCTACATTTGCCGATATGGCCACCTTATTAATGGCATTTTTTGTTCTAATCTTATCTTTCGCAGAATTTAATGTTCCAAAGTTTAAACAAATAAGTGGTAGTTTAAAAAATGCTTTTGGCGTTCAAAAAGTTGTTCCGGTAGTTGAACAACCAAAAGGTACTACAGTATTATCATTAAATTTTAGTCCATCACCTGCTCCTTCAGTCACAAAAAATCTCAGACAACAAACTTCAGATTCAGAGCAAAAAAACTTAGATCTAAAATCTGAAATTGATGAAGGTGATAGCGCTAAAAGTAATTCAAAAGAAGTTATGGATGCAAAGGAATTAAGCGAACAAATAAAATCTGAAGTTTCATCAGAAGATGTTAAAGTTGAAACAGTAAACGACAAAGTTTTAGTTAGCTTAAACACAGAAAACAAAACAGCAGACGAAATTTCTAATTTAATAAAAGATACTGTTGATGCTGTTGAAAATGCTAGAGAAAGTACAGGCGCTAATGAGACAGACGTTCTTATTGGTGGGATAGATAAAGACATTAAATCTATGGCTTCTGCAGAAATAGAAAATAAATCATTAAAAGAACAAATGAATAACCTAGAAAAGCAGAATTCCAATGATAAAAAGGATTTACAGGAAAAGACAAAAAAAGCTGAATTTAGTGAAGATCAACTAAAAGTCGCTCTTAAACAAGAAATTGGTAAAGGTTTGGCTGAAGTTCAAAGAGAAAAAGATAGAGTTATAGTAACAGTTGGATCAGCAGGAGCTTTTAGTTCTGGATCTGCAAGGCTTACAAAGCAAGCAAGAGCCATAATGCAAAAAATAGCTAAAGTTAGTGGCAAAGGTGCAGGCCAGGTTAATGTTTCTGGACATACAGATAACGTACCACTAATTTTTGGAGGTCAATATAGAGATAATTGGGATCTTGCCGCTGCTAGAGCATCAAGCGTTGTTCAAGAGCTAGCAAAAGCAAACACTATACCTTCTGAAAAGTTAAAAGCTATTAGTTTTGGAGAAACCAAACCAATAGAACAAAATGACACACGTGACGGTAGAGAAAAAAATAGACGAATTGAAATTGAAATCAAATATTGATAATATTAATTAAAGTTTATGGTAATAAATATGGAAGACGGAAATAATAACTTAAACAATACTGAAGGGTATTCACCTGAAGCTATTTCAAATTTTGAATTAGCCATTGAAGAATTTGCAGAATCCCTTTTAGCTATAAAATCTGAAGATGCTAATATAGCTGTTTTTAGGAGCCTTCAAATTATAATGAATGGTCGTAAAAGAAGAATAGGTGATTTAGGAAACGTAGAATCTCCCGATGACCCGATGAAAATTCAATTAATGATTTATAATAAAGAGCATGTTCAAGAAGTTCTTGATTTTATTAGAGAAAGTGGCTTCCCTGCAAAAAATGAGGAAGGGTCCCAGTTTATTCACATCAGAGTTCCTAAGCCATCAAGAATGCAATTAGAAGAAATCGGAGATGACATAGGCAGGCGAACAAATTCAGTTTGTACTAGGCTAACAAAAATGAAAACTAATACAGGACTTAGAATTAGAGCTGCTATGGAAAAAGAATTTATTGACCAACGAATTGCTAATTTAGCAACAAAGCGAATTAATGATAATTTAGATAGGTGCACCCAAGAGGTTCGCATTATTGGTCTGATGAAGCGAAAAAAAATCCTTGGTAGTTTTTTTAAGACAGTTGAAAGAGATGACAATGACTTACTAAAAATTATAAATAAACGAATTAAATTAGAACAAAGAAGAGTTGAAAATCAGAACCAAATGAAAATACAATCAGAGGCATTAGTAAAACAACAAGAAGAAACAAAAGAAATAATCCACGAGGATGTTGTCGCTAGTTAATCAATATTTAATCTAATTAGATTAAGTTTCTATATATGGATTTTTACCTTTTCGGGCCATAAGCCTCAAAGGTAAACCAAATAATCCAAAGCTTTCCATTAATGATGAAATTAAAAATCTTTTATAACTAGTAGGCAAATTTTCTGGACTAGACATGAAAATTGCAAAAGTTGGCGGTCTAACGTTAACCTGAGTAATATACCTTATGCTATTCTTTCTTCCTTTATAAAGAGGAGGTGGATTGCTTTCTATAATTGGGGTTAACCATCTATTTAATTTACCTGTTGAAATTCTAAAATTTAACTTTTTCTCAACTTCTAAAATCATGTCCAGCAAGCTTTCTATTCCATGACCATAAAGTCCAGACATGAAAACAACTGGAATTTTTTTTATTTGAGAAAGCGAAATTTGTAATTGATGATAAATCATGTCTTTTACTTTAGTTTTATTATCAACTTTATCCCACATATTTGCCGCGATTATTAATCCTCTTCCCTCACCAGCTATCATTCTTGCAATAGTTAAATCTTGCTTATCTAAACCTTTCGTTCCATCAACAAGTAAAACACATACATTACTATATTTTACTGTTTTTAGAGTATCACTAACCATTTCTATTTCTAATGGTTTGACTATTTTTGATTTTTTTCTAAGACCTGCAGTATCAACAATACAAATAGACCTATCTTTATAAGACCATAAAATCTCAATAGAGTCTCTAGTAACTCCAGCTTCAGAACCAGTTACCAATCTATTTTGACCAATAATATTATTTACTAATGTAGATTTGCCTGTATTCGGGCGACCTATAAACCCAACTCTTACTGGAGTAAGTTTTTCTTCTTTGTTAACATCATCTTTTTTATTTGAAAAATTTATTTCATCTTTTTCTAAATTCATCCTTAATACATCATAAAGGTCTGATAACCCTTCACCATGTTCCGCAGAAAATGGAATTATACTACCAAAACCAAGAGATGCGCTTTCACTTAAACCTACAAGTCCTGCAGAACCTTCACTTTTATTCAGTAAAAGTATAACTGGCTTATTAAGTTTTATTAATTTTTTAGAAAAAGTTTTTTCCACAGGGAGCACACCTGCCCTAGCGTCAATAACAAATATTATAATATCTGAATCTTCAATAGCTAATTCAGTTTGATGTCTAATCTCAGTATCAGTCTTACCAGTAAGAGTTTCATCTATTCCAGCCGTATCTATTAAAGTAAAATTAAGATCAACAAGTGATGCTTGACCATATTTTCTATCCCTAGTAACCCCAGGAATATTATTAACTATTGCTTTGTTTAGACGAACTAAGCGGTTGAACAAAGTTGATTTTCCAACATTTGGTCTTCCAACTAAAGCAATTTTTAACATTTTTAGCCCTGAAATATTAAATTTAGCTTATTCATAAGCTATTAATTTACCATTTACAGTAAGAAAAAGAACTTTCTT
>Ga0181570_10000661_pt1 | contig 31982 bp, 26 predicted proteins | sample 101ome_18_FD_148667 | JGI IMG/M metagenome (GOLD analysis project Ga0181570, IMG submission 148667) | Coastal salt marsh microbial communities from the Groves Creek Marsh, Skidaway Island, Georgia - 101406AT metaG (spades assembly) | ecosystem: Environmental > Aquatic > Marine > Intertidal zone...
CCCCCTCGCGCCGTCGCATTCATTCAATTCACGCCGTCGCGCACTCGCGCGCGCCACTCGGCCCCGGCCGTTCGCGCGACGGCGACGCGCACCGAACGTGGACATGTCGCTCGTCACGCGCGTCTCGTCGTCGACGCCCGCGCGACGACGGGACGGATGTGGGGCGATTCATCGCGACGGGACGCGTTTCCGCGAGGGCACGCGTCGACGCGCGAACGCGCATGGACGACGCGCGGTGCGCGCGATGGCGGTGGAGACGGGTGAGATGGAGAGAGACGTCTCGACGCGAGCGTTCGAGCGCGGGCGGTGGACGGTGGAGGGGATGACGGCGTCGGTGGTGGCGGCGCGCGCGGCGGCGGGGGCGAGGGCGACCGCGGCGACCGCGGCGGAGGGCGCGGCGAGGGCGGTGTGGGCGAGGCGACGTGGGGATGCGACGTGGGTTCGCGCGAGTGAGTCGTCGGCGTCGTCCGGTTCGGCGGCGGCGTCCGGTTCGGCGGCGGCGTCGGCGAACGGCGCGTCGGCGAACGACGCGGGGACGGGGACGGCGAACGGGTCCGTCGACGCGGGAATCAACGGCGCGGGCGTCGATGGGTCGGCGGTGTCGACGTCGTACGGACACGCGTGGTTGTTCGAGGAGGAACATAAAAGGGCGGACAGGGACCACGAAGGAGGCGCGGGAGGGGCGCGAGTGATTCGAGAGGGGGCGTCGCGGGCGGAGAGGCACCACGGGCACTATTTATCCAAGCCGTACGCCGTATACAGGATCGATGCCAAGGGTCAGCGCATGCCGTATAAGCAAATCATGACGAGGCGACAATTGTTGAGCGACACCGATCTCACGCCTCGGGATTTGCGACGGATCGATCCGACGCTTGGACAGATTACGAACACGCCGGCGGTGATTGTGCGCGAAGACTCGGTGTTGGTGAACATGGGCGTGCGCATGATCATTCGCGCCGATCACGCGCTGTTGCTCGAACCGGACACGATGATGTCGGTGAATTTTCTCGAGTCTTGGAGCCAGCGCATGATGAGAAACACGCCGTCCGAAGCCGAGACCATGCAGGCGCTGCCGTTTGAACTCACCATGGTAGAGGCGGCGTTGCAAGAGACGTGCGCGCAGTTGGAAAACAGATTGGAATACTGCGCGCGAAAGTATCGATCGCTCGAGCGTAAATTACAAATGGGCATCGAGAAGACGACGTTCGACGAGATGCGCTTCATGAAGCAGGCGCTCGTGCAACTCGAGACGCGCGTCTCCGCCATTCGCGACGAAATTCTCGACACGCTCGACGACGAAGACGACATCGAGCGCATGACGTTATCGTCGCAAGCCACCGGCACGGCGAAAGAGGAGGAACAAGAGGAGGTGCAAAACTTGCTCGAATATTATCTGCAGCAGACGGAGGCGGTGCACGGCGCCACCGAGGCGTTACTCGAAAACACGAGAGATCTCGACGAGTCCATCTCCGTCACCTTGTCCGCGCGTCGACTCGAGGTGAGCAAGATTGAACTCATTTTGTCCATCGTCAGCTTCGCCGCCGCGATCGGGGCCGTCGTGACCGGTATTTTCGGCATGAACTTGACGTCGACGTTCGAGTCGAGCATTTTCGCCTTTTACCTGTGCACGTCGCTCCTCATCACCGCGTGCGCGGGCTTGTCTCTCTGGCTGTACCGCCTGTGCAAAAAGCGCGGTATTTTATGAGCGAGCGATGAACGGAAACGAACGAACGAATCATCGTTCGCTCCGTCGTCGCTTCGCTCGCGTGTTGTTTTCCCGTTGTTTCCCCCCGCGCGCCTCTTGTTTTCGCCGTCGCCGAATCGAATCGTCGCCGATTCGCGCGAACGCTCCAAGCTATTACTCCGCGTGATTCTGAAATCACCAGACGACGGAATGAAACGTTGTGTTTCGACAGCGCACCGCACACGTCGTAGAAAGAAATCTTGTGTTACATTACGCGTCTCGCATCATTCACTCGTTCGACGCGTCCCCGCGCCTCGTCTCTCCGCCCCCCCCTCCCCCCTCTTTCCGTCTCTCCCACTCCCGCGCGAACGCCTCCCCCGCCCGTCGCGCGCGCGCCTCCCCCTCGCACATCTCCTCCACAGTCGCCTCTCTCCTCGCCCACCCCTCGCCTCGCCTCGGTCTCGGCCACGACATCATCGGTCCTCGAAACACTTCGCGCGTCACCGCGTCCACGTCCGACTCTCGCGCCCCCACGCGCTCGAGCGCGGCGTGCACGCGCGCGCGCGCGCCCTCGCGCACCGCGCGCACCACCGTACGCACCACCCCGAGCATGGCGCCGCGAGACGCGTCGCGCGCGTCGCGACGACGGGTGACGACGTCCCGGAGGTGGTTGACGAAATTGTGAATTGTCGATTGTGACGAACGGTCGTCGACGCGAGACGACGACGCGCGAACGAACGAACGCGAACGAACGCGCGAACGAACGCGCGAACGTCGTCTATGGGTCTTCGAAGTCGAGACTCGATCGCGCGCGCGAACAGCGTGGTGAACGAACGCGCGGCGAGGCGAGGCGTGCGCGGATTGAAGACGACATTTCGTGGGAAGAAGGAGGCGGCGCACGGCGAGGCGTCGGTGGATGAGGTGAACGCGACCGCGGTGGGGAAGAAGCGCGACGCTCGCGGTCGCGCGCGCATCAAGTGGCCGGATCAGTCGAGCGCGTCCGAGGTGCGAGCGCCCGAGGAGGATGAGGAGGACGAGGAGGCGCGCGCGCGGAGGGAGGACGAGGCGACGACGACGGGCGCGAGCGGTGGAGACGACGTCGAGTCGTCGACGACGACGTCGACGTCGAAACCGAAACCGAAACGACCGCCGCTCGAGACGTTGATCGAATACGAAGTCACCGAGAGCGAGGGGTCGCTCGATACGTTTCAACGGCTTCCGAGCGCGGGCGCGGGCGAACACGTGGGCGCGTACGGCGACGCGGACAGCAGCGACGATAGTTTCGACACCGAGGACGACATTCAAGCGATGCGCCAGGCGATGCAGGATCTGAAGTACGGCGAGAACGATAAGTGTTGCTGCGTCGTGCAGTGACGAATACATAGAAGAAATTTGGCGAGACGACGTCTCGTCGTATGTAAAGAACCGAAAGCAATCACGATAGCGTCACATTCGTGCGCGCATGGCGACGCTCGCGAGCGGTCGTGCGCGCGTCGCGGTATCGACGTCGTCGTCGTCGTCGTCGTCGTCGCGCGTCGCGCGTGCGCGGGCATCGCGCGTCGCGGCGAAGGCGAGCGCGGAGACGCATCGGTTCGGCATCGGGCGTGGGTCGAGCGCGACGTATCGCGAGCGCGCGCCGACGACGTACGAGGACGGCGTCGCGGATTCGCTCGCCATCGCGCTGTTTAACGCCAAGCTTCGCGCCGTCGTCGGTGAGGGCGACGAGGAGGAGCGGGCGCTGCGAGGTTTCGATAGGCTGGTGGCGCTGAGCGAACGACTCGCCGAGGGACGGGACGCGGAGGCGCAGCGAGACGCCGTCACGAGGGCGCTTTTGAGCATAATTCCGGCGCCGGTGCGATATTTATTTAAAAAGCTCATCGCGCCGGCGACGTGGGTGGACGAGATGAATGCGGTGGTGACGCGAGAGGCGTTCGCGTGGCTCGTCGGACCGTGCGAGGTTGTGCCCAGAGAGAGCGACGGGGCGATGGCGAGCGTGAAATTGCACAAGTGTAGGTATCTCGAACAGAGCGGATGCACGGCGTCGTGCGCAAACTTTTGTAAGGTGCCGACGCAGCGGTTCTTCAAGGAGGCGTTCGGGGTGGACGCGAGACTCGATCCGAACCACGAGGACGGGAGTTGTTTGATGACGTTCGGCGCGAAACCGGACGTCGTGGACGCCGCGTTCGCGGCGCCGTGTTACGAGACGTGCGCCAAGGGATGTAAGAGCGCCCCGAACGCGCCGTGTCATCGGTTAGGATCACAACCGGAGCGTTAGGCGCTGGAAAGCGCGCGATTGATTGATGTACTGTAGAAGCAGTGTAAAATGACAACTTGTGGATTTTAAAGAAAAGAATGCACTCGCGACGAGTTTACCACGGGATTTGCAAACCGTCCTCGCAGTTGATGAACAGACCGTTGTATTCCGGCGTCATGAGACCGATCTCGTGGAGCACGCGCTTGGCGCCGACGGCGGGATCGACCGCGCCTTCGATTTCCCAAATCTTGGCGTACTTGGCCGTCATGTCCGTCTTGTTGAAACCGGGATGGAGCACCTGAACCATGATGCCCTCGTGCTTCAACTCCTGCGCCAAGAGCTTCGATCCCATGTTAGCCGCGGCTTTGGACATGTGGTGACCGTAATCACCGCCCGTTGGGTTCTGGACCTCTCGCCACGTCACCGAACCGCCCTGAGACGTCACCATGGCCACCTTCGATCCCTTTGCAATCTTACCCTCACGATACAACGCCGTGGTCACGCGCAACGGTCCGACGGCGCAGATGTCGATCATTTTCATCTCTTCATCGAACGCCATCGTCCCATCCGTCACCTTTTCCACCGGTTCATAAAAGTATCCCGCGTTGTTCACGACGACGTCCAACGGCGCCGACACCTCTCGCGCCATGCGTTCGCAGCTCGCCGTGTCCGTCACGTCCACCCCCTCGATGATCTCCTCCGGATTTAACGCTCGCAATTCATCGCTCGCTTTCCGACACGTGGCGACGATCTTCGCCCCCTTGGCCGCCAACTCTCGGCACAGCGCCAAACCGATGCCGCGGTTGGCGCCCGTGACGAGCACGCGCGTCCCCGCGAGAAACGACCCATCGTACACCGCGTCGATGTCCATCACGCGCGGCGCGTTCGCCGCCTTGGCCTTGGCGAACCGTTTCACCTGATCCGCCGTCGTGAATCCCTCGGGCGGCGTCTCGCTCGTAAAGGCGGACTGCGCGCTCGTCGCGGTGGTCGTCGTCATCGCGCCTCGTCTCGTCGTCGTCGTCGTCGCGCGTTGTCGATGTCGTCGTCGTTTCGTCGCCGCGACGGTGACCGCGCCGATCGCTCGCGTCGCGCACCGGTGCATACCAATCTCACGGTCGGGCGCGCGGTCGGCGGTTCGTCGACGCGCGCGTCAAAGTGTCGTCGTCGTCGATTCCATCTCTTCTTCGCCCGATCGGCGGTAGAGACGGGCGCGTCGACGAACCGCGCGCCCGACGAGCGCGAGCGCCATGCTTCGATCGATGCGTGGATTCGACGCGTACACGCGCGCGGCGCCGCACCTGACGAGAAAGACGCGCACGGGGGCGTACATATCCATCGTCGGCGTCGTCCTGGCGCTGAGCCTCGGATGCGTCGAGTTGGTTGATTTTCTCACGCCCGCGCGCACGAAGACGATGGCGGTGGACGATGCGCGGGGTGAGATGCTCGCGGTTGATGTGGACGTGGTGTTTCCGCGCATGCCGTGTCAGATGCTGTACGTGGACGCGTACGACGCGAGCGGGAAACACGAGGTGGACGTGCGGGGACAATTGATAAAGACGCGGTTGGACGCCGCGGGACGGACGAAAGGGGATTACGAGAGCGCGGGTGGGGTGGATTTGGGGGGATTGGTGATGTTTCAGCGAAAACCTGGACACTCGGACGAGGTGAAAAACGCGAAGATGGACATGGAGGGGTGTCGGTTGCACGGACGCGTCGAGGCGCAGCGCGTGGCGGGGACGCTGCGCGTCTCCACGGGACCGGAGAGTTATGGGTTACTGCGCGACGTGTTTAAAAATCCGTGGGACATCGACGCGAGACACGAGGTGAAGAAATTCGCGTTCGGGTCGGAGTTTCCGGGGGCGGTGAATCCTCTGAATGGCGTTCGGCGCAGGGAGGAAAAATCGGGCGTGTACAAGTATTTTATGAAAGTCGTGCCGACTCAATACTCGTCGTCTCGTCTGCTCCTCGGACTCATACCGTGGACGTACAGGTTGAAGACGAATCAATATAGCGTCACCGAACATTACGCGGAAACGCATCACTGGGGTGAAGTTCCGCAGGTGCACTTCATCTACGATTTATCCGCCATCACCGTGAACATCGCCGTGTCGTCCAAGAGCGTGGTGTACTTTCTCACCAAGACGTTGGCGACGATGGGAGGGGTGTTCGCGCTGACGCGCACGGTGGACCGATACGTCGACGTCGCCCTTCGAGTGGCGTCCCGTTCGCAGGGTCACGCCGAATGAAATGATTCAAATCGTTTCGACTATGTGATGGAGTATTACATTTCGCGGCGGCGCTAGCTAGCATATCACGTGTGTAATTCATTTCGCTTTAGCTCATTCTACGCTCTGAGGCCAGGTTTCGGTGACGTCACCTCCGGCGCACTCATTTCGAGCGTCGGCGTCGTGCTCTCGACTTTACTGAGCGTCTGCGCGGTTTGCGTGCACTCGATCGCTTGGTGCCACCATTGGTCTTCGTCGTCTTCGTCGTCCCACTCGATGCCGTCCATGATTTGCGCGCACATGGCTTCGGTGGAGAGTTCTTCCTCCGCCGGTGATTCCTTTTTGGCGTCTTCGCGGTCGTCCGATCCTTGATCGTGTTCATCCGCGTCGACGAGAGCCGCCAAATCGACGTCAAAGTCGTCGTCGTCGGTCAACATCGGAGCCTGGTACGTGCCGTCTATGGTCTCATCCGGGGTGTCTCGCGGTTTTTGAGGCACGTGGGTGCGTTTTCTAACGTCCAGGTCGTCGAAATAATCGTCTTCGGCGAGCATTGGCGCCTTGTACGCGTCGACGGGAGGACGCGCGCGATCGGCGTTCGGTTTGTCGATGTTGCGCATGAGCGGATCGTCTCCAGTTGTGGCGTTGGTCGACGTCGCCTTTTGAAAGAAATTCGTGATTGGCGTGTTTCTCATCGATTTCCGAGGCGACACCGCCGTGATTGACGTTCTTCGACGCTTACCAGACTTTGAATTTTCAGCGCAACTCGCCGGTTCTTCCTGCTTTGGCGGGTTCTCGGCGTGGTGCTCGAAAAAGCTCTGCAGACTCTCCAGATGCGCGTCGAAACGAGCCGGTGCTCGTTGCATCGCCGGTCGAAGCCACTTTGGAAGCGATTGCAGATGTTGCTGCGTGAATCGCTGATCGACGAGCATGATGGCACCGTGATCGTATCGATGTCGCAACATTCTCCCGACGCACTGATTGAGCGCTCGCCACGCTTGTTGGTCGTACCACTTGGAACCGCTCATCAAGCCACGGTGTCGTCCCGCGTCGTTGTAGCTGCGCTTTTCCGCGACGAGTGGATCTTTAATGTTTGGATACGGAATGCCGACGCAAATTACCGCTCGAGCGTTGGCGTCCGCGAAGTTTATGCCTTCGCTTATTTTACCTCTGCAGACGGCGAGTAGAATGGCGCCTCGACATCGGGCGGTTTTGGGTGCCGGAGCGTACGGATGTTTAGCCGCGTTCACGCTCGTCGACACCGCCGCGTAGTACTTGTCCAAGACGTTTTCGAGCGTGGGCGGTTTCTTGCCGTATGAGTTCTTCTTGTTCGGTTCTTGAAAAATCTTCTTCCCGCTCGATTGCTCGATGGCGCGCCACAAACCCGTCTCGCGCCAACGTCGAACGATGCTGTCCATGAGACTGTACGATGGAAAGAACATCAGCATACCGTGAGGAACGGTCTGTGCCCACTGTTGCAAACTCGCGCCGAGTTCGTCCTGGAACGCGTGATCACCGCGCGATTTAAATCCGGCGTTGAGCGGAACGTCTCTCGGACCGGCGGCGATGAGTCCGCCCCACACCTGCTTCTGCATGTCGATGCAATGCTGCGCCTCCATTCGAATCGGAAAATCGTTCCCGAGCTCACTCGCAAACGAGTTGAGCGGTGCGAGCGTACCGGACGAGAGCACGACGGAGCGAGCGCCGTTTTCTCCGGTGAGTTCCGAAAACGCCAACGCCGGATTGAGCGCAGAGAAGTTCAACCTGACAATTTCGTTGACGGGCAAAGTAGACTTTGTGCGCTGCGTCGTCGCCACCTTGTCGTCGTCTAACGTCTTCGTCAAGAAAATTCGATAATCGCGTCCCGTGCGGTCCCCGCGCGAGAGTAAAAACTTGATTGGAATCAACACCTTCTCGCACGTGTTGAAAACGCCGTTGGACACGCGCTCTTTGGGATCTTTGTGTTCTAGATTGAATTTCGTAATCTCATCCAGGGCTTTCATGACGCCGAGCACGCTCGCTTCCGTGAGTCCCGCGTTTGAGAGCACCTGTAACGTCGTTTCGCCGCGAATCATCGTCGACCACGCATCCAGAGACGTCTTCTGAAGACTGACGCACAGTTGAAGAAACCACTCGTACAAATTGTTCATCGTCTGCGCCACTAAATCGCACTCACTCTTGTGCACCGTCAGACGCCTGCTCATGTCGCGCAATTGATCGACGGCATTCGCCACGTCATCCAAATTGAACTCTTCGCTCGCAGCTTCGCGCGCGATGTCTTCGATGTTGTGCGCCTCGTCGAAGATTATCAACGAATCCTCAATGTCGATATCCATCGCCTTGCGCGTTCGCGGATCCAAGAGATAATTATACGGACAGAAGACGATATCTGCCGACTCGGCCATCATCTTCGACGCAAAGTACGGACACCCTCGCTTCTTCACGCCCATCTTCATCAAATCCTCGATGTCCAACGGATCGGGATGATTCTTGGCGATGGAGGCCAACTTGCTCGCCGCCTGTCCGGCGTAAAAGCATCCTCGCCCGTCTCCACCGGCGCTCACGTCCATCAGCCGCTTACACTCCTCGTTCACGTTACCGCTCTTATTCACGCTCTTATTCACGCAATAATGTTCCCTCGAGCCCAAGACGACCGATTGCGGCTTGTACGACGTCCTCGCCAACTCGGAGACGATTTGCGCGATTTGCGAGTGCGTCCTCGTGGCGTAATAAATCTTCGGCGCGCGCGTCGACGCACGCTTTCGTCCACCCTGCGCTTTCGACGTCACCGTCGCGCGCGTCTTCTCACCGTCGTCATCATCGTCGTCGTCCTCTCGCCCTTCCGCATCGCTCTCCCCCGTCTCGCCTCGCGCCTCGCCTTTGTCTTCTTTTTCGCCGCCGCGCCCTCTCTCCCGCGCCTCCTCTCTCTCCTCAATCTCTCGCTCTCTCCACGCCAACGCCGCGCACAAAAGAGCCAACGACTTCCCACTCCCCGTGGGCGATTCGATGAGCGCACACGCGCGCTTCGACGCCGCGCGCACCACCTGCGACATCACCTGCATCTGACTCTTGTACGGAACCAACGGACAGCGAATCTCCACCCCACCGAGACGTCCTCTCCACGCGCTCTGCGTGCTCGCCGTCGCGCACGACGCCGATCGACGACGGTCATCGTCGTCGCGCGCGTCGTCGTCGCGGTCGTCGTCGGGCGTCGGCGACGACGCCGACGCGCGAGGCGACATGCGACGACGACGCGCGACGACGAATGCGGCGGTGGGGCGAATCGGGCAGTCATCGTGTCGAGAGGGCGGAGGCGCGCGGGGGTGCCTGGTTTCGAGCGCGGAGAAAACGATCGAGCGCGCGCGGTGAGAAGACGACGGTGAGTGCGACGCGTGAAGAGGGGTGAGTGCGAAGGGTACGATGTGCGCGAAAGTGGTGTTACACGGACGGAGTCATCGAGCGACGACGACGTCGGGAACGTCGACGCCGGCGATGGCGATGGAGACGTCGCGCTCAATGGTGGCGCAGAGAGGGGTGAGAGGAAGCGTCGCGAAGGGCTCTTCGATCTGAATCCCGATTTCGTCGATGCCGAGGACGAGGTAGGCGAGGGTGAAGATGGAGGGGATGGAGAGCCAACCCATGGTGGGGATCAAGGCGAACGGAAGGGTGAGGAGCCAGATGACGAGGGATCTCGTGGAGTGACGAGAGAAACTCAGAGGAATGGGCGTGGCGACGATGCGTTCGCACACGCCTCCGGCGAGACCCATGCCGCTGACGGCTTCTTCAATCTTCCAGTGAATCTCTCTCGGAGTGCCCGCTTCGAGCGCGGCTTTGAGCGTCTTTGAAATCAATAGCAGCGTGTACAGACATCTGTTACCCGTCTTGGCCGACGCCAACACTTCTTCGGCGAGGGGCGCCTCGGTGACGCATCGACGCACGGCTTCGTCGGGGATGTCTCTGAACGCCGTCGGGTCCGTCGGATCGCTGCGCGTGCGACCGGTTCGCAAACGCGTCTTTAACACGTACGCGTACGCCGTGCTCAGCTCCAAGAGTCGTCGCCGCAACGTTGCGTCGGGAATGTACATGGACAACCGCGCGACGTCGCGCACGTGCTTGATGAGCGATCCCCACGCCGTGCGGCCTTCGACGAAGCGCCCGTACGACGAGTTGGTGCGGAACACGAGGACCAAACCGCACAGAGACCCGAGAAACGAGTGCACCGACGCCGGGAGCACCAACGCGCTCGAGTTCAAGTTTGGAATGAGCACGTTCCATCCAAAATGCGCGCACGCGCGCTCTAAAACGCTCGGCAACACCGAGAGCATCGCCGTGTACGCGGCCAAGGCTAAACACGGCTTCAATAATCGCAAAAACACCGTGCTCTGAGGAATCGAGACGAGCTCGGTGATGAACCGGTCCACCATTCTGTGTCGTTCCCACTTATCCTGATCAAACAACTGCGATATGCTCGTTCCCGACGAGATCAACGTTTGATTCAACCCAGGATCTCTGCTCAACAATAATTCTCGCACCGTCTTACGCTTGGTTTCCGCCTCACCGTCGCCCCCAGTCTCCCCCCGCGCCCCGTCCGCGCCCCTCTTGGTCGAAAACGTATACTTCCCGTGCCATCCCTCGACGCCTCCCGCCCCCGCCGCGTCCCCGGAATCATCCTCATCCCTATCCTCCTCCGTCACCATGGCGCGCGCGCGCCCGTTTCGCCCCCCCCGCGCCGTTCCCACCAGTCGACACCTCTCATCGCGTCCAAAGCGCGTCTCGCGCACGTCCCGCGCGCGCCTCGCCTCCACGCGCGCTCGCGCGACGCGCGGCGTCTCCACGCGCGCACGCGCGACGCACACCGCACGCATGACCGCGCGCGCACGCCTCGCCTCGCCAAGTCGCGTCCACCGTCGGCGTCGGCGTCGTCGAAAAGCGCGACGACCAACTGACGCCTTCGATTCGACCCGGATCGAGCACGTGTGGGTGGATTTCACCGTTCACGACTCATCGAGGAGAGACTCGATGCGCTCTCGACGAAGTGCGTCGTCGGCACTCGCGCGCGCGTGGATTCTCGACATGGCGCGTACGAAGCAAACCGCGCGTAAATCCACGGGTGGGAAGGCGCCGCGCAAGCAGTTGGCGACCAAGGCTGCGAGAAAATCGGCGCCGACGACCGGAGGTGCGCGCGCGCGCGAGCGAGACGTGGCGCGAGACGAGCGAACGGTGACGACGACGGATTCGCGAGTGGCGGTACCGACGGGACGAATGGCGATCGCGACGTGCGGTGGAACGTGGGTCGACGCGCGCGAGTGCGTCGAACGGGGACTGACGAGGGGGTGCACACGATTTTTGCGCGCGCGTTCGTCGTAGGCGTTAAGAAACCGCACCGGTACCGTCCGGGTACCGTCGCGCTTCGTGAGATTCGGTGCGTGTCGAGACGCGAGTGTCAACCCTAAAATAAAACGCGAGCGACGGAGACGACGCGCGCGAAGGCGGATGAATGCCTGACTGACGAGGGCGCGATGAATCGTCGTACGTTTCGATGACGTAGCAAGTACCAAAAGTCTACGGAACTCTTGATCCGCAAGCTCCCGTTCCAACGTCTCGTGCGCGAAATCGCGCAAGACTTTAAGACGGATTTGCGCTTCCAGAGCACCGCCGTGTTGGCGCTCCAAGAGGCGTCGGAAGCGTACCTCGTCGGTCTCTTTGAAGACACCAACTTGTGCGCCATCCACGCCAAGCGTGTCACCATCATGCCGAAGGACATTCAACTCGCTCGACGCATCCGCGGTGAACGCGCGTAAGAGACGCCTCGCCCGCAAAACGCCTCTCGACGCCTTCGAATCGACGCGCGTCGTCGCGTCCTGGAAAGGACGCGCGGCTCGTCGATGGCGGTGGATGGACAGACGCGAACGATGTACTGTGTGTTTTACGTGAATGAATGGTTTAACGCCAATCTACCTGTAATACTGAATCAAATTGATCAAATAAATAAACTACGAACGCGGCGTCTACACGAAGTCGGCACCGAGTCTGGTCAACCGCAGGTACGCGTCGACGAAATCGGTGTAGAAGGCGTCTTGATCGTTCGCGTAGCGCTTAATCCACTCCATGCTCTCCGCGTCCTCTCTCATGTACTGATCGCTCGGCAAACCGATGTGCTCAGCCATCTCCGCCTCGTCCTTCGTCATGTTGGGCTTGTGCCACGGATCGGCGACGAGGGTGACGTAATACGCGTTATCGAACGTGTACGCGTCACCGAATCCTTTTCCACCTATGGTGTGCGCCCCGGCGAGCGCGACCATATCGCGCGTGTTGATTCCACTCCGCGCGAAGTGTTCGCGCATGTCTTTTCCGCTCAATGTCTGCTCCGGCATTCTATTTTCCGGATCAGCCTCGTCGGCGTCGACGCGACCGAGCGGCACGCGCTCCATGAACGATGGTCCTCCGGTAAACTCCACCGCGTACGCGCCCGCGCACGCGATCATATCCGCAAAAGATACTTTACCCTCCGCCGCGGTTCCGTCGAGGGCGTCGTAAGCGCTCTTCACCACGCTCAGTCCTCGTTTCAAGCCGAACGATTCCGGTCGGTTGAGTTCGTATCGCACGCTCGCGTTCATGCCTCCATCCTTGGCGCTCTCCAAGTACGTTCCCGCGTCGTGAAACACCAATCGCAACACCGCTGGACACTTCGTCTTCACGACCTTGGCTTCGAGCGCCGCTCGAATCGCTCGACGAACGTCGTCCTCGTCGCTATCGCGCGTACGAGAGGAAAAGCGTCGTCAGTCTCGTCTCTCCGCGCGCGCGCGCTCGTCACTCGCCTCAGACGCCGCGCGCGCGTCACCTCGCGCGCGAACGATCGCGACGCGATGCGCGTCGACTCTCTCGCGCGTACCTCGCCGCGAACGCCGGTCCCTTCCCGCGCGTCGCCGCGCTCAAGATGAACGCGCTCAGGCCCACGACCGCCGTCTCTCGTCTCGACACCGCGCGTGTCGATCGACGCGTCGACGACGACGCGTGCGACGACGACGAGGAGGAGGAGGAGGACGCGCGCGTTGTCGCCGATCGGTTCGCGGGCGCGCTACGCGCGCGCGCCGTCATCATGACGCGTCGATGAACGAGGCGAGATGTCCCGAGGAAACGTCCCGCGTCTTCACACTCAGCCTCTCGGACGCCCGCGCGGCGGTGGAGACATTCGACGTCGACGAAGCGCGCATGGCGGCGGTGACGATGGAGAAACCTGATAAGAAAATTCTCGAGAGAGGTTTCAAACGCGTTCGGACAAAAACGCTCGACGATAGCGTGGAGCACGAAGGGGTTGCAGAGACTCTCGGAGAGCGCGAAGTCGCGAGCGCCGCTTCGGAAGAGACGGAAGAGACGGCGAGCTTCGAAGAAAACGACGTGATGATGCGAAAGGAGATCAAGGAAGTTTTCCCGCTTGTGTTACGTCTGGCTCGTGGTTTCAACACCGCCGTGAGCGCTTTCGTTCGTGTGCCGGCGCAGGTGCTCGTCACTTTCGTCGCGCTCGTCACCATTCCAACCATTTCCCACGTGCAAGTCCTTTGTACCCTATTGTGCTTCTGGGCAATCGTGAGTCGATAGATTCCGCGACGTTGAATAGCGAATTGCGACGCGCGTGTTCTCGAAAACGTCGTGACTGACCATGGCGCGAACACAGCACGCAGCGGCGAACCTCATGAGCTTTGTTCGGCCAGTTGCGGGCACGTCCCCGGGACTGAAAGCGCTCTATAAACACGTAGAGAGCGAAACAAATTTCTTCAGAGAGAGATTCCAATTCTTGCTTCCGAGAACACCGACGAGCCTCAGTCACACGAATCACACGGCGTGGGATAACGCCGTCAAGAATGCCGAGTGCGCGGAGGCGCTCAAGCACCTCCACGCGCGAATGAAGACGAACTCACGACGTACGGAACCAATCACCGGCGTCACGCAGGACGAAATGGACACCATCCTGCACGCGAACGCCCTGTTGTCTGAGAAACAAAACGTTGACGTTTACGGATGACTACACAAACTACACTACCGTTCCTAGATTTCGTTTACAAGAGCTCAAAATTTGATTGGTTTCAGAGGAGGAGCCCTCGTCTCCGGCAAGTCTAATTCAGCGTCTAATTCTTCGTCCACGGGACCCACGAGCGCACTGCGCGAATAGAAAACGTACGAGACGATGTTTTTCAAAAGTCAGTCTCAAGCGCGCGGTCGTCATCGTTCGCCTCCTTCCCCTCGTCTCGCGTCCGCGCGTCGCCCGTCTCGAGAAACGTCCTCCCCGCGCGTTCGAATCCGTCAAAAGTACGCACACATTATCGCCTCGTATCATGTACAACCCCAGAGGCGCCTCCTCCACCCCTCGCTCGCTCGAATACACCCTCTCCGAGCACCCCTCCAGGATCACGTTCGTCACCTGGTCAAAACCTCGCAGCGTCCCCACGACGTGTCTCCCATCGTTCGTGATGACGTGCACGCGCGCGTCCACCATCCCCGCCAACGACGGCGCGTGTCCACCACCACCGCCTCCTCCACCACCACCACCTCCGCGTCCTCCTCGTCCCCCACGCATCATCGCACCCTCCTCGTCCTCGTCCTCGTCCTCGCGCCCGTCGTCCTCGTCGTCGAGTGCGGACGAACGGCCCGACGCGTTCGACCGGTGGACGCCGACCGAAAACGCACACCTCGCGAGGCCGACGGCGTCGATCGATCGATCGATCGATCGATCGATCGGTCGGCACCCCACCCCTTCGTGAACGGTCGACCGGTCGACCGAGGTCGCGCGCGATATCGGCGCGCGCGCCTCACCGTTGTGATTCCCTTCCGCGCAAAGCGCTCTCGATGGTGATTGTATGGAGAGGCGTGCCGTCGTGCGTGTGTCTTGTGTGTGATGATACACGGACTTTTCACTCGTAGTGTATGGTTTTGGACGGGATGTCGATGACGACGGATGATGACGGACGAGACCGAGACCGGGCTCGCGCGCGTCCGCCGCCGTCCGCAGTCGTCGGTCGTCCGCGCGCGGGGTGTCGCGCGAGGCGCCCGGGACGAGGCGCGAGCGTCGTTCGCGCGCGTGAGTGCGTGCGAGGGGGCGGAAAAAGTTTTTCGTGAGCGCATCGTCGCCTCGCGCGCGCTCGAGCGACGTCGGTGTCGCGCGGAGAGGCGTCGAGAGGGGGTGGTGCGAAGGCCAATCTCATCTCGCGCGCGCGGCGCGGGCGAATCGTGCGCGAACGAGAGATCTCGGAGGAGGTGTTCGCGACGTGCGAGCGGTGAGAAGGCGCGAGCGCGTTTGAGGCGCGCGAGGGGAAATCGTAGCGTCGATCGAGCGCGCGAACGTCGTCGAGGCGAGCGTCGAGGCGAGCGTCGAGGCGTGTGAGCGAATCTCACCCAACACCACCCAGGGCCGCGCGAAGGGGGTCGCGACGGGTCAGGACTCGTCAGTTTTGACGGGATCTTGCTCTTTTCAAACGAGAGTTTGAGAAGCTTTCTCACCAGTTTTTTCAAAAGGGCGCGTCGTATTCGACCCCTCACGCGAGTTTCGCCAGAGAGAAGGATCGATGTGTCATTAAGACGTCGTTTTCAGCGATAATTCAAGGAACTGGACGCTCGTCGGTCGATTCTGAGGTTGATTCAGACGCGATTGGCGCGAGAGAGAGAGGCGACTCGCGGACCGAGATGGAGGACGCGGAACCGGCCCAGACGGCGCAAGAGCGCTCCGCGATGGGAGAAGATGCCGCAGATGCGAACGGTAAGCTCTCTTCGGGTGAAGCCGAGTCACCAAAGGCGGTGAATGGGAAGGCTGAAGACGCGCCGACGGAGGAGGCGACGCGAGACGAGGTCAACGTCGACTCGCAGGAGGAAGCTTCAGACCCAGCGGAGATTGATGACGATCCAGAAGAGGAGACGACCAAGTTTGTAGAGTGGGATCCGACCGGACGCTTCGGACGGACAACGGAGCTTCTCGGACGCGGTACGTACAAGAATGTGTACAAGGCGTTCGACGAAGAGGAGGGCATGGACGTCGCGTGGAACCAAGTCAAAGTTCACGGTTTGCCCGCGGCGGAGAAGGCGCGGTTGTTGAGTGAGGTTGAGATTTTGAAGAGACTCGATCACAAAAATGTGCTCAAGTTTTATCACTCGTGGAACACGATTGATGAGAAGACTGGCGAAGTCAGCGTAAACTTCATCACCGAGGCGTGCGCGGGGACTCTCAACAAGTACGCCGCTCGATTCAAAAACAATCTGGATATGCGGGCCGTTAAAAGCTGGTCTCGACAAATTTTACGAGGTTTAGCGTATTTGCACGCGCACGAGCCACCGATTGTTCATCGTGACCTGAAGTGCGACAACATTTTCGTCAACGGCAACGCCGGAGAAATCAAAATCGGAGACTTGGGGCTCGCCGCGATGTTGGACCACCAACGCACCCACAGCGTTATCGGAACGCCCGAATTTATGGCGCCAGAGCTTTACGAAGAGGATTACGACGAGCGAGTGGATATTTACTCCTTCGGTATGTGCCTCATCGAACTGGTGACTTTCGAGTGCCCGTATTGCGAGTGCAAGAATCCGGCGCAAATTTACAAGCGCGTGTCGAGTGGGGTTCCACCAGCCTCCCTCGAAAAGATCAAGGAGAAAGGTGACGACATTTACGAATTCATTTCGCTCGCCATCGCACCGGCTGACCAACGGCCCACGGCGCAACAACTCTTGGATCACAAGTGGTTGATGAAGAAGGAAAAGAAGACCATGGTGCCGAGGCGAGTGGTCGAGGAGGAGCCGGAGGTGCCGCGACCCATCGTCAGAGAAGACGAAGAGCTCCAGGCGGAACTTCCGTTGGCCGCCGACAGCGGTCGCAAGATTGTGCGCGTGTATTCGGAAGCGGATACGACGGAACCTCCGTCGCACAAGCGCGGCGCTTCGCTAGACGTGCGCGTCAAGGGGACGTTTTTGGAAGACAATTCTCTTCGTTTACGCCTGAGAATCGCCGACTCGTCCGGTCAAAATCGAACTGTTGAGTTTCCTTTTAATACTGGAACGGACAGCGCTCGGTCTGTCGCGACCGAGATGGTGGAGGCTCTCAGCCTAGAGTCGAGCGCCGTGGAGGCGATTGAGAGAGAGATAGAGAAGGAGGTGAAATACTTGGAGGATGAGAAGAGGGGTTTCTGCGTACGCGACGAAAGCAAGAGACCGAGTGCGGATAATAGCGGTGCGTCGAGTCCCGAGGCAGCGCGAACTCAAGACGCTGTTTCGAGTCAAGATGGTCCCGCGGTGACGGCAAACGTCGGACACTCAGACTTCGTCATGCGCACACCGTCGACGGAGTCGCTTTCCGATAAGGCGCGAATCCTCTTGGACGACAATACGATCGTTCCGCAGTCGCAACCGATGGTGGCGCGCGAAGATCATACGTCTCGTCCGAAGAGCGCATTCGAGGCGTTGAAGCAACATGATACCATGTCCCTCTTGCAGTCCGCCGCGGGGAGCGGAGGATCGAGTCCGGGCGAGACGTCGCCGCCGGCGCATCCAGCTCCGCCGCAGTCTGCGCCCGTCGCGCCGGCTGACGTGGCTGCGTCGTTGGAACAGTTTGCTGTGGCTGCGAAGCCCCCTCGCGTGCCCGCGACGACGGCGGTACCTCAACCGCACATGTCCGAGCACGTCATGCAGGAAGTGCATCGAGTTTTCGAACAACCCGACCTCGGCGATCGAAGCTCAGATGGTGGATCCTCCTACGTGAATGAGGAAGAAGAGGAAGAGATGGAAGAACTTCGATTGCTTGAAGAGCTCGAGCTTCAGCAGCAACAGGAGGAGGCTGAAATGCGACAGCGGCACACGACTGAAAGGCAACAAAAGTTGCGCTCTCTACAGAAGAAACGCATCGAGCGCACGGCGAGTAAGATGGCCTTGCTCGCGGCTTCTGATACCGGATCAGAGTCCGCTCGCGCTGAAAGGCACTCTCGAGTGCCAACACCCGCTCCGACGCAGACTCATCCGACGACGCGTCTCAGCAACGCGCAGAGCGCGAGCTCTCTCCATCATGGTTTGCCGCCTCAGCCGCCGCCCTCGGCGGCGCCTGCCCCTGCTCCTGCTCCCACCCCCAACACCACCCCCACCGCACCGCAGCACCAAAGTGCGATGTCGACGCCAACATCACCACCTCCCGCGCACGTACCAGAGCCTACCACGACTGGCGCCGTCCAGCAACCACACGCACCACACGTGAGTGAGTACTCGGTCGCTTCCTCGCACGCGTTGCACTTGCAGACGGACAGCGCGACGCTGAGTAGGACAGCATCACAAAGATCGATGAGAAGCGACAGCGACGTTAAAGGTGACGAGGCACATCTTCCGCCCGAAGAGCAAGCCAAGTTAGCAAAGGAAAAGAAGCGCATCGAGGCTCTTGCGAAGATGCAAATGATGGAGGAGAGTTCTTTGCTCTCGCTCGACAGCAAGTCAACTTTTTCAAAGGGTTCGAAAATGTCGTTGAGCTCTCAAGCCAAGAAGGACTCCGCCGATGACCTCCATCAATCCCAACATCAGACCGACGCGTATTAGTGACGATATCACCGCGATCTAGATAGTTCTACCCAAAAACATGTTCATTCAACACATATGCAAGCTGTAAACCACGCTCCCCTCCCCGCTTGAGAAAAAATATTCATAGTGTAAGATTACAAGCATCGCGCGGCGTTCTAGATGCATTAACCAACCGAACCTTCTAGCTTAAGACTCATGAGCTGGTTCACTTCCGCGGCAAATTCTAAGGGCAATTCGTTGAACACTTCTCTGCAAAAGCCGGAAATGATCACTCCCACCGCTTCCTCTGGATCGATGCCGCGCTGCTGGAAATAAAACAGTTGATCCTCACCAATCTTCGACGTACTCGCCTCGTGCTCCACACGCGAGCTCGGTTCCTTGACTTGAATGTATGGGTACGTGTTCGCTCCGGCCTTGTCACCGATGAGCATGGAGTCGCACTGGGAGTAGTTGCGCGCGCCAGAGGCGTTCGGGCCGACTTGCACCAAACCTCTGTACACGTTCTTACTCTTGCCGGCGCTGATACCCTTACTCACGATGCGGCTACGTGTGTTTTTACCGATGTGAATCATTTTCGTACCCGTATCCGCTTGCTGCGCGTTGTTCGTCAACGCGACCGAGTAAAACTCGCCGATGGAGTTGTCGCCGGCGAGCACAACGGAAGGATACTTCCACGTGATGGACGAACCCGTCTCAACTTGAGTCCAAGAGATCTTCGAGTTGTCCCCCTTGCACAACCCACGCTTGGTAACAAAGTTGTAAATGCCTCCCTTGCCGTTTTCATCGCCCGCGTACCAGTTCTGGACGGTGGAGTACTTGACCTCGGCGTTCTTGCCGGCGCTAATTTCGACCACCGCCGCGTGCAGCTGGTTATCGTCGTAAGCCGGGGCGGTGCAGCCTTCTAAGTAGCTGACGTAAGAGTCGTCTTCCGCGACGATTAACGTACGTTCAAACTGACCGGCAGACTCGGCGTTGATGCGGAAGTACGTGGACAATTCCATGGGAGAAATGACCCCCTTCGGAATGTACACAAAGGAGCCGTCGCTAAACACCGCGCTGTTCAAGGCGGTGAAATAGTTATCCGCCACGGGAACGACCGAGCCAAGATGTTCCTTGACTAGTTCCGGGTAATCACGCACGGCCTCGGAAATGGAGCAGAAAACGACGCCCGCCTTTAGCAAGTCCTCCTTGAACGTCGTCCCGATGGAAACCGAGTCAAACACGGCGTCGACGGCGACATTCGACAATCGCTTTTGCTCGTTGAGAGGAATTCCGAGCTTATCGAACGTGGCCAGCAACTCGGGATCGACTTCATCCAAGCTCTTTTTCTTTTCCATGGACTTGGGCGCGCTGTAGTACGACACCGCCTGGTAATCAATTTGTGGATACCGATTGTCGCTCCAGTCCGGCTCCTCCATCGTCAACCACTTACGGAACGCCTTCAATCGGAACTCAAGCATCCACTCTGGCTCTTCCTTCTTCGCAGAGATCATGCGAACGACGTCTTCGCTCAATCCCGCGGGAATAGTCTCGGTTTCGATCGTCGTGCTGAAGCCCCACTTGTAGGGCTTGTTCAGCATTTCCTGAATGCGATCCACCTCCTCCTCCTTGGCGCTCGGCGCCGCGATCTTCACCCCGCTCGCGCCTTCAACGCCATCGATTCCCTCACCCGCCGCGCTCGCCATCGTGGCGCCGCCCCGAGACCCCGCTCGAGGTCGCGCCACCGCGCGTCCCGCGCTCGTCCGCGCTCTCGTCCCGGCGCGCGCGTTCGACCCTTTCCCCCGCGCGCTCGCGCTCGCGATCGGCGCGCGCGCCGCGGACATCGAGTGCACCATGTGTTCTCGTGCTCTTTGCCAACCTCTCGCGCGTTCGCTCGTCCACAGGAGTCGCACGGTGACGCGTTCGCGAAGGCGTCCTCGACGTCACCATTTTGTATCAAGGGGAAGGGGGTGGGTCGGGTCGAGTCATGAACCTCTGAATCTACCGAATTCCAAAGGAGAGAAGAAGTCTTACAAGCGTAACGCGAGCGAGAGAGCGGGCGGATGAGAGTTACGCGCATTCGCGAGCGTCGTTGGATTGTGAATCGATGGTGTCCGACGCGCGGGTCTCGCTGGTGGCGAGCGCGCGACGACCACGCTCGGCGAGACGTTCGCGCTTGGCGCGCGCGTCGGCGTCCTCTTCGACGTCGGCGGCGGATGATTTCTGTTCTAATTTCGCTCGAACGGCGGCATCCGCGGCGGCGTTGGCGGGTGGAGGGCGTGCGGTGGCCGTGGTCTGATTGGACGCCTCTCGAGCGAGTCGTCTTCGTTCGGCGAAGGCGCGAGCGGCGGCGCCGACCGGGGCGGAGACTCGCGCGATGACGGGTCGAGCCGCCGGCGGGAACAGCGCGGCGAACGCAAAGTCGGCGCTATCGTCACCTTGCACGCCCGATCCGTGAGGCTGGAAAAATCGAAGGTACACCCATGCGGAGTACGCGCCCCAGATGTCGAATAGAAATAAGCCCACGTGATGGTGTCGACCGCCGCTCATGAACGCGTACGCCGCCGTGAAGCACAGGTACGCTCCAATCAGGTGCTTATTCCGGAGCGCGCGCAGCGACGCCAACGCGTTTGCGATCCCGCGACCTCTACCACCACCCAGCGCGTCTTCTCCGAACACCGGTTCCTCGGGCGACGTCTGTCGAAGCGCGAGCAAGAGCGCTGCCAAGACGCCGTGAAAACCGGCAAATCTGGCAAACAAATAAAATTCATCCCCACCGCTGAAGACGTAGAGCAGACACATGGAAAACCACGACATCGTCGCCGTCGCCACGTTCACCCCGACGACGAATCGCGTCAACTCCTTCGGTCCCCAAATCGGTTCGAGCGCGCGTCCGATGTACAACAAACCGCACACGTCGACGCACGCCGCCGCCAGAGACATTTCATAATACCCGCTCGTCAACAGCGTCCACGGACGCGTAAACACCGCGTACGGCGATAACGCGAACACTTCATCCAACTCTTTCCCAAAAATCGCGAATCTCGCCAACCATCCCGCGATAAGCGTCCCGCAAATCCCCCGCGTCGCCGTCGACGACGTCGCGAACGACGCGCTCAACTCTCTCCTCGCGTTTCTCGCTGCGCGCGCGAACGCTCCCTCGTCAGTCGCCGCGTCGACACGAAACATCGACGAATCGAATCGAATCGAATCGAATCGAAACACGCGCGATCGCACGCCCTCCTCCCGTCGTCCCACGGCGCTCGAGAGATGTGATTGTGATTTCCCACCACCAACCGACGACGTTCACCCATCCCTCGCGTCTCGACGTCCCCATCGTCCACCGCGCGCGCGCGCGCGCGCACCCACGCTCGACGCGATCTTTTCAAATCCATCGTCGTCGTCCTCGTCCTCGTCCGACGCGCGCGTCCCCTGCACGCCTCGCACCGCGTCATCCGTCATCGTCGCCACGGCGTCGTACTCTGACGAATTTCAGTCCATGTATCGATCGACCGTGTATCGACCGATCGACGGCCGTGCCGAGCGCGCGAAATGAAATGAAAATGAAAATCAAAACGAATGCGCGCGACGTTGGACGACGCGCGGTGACGACGACGACGCGTTGGGCGAGCGGTGATGGACGATCTCGATCTCGATCGCGCGGTGGAGACGGTGCGCGCGTGCGCGAGGACCGGGGAGTGTGGGACGTCGAGCGCGTGTTGGCGCGACGAGGGTGCGTTCACGCGCGCGCTTCGCGCGGTGGCGAGGGCGCGTTTGACGGCGTTCGGACGGCGCGCCTCGGGCGGGAGAGGGCGCGACGGTGAGGACGTGGACGATGGCGACGACGACGACGATGCGGGGGGACGCGCGGGGAAGCGAGCGAAGCGGACGAGCGCGAGCGGTGGTGATTCGGTGGAGACGGCGAGGGCGAGCGAGGGCGACCGACTCGAGGACGAGGAGGCGGAGGCGGAGGCGCGCGCGCGTCGGGCGTACGAGGAGGACGTGGAGAGGGTGTGTGGGGAGTGTATCTCTTCGTTCGCTGTGGACGCGCCGTTTACGATACAGAGGATATGCGAGTTGGTGTGCGAACCGGAGAAGTATTACGCGTCGCCCGCTAAACTCATGAACGCGATTTTAAAACTCTTCGCGGTGACGCAGACGGTGGATCGAAGAGGCGCGGCGGGAGGCGTGGAGACGACAGAGCGAGATGAGGCGCCGACGCAGGCGATGGTTCGAGACGCGCGAGATCCCGTGGCGAACGAACAAAAGGCGTTCGTCGCGTCGGTGTGCGCGGAAACCGCCGCCGAGACGGCGACGGACGAAGACGACGTCGTCGTCGCGAGACGACCGCCGACGATCGATGGGTACGACGGCGACGCCGACGCGATGTCGCAACACCACGCGAACGAACACCCACCCAGACCGCCCTCGCCGCAGACGGTGTACACGTGATGAACGAACACATTTTGATGATAGACGAAGGCGACGACATTCGTAAAACGCTCCTCGCCGCCGCCCCCGCGCCCAAAGTCAAACAGAACGCGACGCGCGTCGACCCGAACTCGAGCGATGACGGATGACTGCGATGCGCGCGTGCGCGCGGCGTGCGCGCGGCTCGCGAGCGAGCGCGTGCGAGCGTGCTTGTCGGCGGTGGCGGAGGAAATCAAACGCGCCGAGGACGAGACTATTTATGGAAGCCGCGGCGAAGACGACGCGACGAGGAACGACGCGCGCGAACGAGCGCGCCTGACGCGAGAGTTGGAGGAAGAGCGCGCGCGAGGCGATGAATTAGAAAACGCCGCGGAGATGCGCGAGGTGATGTGGGCCAAGGAACGCGAAGATTTCGTCTCCAAGATTCACGACGCCGAGACGCGTCGAGCCGAGGCGGAGGCGGAGACGTTTCGATTGCGAGACGAAATCGAGCGCGTCGAAACGGTCGTTCGCCAGGAGGAAGGGGTCGTTCGATTGCGATTAGAGGCTGAACACGAGGTGCGCGTCGGTCGATTGGCGACGGAGCTCGACCGAGTCAGAGGAGAGTTGGAAAATTGCGCGGACGAGTTGCGACGCGAGAGAGAGCGCGATTCGGCGACTGTGCGCAAGCTCGATCGCGTTCGCGATGAACTCATCGGTCGTCTGCGAGAGGAGATGAAGACAGTGTTGGCGTCGATCGAGTGCGTGTCTGACGCGGTGGGAACGGCGTCGAAGGATTTGCGCGGTGAGACACCCGCGGAGAGACGCGTCTCGCAGTGCGTACCGTCGAAACGCGAGCGAGCGTTCTTCGTCGATACGAGATCGTCGTCGTCGTCCGCGTCGTCGTCGTCGCGAACGTACGCGATGGATCACCACACCGCGACGATCTCGCGCTCTGTGAGCGGGAGATCGAGCGGTGCGCACGCTCCGCCGACGCCGGGTGCCCAGCGAGGCGAACCGTCGGCGCAGAGGAGAAACAACGTCGCGTCCTCCTTCGGGAGGTCGGCGCAACGGTCCCGCGGGAATCGCGAGCGCACACAACTAGTTTAGCAGAAATGCGAAAATAATCCACGAGTGAAAGAATGAAATGATGCTATGGCGCTGGTATCTAAGCCGCGTCGACGTCGGCGACGGCGTCCGAGAAGACGTCTTCGCGCACGCCAACTGCGAACGAGTTGCGAATTCGCTTGACGGAATTTCCCGTCACGCGCCATTGCGCGGGCGTCGCGTCGAGACTCAGGACGTAGAGCACGCCGTCGAGCACCGACGCGGAGATCAAATAGATGTGTTCCGGGTACAAGCACCCGACGGCGCTCGGACACGCTTGCGGCGGAGGAGACGCCACGAGCTCCCAATCGTAATACACCTGTCCCGTCTTCGCGTCGACTCGTTTCGCCGCTCCCAACATGTCCGCTCGACGATACGAATCATCACCGTCCAATCCCAACGCACGAGCAACGGGCACGTCCTCGGGCTTGCCTAAATCCGCGATGGACCGCGCGTTAAAGTTCGGCGTCGCGATGGTCACCGCGCTCGCCGCCGCCTGTCCGTTCACGGGATCGACAATCTCTCCCCACGTCGTCGTCAGCCCTCTCGTCGCGCTCTCCCCGACCGTCCACAGATTACTCACCTCGAACGCGCACGGACGCACGCCGTCCTCGCTCGTCGTCGACAATCCCACCTGTCGAATAAACGTTTGCTCGCCGCTATTTCGTTCCATCACGCGTTTCATGTTCGCCTCCACCTCCGCCTGTTCGTCGTCGTCCTCGTCCGCGCGCGCGACGACCGAGACGGGATTCGCGCTCGTGAACGCGCGCATCGTTGCGCCCACCGCGACGGCGCACAGGGCGCGTCGACGCGACGAGAGCGTCACCGATGACGACGTGGGTTTGCGCTCGACGTCATCCGTCTCGACCGACGACGACGACGACGAGGCGGACGCGGACGCGGACGCGGACGCCGGTCGACGCGCGATTCTGCGTTCCATCAGTCTCGTCGACGCGACGTCGAACGCGCGGACGCGACGCGGCGCACCACGAACGACGGACGAGGAAGACATGGCGACGAGTCAGTCTCCGAGTCACAGTGTGCGGGCGGCGACGACGGAGAACGGGCGTACTGGTGTTACAAGAAAGAAGAGCGCGAGCGAGGGATCACGCGCGCGTGGGTTCCGCGTACCTCTTCGGACGAGAATCCCCCTTGAGGTAGGCATCGAGCGGATCCGTCATCTTGGGTAACGCGTTGAAACCGCCTTGCACGCGCTGTCGAGGACGCGAAGACGCTCTGGTGCCGTACGTTCTCGACGGATTACGAAGGTAATCGGTGTTGTGCGTCCCGATTTGTTGATCCGAGAGACCGAAATGCGCGCGAGCCTCTTCGCGCGCGTTGTTTGGACCCCGTTTGGCGTCGTTACGCTTCGTTCCGTCGAAGACGTTTGGCATGCCGGGAAGTCGACCCATGCTCAGACCCGCGCCGCCGCCCATGTGATGCGGATTCGTCGGGTCTCTCCCTTGGTGCTCGAGCAACACGTGCTCTTCGGCCTCTAACATCGCTTTTTCCATGGCGCTGAGTTCGCGCTCGGGCTCTTCCTCGTCGTCCGGGGGTATCGTGCCGAGCAACTCGGGGCACAGCTTCGTCTCCGCCGGGTGGCTCTCCGCGCCCGGCGCCGCGTTCGATCTCTCCGACATCAATGACGCGTATGACGCACCGAACATCGTGAGCTCATCTTCGACGGCTTTTTTACCGATGACGATGGAGAAATCCCCAACTTTCAATCCAAACTTTGCCCTGATGGCGTGCGCGACGGCGGCGACCAACCGATGCGGATGTTTCGCTCTGCAGTTGAGCGCTAGGACGATGGCCGTGCCGTGCACGTTCTCCTCTTCGGCATCTTCGCCGTCCTCGCTCCCGGAGATGCCAACCTTGGCTAAAGTCATCATGATGGTCTTTTTGATTTCTTTGGACACGCGACCGATGCGAAGATCTCGAATTTTGAGCGCCTCGGGCGAAGTGTCCTCCTCGTCGTCGAGGAGCGTGTGATCGAACGTTTCGTGCGCGCGCGCCACCTTTTCTTCCTTGGTGCGATCGATGTGCGCCAACACTTCGTGCACCTTTTGGCGCGTAAAGTAATTCGCGATGCAATCCGTGCGCTCGGCGCCGGTGCCTTTGAACGTCACGTCGTACGCTTTGACGAGTTGGAGCGCCTTTGCTCTGAGGGATAAAAGCGAAAACTCAGATTTCGACTTGGACGCAGACTCTCCGATGAAGGTGGTGATGGCGTCGCGGACGACGTCTGGAACGTGTCCCCAGATCGTGAACACGGCGAGACCTCCGGTGGAACCGCACGCCTCCTCGCTCTCGGTGAAGCTCGTCGCGCCTTCCACCTCGTGAATCTCCTTGACTCGTTCCACCCACGTTTTTTGCTTCTTGGTCGGTTCTTCGTACAACGTACTCAATTGTTTCTCCACCGCCTCTTTCAAGGCGGCGGTCGCGGCTTCTGGATCTTCCTCACTCTCTGCGGAGACGTCTCCTTCCGTGTCTTTTTCCGCCTCGCCTTCGGCGGCGCGAGCCGAATCGACGCTTTTGGACGACGACGACGACTTTTTCATCGTCTTCTCAACGGGTTGCGAATCGAACGCCTCGTCGGCTTCGTTCACCTCTTTCGCGCCCTCGCCTTGCGTGATGGAGTCCTCCGGATCTTCCTCGTCCACGTCCTCCACCGTCACCATCGTGGCCTTGGGCGCGGTGGAGCTCTTCGTCGTCTTCGCCGGTTCTTCGACGTCCGCCGCGTCGTCGACTTTCGTCGTCTTGGACGAAGACGCGGAAGACACCGACGCGACGACGGGTTTCTCGTCCTCTTCATCCTTTTCCGTCGTCTTCTCCGTCGTCGTCGTCGTCGTCGTGATCGCTTCCCTCGCGGGGTTGGGTATGAGTTTGAGTTTGACTTCGCCGTCGCCTTCGCCATCCTCCTCGGCGTCTCCGGCACTCGCCTCGGTCACCGTCGCCGTCGGCTTCGTCGTCTCGCCCGCGCTCGCGGTTCCGACGGAGGACGTCGTCGCCGAAGCCTCCTTCGACGCCATCGCCGACGTCTCTCGCGCCTCCTCGCCGTCGTCGACGTCGAGCGACGACAAACGACGTCCCAACACCCTGCCCGCGTGCGCGCCCGTGAGCGCGCACGCGCACGCGACGACACCGAGGAGCGCGATGAGGGCGACGCGTGCGCGACGCGCACGCGTCGACGCGCGCCCGCGTCGATCGTTCCCGCGTCCCGCGTCCATCGATGGTTCGACCGACGCGTCGCGAGGTGTCGGATCGTCGCGTCGGAGACGAGGGCCATTGTTTTCTTCTTTCTTTGATTTTTTTGTTACACGCGAGGCGAGGCTACACGGCGCGCATCGGAATGTCGGTCGGACCGCGCGGTGGTTGGTCGTACGGAGAGTCATCGCTCGGTTCTTGGTCGAGGGGCATGTATTGCGCCATGATTTGCCGCACTTCCTTGTCCATGAGACTTCTCGCGCGGTATTGGAAAAACGCGTACAGTCCAAACGCCACGCTCAGGATGGAGGTGAACACGGACGTGAGGACTAATTTCGCGCCGCCGCCGCCGGTACTGTTTCCTTCGCTCGGTTTCACTAATTGACACTTCGTCGTCCCTTGGTCGTCCACGATGACGCTCTGTTGACCCTCGGGACACGCACACTCGTAATACGGAAAGTTGGCGATTTCCACGCACGCCGTCTTGCCCGTCTGTTGTTTATCCGCCGCGCACTCGGTCGCGCCCTCTTGCCCGTGCACGCACTTGGCGTGCATGAGCCCGGCGTTGGAACAAATTTCAGGCACGGAAGAGTCCTCGAAACCGGCGCAGATGGCTGTCAACACCTCGCCTCGAGCAAGCTTGCCGTTGTACCGCTCCTCGTTGATGAGAATGGTGGGCAAGAGACGAATGTTCGGACGCGAGCTTCCCGGCGGCGGACTCTGCGCCTCGATCTGCGCTTCGAGCATGGGATTGATATCGTCGCGAGTCGTATCTCCAATGCACGCGTTGACCGCGGCGACGTCGACGCCGATGTTTGAAACGACCTTTTCGGCGCACGAGCGCGCCGCGAATTTTCCATTCTTCATCGTGCACTGTTCGCCGAATTCTGACACGTAATCCCACCACAACCACGGTGTGTTGGATTTATTCGCGACGTCGAACACGCACAGCGCTCTCAAATTATCGATGACGATGTCCGCGCCCGAGTATCCCGCGTGAATGTCTTCATCCGGATCCGGCGCGCAGTACCTCCCCACGTTGACGCACTGCGAGACGCACTCTGCGCTCGTCGGCGGATCGTCGATGCACTCCCACGTGATGAAATGCGGCGTGAATTGCGTGTACCCACCCTTTTCCAAGCTCTGCGCGATCGGCTTGAAATCGCGCAGGAACGCATTCTGCGTCTCGCACTTGTATCCGCACTCATCGTTCGTTTCGATCCACAACTCCCACTCCACGCGCGAATCCGGATGCGGAAGCACGTCGTGCCAATCCAACGTTCCCACGACGTTTTCCCCGTTTGAAACCGCCGATTCGAACAACGCACCGTCCACTTTCCGAACCAACGCCGTCGGTATGCTAATATCTCGCACGTAACTCCCCGTCTCCGCGTCCTCCGCCGCGTCCATCGTCACCAACGGTTCGTCCACGTCGTCGACGATGAGCACCGCGTCCGCGCCCGCGTTTTGCGCGTTCATCACCTTCTCCGTGAACGCGCACCCACCTCGATCGAGCAACAGAATCACCCCCACGCGCGCGTTCGCTCGAGGCACGTCCACGCGCGTCCCGTTCCCGCACGCCAATCGCTGCGTCGGATCCTCCGGATACGCCACCCGTCCCGAGAGACTCGCGCCGTAGAGCGTCCTTCCGAAATTCGCGATGGCGACGTCGTACGTCCCCGACACGCTCGACGGGCTCGTCACGCGCAGTTTCGCCGTCTCAACCTTAAAATCCGCCGCTCGCGCGACGGAGACGACCAAGAACATCGTCATCAGCGTCGTCATCAGCGTCGTCGTCGTCCTCGTCGTCATCGGCGTCATCCTCGCCGAGATCCGGTGGTGCCGACTCGACGACGACGAGGACGCGCGTCCGTCGCGTCTCGGACTCGGACTCGGACTCGGACGCGTCGTCATCGCGATCGACTTCTCGTCGACTCGTCGTCGCGGTGTGCGGACCCGTCGCATCGCTCGCCCCCGTCATCGTCATCGGCACGGCGCGTCGGTCGGTCGGTCGTTGAAAAGGAAAGACGCGCGCGCGCGCCCCGCACACCGTCGCGATTCCGTGCGAGAGATTCCGTGCGATTCCGTGCGAGACGACGACGATCGATCGATCGTCGCCATGTCGTCGTCGAACGCGGCGTCGAGACGCGTGGGCGCGGTCACGGGACACGTGCGCCCGACCGCGCGTGGAGGCGACGATTCGACGACGACGACGACGACGACGACGGGGACGAAAGCGAAGGGCGTGGGATTGATGGATTGGATGTTCGGCGCGACGGGGATCGGTGGGACGCGCGCGTCGTTCACGGTGGCGGTGCTCGGCGCGGCGGGCGGCATCGGACAGACGCTGTCGTGTTTCGTCAAGTCGAATCCGCGCGTGGGAGAATTGAGATTGTACGACGTCGCGCCCGTCGTGCGCGGTGTCGCCGTGGACGTGTCGCACGTGAACACGCGCGCGAAAGTGCGCGGGTACGTCGGGGAGGAGGAGCTGGACGCGTGCTTGCGAGGGTGCGATCTCGTCATCGTTCCCGCGGGCGTGCCGAGAAAACCGGGCATGTCGAGGGACGACTTGTTCGGCGTCAACGCGGGCATCGTGCGCGCGCTGTGCGAAGCCATCGCGCGGACGTGTCCGAACGCGTTGGTGAACATCATTTCCAATCCAGTCAACTCCACCGTGCCCATCGCGGCGGAGGTGTTGAAGCGACGCGGCGCGTACGACGCGAGAAAACTCATGGGCGTCACGCACCTCGACGTCATGCGCGCCAGAACGTTCGTGTCCGAGGCGAAAGGGTTCGCCGATCCGACCATCGTGGACGTTCCCGTGATCGGAGGTCACGCGGGGACGACGATTTTGCCTCTCCTCTCGCAGACGACGCCTCGGTGTTCGTTCACCGCTCGAGAGGCGGAGGCGCTCACGAAGCGCATTCAAAACGGAGGCACCGAGGTCGTCGAGGCCAAGGGCGGGGCGGGTAGCGCCACGCTCTCCATGGCTGCCGCCGCCGCCGAGTTCGCCGACGCGTGTCTCCGCGGTCTGAGCGGTGAATCGGGCATTTGGGCGTGCGCGTACGTGGAGAGCTCGGCGACGAGCGCGCCGTTCTTCGCCACCAAGGTGCTCCTCGGGAAAAACGGCGTCGAGCGCGTCGCGGGCATCGGCGCCGTGTCGGCGTACGAAAAACAATCTCTCGAGCGCATGTTACCGGAACTCAAAGCTAGCATTAAAAAAGGGTACGACTTTGCGCGCTCGTGAGATTTATACTCTATCAATGTCATAAAAAAAGAGTCGCGGCGCTTTCAATTCCTCCTCTACCGACGAAAAGAAGGACAAACAAAAACTCTCGCGCGATGTAACGTGTTTACATCGCCTTGATGAGTCGCTCGATGTCCTTGAACACGTCTTGCTTCGCGCGGTTACCGTCCACCGTCTTCATGATGGTTTCGTACTTGCCGACGACGGCGTCGACATTCTTGTGGTGCACAGACAAGCGGTTGGACGCCTTCTCTTCGGTGTCGTCGCTGCGTTGCGTCAAACGCGCCGCGATTTCCGGGGTCGGCGGCGGGAAAAAGGTCATGTGGTAGATGGTTCCGTCCACCGGGTCCAGTCTACGGCCGACGACGCGTTCGAGCAAGATTTCATCCGGCACGTCGAGCAACAAGAACAAATCCGGTTGAATGCCGCTCTCGATCAACGCCTCGGCTTGCTCTTCGCTTCTCGGATACCCGTCCAACAACCAACCCTTCGAGCAATCCGGTTGCGACAATCGCTCCTTCACCATGGTCACCACGACTTCGTTCGGGACGAGATCACCGCGGTCCATGTACTCCTTCGCCTTGAGTCCAGCCTCGGTACCGGCGGCGACCGCCGCGCGCAACAAATCGCCGGCGGAGATGTGCGTGAGACCAAATTTCTTCACGATGAGTTCGCACTGCGTTCCCTTACCGCTCGCCGGCGCGCCCGCGATGACGATTCTCTTTTGCTTCTTCGAGTTCGAGGACCCGCTCGAAGCCCTCTTGATCGCGAGCGCCGCCGCCGCCGCCGCGACAGCCGCGCCGCACGCCGCCGCCGTCGATCCGATCGCGGGTTTCCCCACCGGTTCAACCGCGACCGCCTTCTTCGCGCTCACCTGCGCGATCTCTCGCTTGGGCGCCAACACCACCGCGCGCGCGTCACCATCGCGATCGCGTTCACCGCGCGCGGCGACCACCGTCGCCGATCGTCCGACTCCACGCGCGCGTCTCCCCGTCGCCCCATCGCGCGCGACGACTGGACGCGCGCGTCCGGTCGTCGGTCCGTTCGTCATCGAAGCGACCATCATCGATCTTCTCGCGCGGCTCGCGCGCGGGTACGAGCACGATCGACGGCGCGGATACGCGCGCGCGTGTCTCGCCATCGATAGGTCCACGCGTCATCCATCCTTCATCGTCACCGTCATCGTCATCGTCATCGCGAGTCGGTCGCGTCCCTAGCCGCGGACTCGTCGCGGGACTCGTCGATCGGCGTGGGGGTTACGTGTCCGACCGACCACACGATCCGATCGCGCGTGGCGTCGGGGGCGTCGCGTGTGGTGGTGTGTGATTGACC
>Ga0181570_10000668_pt1 | contig 31810 bp, 28 predicted proteins | sample 101ome_18_FD_148667 | JGI IMG/M metagenome (GOLD analysis project Ga0181570, IMG submission 148667) | Coastal salt marsh microbial communities from the Groves Creek Marsh, Skidaway Island, Georgia - 101406AT metaG (spades assembly) | ecosystem: Environmental > Aquatic > Marine > Intertidal zone...
GCGATACCATATTGGGTAAAATCAAGCCCGCTGATATTCATCTCGCCCCCTCCAAGATCAAATCTGAGAGTTTTTCACCAATCATAATGGTCGGCGCATTTGTATTACCCGAGGTGATGGTTGGCATGATCGACGCATCTGCAACGCGCAATCCGCGAACGCCATAAACCCGCAGCTTTTCATCAACAACCGCCATTTTATCCTGGCCCATTTTACAGGTTCCAGTTGGATGATAGATCGTTGTCGACGTGTTGCGCGCCCATTCAAGGATCGCCGCATCATCGTTATCTGCGACCGCTGGCCCCGGCGCATATTCTTCGGTGATCAGCGATTTGGCCGGATCGGTGCGGCAAACCGCGCGGGCAATCTTGATGCCGGCAACAATCGTGTCGCAATCGGTTTTGGTTGCCAGATAATTCGGATGGATCGCCGGATAATCCTCGGGCTTTGATGACATGAGTTCGATGTGCCCTGTGCTTTCTGGCCGCAATTGCAAAACCGAGGCGGTAAAGGCCGAAAAATTATGGCTGCCATCGGCGATATTATCGGCGCTGAACGGCTGTAGGTGAAACTGGATATCAGGGGTTTCTAACGCCGGATGGGTTTTTAAAAACGCTGTACCAAGGCTGGCCGCCATTGCCATTGGGCCAGATCGGTTCACCGCATATTCCAGTGCAATTTTTACAAGCTGTAACGGGTTTTTGGTTTCCGTATTGATCGTGCTGGCGTTGCATTTAAAAACCGGGCGAGCTTGCAGATGGTCTTGCAGATTACGCCCAACCCCCGGTAAATGATGCGTTGCGGCGATACCATGCTTGCCAAGATCATGCTGATCGCCAATGCCGGACAGCATCAGAATTTGCGGCGATCCGATCGCACCTGCCGACAAAATGATCTCACGGCGCGCGCTGATCCGCTGGCTCTTTCCTTTGATCCGAACCAACGCCGCCTTGGCGCGCTTGTCCTCAAACTCGATCCGGTCAGTATGCGTATGGGTGAAGATATGCAAATTCTTGCGCGCTAGAACCGGCTTCAGATAGGCCGCGGCCGTACTGCAACGCTGACCATTTTTCATCGTCATCTGAAAAAAGCCAACGCCCTCTTGATCTTCACGGTTATAGTCGTCCGTGCGCCGGTAACCGGCATTTGCCGCCGCCTCAACCCACGCGTCGATAATGTCCCGATCGACCTTATTTTCAGATACATTTAACGGGCCATCAACACCGCGTTCAGGCGACGGCGTGCCTTCCCAATTTTCGGCTCGCCGGAACAACGGCAGCACATCATTCCAACTCCAACCCGCATTGCCAAGCTGGCGCCAATGATCGTAATCCTGCGGTTGCCCACGAACATATAAAAGTCCGTTGATCGAGCTGCTGCCGCCAAGCACCTTACCGCGTGGCCAATTGATCGCCCGCCCGTTCAACCCGGGGTCAGGCTGGGTACGATAGCACCAGTCAGTTTTTGGATTACCCATGGTTTTGAAGTAACCAACCGGAATGTGAATCCACGGATAGCTATCCTTGCCGCCCGCCTCGACAAGCGCCACGGAAACAGACGGATCAGCGGACAGACGGTTGGCAATCACACAACCAGCCGACCCGGCCCCAATGATGACGTAATCAAACTCCAACCATTCCCCCAAAAAATTATTTGCTTTTTGAGACTTTTAGTCTCTATTATTGAATTAAGAATAAAGCCATGCACGAATCCACGGCTTGTTCAAGGAATTTTTGCCGTCACTTTTTGTTTCGTGCGGGAATTGCGCGTGAAAAAAGGCACCATAATGACCGACTCAACTCCACCAAATTTGCGGATTTTGAAGATATTTGAAGTGATTGCAGATGCCGGACGCCCTCTGACACCGAGCGAGATCAATGAACAGCTCGACTGGCCCAAACAAAGTCTACACCGACTTTGCCAGACCTTGATTGCCGAAGGGTATCTGGTCAAACAGGCGCGCCGCCTTCACCCGACCAAACGCCTTTTGTCTCTTGCTGCGGGGTTGGCCCAGCACGCCACCGGTCAGACCACGCGCCACCAGATTTTGCAGAATATTGCGCGCGAGGCTGGTGAAACGGTGAATTTCGTCAGGCCAGAAATCAAGGGGATGATCTATGCTGATCGCGTCGAGACGAATTGGCCTTTTCGGGTTCTGCTGCCAGTTGGAACGCATGTGCCGTTTCACTGCACAGCAAGCGGTAAAACCTATCTTGCCAGTCTGCCGCCAAAAAAACGGCGCGTTTTGCTAGATAGCTTGGACCTGCGCGCCTATACAGAACACACCCATACCAGCACCGAAACGCTGGAGGACGAGCTGCAACGGATCAGCAAAGATGGCTTTGCGCTTGATTTGGAGGAATTCCATGATGGCATGGTTGCGATTGCCGTGCCAGTGCTGGACTCGCGCCGGCGTTATGTCGCTGCGCTTGCGATTCATGGGCCAAAACAGCGCTTTGATTTTGACGAAGCGATGGCACGGCGCGGTTTGCTGGCCGAGTCGGCCAAAATCATCTCGCAGACATTTGGCTATTAACCCCAAGGTCAATTCGGCATTTGCGATCGCGATATTCGTGGCAATGCAATTGGCCTAACCGCGACGCGCCTCACCTGCACTGGCGATCAGCGCCGCAAACCGATACAGCCCATGCACAAATTTTGAAAATGGCAGGATCAGGAAAAACCCGTAAACAACGCCTAGATGCACCGCCAAAGTCACGCCCATATAGCTGGTCTCGCGGACTGCAAGCAGCAGCAATCCGGTAAAGCTGACGAAAAACAGCGACACGATAAAAGCGTAATCCATGCCAAGCCCTTCATCATGGCGAACCGAAGGGTGCATTCGCCGCTTTTCGACAAAAAGGCCAGCCGTTCCGATACACAAGATAATGCCGCCAACTGTGCCAAGTACCACCGGCAATTCCAGATAGCCGTAGGGGGCCTCACGGCCAAGCACGTAATGATAGATTGTGCCAACCGAGGTTGCGGCAAAACACAGCAAAAAACCGTACATCGTCAATTGATGATAGATGCGCCGCGCATTGCTTGACCGGTCATCACCGGTCGGGCAGCCCGGCCCCGATAACACGCCGCTGGACGAGTCGCCGCCAAGATGGCGCAAACTCGCCGCAGCCTTGATGGCGTCAAACAGATCGACAAAGCCGCCCCATTTCGCGCCTGTATGGCGCCAGTAACGCCGCCAGCCCATAATAAACGACATCAGCACAAAAGCTGAAATCGCCAGCGGAATACCTGCCATGACTGTATGCGGCATGATCTTGTAAAATGCGCCCTCACCGACATGCACACCCCAAAATAGCTGCGGCGCAATCATCGCCAGCATCACCCCAACGGTGATTGCCAAACCAAGCGAAATTACCGATGTAACAAACAGCCCGTTACGCCTGAACAATCCGGCCATTGGCGCGGGCCAAGCATAGGCGGCATAGCTGTCGTTCCGCGCCGCCGCCAGCGCCTGCGGCACATTCACGCCAAATTCATGCGGCGGTGCATATTGGCACGCATGATAACAGGCGCCACAATTATGGCAAAGATTGGCAAGATAGCCGACATCACCCTCGTCAAATGAACGACGACGGGTCATCGCCGGAAACACGGCACAAAACCCCTCGCAATAACGACAGGCGTTACAGATTTGCATGACCCGGGTAACCTCACTGGCCGCATCAGGGTCAAGCAGTGCCTTAAGGTCAAACCCCTCAGCTTCGATTTTATCGGTTAAGGACACGTGCCGCCTCCGCTCCTGCAATGCGGCCAAAGACGCCGCCGATTGTCATGCCAATTCCGCCCAAATACCCTTGGCCAAGAACATTTCCGGCCATGATTTCACCGGCAGCAAAAAGATTTGCCGCAGGCTTGCCATCCTGCATCAAAACCTGCGCCCGATCATTCACCGCAACCCCCATATAGGTAAAGGTAATCCCCGGTCGCAGCGGGTATCCGTAGAAAGGCGGCTTTTGAAGTGGTGCCGACCAATTGGTTTTTTCCGGGGTCAGGCCAGTCGTGGCTTTGCCATCGAGTATCATCTGGTCGATCGGGCCAGAGGGACAGGCTGCATTGAACGCATCAATCGTTTTCTTTGCCGCAGTGGGATCAATGCCGAGCTGGCTTGCCAGCCCCTCAATCGTATCGTCAACAATCGGTGTAAAGACCGAAGGCATGAACCGTTCCACCCCTTCAGAGTCAACGATTGCATAGGCAATCTGATCCGGCTGCGCGGCCACCAAACGCCCCCAGATTGCATAGCGCTTTGGCCAAAAATCTTCACCCTCGTCATAGAATCGCTCAGCGCTATTATTAAGCACCACACCAAACGGAACCCCATCAACGCGGCTGGCAATTCCGCCATCATATTTCGGCGCGCGGGCGTCAATTGCCACTGCATGGCATTGATCAAGCGCACCCACCGGCTGTGCCCCACGATCAAGCAACACGCGCAACACTCTGCCTTTATTATAGGGCGTGCCGCGAACCAGAAAATTCTTGGCGGCGTCCCCCCAGCCCTCGGCCAGCCAATCGAGATCAGCCTCAAACCCGCCTGCCGCGGTAATAAGCTGTTTGCAACGGATATGATGCGATTGACCCTGCCAAGAAACATCAACCGACTCACAAAAGCCGTTTTCAAGCGCAATATCGGTTACTTCAGCCTCATAGATGAACTGCACCCCAACCGACTCCGCATGACGGCACAGGCTGTTCAGCATTGCCCGGCCACCACCAAGGAAAAAGGCGTTCGTATGGTTCAGGTTTAATGTGCCTGATAAGGCGGTTTGGAATCTGACACCGCGCTCAATCAACCATTCCATCAACGCTTGTGAACTTTCCAATGTTAGTTTTGCAAGATGCTCATTTGTAACGCCTTTGGTAACCCTCATAAGGTCATCCCAATATTCCTCAAAGGTGTAGCGATCCGACATAACATCTGTTGGCTCGTCATGAACCGAGCGAAGGTTTCGAGTATGCCGCGTATTGCCACCACGGAATTCGCGAGGTGCGGTCTCGATAACCAAAATTGAACACCCACGCTCAGCGGCGGTAATAGCTGCGCAAACGCCAGCATTTCCACCGCCAATAACCACGATATCCCACGATTTTTCAAAAAGAGACTGACTGTTGTTATCTAACATTCAGGGCGCCTTGATCTATTGCATACATTTGCATACAATATACGAAAGAGGAGGCGTTCATGTCAACAGACTGGGCGGCACATGACCTAATTGTACAGGATCATTACGGCAACAATCTATCGGCGACCGCGCGGATAAGGCATATTCTGCTGGCGGCGATTACGGCGGGTGATATTGGGCCGGGTGCGCGGCTAAAAGAAATTGACCTTGGGCAAAAGCTAGGGGTCAGCCGGACCCCGCTTCGCGAGGCTATTGCAGGGCTGAAGGCTGAGGGCATTCTGTCGATCGGTGACGATGGTGGGCTGCGGGTGCGCCGGCTTGGCTATCAGGACATCCACGCGCTCTATCAATTCCGCGCCGAATTGGAATCGATGGCGGCCGCGTTGGCCGCAACACAAGCAAGCCCCGCCGAACGCGAATTTATTGCCGAGATCAGAGCTCGTGAAACGAGCCTTGTCATTGCAGGCAGTGATCCGGCAGCTCTTGCCAAAATCAACGGGCAGTTTCATCAATCGATCGCCCTTGCCAGTCACAATTCTTTTCTGATCGAAACCTTGCAACGCCTCAGCACCCTGATGGTTTTGCTTGGCCCGACCGCCTATAGCCTGAGCGCGCGTGTGCGTGAAATCGGCAGCGAACATGATGCGATAAATGCCGCCATTCAGACGCATGATCCAGTCGCAGCCAAGCTGGCGGCCGGAACGCATTTACAAAATGCTGTCAAGGCGCGCCTGCAAATCATCGCAACTGGCCATAAGGAAAATATGGATTAGCCTGCTTATTACCTAGATGTCACATAACCGAAATTTATAAAACCTGATGTCATAAAGGGGCGCAAGCCGCCCGAATATGACCCACCCGTTAAAGGAGTTTCCATGCGGCCCGTGCTGTCGGATATCCAAAACATCATTGTTACCGCAACCATTGCCTTTGGTACCGGCTATGCCTTTCAGTTTATTGGCCTGCCTGCACCGTTCCTGCTTGGCAGTCTTTTTGGCGTTTGGATTATCGGCGCGGCCGTGCCGCCCATTCAAACCCGTGTCGGCATTCCGCGCTGGCTTCATGTGCCGGTTATTCTTGGGCTTGGCACATTGATCGGGGCCAATTTCCGGCCCGATGTTCTGGCGCATATAGGATCGGCTGGCATTACTGTTGCGGCAATGATTTTTGCAACGGTTCTGGCGACCTTAGTTGGCCTTTTTTATCTGATGCGGGTGCGTAAATACAGCTTTGTGATGGCTTTATTGAGCTGCATTCCGGGCGGCCAGGCAGAGGTGATCGTGATGAGCCGCGATCTGGTGGAAAAAGACTATGTTGTGGCATTATTTCATCTGGTGCGTGTTGCACTTGTATTCTGCTCAACCCCTTTGATCCTCGCATTGGTTGAGGGTCAGGCAGCGGTTGCGGCGTCAAATACGGCCCTGCTGGCCATGCCAAGCATCGTCAACATCGATATAGAGACCATGCTGACGTTTTTGGCGATTGCCACATTCAGCTTGCCACTAGCGCGACTGCTGCGTATTCCGATGCCGCATCTAATCGGGCCCCTATTGTTCAGCTCGTTACTCCATATCATCGGATGGGTCGAGTTACCGCGGATTAGTGAATTTGTTATCATCGCCCAGATCATCATTGGCGGGTCGGTTGGCGGGCGGCTGGCGCGGGTACCATTTATCGAGCTATCTGTCTATTTACGCGATGCTATGGTCAATTCGGTCATCATATTGCTGACCTATGGCGGCACTGCTTATGCAATCGCCGCCCTGACCGGTGTTGATTTCATTATGATGCTTCTCGCCTTTGTTCCCGGCGGCCTTTATGAAGTGACCTTGCTGGCTTTGATATTCGGATTTGATGTCGCCTTTGTCGCCTTTCATCATACGATTAGAGTGATGTTGGTATTCATCAGCCTGCCGTTTATCGTCGCCTATGCACAGAAACGAAACCTCATTCCAAATAACGCAAAATCACCGCATTAAAGATAAGGACTGAAAAATGAAAATAGCAATTCTCGATGACTGGCTTGATTGCGCGTTAACCAGCTGTGACTGGAGCCGACTTGGCGAACATGTCCAAATCGACATATTTCGCGACACCATCACCGGCGATCCGCTTGTTGCACGCTTGCAGCCCTATGACATCATTTGCATGATGCGCGAGCGCACCCCCATTACCGCTGCCGTAATGGATAAGCTGCCTAACCTAAAGGGCATTGTGACCAGCGGCATGCGAAATGCAGCACTGGATATTGATGCGGCCAAAGCCCGAAACATCATGCTAAGTGGCACCGGATCACCTGGCCATGCGACCTCAGAGCTTGCCTTTAGCCTAATTGCAATGCAGGCCCGCCACCTCTTTGAGAGCGCAACTTCAATGCGCAATGGCGGCTGGCAGACACATCTTGGGCGTGATCTTCGCGGTAGCAATCTTGGCATTTTAGGGCTTGGCCGCCTCGGAGGACAGCTCGCCAATTATGCCAAGGTTTTTGGCATGAATATTCAGGCGTGGTCGCAGAACCTGACGGTTGAGAGGTGTAACGAGGTCGGTGTTTCCTATGTTGATCGCGATACGCTGTTCAAAACTTCGGACTTTATCTCAATCCATTTGAAACTATCTGATCGGGTTCGTCACCTGGTCGCGGCAAAAGAATTGGCGATGATGAAGCCAGACGCATATTTAGTAAATACATCACGCGCCCCAATCATTGATATGCAGGCATTGACCACCGCGCTCGCCACCGGACAAATTGCCGGCGCGGCAATTGATGTTTATGATCTTGAACCTGTGCCAGCAGATGATCCCTTGCGTAAAACACCCAATCTGTTGATGACCCCCCATATAGGTTATGTCACGCGCGAGACCATGGCAATTTTCTACGGTGAGACCCTCGAAGCAGTTGCGGCAATGATTGCTGGCCAGCCGATCCGCGGCTTATAGCAATAGCACCTCCATGCGGCAATTTTCTGCCAAAAATGCCGAATAAGGCTGCGCTCGATCTGTAAAAAATGCCGTCGTCAGTTTTAGTTTTCATAAGCCAAAACATCGCGGCGCAGAATTATTTCTGAGGCTGATTTAGATTTTTCATCCCAAAATCAGAAAATGCTGCTTTCACGGCACCTAAAAAATGCTATCTTTGGGTAGTATTAGTATGGTTTCCAGAGGAATCCGCTGCGTATGCGACCGAATGTCTCTCACCCCACCGATTTGCACCCTATCTTTTCGTTTGCGAACGGCGAAATGGGCGCACTCTCAAACCATTTTATCAGGTCAATTGAAAAAATCACCGGGCAACCTCGGATCCGCAAATTGTACTTTGATTATGTTAAAGACGATTTACCACCCGAGAATTTCTGGTCTGATGCGCTCGGACGGCTGAATATTTCAATTGATCTGACACGCAGCAATATCGACGGCATTCCCGCCTCGATTCCGGCTACAGGCCCGGTTCTGGCGATTGCCAACCATCCATATGGGGTGATCGATGGTTTGGCGTTATGCGCACTAATGGCTGATGTGCGACAGGATTATAAGATCATCACACATCGGGTTTTGCGCCAGGCACCTGCAGTTATGGACAAGATTTTGCCGGTTGATTTTGATGAAACCGAAGCCGCACTTGCCAGTAATTTGAAAACCCGTGCCGACGCTACTAAACACATGAAAAATGGAGGCGCGGTGATTATTTTTCCAGCCGGAGCAATTTCTCTAGCGCCCAACTTTGTTGGCAACGCTATCGACACCGACTGGAAAACCTTTGCGGCAAAGCTGGCGCAAGTTCCCGATACAACGACGATCCCGTTTTATTTTGATGGACGAAATTCACTATTATACCAGATGGCGCGCAGGATTAGTGTCACATTGGGCTATTCACTAATGTTCCGTGAGATCTGTAAAAAAATGGGACACTCAATCTCCCTACATATGCGCCAGCCAATTCATGCCAGCACATTATCGCAGTTTGGCTCCCGCACCGAAGTAACTGAGTATTTGCGCCGCTGCACATATGGCAGTGATAATATTCAGCGATAAAGTTCGGCTATAGTGATAGGCTCTAGCGATAGAGGTAGGTCGGGCTGGTCCAGCACAAGGTGCCATCTTCTAGCGTCACCCGAATAAAGATTGGATTATCCCCGTCGCCATCAAGCGCGACCTTGCGCTCGAACTGCAAGGTTTGATGCGGATTAATTGTCGGCAGCCGAAATAGCTTTAGGTAGCGCGGCAGAACCCCGCTATTATCAAACACCTCATCTTCAAAACCAATATCTTCCAGTGGAACACCAGCCTTGATCAATGGTGTTTCGATCTTCAGCGTGCCGCTATAAGGATCGGCTAGTATCATATCAAAGCCGCCAATATTTCCTGTCGTTAATGCACGCCAGTTCAATTCAACAGGTGATGGCTGGTTCAGCGTTTTATCCTTGTTGAAAAAATTAATCGAACTTGCCGAAATAATTTCATTTTCTGACAAGAAGGCTGATCCATCCCAGATCACCTGCCGGAAACGGCCCCGATATTCAGCGCCTTCCCAGATTACGCGAATACGGCTGCCAAGATCTTCCTTGGCATAGGGGCGAATAGTTTCAATCAAGTTTAAACCGTTGAAGATATCAACACGTTCAATTGCCACACTGGCACGGATATCTACCTTGATCGACACATCGCCCGATGGCAAATGGACAATATCACCCATAATTGCCTGATCTGCCGCTTTACCCGTGTCACGCCCATGGCGGGGATCTTCATGGAATTTTGTGCCGCCTTGCGGAAAATCTACATCAAGCGTGATCAATGGCCGGCCGTTTTCACCGCCAGTGGTGGCGTAATGGTGACGTTTCCGGATTGCCTCTAAAATCGCTTCACGGCTTAGTTTATCTATCAAAAAGCAAGTCAGCCCACCTACTGCCCCGAACAGCGCCGCGCCTGGATAGCTGGCACCAGGCCGGCCCTTATGCCCATCTGAATTAGCAACGATACCGACACGGTAACCAAGACGAAACGCATCTTGCACCAGCCATTCGAAACTGCCCCAGCTTGAATGAATTTCCATGGCCTTTTCAAACCGCCCGTCGTGTGCCAGTTCAATATCGGCATAACGGCCACCACAATGCGCGAAAACAACAACATCATCCTCGCCGTGCTCTGCAAAAGCGGCAAATAGCTCAATAGCTGAATTACAGTCAGTATCAATGTCAGAATGGTCGCTTACCAAGGCGTGCGACGACCGACGGATGGTGCGTCCTTCGGTTGGGAAATAGATATTGCGGTCACCGCCAAGCCCGGTATTGCCAGACCATTCATAGCCCGGAATGGCAACAAATTTACCATCCTCGTTAAACGCTTTACATAGGCGGTCAAGCTCACCCCATAAATCACCAGTAATCTGAAAATCGTTACCCTGATGACCTGTGGCATCAACAAACGCATAGTCACGCGCAAACCTGAAATAGGCCTCAGCGCTGCCGGTGCCGATGGTTTCCTCCGACTGGCCATGAAGGTCACCCCAGAAATGTCTCGATACTGGACTATCCTCAATCCGGATTGGGTTTGTCCGGCAAATTACGGTGCCTGACCGATCCAGAAAATCCACATGTAGATCAGCTGCCTCTGCAACCAAAAGGTCAGCAATCTCGCCAGAAAAAGACCCGGGCTTCAGACTAACACTCTCGGGCAGCCCTTTAACAGGATGACTGGAGCGAGGATATAACACAATATCGCACTGGTCTGACGGATTGCCCCATTTATCCTCACCCTTGAATTTAATTGAAAACACCTCATTCACCGCACGGATTGTTGGTGCGACCGCCAAATAACGATCCGGCTTACCTGGAATAATTGTAATCGCCGGTTGGACGGGCATCGGCTGATAACAATAGGTCGCAATCGGATCAACCAATACGTGAAACTCATAGCTCTCTTCACAGAATGTCTGCAACCGCATCCCCGGCGAGCCACCAGACCGGTCACCAAAGGTGATGGTAATTTGATCACCTTCACGCAAAAACCCACGCACAACTTTCACATAAAGCGTTCTATCCCACGGGCGCACATTACCCTTTGGATCATAATGATACGTGAGAATAGCATTGTTAGACGCTTCAATAGTCGTGTAGTTCGGCCCCTCTGGATCTTCAAATTGTGGTCGAGTTTGGTCACTAGCAAACCGAAAACAAACCCGGATTGATCCAGAATCATCAATGCCAAATTTGCCCGCTGTGTAGGTAAGCACAAATGTTTGATAACTTCCCGCCTCAAAGGCGCCGTCGGGGGAAATAGAGACACTGCCCAGTTCATCAGCCGGAATGGGAAATGCAACTGGCGAGCTAGTTGTACCACCAGTGCCGCCTCCAGCTAGAACATCATCCCGGCTTCCCATTGGCATTTCAGTCATAACAACACCTTTGAAACTGATTGTTAAACTTCAGAATGGAGCAATTAAACACCTACATTGATGTTATGATAGCAGTTAATTCGCGTCCCGCAAGAACAAGACCAGATGCAAGAATCAACCATATGAGCAGCCGTTGAAACTGCTGATCATTTAACCGGCGAAACACAAAAATGCCAGTTTGCGTGCCAATAATCGAAAATGGAAAGGCCACCGCAACAATCAGCCAGATATGCTGGTCAATTAACCCACGCAACGCCATCAAAACCATCACCGTTCCCAAAACGATCATGTTAAACGGCTGTACCAGTGCGCGCCGACGCGCCTTGGACCAATCATAAAGTGAGCATCCCATAGTTAAAATCGCTCCGGACATTCCAGCCACCATTCCAAAGAGACCACCAATAAACCCAACAAACACATCGGCTAAAAGATAACGCTTGGTCAATTTTGGCAAAGTCTTACGAAAGGTAAAAAACCCACCAAACAGGATCAGCAGGCTCGCTACCAAAAATTTCAGTATGGCGACATTGACCGCGTCCAAAACCAGATAGCCAATGATGATGCCAAACAGTGCCGGTACTAAAAACCGAAATTGGTCGGCCTTATCAATCGCATTGCGGACAGCATATAGGCCTTGTACCCCCCCAACTAGCGACATGATCACAACCGTGACAACCGCATCCAGTGGTGGCATCGCCGCCAGCCACCAACCAAGCGCAAAAAGGCCGGTGCCAAATCCAGCAAGACCATTGGCAAAACCACCAGCAAGCGCACCAGCGATGATCAACACTATTACATCAATGCTCATCACAGCCCAATTCTTGAAGCAAAGGTGCGGAGATAAATGGTCCAGGCATGACGGTTTCTAAACATGGGTAGAGCCGAAGGGCTACTGGCTTTGAATCAACCAACACTTGCCTAATAAATCTGCTCATAGGAGCCCCCGCTAACTCCAAAAGTCGTTCGGCCTCATACGCCGCAAACCACCCTTTGGGGCCTGCCGACGTTAGGCTTATTTTTTTAAGCCGACAATCCCTTTCACCCTAGACTACCCATAAACTGTGTCATCATATTACTCTTGAAATAAAATTAGCGGCTTCGTCCACATAGATGATTAATGTAAATTGTGAGGTAAAACTAACACAGCATCATGTTTTCAAGCTGAACACAATCTCAGCCGTTGTTTATATCAGGATATAACAAGATGATTATTGAAGCTCAAATTTCAGCCGATTTTATAATCGTGATAACGGCAGTTCTTCTTGGCTGTTTTGTAAAGGGCGCGTTGGGATTTGGCCTGCCGCTGATTGCTACACCCATTATGCTATTTGCACTCTCGCTTCCCGAAACTGTTGCTATTCTTGCTTTGCCGATAATCGTGGCCAACATCCAACAAATCTGGCTGAACCGATCGCATTGGCGTATTTTGAGACAATTTTGGCCACTTGTCGGCGTCGCTACACTAATAATGCTAGTTGGGGCGCCAATTATGGTAACGGTTGATAGTCGTTTGCTCGGCATCTTGATTGGATCACTTATTGTGCTTCACGCTACCTTGTCCAGCTTTCCATTGCCCCAACTTCGCCAACGACGGATCAAAGCCAAAAGCCTCAAACGACTCATTGTTCCAGCAGGTATTACATCCGGCGTTCTAGGCAGTTTTACCAGCATGTATTCTTTTCCGAGCGTTCAGTTATTTATGATGATGCGTATTGATAAAAACGACTTTGCGATGTTACTTGGCGTGTTTCTATCGATGGGCTATACCGCTTTGTGGCTGGGTATTTCTAATGCTGGCTTTCCTGTTGGTGATAGCTTGTTTTTATCAGCTACCATGATTATTCCAGCCATCGTTGGACAACAAGCGGGGCACTTAACACGACAGCACATCACTGAAGAAACCTTTCGTCATTTTGTCCATTTTGCTCTGGCTTGCGGTGGTTTCACGCTTATGATACGGGGTCTGTGCAGTATTGTTTAAGGAGCAGCGGTAATGGCATATGATCACAATCAACCTGACTATATTGTCATTGGGGGCGGATCTGCTGGCTGCGTGATGGCCGCCCGTTTAAGTGAAGATCCGGCTTGTCATGTGGTGCTTCTTGAGGCCGGTGGCGAAGACCGCAACCCGCTGATTCATGTTCCGGCAGGCTATATCAAGACGATGGTTAATCCGGCAATGAACTGGATGTTTGAGACCGAGCCCGAAGACAGCAGCGGAAACCGCCGGATCGCCATTCCGCGAGGTAAAGTGCTTGGCGGATCATCTGCGATTAATGCAATGCTATATGTTCGCGGCCAGTCAGCTGATTATGATGGCTGGGCCCAACGCGGCAATCGTGGCTGGTCATATAATGATGTGCTGCCGTATTTCCGTAAGGCCGAGCATTGTGAAGCATTGGCAAATGGTGATGATGATTTTGACAGCGAGATCCATGGCATTGACGGGCCGTTGAATGTGGCGCCGGTACGCACGCGCTATGAAGCCCTTGATATGCTGATTGATGCCGCGGAGAAGCTGGGCTATCCGCGCAACAAGGACTATAATGGCGCCAGTCAGGACGGGTTTGGCTATTATCAGGTAACGCAGAAAAACGGGCTGCGGTTTTCGGCCAAAAAAGCCTACCTACAACCTGCGCGAAGCCGGCCTAACCTTCGTGTTATCACCCATGCGCATGTCACCTCGATCAGCCTAAGCGGAAAGCGCGCCGATGGGGTTCATTATATCCGCCGGGGCAAGGCGCATCATCTAAAGGCGGGGCGCGAAGTTATCCTGTCGGCCGGTGCAATTCAATCGCCGCAAATTCTCGAATTGTCAGGCATCGGCGCGCCCGATCATATCAACCGTCACGGCATCAGTGTTTGCCATGAATTATCCGGTGTTGGCAGTCATCTAGCCGATCATTATATCTCGCGTTTATCATGGCGGTTGCGGCGGAATATTTCGCTTAACAACCGCGCGCACGGGCTTGGGCTTGCTGCCGAGATTATCCGCTATGGCCTGACCCGTCGCGGCCTGCTCAGCCTGCCGGCCGGGGTCCTTAGTGGGTTTGTTAGATCGCGTGACGGTCTTGCCGGTCCCGACATTCAATATCACATTGCTCATGCCAGCTTTGCTAACCCGGCAAAACGCGTCTTTGATAAATTCCCCGGCATGACCTTTGGCCCTTGCCAGCTTCGGCCAGAAAGCCGTGGCTCGGTTCATATCAAATCATCCGATCCTATGGCAGCGCCCGAAATCCGGCAATGTTACCTAAGCACTGATGAAGATTGCCGGGTGCATGTTGCCGGCATGAAAATCGCCCGATCAATCATGCAAAGTGAGCATATGGCACCGCTGGTTGAATCAGAAATGCGTCCGGGCAAAGAGCTTGATACCGATGATGCGCTGCTGGCTTATGCGCGTGAAACCGGCGTGACCCTTTATCATCCGGTTTCAACCTGCCGTATGGGGCCTGATGCAAAATCGGGTGATGTTGTTGATGCGCGGCTTCGGGTTTACGGCCTTGAGGGGCTGCGCGTAGTTGACGCGTCCATCATGCCAACATTGGTGTCCGGCAACACTAATGCACCGACGATCATGATTGCCGAAAAAGCGGCTGATATGATTATTGCTGATCAGCACTAGACCGGGCGGTTAATCCTAATTGCCGCTAAAGCAGGCTTGCATCGCTGTGGCATAGCTTTGCAAAAGATCGGGGTAAAGCTCGACGCCAGCAGGCAGATTACTGGCCACCGGATCTAACCTCCCAATGCGAACCTTGCTGCCCTCGGCGATCAGGTCTACGGCTTTCTGTCCCAACAACGGTTCAGCGAAAATACAATCAATCTGATGTGTGCCTAGTTCGGAACGTAGCGCCTTTATCCGCGATGCCGTTGGCATGACGTCAGGCTCGCTTGTAATTGCCCCATGATTGCGCAAACCGAACCGACGCTCAAAATAACTATGTGCATCGTGCAGCACCAGAAATCTGGCGGCGGAATATGGTGCCAGCTGCCTTGCAATATCGGCCTGCAAACCTGCAAGACGCACCGACATCTGATCAGCATTCGCGGCATAGATCTTGGCATTTTCTGGATCGGCCTTGCCAAGCCGCGATGAGATCTCCCGAAGCATTACCTGAGCATTTTGCGGATCAAGCCAGATATGCGGATTAATCATATGGCCGTCGTGATCACCATGTTTTTCGTGCCTATCGTGATCGTCACGCTGTTCAAGGCCAGGCTTTTGATGTGCGGGCGCATCGTTGTTAAATTCAAGCAACATCAGACCAGAGGCATTGATCAGCGGTGTCGTTTGGGCGTGTGGCGCAAGCGTCGCCAGTGCTTTTGTTAGTGGCTGTTCCATCGTCGGGCCAACCCAGAAGACGATATCCGCCGCCTGTAAAATACGGGCCTGTGAAGGTTTTAAGGTAAAATGATGCGCCGATGACGGCGCCTTAAGCAGCAATTCCGGCGTACCAATATCACCCATCACCGCCGCAACCAATGAGTAAATTGGTTTTATTGAAGCAACCACAGATAATGGTCTCTGCGATGCCATTGCAGTAGAATGTACCCCAATTAGGAGCAAGCCCAGCCCACAGAACCTAAAGAAACTGATCAGATGATTTATCGATCCTCGTACCATCATTGTCTTTCCCTCATCCACAATGCTGCAAGCTAGCTTGCGGTTGGGCTTGGCCGATAGTCAGCACAGTCGACAACGCGTCGAAAGTTCGTAATGTAATGTTATACTATAACAAACCAGAAAACTCAACCGATTTTCAATGATACCAGCATCTATGCAGCTGCCGGGTCATTCGCGCCGAGCTGATCGAATCACAAAGTGAGTGAAAACCGCCGCATATAATCTGTGGTGAATCGGGCGGCACCAGTGGTTTTGGTGTTTTCTGCTTGATTTCATCATTCCAGCGGCGTCACACTAAACCTATCACTCAGTTGGCGGTCGCCAGGTGACGCCGTTCACATAATGATATACTCCGTTATCAAGAGACAATTCCACCGTTTTTTTAGAGGTTATGATGAGCCAGAAAGATACTAATTTTTTCAATATTGATGCCATGGATCAAGGGATTGCTCGCACCCTTGGCGAGGGGCTTACGACCCGTATTTTCCCCGGTGATCACGCGATGTTATCAGTGGTCCGCATTGCGCCAAATGCTGTTGGCGCAATCCATGGTCACCCGCAGGAACAATGGGGGGTGATGCTGGAAGGCAGCGCGATCCGCATTCAAGCCGGTGAAGAAATTCCCGTTCAAAAGGGTGATTTCTGGTGCAGCCCGTGCGGCGTTGAACATGGCATTATTGGCGGGCCTGACGGTGCTGTCATCCTCGATGTCTTTAGCCCACCACGCCCAGAATATACCCGCCCCGGAAGTGGTTTTGCAACGGAGTAAATAAATGTCAGTTCAAATTTTTAAAAATGACTTCGCCCCGCTATCTGCCGAGAAACTGATACAATGGGCCAGCATACCTCCAGCAATTGCCGGTGATGTGATGAACCGTCAGAATGTCATGGCGGGTCGCATCTCGCCGCTATCAACCGGAATGACAATCGTTGGACAGGCACGAACGGTCAGCGTTCTTGCAGGCGATAATGCCGCCCTTCATGAGGTGATTGGCCGCTTGAACCCAAAGGAGGTTCTGGTGATTGACGCAGCAAACTATAGCGATCGCGCGGTCTGGGGCGGAATTTTGAACACACGCGCGAAGTTGCGCGGCATAAACGGAGTTGTGCTTGATGGCGCGGCGAGAGATGCAGCTGAAATGCGAGCTATGGGGTTGCCAGTTTTTTTGAGTGCTTTATCGCCTGCAGGACCGCACAAAGGCTGGGGCGGCTCAATTGATGATCGCATCAGCTGTGGTGGAGTTGTTGTCATGCCAGGTGATATAATTCTCGGTGATGACGATGGCGTTACTGTTGTGCCACTAAACCGCGCCGATACCATACTTGAGGCGTCACTTGCGCGTATGGCATATGAGGCTGATATATTGGAAAAGTTAGCGTCAGGAGCCGATGTAAGCGGATTATTTCCATCACCAGAATTGGAAATAATATCTTAGTTCAACTTTGCGCAATAAGATAGGTGAGCACATCTTATTACACGCTAATTTTGCAGACTTAAACATATTTTGGGATATATAATTTCCATAGCCTCATGTGAATCACAATAAGACACCTGACTTTTCAATTTAATGAACCTAACGTCAATGCTTGAAAGACGGGCTTACATTATTTCATGTTAATCTCTGGAGCCAAACTTACGTTAGGGAGAGCACCAGAACCTATTTGAAAGGCAGGGACGAAACAAAAACCAACTTCGCACAGTTGTTATACAAAACTGCATGAAAAGCTCAGCTCTCCGCTAAACTTTAAAACATTCACCAGACACTGACCCTAGCCGAACTTACCATAGACCAAATTCGGCAACCAAGTGACGACATCTGGGAAGAGCGCAACAAGCACAAGCACACCAATATAAGCCAGAAGAAACGGGAGAACCGCAACCGAAATCTTGTCAATTCCAAGGTTTGTTATTCGCGCAGCAACGAAAAGGTTTGCGCCAACAGGCGGCGTCAAAAAGCCCACCTCACAGGAAATTACCATCACAATGCCAAATACTATAGGATCAATACCGAGCGCCACCACGATAGGCAGCAGCAAAGGCGTAAGAAGAATAATCTGAGCAATTGACTCAAGGAACATGCCAGTAATTATCAAGATTACTGAGATAATCATCAGCAGCAAGAATGGGTTTTCCGTCACGCCACTTAAAGCTTCTCCAATCATGTCCGGAACAGACAAAAGGCTCATCAACTCCCCAAAAGCTTTGGCTGGACCCACAATAATCAAAACTGCACCTGAAATCATTGCGGTCACTTTTAGGCAGACCAGTATTTTTTTAACTGTTAGCTCTCTGTAAACAACACCACCAATCAGTAATGCATAAAAAACAGCTACAGACGCGGCTTCTGTGGGGGTAAAAGCCCCACTGTAGATACCCCCGAGAATTATGAATGGAGCAAGTATGGCCCATTTCCCATCAGCCATTGTCCTCCCAACCTCTGCCCAAGAGAAAATTGAACCATCACCAACATAATTTCGCCGTTTGGCGATTATATAGACCGTTAACATCAACAGAGCAGTCGCAAAGAAACCAGGTATGAAGCCAGCGAGAAATAAACGCGGAATGGATTGTTCGGCAACAATACCATAAATAATCATTAGGTTACTTGGCGGAATGAGACTCCCAAGCGCACCGCCAGCTGCAGCAATTGCACCGCCCATCGCAGGATCCCAACGCTGCTTAATCATTGATGGTATCATAACAGCGCCGATAGCAGCGGTAGTCGCTGGGCCAGACCCAGACAAGGCTGCAAAAAAAGCACAGCCCAGAACTGCCACTAGACCCAAACTTCCCGTATAATTGCCGATCATTGATTGCGCCATATTCACAATACGGCGTGCCATACCTCCCTGCTCCATTAAGGAGCCCGCGAAAACAAATAATGGAACTGTTACCAGCGGGAATGGCTCCACGCCAGTATACATGGACAGCACAACTTGAACCAAATTCAGGTCCATCATAAAATAACCAATCGCTGTACCTGTAGCGACAGCTATTGGAATTGGAACTGCGAGAACAATCATTAAGATCATTGAGCCAAACATGATCAAAGCCTGCTGGCCTTCTGACAGGTCAAAAATAAAGTCCATCAAAAGGTCAAGCATGAGGTAAATCCTCATCGTCACGGGGCTCTAGGATTGGCTCGCCATATTTTATCCAGCGGTAATAAACCTGCGCCAACCTCAAAGTCATCAGACCAAAGCCAAGGATAAGGCACATGTATGGCCATTTTTGATCAATATCTAACGCTGGTGAACGGTATTCGTCTTTCCAGAAAGACAGGTCCAACAAAATGCTCTGATAGGTGAGAAAAATTCCAAAAAGAAACCATATAAGATCACTAAAAATTGTCATCCCAAGGGCCATTTTTGATGGCAACAATTGTACAAAATTCATCACACGAATGTGCGCGCGCTCTCGAACTGCCCATGCGACTGAGATATAAACTGACCACAACATTGCATAAATTGCCAATTCGTCGGACCAAGAGGTCGGCATATTAAACAAGTAGCGCATGACGACCTGGAAAAACACCATCGAAGCCATGAACATTACAAGAATACCAGCTAAAATTTCTTCAAAATGTTTTTCTAAAAATTTCCACATTTTAGCAATCTCACTTGTCAAAATGTAAAAGCTGGCCCCCAGGTTTGGGAGCCAGCTTGTAAGTTACTTATTTACTTTGCCGCTGCATAGATCTTATCCATGATTGCGGCATACTCGGGACCGCGCTCCTTGGCGAAAGCAGTGTGCACAGCCTTTGCCTTTTCAACCCAAGGGCCGATGTCTGGCTGAGTAAACGTCACACCGGTCGCTTCCATCTTTTTTTGCACGATAGACATACCGTAGTTAGTGTGGAACCGTGATGCAGCAGTGGCAATCTTCGCCGCCATTTGCATAGCTTCCATTTGACTGTCGTCAAGCTTTTTCATAAACGAGTCACTAACAAAAAATGGCGGAGCCAGGACAAAATGTCCAGTCATCGCTACATGCTTTGCAATGTCGTGGAACTTCTGTGAGTACTGAACGTCCAAAGGCAAGTCACCGCCATCAACAGTTCCAGTCTGCGTAGCGGTCAGCGCCTCTGACCAAGCAATTGGCACAGGGTCTGATCCAAACGCCTTATATGTATCAACCATCACAGTGTTTTTTGGCACCCGATACTTCATTTTTGCAAAGTCAGCTAGATTGTTGATAGGCATCTTAGTGTTGTAGATGTGACGGAATGAGAACAGTGGGATCGTGACAAGGTGAACACCAACTTCTTTTGGCATTCCACCCCAAATGTCTTGACCAACCGGACCATCTGCAATCTTCACAGCATGATCATAGTTTTGGATCATATAGGGCAGCACCAACAAATCAATTTTTGGGTAAAATGGTCCGGCGTTGTTCTGCGCAATCATTGTTCCATCAAGAGTGCCAAGCTGAAGTTTCTTAAATTGCTCCTGCTCACTACCCATTTTATGGCAGCAGTGCACCTTCACACGTACCGTGCCGCCTGAAAGTGTCTCGAAACGCTCAGCAAACAAATGCATGAAAGTGCCATATGGGTGGCCTTCGTTAACCGAGTAACCAATGTTCATCGTTACTTTTTTTGCGTTTGCAGGTCCTGCTACTAGCAGCAGAGCCGCAAACATTGAGCCAAGAACTGGCTTTAAAATTTTCATTTCTTCCTCCCTAAAATCAAATCCAACAAGCCTATAACTTCACTAGGCAATTAACTTTGATTAAAAAAACGTTCCAAAATTTTAATGGTTTTGCAAGTTAATTGATCGCTTATCTGCCGGTGTATGAAAAAGAATGTTCTTTAGTCTCAAAAATAATTAAATTTTATCGCCAAAAGAATTTGGTGTTAACGCCGCTGGACCAGCTTGAACCCTGAATGCCTGAGCTTCTATGATAAGTTTGTGTAAATTGTTACAATGGCAATCAACGCAAGCGCAATGAGTGCCGCACGGCGAAAATGTTCGTTGCCCTGCTGACGAAAAAACTGTGCGCCCAAATAATTTGACAACACATATATGGGGGCACTGATGATGCCAAACGTTAAAACGTCATTGCTGAACTGACCGTAAACAAGTAAAGCAGCAAAGTTAATCAATGACATTGAACTGAGTGCAATGACAATATTGCCGCGGGTAGTGCTTGCATTATCCGGTAATGACATTAACGCTGTCACTAGGGGAGGCCCGCCCATTCCAGCAGCGCCTTGTATAAATCCGCCTACCAACCCTGAACCTGACATAACAGACTTGCCGACAACACCCTTTATACGCCAGCCCGAAGCGAGAAGAGCCACGGTCATTAGTAGAGTAAAAGAAATGACCAGTTTCATTTTAGCGGGATTGACCTCAACTAAAACAGCGGTACCTAAGGGCACGGCAACAATAATACCGATTAACATCGGCATAACAGTCTTTAAATTCGAATCACGAATACTAGTTGGCACGAGGTAAAGTATCGTTGGAATCTCAATTATAACGAGGATAGCAACAGCAACAACTGGCGGGAGTGTGAAACTAAGCGTTGGCACAATTACAAGTGCTGCGCCGAAACCGAGAAAGCCCCGCATGAACCCCCCAGCCACTATGCTAAGCAGACAAATTAATAAATTTTCATAACCAAGCCCAAGAAAATCCATTTTTCTAATTTATCAACCCTTAGTTCGCTGTTTACAAATTTCATACATCGCCAAGCCAAATACAGATAAAAAGATTAGCCCCCCGCCAAAAAGGGTACCGTGACTTACGAACTCATCAAAGAAGATCCAAACCCATATTGGTCCAAGCGCAAATTCAAGAAGCATAATAAGAGGGATTTCAGCAGCCTTTAAAACTTTTGTAGACAGCACTAGAAGGGTTTGCCCACAACCTTGCAAGACGCCGCCCCAAATAAAACATAATGCTATGTCGCGTATTTCTGGTACAGCGCTCCACTGACTAAAGATCAATCCAACGACCATGCTAAAGAGCCCAGTAAGTAATAGCACTGGCAACATTTCTACATGCCTATTTCGCCGAAGGGTGACAGCAAAGCAGGAAAAACAAAAGGCTGTCATCAAAGCAAAGACTACGCCCACCAATCCCTCTGAAGTAACGTCATTAGCTATAATAGAGAAGATACCAATGCTCGCAGTGGCCATCGCGAGCTGGGTGGCTCTGTCAATGCGCTCCCCTATCACAAAAAATGCAATTAGGGCCGTAATAAAGGGCGCGAGGGCAATGGTAAATGTTGTATTGGCAACTGTAGTGTTTGAGAAAGCAAAAACATAAAAGGTCTGAGCTCCAGTAAAAAACAGGGCGCCAAGTATACCTTGCCTTCCAATGCTCCAGATTGCCGAAAAAACCCGCTGCCTGTAAAGAGCAGTCAAGACGACTAACATCACAAATGAAAGTGCGAGCCCTCGAAAAAAAACAACTCCAAACGGATCAATATTGTCTAAGCTGCGAAAAATAAGGCCAGCAGTGCTCACAATGGTTGCTGATGCAATCATCATTTTAATTGCTGAGTGCCGTTTTACAACTGAAGAAAGAAAAGTCACCATCGATAAGTCCAAAGGCCTGCAAGTTTTGGGAGAACCGGGTAAAAGCTAAATTTTGACTTAACAGACAAAGCGGCTTAAAAACGGCATTCAGAGTACTGGCTGGCTTGACATGCAGTCGCCTGCGCGACAATTTCATCAAAAGTTCGCGCTGGCAATTCTGCAGCAATTGCCTGAACCATAAACGCAGCGTTGGGGTCAAATTCAGCTGATAACAAGAACCAATACAGCGCCTTTCTTAGACTTTTTTCGACACCCATTCCTTCGTGGTAGCTGTTTGCAAGAGCCGTAAAAGCAAACGGATAACCCTGCTTCGCCGATTGCCTAAAAAGCTCAACAGCTCGCAGTTGGTCTTGGGCCACCCCCTGGCCAGTCTGGTAGAGCAAACCAAGACTTGCCTGTGCAACTTTGTCACCAGATTCTGCCAATGGTACCCATAGTTTGACTGCCTCATCTGGTTTGCCCTCTGAGAGTTTTACAAAGCCAGAATTTAAATCATCTGCAACGGCTGAGGACATATAAAACGCAACCATGGCGATCAATATTATCTTTAGCCACTGCAAATTTTTCTCTCCTAAATATGAGCTTTTGGGCAAATCAAATTGGCAAACATTAAATTTTAGCCATATGATCTTAAAACATGTAGGCTATGAGCGACTTTTTAAAAGTTAAACATCAATCATGTGAGGCGCGTCAATGATCATTTATCGATCAGCAAAAGTGATTGAAGAACTATTCTTGTCAGCCATCCAGAAAATCACTGCACCCAAATCCGTAAAAGATACAATTTACGGAACCTTTCTTGCCCTTGCAGCTTTGTTCTGCCTGTTGTTTGCATTTGAGCAGTTGATTGGCCGTTGACATGTTGATTGATTAGCTTTTAATGCGCAGTCACTGGGAGCCCATGAAATATTCAAGAATAGCTGTTTGATCAAGGGTCCCCATCCCAGCTTTTTCTGCACTGATGAACTCTTCTCGAGCCACTCTTCCAAATTGAACTTTGTGGTTTGCAATTTCTGCAAGCTCTATTGCCATATTCAAATCCTTAACCGCCATAAAAATCGGAAAGTCTGGCGTCAGGTCGCCTGCAAGAACTTTTTTAGGATAATTTGTATTGAGTTGACCAAGCCCAGCCGCCGTTGAACTCATCAATTTTGCCATAGCCCTTACATCAAGTCCCGCAGCCTTTGCTAGAGAAAGCGTTTCTCCAGTCAATGCGTTATTGACCATAGCCATGTAATTATTGACAAGTTTTGCTTTCAAGCCGCAACCTACTGGACCAACATGAAGAATTGTATCGCCAACGGCGTTGAAAACACCATCAAGCGCTGCAACGTCATCTGCCTCTCCACCCGCCATCACGAGAAGGTTGCCGGTGATTGCCTCCCGAGGTGTCCGGCCAACAGGTGCATCAACAAATCTGTGACCCCGGTTGGCAACACGCTTTGCTGTTTCCATCAATTTTGGGTATGAGCCCGTCGACATATCCACAATAAGGCTGTTTGGTGCACAGGTTTCCAAAACGCCACCCTTATCAAACAACACTGCATCAACAATATCACTGTTTGGCAGTATCATCATAATTACATTACGTTGATCAGCCGCCTCACAGGGATTAGTCGATCCGGCCGAGACGACGCCCTTAAATCCGTCGACAACATTCTGCTGAATGTCGCACACAGCAACGTCAAAGCCCTCTCGAATAATGTTTTTTGCCATTGGAGCTCCCATAATTCCGAGCCCAATAAAAAGGATTTTTTGTTCCACAGTTCCCAACACTTCCTAAAGCTACACTCACATAAGAATTTGATTAAAAGAAAGTTTGATCAATACAGATACACTTTGTCTATTTAGGTAACTCTCCATATGGAAGATATCCGCCGGCAAGTGTTATGCCGCAATCAGCAACAGTGACAGAACCTGTCATGGCACTCGATAAATCAGATAACAAAAACAAAGCAATATTGGCAATCTCTGACGGCAAGGCCATTCTGCCCAGCGGCGTCATGTTGAGAATTGGTGATAAATCTCGTCCCGCTGCTTCCTGTTTTCTGATAAACGGGGTGTCAACCCAACCCGGACAGATTGTGTTGACACGGATATTTTTTTTGCTCCATTGAACAGCCATGGCCTGGGTAAGATTCTTTATTGCTGCTTTACCAGCGCCATATCCTAGTACAGGCCCAGGTCTCAAGGCCAACACTGATGACATTGTAACTATAGAACCTCCACCTGTGGCTAGCATTCGCCTGCCAACTAATTTGCAAGTAACGAATGTGCCGTTGATATGATTTTCAAGCACTCTTTTAAAATTTTCTAGTGGCATTTCTTCTATTGGTTCTCGGGTTGGCATTATGCCCGCGGAGGTCACACAACCGTTAAAGGCAGGCATGCTTGTAGAGAGCTTCTCCAGCGCAGCATCTATTGATCCTTCAGACTCAACATCACCAACCGCAAAGTGAGCGCGACGGCCAAGCGCTGTGCATAACTCTTGCGCCGCATCACCATTAATATCAATGATACCAACCGTAGCCCCTTCTTTATGCGCAGCAGTGCAAATAGCGGCTCCAATACCGCTGGCACCACCTGTAACTACAATCGATTTTTGTTGAATTTTAATCATCAAACCACAATCCTTTTCAAAGAATTTTTATCGCAAGGAGAAATGATTACACCATCCCAGACCTACAACTGCAAATTTTTCACATTTGAACAATTCGCATGAGTTGGTAACTTTGCATACAACCGTAGTACAGCTAATCGCACTGAGAATAATTTCTAGTTGAATTGAAAAAAATAATTTCTTGAAAGTTGGTACAATGAAACATGACAATCACACCCTTGACGCTATCATTGTTGGTGCAGGGTTTTCAGGCCTATATCAGCTGTATTGCTTGCGTGAAAAACTAAATCATAAAGTTAAGGTTCTTGAGGCTGGAGGTGATGTAGGGGGCACCTGGTATTGGAATCGCTACCCCGGTGCGCGTTGTGACTCTGAAAGTCATACTTACTGCTACTATTTTGACAGGCATTTGCTTGAAGAATGGTCATGGTCTGAACGGTATCCTGGACAAGCAGAAATCTTGCGCTACCTAAATTTTTGCGCCCAAAAACTGGACCTCAAAAAAGACATTCGTTTTAATGAGCGTGTGATAAAAGCCGAGTGGGACGCTAATTCACAACTTTGGCACGTAAAAACACAAACTGGTCAGACTTTCATAGCGCGTTTTTTAATTACTGCCGTTGGGTGTCTTTCTTCAGCAAATATGCCAGATATTGATGGCCTTTCTGATTTTAAAGGTGAAATTTATCACACTGGTCAATGGCCCCATGACACAGTTGATTTTGAAAAAAAGACAATCGTCGTTATCGGTACAGGCTCGACCGGAATTCAGGCAATTCCTGAAATTGCGAAGTATGCGAAAAAACTGTACGTGCTTCAGAGAACGCCTAATTATAGCGTACCCGCGCGTAATAGGCCGCTATCCAGAGATTTCCATTCGGCATTCATCGAAGACATTGATTCTTGGAGATCAAAAATGCTGGAGTCACGCCATGGACACCCATGGATAGCACCGGATCGTCAGGTCCGGAAAACCTCACCAGAAGAACGCTACAGGATTATGGAAGCTGCATGGGAACATGGTGGGCTCAGTTTTCGTGAAAGTTTTGACGATGTACTCCTAGATGAAGAGTCAAACAACATAATGTCTGAATTTATCAGGCAGAAAATCATGAGTACCGTTCACAATGTCGAAAAAGCGAAAAAATTATTACCGAAAGATCACCCGTTTGGTACCAAGCGGCCACCAATCGATACTAATTATTTTGAGACATACAACCTTGAACATGTGCATCTAATTGACGTCAGGCAAAACCCTATAGCTTCATGCTCCGCTGCAGGAATAATATTGACCGATGACACAAAAATAGAAGCGGATATGATAGTCTTTGCGACAGGCTTTGACGCGATGACCGGAGCACTGCAAAAAATGAACCTTAAAGGGAGGGACGGCCTAAAACTAGAGGAAGCATGGCTTGCTGGCCCACAAACATATCTAGGTCTAGCTGTCCCAAAATTCCCAAACATGTTCACCATAACTGGGCCTGGCAGCCCATCAGTATTAACAAACATGCCACGCGCAATTGAACAGCATGTCGATTGGATTACAAATTTGCTACGCCACATGGTTCAGAGAGGTTACTCCAAGGTTGAAGCCAGCGAGGCAGCTGCCAACGAATGGACCGAACATGTTACCGATGTAGCCAACAAAACGCTTTTACCGAAAGCTAATCATTCCTGGTACCTTGGGGCAAACGTTCCCGGGAAACCACGGGTCTTTATGCCATACGTTTTTGGATTAAATCATTATCGGAACCACTGTGATTCCATCGCGGCAAGCGGATACCAAGGCTTTCTAATCACTGAGTAAATTTACCCAAGCCGGTCAGAAAACGGAGTGGTGAGTTATGACTGGAAACGTTGAAATTTTTGACTACGTAATAATAGGCGCAGGCTCTGCAGGGTGCATTCTAGCAAACCGCCTCAGCGCATGCGGTAAGTATAGTGTCTGCGTTATTGAAGCAGGCCCAAAAGACTGGCACCCTATGCTTCATATACCAGCTGGTTTCGTCAAAACTTTAGTTAACCCAAAATTCAACTGGATGTATTCGAGCGAACCAAGTGCGGGCACCAATGGCCGCACCATACCAGCTCCCCGAGGTAAAGTACTTGGTGGATCAAGCTCAATTAATGGAATGGGTTTCAACAGAGGCCAGAAAATGGACTTTGATGTCTGGGCACAAAAAGGAAACGCAGGTTGGTCCTATGACGATATTTTGCCTTATTTCCGAAAATTTGAGAGTTATCGGTCCCAGGATGATCAATCCTATCGCGGTACCGATGGTGAAATGACCATCAGTGATCTCGATTGGCGAGACCCACTTTGTGAGGCCTATATCGAAGGAGCAGAGAGCCTCGGTATTCAGAGGAATGCAGATTACAACGGCGCGAAACAAGAGGGGATTTCATATCTTCAACGGACCGTACGCGGGCGGTTTCGCATGAGTGCTGCCCGAGCTTTTTTAAACCCAGCTAAAAGACGCCCTAATTTGCGAGTGGTTACAAACGCCCACGTTACCCGCATTCTTTTACAAGGAAAGCGCGCAACTGGCGTCACATTCAAACTCGTTAAAAATCAAGAAATAGAGCGGCAAATTGATGCAGGCCGAGAACTGATTTTATGTGCCGGCGCTATAAATTCTCCGCACCTTTTACAGCTATCAGGAATTGGCGACGCGGATCATTTAAAAGAGATTGGCTGCGAGGTACGTCATGACCTGCCAGCTGTGGGAACCAATTTTCAGGATCATTACGCGACCCGGTTGACGTACCGGGTTCGCGGAGTTAACACAATCAACAATCGAGCGCATGGACTGCCATTGATTGCTGAGATTGCAAAATACTGTTTTGGTAAAAAGTCGATATTAAACCTTGGCCCAACAGCCGTTTTTTGTTTCCTTAAGTCAAATGAGAGTCTGAGTTCCCCTGATATACAGATCAACTTTACCCCGGGAACGCACCAACGTGGCATGCAGTCTACGTTGGAGAAACAGGCCGGATTTACCATGGCGACCTGGCAACACCGTCCCGAGAGTCACGGATATATCAAGGCAAAAAGCTCAAACCCATTTGAGCACCCAGAAATTCAGCCAAATTACCTGGCCGCCGAAACTGACCAAAACGTAATTTTGGCGGCAATCAAAATATGTCGTAAGCTCGCTCAAACTGATGCCTTGAGACCTTTTATTGTAGAAGAGACTTTTCCAGGTGTTGCCTGCCAAAATGATGAGGAATTGTTGAATTCAGCGCGCGAAATCGGTCAATCAATATACCATTTGATGGGAACCTGCCGTATGGGCACCAGAAATGACAAAACTGCCGTTGTAGATGCAGACCTAAAGGTTCATGGCATTGAAAATCTTCGGGTAATTGACGCATCTATAATGCCAACTATGGTATCGGCAAACCTAAACGCAGCGGTAATGATGATTGCTGAAAAGGGGGCAGACATGGTTCTTGGAAAATCGACGACCAACACTCACTGAACTCTGAATTTGTTTATTGCCCTCAAGTCAAGTTGTATACCTAATCCAGGTGCGTTTCCAAGTTTCATCAGGTTCGATGAAGGTTCAAAAAATGCATCTACAAAGATGGTGCGAAGGGGATTTATGTTAATATCAACCTCTAAGATACCGTTTCCACCGACTGCAGCTAGCGCATGTGCTGATGCAAGCAAGCCAACACCACCACCAAGGTAATGTGGACAATAACGCTTACCTGCTGCTATTATCTTTTTGGCAACGGAGACTGTTCCTGTCAAACCACCCCATTTTGCAAGGTCAGGTTGTATCACTGACAGATATCCAGCCTCAATTAAATGATCAAAGCCATGGCCTCCGATAGTATTTTCACCACCTGCAAGCGGTGTACTTCCTGAGGATTTCAAACTCATCCACTCGTCATCAGGTCGGTCAGCGTGAATTGGCTCCTCGAGCCATTTGATGTCATACACAGAAATTTTCTGCATCATCTCCCTAGCTTCATTTAAAGTCCAAGCCTGATTTGCATCAACCATCAACTCCCCATCTTTGCCCAGCAAAGTATGGAGCAATTTGATGTTCTGGATATCCTGAGCAAAATCAAATCCAACCTTTAACTTAAGAGCATGATATCCCGCTTTAAGCGCCATTTCAGCAGTCTTCTCAGCGTTGGTCGGGTTAATACCGCTTGCATATGTCTTAACGCAATCACTGACTCCACCAAGATATTTCCAAAGGGGTGTTTCATGTCGCTGCGCCATTAAATCGTGAAAAGCAACGTCAATACCAGCGATACATTGGGCGATCGGTCCAAATTCCCCAGTTTGCAAACCCAGAACCCAGGTTTTTTGTGTCAATAGGTCGAAGGCCTCCGATGGACTGGCAAATGATTCTCCAGTCAACAGAGGTTTAAAAACACTATCAATTAGGCGAGCACGATGTTCTGCACCAACCGCTGGAAAATTACACCAGACTTCCCCAATACCAGCCACACCATCCTCGTCAATCAATTTAACTACAACCATTGGTCGGTCAAACATCGTGCCAAACGAGGTCTGAACAATGGTTTCTAGAGGATAACGATATACCAAAGCCTCAACAGATTTTATTTTGATCACACAAAATCTCCTGCAAATTAAAAAAGTAATATCTGTCTTTTGCCAAGCCTAGATGACTTTGGCTTGAAATGTTAGCTCTTCTCCCGCGGGAAAGTCGGTTCGATCTCTGTTAATTTTGCATATGCATGCAGTTCAGCCTTCATGTTTTACTTTGGTATTTTCATAGAATCAAAACTAATGAGCATCAGCATCTCTTTGGGACAAACTTAAAAGAGAGTGCTCAAATAATGTTCTGGATTTTTACGCTCTCCTCGTCAAATATTAGTAGTCATGAATATATTTCATAAGCGTTATACACACATAATTGTAGGCGCCGGTTCCGCTGGTTGCCTTTTGGCCAACCGGCTTACGTCGCGCCCACAAAACACCGTCCTTTTGATTGAGGCAGGCGATTGGGATGATGACTTCTGGTTAAAACTGCCAGTTGGCTATTACAAAACTATGAACAACCCTAAGGTTTCGCGGCACTTTGCCTGCGAGCCCGGCGACGGTTCTGGTGGTCGCTCAATCAACTGGCCGCGCGGGTGCGTGATTGGTGGGTCCAGCAGTATAAATGGACTAATCTTTATTCGCGGTCAGCATCAAAATTTTGATGATTGGTCGGCACTCGGTAATCATGGATGGTCTTATAATGAAGTTTTACCCTATTTCAGAAGACTGGAAAGATTCAATGGTGAGGCCTCTCAGTTCCACGGTATGCATGGTGAATTGCAGGTATCAAAATTGCGCAACCATCATCCTGATTGTTCTGCATGGCTGAGCGCCGCCCATCAATATGGACTTCCACTGAATGATGATTTCAATGCCGATACAACGGAAGGAGTGGGAGAGTACCATTTATCCATTGGGTCTCGATGGCGTTCTAGCTCCTCTCGCGCTTTTTTGGCGCCAGCTAAATCTCGTAAAAATCTTGATATAATGACCAAAGCATTGGTCAACCGTGTCCTTTTCGAAAACAAAAAAGCTGTTAGCGTTGAAATAATCCGAGATGGACGAAAGCAAACAATCCATGCTGAAACCGAAATCATTTTATCTGCAGGAGCGATACAATCTCCACAGGTCCTTCAACTGTCTGGGATTGGCCCCGGGGCTCTGTTGAAAAAACATAATATTGATGTAGTTGTGGACAGTCCCGGGGTTGGGCAGAATCTCCAAGATCATTATCAAATGCGTACAATCGTGCGGATGAGGTCGCATGATTCTCTTAACAAACAAATTCGTAACCCATTGTCTCTGCTCAAGATGGGTTTAGATTGGGCTTTTCGTGGTCAAGGAGCGCTTACCGTAGGCGCTGGACAAGTTGGTGGAGCTATGCGGACTCGTTTCGCTCCGACAGACCACCCAGATTTACAACTGTTTGTAATGCCACTGTCAGTTGACAAGCCCGGCGAGCCACTACACCGATACCCTGGGTTCACTAGTGCGATTTGGCAGTGCCATCCAAAATCGCGTGGATCAATTGAAATTGTTACTTCAGACCCAACCGCAGATCCAAAAATTCAACCGAATTACCTCACTGATACACTTGATCAAGACACTATGGTTGAGGGTATCAAGATCCTTCGAGAAATATATAAACAGCCAAAATTTTGTAATTTGTGGGATGCCGAGGTTGTACCCGGTGAACAAGTAAAAACAGATTTTGAGATACTTGACGCAATCCGCAAAGGCGGTGGTACCGTGTACCATCCAGTGGGAACCTGTAAAATGGGTGTTGACGCAGCTGCTGTCGTCGGACCAAATTTGAGAGTGCACGGAGTTTCAGGCCTTCGCGTTGTCGACGCGTCCATTATGCCCTTGATAACCTCTGCGAATACAAATGCTCCAACATTAATGATTGCCGAAAAAGCGGCGGACATGATCCTTGGGAGCAATTGATA
>Ga0181570_10000671_pt1 | contig 31651 bp, 51 predicted proteins | sample 101ome_18_FD_148667 | JGI IMG/M metagenome (GOLD analysis project Ga0181570, IMG submission 148667) | Coastal salt marsh microbial communities from the Groves Creek Marsh, Skidaway Island, Georgia - 101406AT metaG (spades assembly) | ecosystem: Environmental > Aquatic > Marine > Intertidal zone...
GGGCTATTTCTGGACCTAAAATACAGGCAATTTTTCTACAACAAAACGACCCTAAAGGGTGACGGCTATGCCGTCAGTTTTGTTGTAGAAAAATTGCCTGTATTTTAGGTCCAGAAATAGCCCACAAAAATCACTAGGGTTTGGGGTTATTATGCCCTATTTCTCGCTCTCAATATATAGCTAAGAAAATAATTCGCCTGGGATTTCACGCACCAGGAGAATTACACATTTTTCGGGGATAGAGGAGGTATGTCTATTTCAAACCAACGACGAGATTACCCCGTCTTCAATATGATTTAGACATACCTTGTGTATATGTAGAAAGTATGTCTAAATTACGAGAGTTTTTATAGCGTTCGCGGCCATACCGAGGCAAAGTCATACCAATAAACTCAATTATATTACACATGATTTAGACACACCTTTCATAATTTGCATACGTATAGTAGCCGTTTATATCATTTTGTAAATTTATATGAACTTTTAAAATTACTTAAAAATAAATTAAGTTTACATTTTATAATGGATAAATATAAATATTCTCAAAATTGGTTTTTAGGAAGTGAAATTAGAAAATATATCACTTCTGTTGTTGATGGGTCAAAAGAGCAACACATTCTAGAAATTGGATGCTTCGAAGGGTTGTCGAGTGTTTTCTTCGCTGATAAACTATTAGAAAATGAGAAATCTTCACTAGTTTGTATAGATCCTTTTATGAAGTTGGAAGACAACGATCACGCACAATATCTAATGAACGACGAGGAAGCCAATTTTGATCATAACATTTCAATATGTAAAAATGTAGAAAAGATTACAGTTAATAAGATAACATCAGATGAATTCTTCGAAACAAATGAGAAAATGTACACGTTTATTTACATTGACGGTTGTCATAATACGGAATTTATTACGAGAGATATGGAGAATTCGTTCAAATTTCTCGAAAGTGGTGGTATCATGTGGATGGATGATTATCGCGGAGGTAAAGACGACGCAATTAAGAATACCATGGATGCCTTTCTCGTAAAATATCAGGGTAAATATGAATTACTTCACACCGGGTATCAACTAGCTATCAGGAAGATATAAACACCTCTCTTCAATTTCAAATTCGTATAAACTTTTTATGAGAATCGACAATTTTCCCCACTCTTCTGGGTGATTAGTCACATCAGCCGCACCATGTGCCATATCAGATTTAAAATAAATTACCTTAATTTTACCATTGTCATAAACTAGAGTCGGCTCCAACTTAAAGTTTAATATTGGAATAAGCACTAAAAAGTTACAATTGAAGTCCTTCAATAGACTGATATCAAAATTTGGAAATTCCCTAACTTTTTCGATGTAAAATAATAACATAGATTCTGGTTTAGTATCCAAAACGTGTAATAAATGTTTAGAACGTCTATCGATACTTTCCACGACTTCTTTATTGAATAAATTATGATGATTCCATATACAAGTTTTTTTCATATCATAAACGTCTGCACCCTTTTCTAATTCATCTGAAATTATATGCACATGATTACAATTCCAATTTAGATTGTTATATCGTATATAATTCTCACCTGATTTAATAAAGTCTTTACCAGTAAAATTTTCAAAACGGGACCTAATAAAATCTAAAGCAGTCTCTATATCGACGAGCATATACGAAAATGGTGATGAATATTTCCTCACGTTCAAATATTGGTCCAAAAAGTCACATGCATTGCACCTATAACCAATACTAAAAATATTATGAACTTTAGACATATATTATTATTATCATATATATTTTTTATTACTATCGCTATACATTTTTTTTCGGTGAATATATTACATTATGATGAATCCATTCTGGAAATGGTTAAGAGGAAACGTTATGAATTTAAAATACACAACCGAGAAGGTTACAGTTTTACGTGATTGGAGACTTGCGTGTATGAATATATCTTTGAGCACACTCGTAGTTATATGGGTACTTTATTCATTATTCACAGGTAAAACGTATATCGTTACAGAAGTCCCAACCGGAGTTGCAAGTGCATGGGGTCTTGGAAGTTCAATTACCGAAAGACCTTCGTTTTGTAATGATCTCAGCCCGTACGCATTTAATTACTCAGCCGATTGGTATTATAAAGTACCTACGTGTGCGGAATATACAGGTTCAGAATTAATATCAAAATTACCAACTGGAAATGTTATATTTTTTACTACACATATCTCACAAACTATAAAACATAGATACCCAAAACCACCAAGCGGGTGTTTATTAGAATCGTATGGTCTCGAGGATAACACGGTATCTCAAGATACGTGTGAACACTCAACAACGTCTAATTTTTTGGCAACTGGCATAGAAGATAGTATATTCGCATTTAACCATTACTTTGATTCATCAATTGATACCGGTTCTAAACCCATAACATATATACGAAAAGAAGGTTCGGATGAAAATGTATACACTTTCAACGAAGGACAATCTATACGATTAAAAATGTCTGAATGGTTAGACTTAGCGGGTATAGATTTAGACAAACGTCTTGATGAACAAGATGATAAATTCACCGAAGAAATACAGGGATTTAATGGTGCTGGTAACGACACGAATACGTATCCATATGTAAGAACAAGTGGGTTACGTTTGAATATTAAAGTAAAATACCATAACTACTTTCTCGATAAAGATATACATACAAATATAGGAAACAAAGATGTTTACGCCGTTATAAACGTTGTTCCTCGTCTTGGTTGGTTTTCAAAAGGTGATGAAATATCTTATAAACAAGCACCCGAATCCATATCTTACGATATAAACAACCCAATAGATCTAGTATCTGGAAACCCAAATGGTATTTATACAAACATGTATAGATATGGTGTTTTATTTGATATACAACAAAGTGGTTTAGTTGGTAAAATAGATTATGTATTTATTTTAATTCAATTAACATCCGGTCTCGTCATGCTTGGTGTAGCTTCATCTGTAGTAAGTTTTGTAGCGAAATTTCTTATGGGTGACATATCCAATATTTACAAGAGTGTTATACAGGAAGAATATGATGTTGCAAAGGAAGCTGCTAAATATGCGGCACAGGCGTGTGTTGCATCCAAAAGTTTTAAAGAAGCGGACCAAGATGGAAGAGGCGATTTAGATTTCGAAGAATTGAAAAATCTTGTAAGAGAATGTTTCTCAAAAACATACATGTTAGATTCTGATAATACGAGTGAAAGTAGTGACGGGTTTACTGAAGATGACATAACAGCTATGACGTTTTATCTCATGCGTGCAGCGGATGATAAACTTAACGATAGAATTCTCGAAAAACGCGAAAAAACAATAGACGAATTGAAAAAATCTAAAATATCACTCCACGAATGGCAAGAATTGTGTACCGGGGGCGTTTTAGAAAGAAAATCGTTACGAAAAATCATGGACTTTAGTACGTTTATAAAAGAAGTTCGTGAAAAAATTTCAAATAAAGATAAATTAAAAAAGTTATTTTTAAAAAATAAATAAAAAAGTTTTATCTATTGTTCCTATTGTTACTATTGCTACTATTGTTTGTATTAGTTCCCAAAATAATTTTATTAGTTAAATTATTTAATTCTTTAAAAAGTTTACGTAATCTCTGTAAAGATTCTTCATATTTATTTATTAATTTAAAGTCATTTTTGATAATGTTTTTCATATTTTTAATTCGCTTTTCTAACTTTATTGCCATTTGTTCCCTTTGTTGAATTCTTGACCATTCATCGTTTGTATAATTTTTTTTATGATTTGATTTTTCAAATTCATTTTTCATAATTTTATAAAGATCTTTCAACTCACGCTCGTTTTTTTGTAATAAATTACTGTTTAGATACGCTTTTTTAATCATAACGTTAAATATTTTTTCAGTATTACGGATTTTTTTTCCTACATTAATTAAGTCTTTGTGAACATTCGACAAATGTTTGAATCTTCTGTTTACCATTTATTTATATTACAAAACATTATTTTTACAAAATGTATAAAAATAAATAAATCCCATTTTTATTCACGATGATCATTCGTGTGTAAAAATGTTTATTTCCCACATCCACATGATTTTTTAGATGGGTCTTTTTCGGTAACTTTCATCAAAATGAGTAAAGCTATAACAGACGCAAAAGCAAGCATCCAATTGTTTGGTGTCATCATATTTTTATAATAACAAAATATTTTATTTATTCAACAAATTAATATAAGCCCTTGTCATTTCCGCGTTAACTGGATACAAATCTATAAATTTTACACGAGCTCGTGTAATAGGGTGTTTAAAATGCACCTCATCCGCACCGTTATCGTTTGTATACATCATAGATCTAGACTTAATATATGTCTCTAGCCTATTCATATCAAAAAGTGTCCTAGTTTTATCACCCTGAATATACCATAAAGTATTTTTAAAATAAGGTGTACGATTTCTATCTCTGCGATATTTAATTTCAGGCATATTTAATGTAAATACCTCAACAAAATCATCCTTTTTTAAATTCCTCTTTAATTTACCGTTGATATAATTATGAAATGCACTAACTCGTGAACTATTAACACGCGACTTAACATCCCTAACTGTTACGCGATTACGATTAAAATTTTCTTTCTTCTTTTTTCTAGGAGCTTTAGGAGGTGATTTTGGTGTTCGAATATATTCTGGTGGAGTAGACATATACAATGTGTAAATATTTTTTTTACAATTCATTTAAACTATGTCGCCGTTTCGTGATTGTTTTATTAGGTGAAGGTATATCAACAGATTTTCTAATTCGTGTTTTTATAGGCGTTCTTGGTGGACTACGCTTACTTTTATTAACAAATCTAACAAAACGAATTTCTCTACGTTTTACACCTCGCGACAGTTTATAAGGATCCTGAAATATAGTAGCTCCTGGGTGCGCTCTAGCAACTTGAATTAAAGTTTTACGAACACCCTGTGTTCTCACCGAATTAAGTTCCTTTAAAAACGCATCTTTAGATATATATCGCTTTTTAGTACCAGATCCAAATTCAATAGCTAATTCACCATTTTTAAAATTTTCGTGTGTTATTATATCCACAATATTTTTGTTTTTGTCAATGTTAATCTCTCTTATATAATTCTCTATATTATTGTATTTAACAAAAGACATTATTATTTTATATAAATATTATTTTTTTATTTTTTTTCCATTTGTTTTGCAATTTCGTTTGTGTTACTATTAGACAGTTTTCTAAGTTCACTATTACTCATACTATCACTCTTTTTATTAAAATTTTTTAAAACCGTTCTCCAATTGTTTTTATCCATTTTATTAAGCGCACTTTCCGATTTGCTTTTTAGTTTCAGTTTTATTTTATTTATATATACCTTTCGGTTTTCCAATAGTTTCGTAAGTTGTGATAAAGATTTTGATGGTTTGAATTTACCACCCTGAGTTTGTATACGCATACCAGTCTTTACAAAACTCGTATTCTTATTATTTTTATCATTAAAAAGGGACATGAATCTTTTTCGAATAAACTCATTCGTACTTGTCATTTTCTTATATTATACAATTAAAATATTTTATTAATATAAGAAAAATATGAATATAAATGAAGTTTATAAAAAAATATATGGTATAGCATCAGGCAAAACAAAACGCTTATCTGTAAAAAATGCGTTAAATATTGCTAAAACACTAAACCCACGTTTGCGTACTACAAATATTAACCGTAGTAACTACAACAGAATGATCAGTGTAGATGATAAAATGTTAAAAATAATTGCAATTATGGTCATAGCACCAAAAACGACTAATTATAATGTAGGTAAAAACAGATTGGCGTATGCCTTAATAGAAACAATAAAATTACACGGTATATTTAACAGTAACAGTAACAGTAACAGTAACATAACATTAAAAATGTCACCTAAAACGAAAAAGATAATCAGAAAAAAATAAAAACATATAATAATAAAGATGAATGAAATATCAACGGCATACATGTTAAATAGAGTAGCTTCAGGAAATATAAGATTTGTTCAAATACAAGATATATTAGAAATAATAAAATTTTTAGACCGAAATAAACATAAAAAATTTATCAATTTTAGTACAGAACACATACACAAAAAAATGAATTTATCTGGTTTAAAAAATGATGCTAAAATACTGTATAACCATATCATAAAAAACGAATATAATAACAAATATGAAAATTCAAAAAACAATTTTATAAAAATAATATATAGCAGACTTTCTAAACAAAATCGTTCAAGAAAAAAACGCGGCATAAAAAGTCAAAATTCAACAACATCTAAAAAGCCACGCGTTGGATCACCGGAACCAGTTAATCAACCATCACCTAAAAGAAGACAAAAAAGAGTTTAAAATTATAATAGATGTTTTTATTACTATACATTCATATCTATAGTAATAAAAATTGATCATTTCAAAACGGTTCCCATAACGCGTTCGCTAGGTATATATTTACCAGGTTTAAGAACAGATGGTGGATGTAACATATCAAACTCTTCAGTCGCGTCTTTACCAGCGAACAAAAGAATAGCCTGTTTACCCCCTGGATGGTCCTTTAAAAATTCAGTTAAATCGTAAACTTTATCATGAATTATTACCCAACAGTCCTTCTCCATATTATGTTTATAAACTTCGTGAGGATGTATTTTAGGGTTAATGTGGTCGTTTATATTTTGTACTCTATTCATATTATTACCATTTTTTATTTTTACCTTTATGTTTGTCTATTTTTATAGCATAATTAGAATTCTTATTAAACTCGACGTAATCAACTTCACCGTCAGGTGCAAATATCTTTTCGAGGAACCCCCTCATAGTGAAATCGTCTGCATTAACCGACGTACGTTTTTTTGTTTTTGTCTTATTCGTACTTTTTTTACAAGTGGTCACTACTACTAATCTTGTTTGAGGCACTACCGCGAACATCTTATCTAATATCGCTATTATTTTCTTTCATTTCTAAAATCGCATCGCGTTCGCATTTGAGTTCGTGTAGGATTTCAAAAAGGGCTTTCTGTTCGCGACCTTCAGATCGTGTACAGTGTGAACTGATTCGGTATATCTTATCATCAAGTTCTTTGACTCTCCTGGAGTTAGCGTTAATTCTATGTTCTGAAGTGGCAATAGATGAGAGAAAAGGCGTTCTCAACATACTATAACCTGGTAAAAAAACTCTATTTATTTTTTTTATTTTTAGGTGGTGGAGGAGGTTTTTTATTTTTAGGTGGCGGAAGAGGTTTTCTTCTCGGCGTGATGTTTTTAAAAAACTCTCTACTAAGTCTATTATATTCTTTTTTATCTTTAGGATCTACACCCCTCTTTTCTCTCTCGTTACGTTGCATCTTAGATCCGAGTTTAGATATTTTGTTTAAGAGCTTTTTAATGTTCGAATTCATTATTATACTTTTGTATTACATTTTTATTATTTTGAAATTTCAGAATGAAAATAAGTACAGAAATTTTTTAATACTGGTAATATTTCCGATTTCCATTTCATTTGATCTCTTTGAATTAAATATGTCTTACGAGTATCATTATACTGTTCAATAAGTTCGCAACTATCCAAGTTTAACATTTCCATGTATACCTGACACTGTATCTCTTCATAAGTTTTAACACTGTTAAACAAACCACGCGCCCTATTTTTTATTTCAATTATAGTTTTATCATCTCTTATACGATCTATTCTACCGCATATACTATAAGTCGTACCTTCTATAGAACATATCTCGTATTCATAAAACGTTTTGTCTTCTTTTAGATTGTCATAGTTCGAGGCAGTGGTTTCTTCGTGTCTAATTCCATGGTTAGTAAAAAGAGTTTTGCGTACGTGTTCTTCAACAGTTTTTATTTCTTTATCAGAAAGATTAGATTTCAAATGGAGTTGATTAGATACAGCGTTAAATTTTCTTTCTATATCCGAACTGTTTAAGGATTTATACGTTTCTGCATCTTTAAACAATAATTTAGCTGCACTACACTTATTTATAGTTTCCAGGGCTTCCTGTTCTTTAGTTTTTCCATGAAACGTATCCGGTAAGTATTTAGACCACAAATTATCGATAATTTCTTTTGGTTTTTTATAAGGATTCATACCTATAATAGTCGCAACATCAGAAGCTTTTATTATTATATGTTCCACGCCAATATCTTTAGTGATAAACTCACCATCTCTGAGAAGAGGATATATTTTACCACATGCACGCGAATCGTTTAAAGCATCGTGAGCATCAAATTCTTTACCAAAATAGTATTTATAAATTGTGATAAGCTTGTGGTTGTACAAACCCGGTAAAACACTACGTGCTAACTTAAGTGTATCTACAAAATGCAAGTGTTTAAACGGTTCTATACTAAACCCTCTCCTATAGCACTCCGAAAAGAAACAATTCTCATCAAACGTACTATTATGAGCAATCATTATGGATACGTTAGATACCGCATCTTTAAACTTAGCATACACTTGTCCAAATGGCACACCTTTATGCTGAGCGTGTTCATGAGTAATGCCATGAATTGCAGTAGATTCTGGTGGTACATCGAATGTATCTGGATAAACAAGACCATGATAAGATCCAAGTTCTCTACCTCTAGAAGAATATTTTACAAATGCCAAAGTAACCATTCTACACTTATCATATAAATGAACATTATCGTACGACGCACTCTGACGAGTCATCGGCAAACCGGTTGTTTCCGTATCCCATGCGATATAATTCATGTTATACTAAAGCCGTAATTCTTTATATAAAATCAACTTTCGTATAGTGTATATTCTATCGAAACTTGATTTTCTTTTATATTTTTACATTCATTTCTTAAAATTATCTAAAAAACGTCTCGCTATAATCATCCACCCTATGCTTAAAAAAACAATCTCACCGTCAGTGTTCATTACTTTTACACTTTATTATTTTTCGAATGTATCGAGTGCGTCGTGGTAATTTTGTAATTCCTCGGGATTATTCTTACAATTCAAATCACAAGATGCAATCATACCATACACAACACTCCCATCAACAATTTCCTCCTCGACGAGAATGTCTTTGAGGTGTTCGAGTTTTACCCTGTACTTTTTGAGATACTCGAGAACTTCTTTATAACAATCGCGTACTAAACATACGACTTCGGTATCTATTCTGTTCTTCATATCACTAGAAAGAGAATTCGGATCAGCGTTAAGTTTACCCAAAGTACTACCCATACCATACGTTACTATCATTTCGCGCGCTATTTGGTACGTTTGTTGGAAATCACTCGATGCACCCGTCGTCACTCTATCTTTACCGTAAACGATCTCTTCCGCGGCGTGACCCCCTAAAGCCACTTTTATTTGAGATAACAAATACTCTTTGGTAAACATACCTATATCGTCCGTCGACGGTTGGAAAAAGGTAACACCACCTGCATCCCCCCTCGGTATTATGCTCACCTTTCTAACCTCATCGTATTCGGGCATGAGTACACCAATTATGGCGTGTCCTGCCTCGTGGTAAGCGACGCGTGCTTTGCGTGCCCCCGAAACACTTCGACCACCCTTTGCACCCACAACAATTCTCTGGTACACATCTTCTATTATTTCGGGTGTTATTATACCATTTTCACACTCACGAACTGCACGAATAGCACACTCGTTCATGAGGTTTGCTAAGTCCGCACCCGAGAACCCAGTAGTTTGTCTCGCAACATCTATCAGTTTAACTTCACCACTCAACAACTTATCCTTGGAGTGTACTTCGAGTATTTTTTCTCTTCCGTGGACGTCAGGTAAAGAAACTTGGATTTTCCTATCAAAACGACCCGGTCGAAGTAAAGCTTCGTCGAGAATATCTACACGGTTTGTTGCCGCTACGACAACAATTTGTGATTCGTTATCAAAACCATCCATTTCCGTAAGAAGTTGATTTATAGTTTGTTCGCGTTCATCGTTCGACGCAAACCCATTCATACTTCTTTTTTTACCGATCGCATCGATTTCGTCTATAAAAACAATACACGGTTGGTTTTGTCTCGCCAATTCAAATATGTCACGAACACGTTTAGCACCTACACCAACAAACATTTCAACGAACGACGATCCGGAACACTGAATGAACGGAACGGACGATTCACCGGCAATGGCTCGCGCGAGAAGTGTTTTGCCTGTTCCCGGTTTACCCGTCAAAAGTGCACCTTTGGGAATCTTGGCACCCGTACCAAAAAACTTCTCTGGTTTTCTGAGAAAATCAACGATTTCCTCGAGCTCATCCTTCGCACTATCTATACCCTGTACGTCTTCGAAACGCGTTTTTATTTCACTTTCCACATCTATTTCTTTTTTCATCATGTCAAAAGGGGCACCGCCCTGTACCTGATTAAACATTCTAAAAATAGCCACGAAAAACAGTATCATGAAAAACAATGATATGAAATCGAAAGGACTTGGTGGTGTTGCAACGTGTTCTATTTCAAAGTTTGCTTTACTGTCTATCAAGGTTTTCCAAAACTCGTTCGAAGGTACGTACTCAGAAACACTCAATGTTCCATCCTGTTCTATAAAATATACGGTGTTCGTTTCTGGTCTAACTTTTATATCGAGTATCTCGTTTTTCTTAACACCACGAACAAATTGACTGAACAGTTTAGGTTCATATTGAGGTTTCTTTTCAATTTTTATGGGAGGCGCGCTGAATAGTTTGGCATGAGCGTGAAGACTAGCCATTATAATTACGTACAATAATAAAATGACGAAAAATTCGCGATCTTTTACGTGATAAAACCATAATTTACGTAGTCGTTTAATCTTTTTCTTGAGGATTTTTTTTACCTTCCTCCATTTCATATTACAACATAATAATGTACACTCCTTATACTAGTTTATTAACCTAGTAAATCTTGCAAATTTCAACTTATCACCTGTGTAATACTTTTTATAAGATTTGATAATACTCGGATCTTTATATTCGTCAGGCATACACTCTGGTATACGTGTGAGGCCTGATTTGATATCTTCACTCGCATAGTACGCTTTATCACTTTCACGTAATTCAAATCGGGAGGGTATATTTTCATGAAGCCAAAGTGCATGTTTAGAACACGCGTGTATTTTACCAAAACGTTTATTATACTCAAGTGCCAAAGACATGGCAATTTCTGTAGCAAATATATAATTTTCACGACACGAAGATATCCACAAAGTCATGGGATGTCCTTTATGAGCTGGTTTATAACCGCGCGACGTTTTATTTTTGTTAAAGGGTGCGTATTCTGAAACGTAATCCATTTCATCTGAAAAAAACCATGCTGTGTATAACATTTGACATATTTCTAAAAGAATCTTGATAACATGTTGATCACAATACATGTTAGCAAGTTTAGTAGAATTCATGGATAGGAAAAATATATTCATTTTACTTATTTTTTATTAAAAATATTCTAACTTAAGTTTCTAATCTTCGCCTCCATCTGATATATACTCTTCTTCAACGACTTCTTCGTCGTCACCATCTTCATCATCTATCTCAATAGACTCATTTTCCTCGGGTTCATTTTCATCTTTTTCTTCGTCGTCATCATTATCTTCATCAACAATTTCCTCATCTTCGATAATTTTCTTTTCCATGCGTTTCTTCTTACTCAAAGATACTGCAGAAGGTGCATCAAATCGTTTTTCGAGTATTTTCCATTTCTTTTCGATTAATTTTTTACGTTCGGTGTATTTTTTAGAGACGGTTTCTACGAAATCATGAGAATACCCCAGGTTTTTAAAAGCACTGGTAACATTCTTAATAGGTGGTATTTTACCTTTAGAATAATATTTTTCATTTAAAATAGCCATGTGTGGAAGTATTTTTACACGCACTTTACCAGATTTGAGAACTGTAAAACAAACTTTGATTTGATCGAGATGTTCTATATGATGTTCTATTTTTGTTTTATTTTTTTCATAAGGTGGCATCTCTTCAACGTTTGGGTGTTTAAAAGGAATACCATAGTATTCATAATTTTTTTTCAGTAAGTTCACGTAACTTTCCGCATTCTGAACGTAAAATTTCTCACGTTCAGGTGTTTTTGTATCTGTTCCATTAATTATTGTATGAATTAATGAACCAGGAATAAGTTTGGAACGTGCTGTATTTTGACGTTCCAAGTACTTTTCACGAATGTTCGCGCGACGAATAGAAGACTGAGTTTTCATTTTTTTAGTATATTATTTTACTTGAATTTTATTACAACTTAGGTCTAATTCACACTCTAAAATATGGTGCGCCTGAAAATTTTGTAATGATTCGTACGGACCCCAAAGTTCGATAACTTTGCGTTCCTTATCGTACCACATATACGATAAATCGAGATACCGGGTGAGCCAATAAAACTTTTTACCGTTCTTACCGATAAACTTGAAGATCTCTTCTTCGTCATACATCGACACATCCATTTGACTGTAGTGCGCTACCGGTGGGTTGTACGGAGCCATTTTCTTTCTTACACTTACTTATAATCTCTTGTTTAAGTCTGATATGTTTTTGTGTATACTGTCCTTTTTTAGCTTTTTTATCACTTTTCGTTACACGCTTCTTAAAGAGATCCTTCATTACACTACTATTTTATCATTTTTTTAAATTACCCTGATATTCTATTATTTACCGCACATTCCACAATACTTTTCTTTCTTAGTATTTGGTTTATACATGAAAGTGTAAAGCAACACAAGCACGATTATAGAAACTGGAAGCGTATAATTAATATTCTTTTTCATTTAATATAAACAAACATTAAAAATATTCTTCGTCAACAAGAGAAATATCAGATTCAGATTCATCGTCTTCCGAAGATGCCACTTCATATTCGAAATCCGATTCATCTACTTCCACATACATACCATTTTGTAATTTTTCATATAACCCGGTATCTTCAAGCTTTGAAGTGTCATAAAACCCCGATATAGAATCTTTAGAAATGATGTCCAGTCTTTGTGTATCAAAATTCCATTCACCATCTCCGTAATATTCTAATAAAGCAATTTCGTATTCGGAGTCCATATCTTTTATTATTTTAGCTATACAGGTTACACCATCTTCGTATTCAACGTCAACAATTTGTTTTTCCATTATTAATTTCATTGTTTTTAATTCTTAAAGTATATTAAATGGACGCAATTCTTAAAAATAGAGTAATTAATGAAAAAGATGCTGTCATGTTTGATATAGACGATACTCTTATTTTTACAAATGGAAGACCTAATATACCCATTATTAAATTACTTCATTACGCTAAACATCTAGGGTATAAAATTATTATTATCACCGCGCGACCCATGATTCAAGCAACGGTTGAATTTACAAAAATTCAACTTAATCAATATGACATACCATATGATGCCCTAATCATAACACCAGCACATAATAAAGGTAATATTAAACGCAAAACTGGATTAAATTATATATTATCTGTTGGTGATATGGACACGGATCTTACTGATACAAAATATGCATTAAAAATTAAGATTTCCACCTAGAATTACACTTGTGACACGTAATGAATACAGTCATGGGCTCATCAGCACTCCGTGTTTGCATTTCATAATACGTCGTTTTATATGATTTACATCTTTTACATCTAAACAATCCCTTATAATCTGGATCGTTTATAATAGCTGATGCATAATCCTTTTTCATATTCAATCTTATATTGTTTTCTAAAGTAGTCGCATACGGCCCATCTGGCCACAATCCTTTGGGTGATAAATCCATTACACTCATTGGTTTAAGTTTACCACTCAGTATACGTTCTTTTAGTGTAGGTGAATTTATTAAATTATACTGAATTTGAAGAAATTTGTGTTTATATCTATTAATAAATAATCTGTTATCCTCAGCAGGTGTATCACCGAGTTCAATCGTTTTTTTAATGACATGATTGTATGTACATTTTTCTAGATTTATACACATCTTATCATCCTTGGACAATCCCAAAATTTCTGCGTATTTTTCAAGGGCGTATTCTCTGGATAACATTTTTATTATTTTAAAAAATTAAGCTCTACTTAAGTGTGGCATTTTAACTTTTTCGCAATCAGGGAACGATTCAGGGGAACATGTGTTGAATGGATCTGCAGTACGTTTTAAATTATTACGCGTACCCGTCCATTCCGTATCTAAAGCGTATACACCTTTATACAACTCAGTTTCCCTGAGTAAAATATATACTATAAAAGCGGCAATAAAATAGTACAAGATTCTATTATTCATTTATTAAAGGCAACTTTTTTATTTGTACATCTTAACATGACACTCGCTGTCTTGATAAATGAAAAAAGAAATGATATACACGAAATAGACCTAGATATATCTCCCGAAAAAAATGAAATTTATAGAATATTACGAGGTAAAGCTACATTCTTAGGACAGTGGCCTGAAAAATCAGTTGTTATAGTAACATGTGAATATTCACCATTTGATTTAAAAATGAATGTAAATAGGCTTCCGAGACCTTTTACAAACATGACTGTTTTTGGAAGAATAATACTTATACGTATGGACGAAGATTCTGAACCACAAGACTTTACACTTAAAGAATATCACGAAATGACGAAAATGTCACATCCACGAACGCGATCATCAGCACAGTTAATCAGTCGACCCTTGAGCAGGAATGTAAGCTACTCCTCTGAGAACGGCTTGTGAATATTTCATACACAATTGAAAATGTGATTCAGCCCATTCCATTGGATTTGTCATTTTTATACCAAATGGATTATCATTTACAACTTTCATGAAATCTTCGCTACCATACTTTTCTTGATTATTTGCTTTACGCATGGAATTGTCTATTCTCTGTAACCATAAAACATGTTCTTCATTTTTCGGATCAAAATGTTTTACAAACGACATTGTATTTATACATATTATACATTCTTTAACCTATAATTAAGTCTTTCTTTGTACCGGGTTTGGTCAGCAATACCGTCAATCTCCTGACCACGTACACTTATTCTTAATAAATCGTCTTTGTATTCAAAGTCGTAACAGTAAAAATAAGAAACACCAGTTGCCAAAGACATGAAATCAAGATCACTTTTTGTTTTTTCTTCGATGTGTACGTAACTACTTATTTCCTGTGGTGTTCGTTTTTTCGCATTTTTATCGGGATCAATCATCGCAACTGGATTTGATAAATTCATAACGGGCCACACACCAAACGATGAACGATACCTACATATATACCTCACACAGTTTCGAGCGACGCGTGCTTCACTAAAACAGAGTATACGAGGACGTCCATGTGGATCCGTCATGGTTGTGTACCCACCGCGAGTTACGTGTATAAAGTGAAATTCCATTTACTATATTAAAACAAAAAACCTTAAGTAATTATATAAATGAACTTCCCCAAAACACCAGGTCAATGTGAGTATTTAAGAGTTATACAGTCTCCGAAACCAATTATAATTGCAACCGGTCCAGCAGGATCTGGTAAAACCATGTTTGCGTGTCAATTAGCAGCTGAACAACTCAGGGAGAAAAATGTAAAACGTTTAATACTCACACGACCTATTGTTGCGGCGGATGAAGATATGGGGTATTTACCCGGTGAAATGGAAAGGAAAATGGAACCTTGGACACGACCTATGATGGATGTTTTTGAAAATTATTTAACGCGCAATCAACTCGAACAACACGTTCGTATAGAACCACTCGGTTTTATGCGTGGTAGAACATTTAACGATGCGTTTATAATTGCAGATGAAATGCAAAACAGTACACCAAACCAAATGAAAATGTTACTTACGAGACTCGGGGATAACTCAAAAATGATTGTTACTGGCGATCTTAAACAAAGTGACCTGGGTCCAAGAAACGGTCTAGCTGATTTAGTTAAACGTATAAAAGATCTTGAACTTGAATATATCGAACATGTCATCATGAACGATGAAGACATCTTGCGACATCCGGCAGTTGCCGAGATTCTTAAGTTGTATTAGTGTTTTTTCATTTCACTTATCCTATTTTTAACGTCTGAAACTTTTTGTTTATATTGAGCCAATTCCTCATTATAAATATCAAGCCATTCTTTCATCTGATTAAGTATATTTTTGTTACGATAGTACCACGATATTACATCTTTACTTACCTTATCACACGATGAATATTCTTCCATTATATATTTATTATCATCTTTGGACATGGATATATTATGAAACTCTAGAATGTTCTCGAGTTGCGCCATATTATTAACATTATCAGCATTAAGCGTATCGATATATTCTAATTCCTTTTCGAGCATATAATTTATTCGGATATTATTTTTTTAATATTTAAGTAACTTATAGAATATATTTCATAACATGGTATATGAAAGTTATATTAAGTTTTACCACAATACCACCAAGGTTTAAATATATACGAAACTATATAGAAAATCTTAAAAAAATAGATAAATATCACGAGATATGGGTTAATATACCTAAAAAGTATAACAGGTTTCCCGATTGGGATGGTATTTTTCCTCATACAGATTTAGGTAAAAATGTTATAATAAATAGAAATTGTGAAGATATAGGACCAGGTACTTCAGCTTTTGCGCCTATTATAAAAAATACCGATGCTGATATACTCGTCGTTGTAAATGACGATACAATTTACCCAACGCACTTGATTAACAGTCTTCTTGAAAATTTTGTTAGGGAAGGTTCTAAAAGTGTATGGGGATTATCTGGGTTTAACTTTGAAACGTATTTTAAAGGTCATTACCCGAGAAGTCACATAGATCCACCAGTAGATGTACTCGAAGCATATGGCTCTTGTTTATATAAAACAGAATGGTTAAGAAAAATACTCGACGAGTTTAAAGAACTTTCACACGTAACCTGGAACGATGATATGCTCATATCAAATTTACTCGAAAAACACAATATAAAAAGGCGCACAGTTTTTACGCGCGAATGTAATTTGGGGCAGTTAAGACAACTCGAATATGGTTTTGACGAGAATGCACTTCATCACGTAGCCGCAAAAGAAACGGGTACAGATGTACCAAATCATACTTTAAACAACATGCTTATACTTAGAAACCTTGAATCTATAAATAAAAAATATTTTTCGTATACGTTACCGAATTAGTAAATATTAAAGAAAGTGTAACATATATCTGTAATAATGACTTGGAAATTGATGGATTCTGCCATAACAGAATCAGATAAACTAAAATTAGTAGAATTTATATCATCGAGTGATATGTACACATGTGGTAAGAAAGTTGAAGAATTTGAAAATAAATGGAGCGAATGGCTAGGGTGTAAACACTCGCTATTTGTAACATCCGGAAGTGTGGCAAATTTACTTCTCTTATCAGCTGTTAAAGAACATTATAAAATACCAAACGGTTCAAAAGTTCTCGTACCGGCATGTACATGGGTAACGAATGTATCACCAGTTTTTCAGATAGGTCTCGAACCAGTTTTTTGTGATATAAATCTGGATAATTATAGTTTTGATTTAAAAAATTTACCTAAAGACGATGATATAAAAATTGTATTTATAACCCATCTTCTCGGTATTAATGCACCAGTAGAAGCATTAAAAGAAAAATATCCAAATTCTATATTTATAGAAGATATATGCGAATCCCATGGTGTGACGGATAAATTTGGTAAGAAAAGGGGGAGTGATACAGGTTCAACTTTTAGTTTTTATTACGGGCACCATATGACAACTATTGAAGGTGGTATGATATCAACGGATAATTCTGAATTATTTCAACTCATGAAACTTAAACGAAGTCATGGGATGGCAAGACATCTTTTACCAGAAAATTACGATAGAGTAATTTCGAAATATCCAGATATAGATCCTAAATTTCTTTTCCTTACTGATGGGTATAATTTTAGAAATACAGAACTCAACGCAGTTATTGGTTTAGAACAATTAAAAAGACTCGATAAAAATATAGAAATTCGGAGAAGAAACTATGAACATTACATGAAAAAAATATCCGAATATAAAGATTATTTCTATATATGTGAATTTGATGAATTTAATAGTTCGTTTTGTTTCCCTTTTATATCTAAAAATAAAGAAAATAAAATTAAACTCAATAAAATATTTGATGAACATAATATAGAATGTAGACCAATAGTGGCAGGAAATTTATTAAAACACCCATTTCTATATAAATGGAAAGATTCCGTAAACACGCCAAATGCCGATTTGCTAAATGATAATGGAATATATATTGGAAACAGTCAATTCGTATCAATAGAAATGATAGATAAAGCTTTCGAACATATAAAAAGTATATGTCAGTAACAATTTTACACCATCTCGGTCTAGGCGATCAAATCATGCTTAATGGCATGGTTAGACACTTCGCAGAAAAAGAACACGTCTATATATATTGTAAAAAATGCCACGAAGAATCCGTTAAGTTTATGTATAGAGATATATGTGATAAAGTTACACTCATATTAGTCGAAACCACTAATATTCGTGAAATACATTCTAAATTACCAAAGGGGAGTAGGGTACTTCCGTTAGCAACATACGGTATGGATGACGTATCGTGGAGTAATTATACTAAATCCACTAACTGGGCACATGGTGTATATCTACAAGCAAAAGTTAATCCATTATATATGTACACTAAATTTAAGGTTGTCCAAGACAACTCTATACAAATTACACCACCGTTAAAAGATTATATTTTTGTACACGACGACCACGAAAGAAACAGAGTTATAAACGTGAATACAGATATGTTTGTATATAAACCACATTCAAAACTAATCGATAAAAATAACGAGTTTTTTCAGTGCGAAAATTCAAATATATTTAGTTATATTTGGATTATCGAGAACGCTAAAGAAGTACATTGTATGAATAGCTCATATAACTGGATGATAGAACTAATGAAACTCGGTAATAGTAAGACTAACTTTTTTCATTTAAACGTGGCGCATCTATATTATACACCGGATATAGTAAAGACTGTATTCAGTGATCATGTGTGGACATTTGTAGACTAATAACTTTTCTCTTCTATAATTTCGGATCCAGTTTCTACATTTATAAGTTTTTTAATACGCGCGCGCTCGTCGTTAAAAATGTGAATATTTCTTGCACATTCAACAAATTCACGGGGTGGATTTTCCATACTCATTTTACGTATAAGTTCTTCACAATCCCATATTCTTTCATTGACATCTTTCATAGAACTTTTATGTTTAGTTTCAAATTCGAGCTTCGAAAGTATATCAAGTTCATTTTTAATATTTTTTAATTTATTTTCATCCTTTATTCTATCCATTTTAATTTCAAGAATAGTAATTTTATCTATTAATTCACCTTTAGAAATATCAACCTTCATTTAAAGATTAAAAAGTTTATTCTTTAAATGGTAGTCGCTATAATAACAGGATCAAATGGTCAAGATGGTATATATCTCAATAAGCTCTTACAATCAAAAGGATACGATGTAAAATTATATGACGGCAATATACTCGATATAAAATCTTTTCACAAAACATTAGAATGTTATAAAAATTACGAAGGTATCATAGAGATATACAACTTGGCTGCAAAAGTAGACGTAGGTCTAAATATAAACAACGCTTTAGATGTATATAAAGTAAACTCTGAAGGTATACTTGTAATATTAGAAACCATTAAAAATTTAAATATGATTAAAAAATGTCGTATTTTTCAGGCATCATCCGCAGAAGTTTTTGATAAAGATAATAGTGATATTCACAAATCAGAAAAATCGTTGCGCAATCCAAAAACCATTTATGGTATTTCTAAATACTCTGCAGACATGATAGTTAAATTATACAGAGAAGTATATGGATTACATGTATCCTCGGGTATATTATTCAATCATGAATCTCCTCTCAGAAATGAAAAATTCGTTACATCTAAAATAATAAAAGGATTAAAAAATATTTTTAACGGTACCCAGCAATATTTAGAACTAGGTAACATAGACGCAAAACGCGATTTTGGTCACGCAGAAGATTTCGTAAAAGCCATGTGGTTAATACTACAACAAGAAAAACCCGATGATTATATCATTGCCACTGGTGAAACGCATTCAATTAGAGAATTTATAGAATTATCATTGAAATATATGAATAAAAATATAAAATGGGAAGGCAAAAATGAAAATGAAATTGGTATAGTAGAGAATAAACCAATTATTAAAATTTCAAAAAAATTTTATAGACCACATGATAAATATATAACTGCTAACACAAATAAAATCATAAAAAATATAAATTGGGAACCAGAATATAAGTTCGATAATATAATAGAAGATATGAATAAATAAACAATATTAACGATTTAAAGAAATTATTTGATTAATAAAAATAATGACCAAAAAAGTGTGGTATGCCCCTAATAAATTTGAATCGTATGGCGAAGAAGAAATAAAAGCCGTCGAAGAATGTCTTCGCGATGGTTGGTTAGCGGGTTTTGGTAAACGCACCGAAGAGTTTGAAAAAAGAACAGCACTCCTTTTTGGTAAAAAAATGGGTCTTTTTGTAAACTCTGGCAGTAGTGCTATTTTACTCGCACTTGCTGCACTCGACCTTCCAAAAGGTTCAGAAGTTATAACACCGGCATGTGGATTTGCTACTACAGTTGCTCCAATTTTACAACTTGGTTTGGTACCTAAATTTTGTGATGTTGATTTAACTACATATGTTCCTTCACCTCGACACGTAGTTTCCGTTTTAACAAACAGAACAAAGTGTATTCTCATCCCAAATCTTATAGGTAACATACCTGATTGGGAAGGTATCAGATCAGTTTGTCCCGGAATACCTCTCATAGAAGATTCGGCCGATACAATAACACGGAACGACTGTACACATATAAGCACAACGAGTTTCTATGCGAGTCATGTTATTACAGCTGGTGGTATTGGTGGCATGGTTATGTTCAATAATGAAGAACAATATAAACGCGCACTTATGTTCAGAGATTGGGGGAGAATTGGTGATAATATAGAAGATCCATCAGAACGATTTAATCATTCTGTTGATGGTATCCCATATGATTGGAAGTTTTTATACGGTGTTGCTGGATATCACTTAAAAGCTTGTGAAATGAACGCCGCTTTTGGTCTCGTACAACTCGATAAACTTGAAGGTTTCTTAAAAATTCGTCGTGAAATGATAGAGAGATACAAAGAAAATCTAAAAGATTGTTCATATTATACTTTACCAGACGATTCAAGGGAACCAAACTGGCTCGCCATGCCTCTTCAATGTAAAGATAGACTTGGTGTAGTAAAATATCTCGAAGAAAACGACGTTCAAACGCGTGTCACTTTTGCTGGTAACATTACAAGGCACCCGGCGTTTAGAGAATTTAAACAGGATTTTGAAAATGCAGATACTATCATGCGAAACGGATTTTTAGTGGGTGCACATCATGGAATGACCCTAGAAGATGTAGATCGCGTGTGTAATTTGCTTAAAAATTTTGCTAAAGGTAAGTAATAATGACAACCGCTCTCGTAACAGGTGGTTGTGGATTTATAGGGTCTAACTTTTTAAATTTAATGAAAGAAAAATACCCCGAAATTAAATTTATAAACTTAGATAAACTCGATTACTGTTCAAATATACATAATGTAAATCCAGGTGTTTCTACATTTGTAAAGGGTGATATATGCGATGAAGATCTTGTAGGTTATCTTATAAGGGAACACGATTTTGACGTTGTTTTTCACTTTGCGGCTATGAGTCATGTAGATAACTCATTTAATGATCCTAAAAAGTTCACTTTAAACAATGCGTATGGTACACATGTATTATTAGAAAAACTTAGAGAACTAAAGCCTGGAGTCGAATTTATACATTTTAGTACAGATGAAGTCTATGGGGAATCTATCACTGACAAACCTTTTAGTGAAGATACAGGTGTCTTAAAACCAACTAATCCGTATTCAGCTTCAAAAGCGGCTGCTGAAATGATAGTTCAATCCTATATAGATTCTTATAAAATGAATATCAAAACTATACGGTGTAATAACGTGTACGGACCAAATCAATTTCCAGAAAAAATAATACCAAAATTCAAAAAACTTTTACACGAAGGAAAGAAATGTACCATACACGGAACTAAAAGTTCTGAAATAAAGAGAGCTTTCATGCACGTTGATGATGTTGTAAACGCAGTTGATACCGTATGGAAAAAGGGTAAATCAGGTGAAACTTATAATATAGGATCACAAGATGAAATATCCGTGATGGAACTTACAAAACTAATAATAAAAATAATAACTGGTACAGAAAACTATGATAATTATATATCTTTTGTAACAGATAGACCTTTTAACGATAGTCGATATTACATATCATCGGGAAAAATAAAAGATTTAGGATGGTCGCAAAAGAAAAATTACAGTGATTTAATACAGTTTATAAAAATTTAAAATTCATTATTGTATATATAATCAATGCGTTTTATATCAACGCGTTTATTATATCTATTGAAAAATGCATTTTCGACGTCCCTTTTCTTTTTCACGAAAATTTCAAATTCTTTTTTCAAATCATAATAATTGTATAAGGTGCTAATATAATAATTTTGTACATATTCTTGCCATGGTATAGATTTTGTATCAGATATATGACCCTCGTCACCATTTCTTGTTATTATAGAAGTTTGGGTAGCAACTGGAATGAAAGGTATAGATAACGATCTTAAACATCCATAGTGAATCAAATCTATGGTGTTATCCATTCGAATATTTTTCAACATGAGTTGTGCAAATTTTTTTGTGATATATTGAGCTTCTGTACCACCATTATTACCCACTCTTACCATATCTTTGAAATTATCTATGTTATATTGATGTAAACACCCCATTTTTATATAATCTTCATTTGGAAAATATTTATTTTTATTTTTTATAAATATATTTTCCCAATCTTTGATTAAAACAACGTCATCTTCGAATATAAAAGCCTCTTCTATATCGTTATCTACCATATGTTTCAAGGCCTCAAAGTGTTTAATATTACACGAAACCATAGCTAATTCTTGATTACTTTTTGTTATATATTTCATCCATGGTACAAAAATATCTTCACGATCATACTCTTTTAATATATGTGCATTAGGAAATCGTTCTTTCAATTCATTTCCTAATTCCTTATTTTTTGAGTAATGAACTATATATGTGTACATTTGTTTTAAATGCTCATAATTCTTTAAATGGTTATTAAAGACTATATAATATTTAAATTAAATGAGATCTTTTAGAGACGAAAGGGGTGAAATACTTTTTAACATAGATAATATACCTTTTGAAATAAAACAATGTTTTACAAGTAAAAATAATAAAAATGTTTTAAGAGGTCTTCACTGTAGTCCATATCCAAAATATATAACAGTTAATTCGGGCAAAATATTTGATGTTATAGTGAAACCCGATGGCACGTACGATACCTATATATTGAATAAATGTGATTCATTACTCATACCCGCTAATTGTGCACATGGATATTTTTGTTACGAGGAAAGTGAAATTATATATTTTTTAGGGGGTAAATTTCAACAATCACTCGAAAAAAATTATCATTGGAATGACCCATATTTAAACATAAAATGGCCCAAGGAAATAAAAAATGTAATCGTATCAAAAAAAGACGCATTAAATCCATTTTTTAATGAAATAAATACAATTGTTTTAGGTTCAAATGGTTATCTGGGTTCACATTTATTAAAATATATACCAAACAGTATAGGTTTAAATACAAGGTTAGAAGATACAGGAGTTTTAAGGGAAAAAATTAAATTTATAAAACCCAAATATGTTATATCTGCGGCAGGTATTTCCGGTAAACCAACTATAGACTGGTGCGAAAGTCATAAAGACGAAACTATAAATGTAAATGTTATATGTCAATTACAACTCATACAAATATGCAAAGAATTAGGTATACATCTAACTATACTAGGTTCGGGTGCTGTATTCAATGGCGATAAATTATTTTCTGAAACTGATAAACCAAATTATACGGGTACATTTTATTCTAAATATAGAGTCGTATTAGAAAATATAATACAAGACGCGTACATCAACGATGTATTATACTTAAGAATACTTTATCCCATAACCGGAGATGGAAACTCTAAATGTTTCTTAGAAAAGTTAAAAACACGTACAGAAAATATACATAATACTAGAATAACCGCAACTATTGTACCATCACTTTTTCCAAAATTACAATATTTTATGGATCATAAATTAACTGGAATATTAAATTTTGTAAATGATGGTACTATATCCTTATCAGAAATATTAAAATGTTTCAATATAGACCATAAAATCAGTCCAGAAAAATCAAATAGGAGTTTATGTTGTTTAGATATTTCTAAAATGAAAATGTATATTGATGTAGATAATATTAATGATTTAAATAAAATATTTGATTATTAGATATTATTTAAAGAACTAATTTATATAATTCATATGACTGAATTAGTATACAAACAAATAGGAGGTTTAGGTAACTTTTTCATTCATTTAACATCAATGGATGAAAAATGTACACAATTACATGAAAGTGTTTATGAACATGAAGTTTCTAATTGTATAAATATAAATGGATTTACGCGTGTTTCGTATGAAGGGATCCAACCGGAATCACCAATTTACATTAATCCTTATACATATAACAATGTACATAGTAAAATACGTAATATAATAGAACCAACTACTCATATGAAAGAACTTATTTCTAAATACGAGCATATATTGGATGGTGTTTCGTGTGGTGTATCAATTAGAAGAGGAACATATGCAGTAGATTCAACGCAACATTCCGATGGTACAGAACAGGATATATCCTATTATTTCTGTTCAGATGAAGGACTCAAAAATTTTGAAAAAATTATAGAGGAATCACCTGGTAAGGTTTTTGTATCATCTGATTCTACTATCACCGTAAATGCTCTTATAAGTAAATTTGGTGAAAAGATAAGAACACTTAACACTAAAACATTTACAATTGCAATGAAACAGGATCAAAAACCTTCTATAGAAGATTATCAAAATTCATTTTTGAAATTTTTTATATTAAGTAAATGCCCGAAATTGTACCTGACAGGTGGTAGAGGTGACATGGTTGGGTTTTCTACATATGCATATATGGCTTCTATATACGGAAGTAAACCTATAGAAATAATATTTAATAAACGTATTTAAAACAATTATTCTCTTTTGTAAAAAATGAAAGTACTCGTGTTAGGTTCCGAAGGTATAATAGGAAACGCTTTAAGTAAACATTTAGAAAGTATTAACCATGAAGTTATTCGTTGGGATATTAAACTTTCACACGAACACGATATCAGTAATTCTACGAATATGAGAAAATTAAAATATGTCATTGAAAATTCGGATTTTGTATTTTTTCTTGCTTATGATGTGGGTGGAGCAAAATATATATCGAATGCAGGAATTGATTTCATAAATAGAAATGTTATGATCATGTTAAATACATTTAACTTATTAGAAAACAAAAAGTTTGTGTTCGCTTCGAGTACAATGTACAACATGCACAATGTTTATGGAACCCTAAAATATTTAGGAGAACATTACACTACACAATTAGGGGGTCTTTCAACACGATTTTGGAATGTATATGGCCATGAAGAAAGTAACGAAAAGTCACACGTTATAGCCGATATGATTCATAAGTGGAAGAAAAATGGATATATAGATTTAATGACATCAGGTGAAGAAGAGAGACAGTTTTTACACACAGATGATTGTTCAGAAGCACTCGTACAAATCATGAATAACTACGACGAAATTATAAAAAAAGAAACATCTGTAGACGTTACAAATTTTGAATGGATCAAAATTAAAGATGTTGCAAAATTTATATGCGAAGATATCCGCGTTTCGAATATAAAAATTACGACACACGACCGAAAAAATGAACCACGAAAGTTTATTTTAAAGTATTGGAAACCTAAAATTAGACTACAAGATGCAATTTGTTCACTTTTATATTAAAGAAACTGGTATATACTTAACATAATGAAATTATCGTACGCTATTTGTGTATGTAATGAATCCCGCGATTTGTTTTCACTCGTATCATTCTTACTAAAAGTTAAGGACGAAGAAGACGAAATTAATATTTTAATAGATACTGCACACGTTACCGATAACGTTAAAAATGTTATACAGTATTTTGACGGCAAAATAGTTACATGTGAGAGAGATTTTGGTGGTAATTTTGCGGAACATAGAAACTTTCATTTAACTAAGTGTTCGGGTGATTATATATTTATCATAGATCCAGATGAAATGCCAAAAGAAAATCTTATCATAAACCTTAAAAAAATGATAAACGATTCTGGTGCCGAACTGATAATGGTACCAAGAATAAATATTCACCCTGGTTTTACACAAGAATGGATTGAAAAATGTAATTTTAGAACAAATGAACTTGATTGGATAAACTGGCCGGATTATCAGGGGCGTATTTTAAAAAACAACGAAAATATAAAATGGTCCAATGGATTACACGAAGTTATAACTGGTACAAACAAAATAGTACAATTACAAGCTAATCCCCAAATTGCAATTTGGCATATTAAGTCTATTGAAAAACAGGATAATAGATGGAATACAAAAGGTGAATATAAACTTCCCGAAAAGTCTACAAATTTATACGATTCATTGATGTAACTTTTTTTCTCAGTACACTATAAATGTCTGAAACAACTCTCGTCAGGGATCCTAAGTTAGTTTCCATAGTTGATAGTTTAAAAACAGGAAAGATCGAAACCGAAATCGGGTATTCTCAAGTAGCATTGACAATACTATTAGGTATATTCTTTGTTGCTATTACATCACTTGGTATCGATAAGTATAACAAATGCGAAGGTATCCAAAAATCCGAAAAGTACGCGAACCTCAAAATGTTTATGAGTCACACAATGACAGTTGCCATAACTATTCCGCTCGTTCTCCTACTCATGAAACTCGTAAAAAATGAGGGTGGTGTTTTCACAATGGTATACGCTATCATGGGTCTCACCGCCTCTGCCATTGCCATGGACATAATGCGTCAACCAGAATGTGAATCAAACATCAAAAGTAGCGATAAAAATTTCGCCATTGTATCCATAGTTGGTTGGATACTCCTACTTCTCACTGGGTCTTTTTTCACGTTTAAAAAATATCCTAAATTAGGAGAAGTGTTTAAGAAGAACGCGTAATGGATATACACGAATCCATATACCTTTTACTCATGCTCTTGGCCTACGTGATTCGTAGAGCAGGAACATTTACATTCGAAGAAAAAATGAAAATGATCGATTTCATAAGTTACGTGGCTAAAAACTCACACATTAGCAATGGCGGCAACGGTCAAACCCGTGAATGCGACCATAGCACCACGTCCTACATTACGCATAGCGAATGATTCAAACTCCTCCTCTGTTAACGTCGTAAACGCTTTCGTTACACTATACGTCGCTAACAAAGTAGTTCCCAAACCAAGAAGTGAAAATGGTGGGTATGTCGTTTGTTCAATAACATTCAGACCTGTTAATCCCCAATTTAATAGACCCAGTGTTGATCCATACATAGCTGCGCGCCCATTGACGGCTTCAATAAACGGAAAATTTGGTCCTGGTGGAGGCGGCCCCGTATCGCCATTAGATGCGTTTGTAGTTGGCCTTCTCCTCCTTTTATTTTTAGGTGGTATAGTATTGAACTGTAATTTATACGTAATTGATTTCATTCTTTTTTAGTATCGGGGATACTCTTTAACATCTTTAAAAGTGTATACATACCCAAAAATAAACCAGCTGCTGAATATAACGCGGACATATTAGCACCTTTTCTAAACTGGTATACCGTCCATAATAAACTTGCAATGATACCCGAAACTATATATTCAACTGTATAATAACTTAAATCATCAGAATCATAAACCTTTTTAAAATGGTGAATCATTTGGTATAAACCTATACCTATAGCAATAGTTGCTAATTGTTCGGAGCTTGTATCCATTATAATTATTAAAGAAATTAATTCTAATAAAATTATATAATGACCAATACCCCAGAGAAAATTATCGCAAACTACGATTCTAAATCGAAACAATCTAAAAATGTCGCACTGGAAATGAAAAAAATTGTTGAACGGTACCGAGGTAAAAGAATCACTAAAGAAAACGTGTGTGTATTGGTTTCTACACTCATGCTCCAAGCCCAAAACCTTAAAAACGTCTCTGGTCCGGATAAAAAGGAACTCGTCATGGACTTAATCTTTTCGATTATCGAACAAATTGATGAAGGAGAAACCGATTCTGAGTTTGAAACGCTTCTCAAAGCAATGGTTCCCGGTATGATTGATAGTTTTGCTGTCATGTTAAAAACAAGCGCGGGGTGTAAAAAAATGTTTGGGTGTTTCCGTTAAATAAATAATATAAAGTTTCGTCTCGTATACATAATAATGAAGTTTCCAACTTTAGAAACGATGGTTATGTATGGTATCTATACAATTAGAGATCTTATTTTGTATTCACAAAACAAACTTGTTAAACGTAACGTAAAAATATTAAACGAGTGTGATCAGTGTTCATTCGTATTTTCCGGTCACACGTGTACCAATTGTAACGATATTAAAAATAATTCGCTCGTATAAAACAATGTCCTATACAACCGTTGTTACTTATACGACCAAATTAAGAAACGAGGTAAAAAGTGATTGTTTATGTTGCGCCGAACGAAAACTTATAAGGAATCTTAAACGTGATTTTTTAAAAAGGGGGTACCGTACACACCAATTCAAATCATGGCTTAATAGAAAGTGCGGAACATTAGTGATACGCCGTGAAACTAGTTACGGTGACGGTATATCACTACCGTGTGTTTTGTGTAGAAAAGTTATAGATAAATACGATTTAAAATGGATCGCGCACGATGGTAAGACATGGATTCACTCTAAGAGAACGCCGTGTCTTCCAAAATCACGTCCTACGAATAAACAAAGGAAACACCTAGGGTTTGGTCTTAATGATTAACCCCAAAGCCGTTTCCAAATTGTTCTCGTTCCGTTTGAGTGGTTTTTCCCTTTTCAAACGTAGCGTCTCGTTTTTACCCGTCGCGCTTTTTATATCGCTCAGTTTCTTCGTGTTTGAAACGATAGGTATGACGCGTTCAGGTACGGGTTCGGTTTCTATTTCTCTAGGTTTTTCTACGTCGACTACATTGTTTTCTCTAAATTGTTCTATAGTTAGATCACCCCCAAATTGTATAAGTCTTTGTCTATGCGGGGCTCGTTTTATTTGTCCGATCTTATCGAAAAGTTTACGGCGCATCATGACCATGTTTCCACATATAAGTCCACCGCGATTACACCCATACTTATCGATTGCGTACGTTTTCATACAACTCCACGAACAGAAGTTACCTGACGTATAAAATTTGTTTCGTCGTTCGTCGTGTTTGTGAGGCATGCTTAAAGCCGTGCCTTCAAATGGATGGCAACACCACCAACACCACATTCATGGTTTAAATTTACTTTTTTTCTTTAAGTAAATAATATAAGTGCAGCCATACACATAAAACACGATGATACCGAAGAAACCGTACCGAAAATCTTTGTTGATTGTTTTTCAACAAGTTTTTTATCCTTATCTTCTTCGAATTTAAAAAACTTTTCAGTTAAACTCTTTTCTTCACCATTGGTAGTCGTGGTAGTTGTACCTCCTCCACCACCACCCTCACTTTCATTATTACCACAATCTTGTTTCAAAGTAATGTTACTCCCTACTAAATTACCACCTATATCGAAATCGGCTTTACAAATACTTATATCTCTATTGCAATTTGCATCCCAACTCGTTGGTTGATAAACAGGACCAGTACACACAGACGCGTAACACGGTTGCATACCTTCAAACTGGGCTATATCCCCTTCGTCCAAAGAACTTATTATACCATCCCAAATAGGTTTAACTGTTTTACACCCGGGTATATCTGGTAACTGATCACACAAACCGGGTTGCATGACGTTATAACACCCACAAAACTCTTTATCGGGGTTGTTTTCGCAGTACTCTTTTGCGAGTTCGTTATAAACGTCCTCGGCACCCCAATCTTTTAACGTTTCTATACCACATGTAGAAGTTGCTATTCTGTCATTTTTATTACAATATTCTTTAATTTGTATACGTTCAGTATCTAAATCTTTACACGTTTTATCACCGGCTGTAAGTAAATAATTATCAATATTACTACAAAACCCTTTTTGTGCAGCTCTAAATAACGAAATATGCCCTTCTTTTATATCATTACTCATACCCTGTATATCTTTCCAATATTGTCCTAGTGCATCAGAGTTTTTACTCAATTTATCACCGTAAGGTATATCGTATACCATTTATATTAAATAATATTTTTTTTATTCATCTTCGGGATCACAACATCTAAATTTATAATAATAATGCCCCGGAGTACCAGAATAGACGTACTTTAATTTTGCTAATGCCTTTTTACCCGGACATTGTACATTATGTCTATTTAACCAGTCTATTCTAGCTTTATGCGTATCTTGTGCGGGTGTAGAATGTTCTGTACAATTTTTCATGGGAACTTTACCACACTTAAAATTAAACATAAATTTGTCTGGACCGTAAGTATTACCAAGTCTAAAATATTTAATTGGCATGTCACCGCAATCTAAATTAAAATTTTTCACTAACATACCCACATAATCATTATCATTATTTTTCCAATCCGTTTTCATATTTATAGTTCCGTGTCTCTGTTTTGTGCCTTCTACACATTCTACATACGATCTACATTTACCATCTACCCTATCAGGCACGCTCTGAAAATCCCATCTATGTATTAAATCTGAACCACAATTCACGGGATGTCTATCTAAATATCTTATTCCATGACCTTCACATACCGCACCATTCTCGTATTTACCTTTTAAATTATAAGATTCTATACACCTTTTTGAAATAAAAAATAAAATGAATAAAAATAATAAAATGTATAATACCCTTTTCATTTATATAAGTTTACATTTTATTTATAATTTCAATAGCCTGTGTTTTCTTACCTTCCGATAACATGTGTACGATTTCCTCTTTCTTTTTTTCATCGATTTGTATATCTTCCATCATACTATACACTTTGAATGGACTCGGTTTACCTTCTTTATTTATATAATTGATAATCTCGTATTTATCACCTACGTTCATTTCTTTACCCTTATACGAATACATAATGTACACTACGAGCGTAATTGCTAAAATAATTGTTACGTTTTGCCTGGTAAAGAATTTCTTCATTTAGTATACTATAACATTATTTTTATCTCTTACTTAACACCATTATCATGGATATACACAGTATACACGACGATAAGGACGATACCGAATATTGTGTTATGTACCTAACGTTAGGGTCAGACCACCTAAACTTTCTAGGCCATTGTGTTATGGGAAGTTTATTCCATGGTGGTTTATTAAACGGTGGGTACCTCCGTTTCGCACGCTCTTCTGCAGTAGATCCACTTCGACCGGGTTCGTCCATCCAATCGGGTGTTTTATCTCTTCCGTAATTACACTTTACTATAATTTCGTCATCAGTCATGGTTCGAACGTCTA
>Ga0181570_10000672_pt1 | contig 31647 bp, 43 predicted proteins | sample 101ome_18_FD_148667 | JGI IMG/M metagenome (GOLD analysis project Ga0181570, IMG submission 148667) | Coastal salt marsh microbial communities from the Groves Creek Marsh, Skidaway Island, Georgia - 101406AT metaG (spades assembly) | ecosystem: Environmental > Aquatic > Marine > Intertidal zone...
ACTTTAATCACTCAATTGGTTGGGCTTTAATTCATTATTGCTTCGGATGGTTTTACCTTATGTATATAATGATAACAGGTGGATTTGCTGAGGGGCAATTACACGAAATAATAAATTACTATTTCTTTTAATTGATGAAACATTTTTTAAAGTATACGGTAGTATGGATAAGTCAGAACTTAGCGATTCCATTTTGGGTTGTCGGTCATGTTCACTTATCATTAAATGTATATAATGACCTCCACGAGTTGATTATGTCAGGGGGTATGAATATACTTGTAGCTATCGGCTTCATAGTCGATTATTTAGAATCTAAAAAAAACAAATAAGTTATGCCAAAAAGTAAAAACAGAGGTGGTGCAAAGGCACACAGAAAAAGAGTTCAACGTAGAAACAATCAAATTAAAGGTGTACAACGTAAGTTCCAAGAGGAGTACCAAAAGGCTATGATGGAGCAACTTGAACTAATGAGAAAACAATTGTCAGGTGAGACAGAAAACACTGAAGAGGTAATGTCTGAAGAACAACCTCTAAACATTAAACTGTAACAAAAGAAATGGATTTGTTTAATCCACCAAAAGAACTTAATTATACCTACATGAGTCACAAGTTAGACGTAGATACATTAGAAAATCCTTATATTCAAGTTGTATGGGAAGATACTCCTGATAATTTCACACAAGAAAGAATCAAGAGAGTTCGTACATACTTTGAAAAGAAATATAAGTCAAAGAATGTAAATGTTGTAACCAAAGTAAAAACTGAGGATACAGAAATACAATCTGTTGATGTATCTATGAATATTTTGGATGAAAACTTTCAAAAAGAACTTATCAAAAAATATTTGAAGGCAAATGGGTATGAAGATGATTTGGATGAGATTCTTAATGTTGATGGGCTGGTTGAAGATAAGATTGCAGCTGAAAAGGCTGATATCACACCCTTCAAAAAGTGGTATATTAAAAATATTGAGTTTTCTAATTTCTTATCTTTTGGTGATAAACAAAAATTAGACTTCGAGAAAGTCAATGGGATTGCTGCGGTAGAGTCCAACCCACCAAACTTTGGTGGTAAGACAGTATTGACTGTAGACCTCCTACTCTTCTTATTTTTTAACACAACGACAAAAACAAGCAAGGCAGAAGAAATCTTTAATAGATTTAGAGACAAGGATAAGGTTAGTGTTAAAGGTGAAATTACTATTGATGGTGAGGACTATGTAATTGTACGTGAGGTTAACCGAAAAATGAAAAGAAATAAGGTTGACTATACTGTAAGTACAAGTTTGGAGTTCTTTAAAAAATTGGCGGATGGTAGCCTTCAGAATTTCACTGGAGAACAAAGAAGAGAAACCGAGGAATTCATTAAGAAATCAATCGGAACGATGGATGACTTTTTGATGACCATTTTAACAACCGCTACAAACTTAGAAGAATTAATCGACTCAAAACCAACGGCAAGGGGTCAAGTACTTTCGCGTTTTCTAGGTTTGGACTCTTTGAAATTGAAGGAAGATGTCGCCAAAGAAATTACTTCAAACTATTCAAAGAGAATGATTTCAAATATCTACAATGTTGAAAAACTCAAGGAAGAAATAGACATTGCTAAGATGGATATTGAACAGGAGAATAAAAACATTCAAACGTATGATGATGAACTTAAGGATGTGAACGCTCGTATAGAAAAGGGGCAAGAATACAGAGATGAGTTAATCAAAAAGAAACATACAGGTTTGGACAATGAACTTCTTCGTGTTAATCCTGATACATTGGAAAATGAAATCAAAGAATATGGTGTTAAAATAACCGACACTATCAAAGAGCTTGGTGACATTGAAGTGGTAGAACCATCTAAGTATTACCATGAAGATGAACACGATGAGGTTAAAGAAATCTTATCAGAAGAAAAAATCAAGTTGGCTACAATGTCTTCAAAGAAAGAAGATATTGAGGAAGAGTTGGAAGGTTTTGAAGGAGGTCTACAATGTCAATATTGTGGTATTGTTTTGGCACAGTCGGAGTATACCGAAAAGAGAAAAAAAGAGTTGGATGATATTAATATTGGAATTAGTCATTCAACCGTTCAGGTGAGTGGATTGACTGAACAAGAACAGTCATTTGTAAATCTTAAGAAAGAGTTTGACCTTTATGAAAGAAATAAACTGATAAAGGAAAAGATTGAAATTCAGTTGGAGACTTTGGAATTGAAAAAAGGTGGATTGGAAGAAAAACTTAAAAGATTCAAAGAAGTACAAAAACTTTTAGAAGAAAACAAAAAAATTGACGAAACCATTCTCAAAGCAGATATGAGATTAGATACTCTAACAACTGAAAGAGATGGGGTGAATACAAAGATTAGTGATTCAAAAAACAACATCAAAAATCGTGAAACAAAGATTGAAGAAAACAAAGAGTTCATAAAACAAATAAAAGAAGAAGAGGAAAAACTAAGATTGTATAAAATCTATTTGGAACTATTTGGTAAGAAAGGTATTTCAAAGATGATTATGAGGTCAATGACACCTGTAATCAACTCAGAATTACAACGACTACTTATTGATTCTGCTGAGTTCAAATTGGAAGTTAGAATATCTGACAAAGATGAGGTAGAATTTTGGATGGTTGATAACAACACTGGTATTGAAAAGTTGATGAGTTCAGGTTCAGGATATGAAAGAACAATTGCGTCATTAGCATTAAGAGCAGTATTGTCAAAAGTATGTTCTCTACCAAAACCAAATGTTGTAGTATTTGATGAGGTGTTTGGGAAGATATCAAACGATAACTTAGAGATGGTATCAGAATTCTTCCATAAGATTAAAGACTACTTCGAAAAAATATTTGTAATAACACATAATCCTTTAGTATCACAATGGTCGGACAGCATAGTAAAGATAGAGAAGACGAACAACGTCTCTCAGGTGAAACAATAAATTGGTTACCTGATGAAACTTGGGACCACTATTCAGGGTTACCAAATCCATCGTGGTATGAAAAAGTAGATGAAGATGAAGTGGGATGAATATTTCCTTAATATTGCCGAACAGGTAAAAGAAAAATCAAAAGACCGTAGAACTAAGATTGGTGCAGTTATCGTTGGTAAGGACCATGAGATTATTACCACTGGGTATAATTCCTTTCCTCGTGGTATCAACGATGATGTTGAAGAACGTCAGGTAAGACCAGAGAAATACTACTGGTTTGAACACGCTGAACGTAACGCCTTATACAACGCAGCACGTATCGGAGTAAGTCTTCGTGATACGACAATGTATCTGACCTGTGGTATACCGTGTAGTGATTGTGCTCGTGGGATTATTAGTTCAGGGGTAAGACGTATCTACTGTAAGACTCAGGATACCACACGAAACCGAGAACATTGGGATGAACATGCCAAACGAAGTGTTCAGATGTTTGAAGAAAGTGGTGTTGAGGTAATTTTTTATGACGAAGATTTGTGAGAATAAAAAATATTCCTTATATTTGTTTAAAATTAATTTGTTATGTCTAAAGGATATCTTTATTTAGCTTCAGATGGTGTAGATGATTATTATAAATTCGGTATTACAAATTGTCTTAATACTAGATTAATATCATATAATACAACTGAACATCTGAGACCTATTAAATTTTTAGAAACATATATTTTTGAAAATTATGCAGATGCTAGAGACATAGAAACAAAATTAAGAAATGGTCTAAAAAAATATATTACTCAATCCAACCATGACGAAATTTTTGAGGTTAATAAGGAGTCAATTAAGATTTTTTATAAAGTTATGGATGGTTCTACTAAATTAAATTTTAGTAACCGTTATATTGGTAATGTAGAAAACGAATATTTTGATTATAAAGAAAAAGTGATTAGTTTGGTTAATGAATACAAACAAAAAGGTATTGATTCTAAAACCATTGAGAATTTAATTTTTAAAAATAAAATAGGATATTTCCGTGAAAATGCGAGACCAAGAATTGTCATGGAGGATAGAATTAAAGATTTGATGGTCGTAAATGAAAATATGATTTGTTGGGATAATAAACCTAAACATAGTGTTAGAATTAATCGATATTATAACTTAGAAGAGGATTTAAAAAGTATATTATAATGACAACAGAAGAACTTACCTATAAACAAAGAGGAACGGATAACTACTATCCACCACTAAATTACTACACAATGGAAGATGGAACGGCCATCGGTATCTACCAAGGATTCCGTGGAGAAAATCCTGACTTAGACTTTATTGTAAAATATAGAGAACCTGGAAAGAGGTTGAGAACACCTTCTCACACCCATTGGATTGTGGACCTGTTGGTAAAGGCAGAATACAACAAAGGACTGGTTCGAGGGTTTGTTTTCAATATGTTGGAGAAGTACGACCAAATGGAGCCATTTCAAACGGTAGAAGAACGTGACAACTATGAACTACAATCTAAAAGTGAATTAGACCAAGTCTATGATGAGTTGAATGGTCACGGTTACTATCCTATGGACACCTTGACTGCGTTCATTGAGTTGTTCACTCGGTGCGAGAAGCAGACCACAGATGCATTTATGTTCCGAACTTTGTTGGAGTTAGTCAAAGACTACTGTGATGGTAAGAAGGATTTCTACCAGGTGGTTGGATATTCCAAAAGAGTTTAATGGTTAAAAGTTTTGCCGTTTAGTTTTAATGTTGTATATTTGTATAACAAAAGGAAGGAATTATGGCAAGAAAGCAGAACATCATCGAAACTACTACACACACTACTTGGAGTGGACGTACTGTAACTCGTAAAAAAATCAAAGACGACTTCTTCAAAGACTCTAACACTATCTCTACTTCTCAGAGTGAATTGGCAAAGAAAGAGAATAACGATTGTGTTGTTCGTGCTTTTATGATAGCTTTGGACCTTCCTTATGATAAGGCTCACAAATTTGTGGCGGATAAGTTCAAACGTGAAAACCGTAAAGGAACTTACACTTCAATGTATCTTAAAAATGTATTAGACCGTCAAAAGAACGGTTATAAAATGAAATTAATGGGTTACCATCCGAGACATGCTTTTGGTGGACGTAAGAAGTTGGTAAACCCAAAATATAAGAAAGAGACTGGATATACTGTAAAGTCTTTCATGGAGCAACACCCTGTTGGTCGTTACTTCATAATTGTTAAGGGACACGCATTGGCATTGGTTGATGGTGTATTGTATGGTAATAGTGGTGAACAGTACAATGGGTTCCGCAGAACTGTTCATTATGTTGTTGAGTGTAAATAATAAGTGTTATGATTAAGTTGTTCAAAAAGTTCTATCTGAAAAAGAGTGGTGTGGTTTATAATCCTAAAAAACAACGTTATGAGTTGGTAAACCAAAAGGATAAAAAGTATTCTATCTAAACCGCATAAAAAAACCCACCGTGATGGTGGGTTTCTTATTTATATTGGTTTGGTTAAAAGTCCATATTGTCGTAAGGGTCAAGTAAACTTCTTTGTTTGAAACCTACACCACCTACGTATGATTCTTGGTTGCTCATTTCTCTACGGTAGAACTCCATAATCTTCTTTGCAAGTTCTCTGTCGTATTCTGTATCATCTGTTTGAGGTACGATACCATCTACATAGATAGAACCTCTGAAACGTCTTACAGGTCCTTTGAATGAATATATATCCATGATGTCACTCTTATCTAATTCAAAATCAAAATCATCTACAGGATATTTCTCCATTCTTTCCTCATCTTCTATTTGTTCATTCATTGCTTTGCTTGTTTCGAAGAATGAATCGAACTCACCACGAGGTAGGTCCATTTTTTCTCTATATGAATCTGAATCTCTGTAAGAATCTAATAGTTCAGGGTTTTCACAGTGATAATCGACATGAACTGCATAATCGTCCATTGTCACCACACCGTCACCATCCAAATCGAAGTGGTTGTATAACTCTTCTTTTGAGATAACACCGTCACCATTTTCGTCAGCTGAACCTTCCATTAGGTCTTCACCTTCAGGTTCTACATTACTTTTAGCTGAGTCAATCATGTAGTCTACCATCTTAGCTCCATAAATGTCTAACATTCTACTAATGATTAGTTTAGGGTTCTTTCTCATATATCTTATAACATCTGCAGGTACTTCCCCACTGTATTTACCGAAAACGTCTTCGAGTTCAGTTTCTCTTTTTGTCTTACCTACTTCAGGTTCCACGGAAAATTCTGATGAAATTTGTTCGTCAAGTTTTTTTCCTACGGCTTTTTGTATTAACTTTGTAAGCTCAGATTCAGAAATAACAAGTTTTTTCATAATAATTTGTTTTTCTTAATAAATATAATTAGATTTAAAAAAAAGTGTAAATGAGTAAAAAGGAAAGTACATATCTATTGTTTATCTTCACTCAGTTCGAGGAAGGTTCTAAAATCCTAAGAGAAATACCACTTCAGTTGATACCTATAAGTTCTTCAAAGTATTTGAAGTTTAATTATGGGGATTCAAATATTGTATGTAACTTTGAATCGAAATTACCATTCGATGAGTTGAGGGAGTTTATTCAAATAGCGTTGGATTCTATTGTAGACCAGTGGTTTTTGGTTGAACATACCGACAACATGGCAGTTCACATGGACGATTCACTTAAATTAAATCTATTTGATTTGGAGTCAGAAAACAAAAAACATGACAATACTGACAAAATGTCCGATAAACAAGGTGAAGAAGAGTTATATAAAGTAATGGACTACTTTTTGAATGAGGCAATGAAAGAGATTGACCCTAACGATATGACTCCTTTGTTTATGGATGAGGACGATGAAGACCCACTCATCACCAAACTCAAGTTGAAGAAGAATCCAAAGTATATGAAACCTACATTGGATAGTCTACTTGAGAAGGTGAAAGAAAAAGGAATGGAATCTCTAACAAAGTATGAAAAACAATTACTCGATGAATATGCAAGAAATTAAAGAAACGACAACTATGCACCCATTAAACCAAGACGAAATTCAAATGTACCTTAAAGACATCCGCAAGATTGATGTGATGACACCTGAGAGGGAACGTGAACTTTCAGAAGTTATGTGTTCACCTGACTGTACAGATGAACAAAAAGAAAAGGTACACCAAGAATTATTGGAAGGTAATCTAAGGTTTGTTATTACCGTAGCTAAACAGTATCAGAATCAAGGACTTGATATGTCTGATTTGATTGCTGAGGGTAACTACGGATTGATGAAAGCAATTAAGAACTTTGATTGGTCAAAGAAACTTAGATTCATTTCTTATGCGGTTTGGTGGATTAAACAATCAATTCTACAATCTCTAAACGAAAACTCACGTACTATTCGTCTACCAGTTAATGTGGTTCAGGACCTACATAAGGCAAAGAAAGAGGCACAAAAGACCAACAAAGAGTTGGACGACAAGTACACACAACTCCCAAAGACAACAGGTTTGGATAACTACATTAATGAAGAAGGTGATACACTTTTGGATTTGATTGAGAACACAAACTCGGTTCAACCTGATGAGTCTTTTAACACGGAAGGTCTCCTTAAAAACCAACTATTAAACATTATGTCTGTGTTGGATGAGCGTGAAAGGTCTATCGTTGAGGACTATTATGGTCTAACGGGAACACCACGAACATTGGAAGATATTGGTGGGGATTTCAGTCTTACAAAGGAAAGAGTTAGACAAATCAAAGAAAAAGCATTACGTAAGCTAAGAAACGAAAGCTCTACACTATTTGATTATTTATAATACCTTAAACTATTTATAGAATAGTAAAAATAGGATTATGAAATTTTTAAAAGAAATACGTAGACGTATATTTCCTAGTATCATAGCACTCTCGGCACTGTCGGTGAGTGCTTCTGCTGCATTCTATTCTGTATCAGGTTTAAGTAAACTATTTGCAGGTGCTTCGTTTGAAGTTATTGTGATGGCAACATCGTTAGAAGTAGCTAAATTGGTAATTGCGTCTTTATTATATCAATATTGGGGTAGGTTAAACAAATTATTGAAAATCTACCTAACTATCGCAGCTGTGGTACTAGTTGCGATAACCTCTGCAGGTATCTATGGATTCTTATCTGCAGCATATCAAGAAACTGCAACAAAGTCAGAGATTGTCGATAGTGAAGTCGCAGTCTTACAATTAAAGAAAGGTAGATTCGAAGATAATCGAACATATTATATTGAAGAAAAAGGTCAGTTAGACCAAAGTATTAGTGATTTACGTAAAGGTCTTTCTAATAATGTTATTCAATATAAAGACAGAGAAACTGGTGAAATTATCACAACAACATCATCATCAACACGTAGGGCGTTACAAAAAGAATTAGATAACGCGGTTATTAGAAGAGATGAAGTAGCGCAAAAATTAGAAGTGGTAACAGATTCTATCAGTAGTTTAGAAGTTAAGATATTAGAAACTGAGAGTGGTGCAGAACTTGCGAGTGAGTTAGGTCCTTTAAAATATCTTAGTGAACTTACGGGTAAACCGATGAATGAAATTATTAATATTCTTTTGTTGGTAATCATATTTGTGTTTGACCCACTGGCAATTTCATTAGTAATTGCTGCGAACTTCTCTTTTGACCAACTAAGGAAAAAGAATGATGATTCATATCCTGAAAATCAGGTTGAACCTGATAATGAAGATATGGATGATGATGGTATGTGGACCGAAGAAGAAATGGAAGACTTCTTAGAGCAATTCCCTGAACCTAATTTTTCTGATGAAGATGTTGATGATATCTCAAAAGAGGCGGGTAAGATAGAAAAAGAAATGGTAGATGAGGAACCAAAACCTTTACAACCGACTGATGAGTTAATTGAAAGATTAGAGAAAGAACTTGAAAAATTAACAGGTGAAAAAGTAGAAAAAGAAAAAAGTAATGACATAACTGATGATTTATTGAGAAAAATTAATAAATTATCAGAAATGATAGACTTGGAAGATGACTCAGAAGAAAGTACAACTGAAGAGAAAGAAGAAGAAATTGAAGAGAAACCTATAGTCATTCCAACTCCAAATAAAAAAAGAATTATCTATAAGAGGAGAGATGGCGGTAGCAATACAAGAATTGACAGAATTTAAACCTGTTGGAAAATACAAAAGAAAAAAGCAAATACTTTTAACACATACAGGTAGAACGTTCAGGGATTATATATCAAGTTTAAAATACAGACGTAATGGGGAAAACAAAAAACTTCCCCATTATGTCATTTCTCGTGAAGGTGAGGTTTATCAGATTATACCTCCCGACACTTACGGTCACTACATGGAGGTGGCTTCACATAACAAACAAAATATCATTATTTCTTTAGAGAATTTAGGTTGGATGAAGAAAAACCCTTTAGATGGGGGTTACATTAACTGGATAGGTAATATTTATAAAGATAGGATATATGAAAAGAAATGGAGGGGATATTTCTTTTGGCAACCCTACACAGGGGAACAAATGGAAAGTCTTACTCATCTCATAAAAAAACTATGTGATGATTTTGATATACCTAAGACCAGTATAGGTCATAATGTAAAGGTGGATAAAATTGAAAAGTTCCATGGTATTACTTCAAATAGTAATTACGATTCAGAACTCACAGATTTAAGTCCAGCTTTCGACTTTGAAGAACTTGTAAAAAATATAGAAAATGAGCAAACAGTATGACGAACTAAAATCCCTTTTAGAAGCATCTAGAAATATGTTAGGGAAGAACAACCTACAGGAGTATAAAGAAACTCTTGTAAATAAGGGTCTTATCAATGAGCAAGAAGATGGGGCAATAAACATTGACGCCGATTCAGAAGAAGAAATGGATATTGAAACTACACCGCAAGAAGAAAAGAAAAAGTCTTATAGAGTGTCGGGTGGTTTGATTACACTTCATGGTAAAGACAAACAAGATTTGGAATTATCAACGGATGAAAAAATATCATTTCAAGAGACGATGGACGACTTCGTAAATGAAGTTTCTGATTTGTCTGACTTCGGTACTTTAAACTTATACCCTAACAATGTTGACTGGTCAGGTAAGGTTATTGATTTTGATGTGGAGTTCTACTTCTCTATTGGAGAAAACAACGGTGTATACATCAACGGTGATATGATTAAATTGGATACTAACTTAGTAGAGTTGATTAATAAGTTAACATCTTATTATGATAAGTTCAAATCAAAATGGGCTAAGGTGTTGTCTCAAAGAAAGAAAACACAAAACGTAGAAGACTAATGAAAAAGTATATCTCTTCCATACAAACAGTATTAATCTTAGTATTGGTAATCATCTTACTATTACAAAGAAGTTGTAAAAGAGAAGAGGGACCTACTGAACCTGTTGTTGTTACAAAGGTTGAAACTAAGTGGGATACAGTATCTGTTGTTCAAACTGAATATGTACCTAAATGGAGAATCAGAACTGAGACCATTCACGACACAATTCCTGCAGATATTGACACGTTAGAAATCCTTAAAGATTATTATGCAAAGTACTTCTATAGTGATACTATTCAATTGGATACTTTGGGTAGTATAGTCATTAACGATACGGTTACTCGTAATTTAATATCTATGAGAGATGTTGAATCAAACATCTTAATACCTACCACTACTATTACAAAAGAGATTTACCTTAATAAAAGAGAATTCTATTGGGGTGTAGGTGTTCACGGTAGAACAGACCAACTTAATTATGTCGGTGGTGAGTTTATGTATAGAACAAAGAATAAACAAGTCTACGGTCTTAATGTGGGTGTGAATCAAGATTTACAACCTATTATTGGTGGTCGTATGTATTGGAAAATAGGTAAATAATATTTTATAAAGTATTTATTAGTATGGCACTAACACAAGCAGATAAAAACGATATTGAGGTGATGATTAGAAAGGAAATTAAAGATTTCCTTAATTCTAATACTATCAACCAGTTTGAGGACAAAATCGTTAAGATGATTCAGGATGAAATCAAGCGTGGTAAAATCACAAAAGATGTTAGTGAGATTGTTGCCAAAGTAATGAAGGAATTCTATAAAATTATGTGGACCAGAAGAAGTTTCTGGGAACCAACTTTAAAGAATGTTAAATAATGACTCAGGTTACCAACATGTTACAAAAGGAAGTTGAAAAACAAATGAACATTCAAATTGGGAATAGTGCAAGTGAGTTCGGCTCTGAGAGTATTGGTGATTTAGCAGTTGCTAAAAGTCAACTTAAGAAAGATATTAGTAAATCAGAGACAAACGAAGAAGAAGGTTATTCACCACAGATAGGTAAGACGAAAGGTCTAACTCCTGAGGTTTTAACTAAGATTCTTACAAAGATTGCCAAAGACATTGAAGACGAAGAAGAAATGTCTAAAGAGGAGACAAAAGAAGCTATGGGTGCAGCCTCAGCGGGAGGTTACGTGGCACCATTATTCAGTGAACCACAGAAAAGAAAAATCAAAGAGACTGAGGAAAGAATCAAAGGTGGTCTTGCTGATAATATGTCGTTAGAAGATTTAGCCAATCACCATGATACAGATATTGAGACTATCATTGAGAAAATGGAAGAAGGTGTTAATGTTGAAATGGAACACACTTCAGAGATGTTAGTAGCCTTTGAAATTGCAATGGACCATATCTATGAAGATTTAAACTACTATGATAAGTTAAAAAAGATTGAAGGTGATTCACATAAAGAAGAAGCTAAAGAGGCAACTACTTCAGCGTCTGTAGGTGTATACGATGCCCCTATAGGTGGAGGAAGAAAGGACCCTTTACAAATTGATACACCAAAGAGTGTCTATTCTAAATTAAATTCAGTTACAAACCCTAATTTCCCAAAATATGGTGGTAAGGGTGGTAAATACGTTAAAGTAAAAGATAAATGTAAGAAGTTCCCATATTGTAATCAGGGTGACATCAAAGCGTTAGAATTCTTTGAAAACAACTTAGTTAAAGAAGCCATAAAACGAGTGTCAACAAAATATAATTTAGATAAGTCTTTTATTGAGGGACTTATCATAGAAAGGTTAAACAAATAATTGACGCTTACCATATATTTATAATAAAAATACTGTTATGAAAGATATAGAAAATATGATTGAAAAACTTGTTGAGAGAGTAATCAATGAGGAAATCGATTCTAAAGTTAAAGATATTACTGATTCTGTTAGTCAAGAAATTGACGAGATGGAGGAGTATTATGAGGTTGCCAAAAAACGTAAAGAAGAACGTATGGCGGGTAAAGAAGAAGCCAATGAAAGAACTGAAGTAATTGGTGTGGATTCTGATATTGAAGACCAACGTCAGGAAATGGAAGAAGAAGAAGTTGAAGAAGGTAACGCCTTTGTTTTAGCTGCAGATGCCGCGAAAGACGCTGGTAAAGATGAATTTGAATTTCCTGAAGGTAGTGGAAAAATGCACAAAGTAACTTTGAAATCTGATATCAAGACTGAATCTAAAAAACAAACACTTCAATTAACTGAAGATGAGATGATTGAACTAATTGAGAGAATTGTTAAAGAACAAAAATTAGAAGGTATTTCATCACAGAAAACTGCAATGAAAACATCTAAGAAAGATAATGACGATTACATCAAATCTGTAACTAAGAAGATGAAAGATTATCTAAAGGATGCATCTGAAGGTGATTATGAGACTGAACCTAAATCATTCCCTAAAGGTAATGGTGACAGAAAGAAAGAAAAAATGATGTATACTGCATCTGATGGAGTTGAAGAGTACATCGACCAAATTGCACGTTCAGGTGGTATGGAGAACTTAGATTACGACCAAATCAAACCTGATGACGAATGGTTAGATTTAAATATTGTTGGTTCATCTGAAACAGGTAATAACCCTGAGTGGGCAAATGCTGTTGAAACACCAGCTAATGAAAAAGTTAAGAAGAGAAAAGATATGAATGTTTTAGCTAAACTTAAGAAACAATCATACAACAAAGCTCCTCAACCTGTTACTGATTTTGCAGGTCACAAGACACACGATGACGAAATGGCAGGTATTACATTTGCTGAGTCAAAAAAAGATAATAAGAAAAAAGTTAAGATTGACGAAAATATTGAGAGAATGAAAAATCTTATTTCTCACAATTATAAAACTCAATAATTAATAAAACTTTATAATTTTTTGGTCCATTCTATATTTCTAATATGAAGAAGTATAGTATGGACCAATTTTTTAACTGGCTATCCAAGCCTATGAGACCAGAGGACATTGATACATGGAATCGTGCAAACAACATCATACCTGAGTTTTGTGATTTGTTTGAGGACTTTTCATTTTCATTATACTATTTGGTGAGGTCCACATATTTGGGACACAGTGAAAACAACGAGACTAAGATAGGTGTAACACACGAAGAAAAGGTGGGACACTTTCAGTGGTGTTGGAACAAAACCTTAGATAACTTCAAAAAAGAAAACATTACATTTAAATTTAGTAATGATGATTATGACTACTTCGAAAGTTTTTACTTTGAAGTATTTTACAATCAAAAAGATAAAGGGGTTAGAGAAGCGATGGAAGAATTTTTTGTTCAGTTGTTTAATAGAAAAAGAGCCATGTCCAAATCAGACATTGAGATGTTTACGGACTTATATAAGACGTTGGAACGTTCACTCCAAGTTTAATTTTTTCCTTTTCTATTTACAATCAGCAATATAAAATTAAGTTTTTTAAAAATAAACTAAAAAAACAAGGTTAAAGAAATGGAAACATTAGAATCAATCAAAACATTAGTAGAAAACCTTTCAGTTGATACCACAAAGTTTTATGGTGGTAACAAGTCTGCAGGTGTAAGAGCTAGAAAATCAGCTCAAGAATTAAAAGGTCTTCTTCAGGATTTGAGAAAAGAAATTCTTGAAGAGAAAAACAAATAATAAAATGATAGAAAGTTTAATGACATATATTACAATTTTTGTTGCTGTCTTTTCGTCATTATCACTTATTAGACTATTGATAAACTTTGTAAGAGCTCTTTTGTCTACACCTCCTCAAAAGTTTGAGGTGGGACAAAGAGCCTTAGTTTATTATGGACTTGCACTGTCATATTTAATAACACTAATAATTTCAACATTATGAGTACATACTACAGTTTTATAAGTAAGATAGGACCATACCTTAAAACGGTTAGAAAACTAAAGACTCACGTTAGTTATGATTTAGTTTTTTCAGATAGATGGGTAATGCCAAAAAATAATAATAAAAGCATCGAGGTTGTTAAAGCTGGTGTTGAAGATGGTAATATATTATTGTCTTTTGTGTGTCCAATTAATCCTGAATCGGTAAATGCGGTTGAAGAACTTATCGACAACATCATTAAAACCAACAGGGAAAGAGAAGAGAAAGAAAAGTTATTTAGGACTAAGGTTCAAGAACTTAAGAGTATATTTGACAAACAAAAATTAGAAGACTTAAAGAGTTTAAAGTTTGACGTTGATGAACTAGATAGTATAATTAATTCAGATGGAGAAGAGAACAACGAATCGGGAGATAGAGAAGGAGTTACTTCTGTTGAAGTCGGAGAAGAAGAAGGCAAGTAGAGATATTGAAACCTCTAAAATTTCTTTAATCGAAGAAATAATTTCTTTGAATAAAGAAAACATTAAAAACACTCCGATAGTTGAGAAAAAATATACGCTATGGCAAAGGATAAAAAAAGTTTTAGGGATGACTTAGAGAAACTCGCTGAGATTACAGACATCATCGACAATACAATCCTATCCAATGGTGATATTAATATCATAGTAGAATTAGAATCTGAAGAATATAAAAAAGTATTAAGTATTTTTGGTGACGTATATAGAACTATGAAAGAAATAGTTGTAGATATATCAGGAACTAAATTTACGTTCGTTTTGAAAAAGTAGTGGTTTGACGATACAGTTTTTGTTTGTCAAACCCTTTTTTTATCAATAAATCATACATCCATTTTCTTTGTGTTGTTGAAATATCTTTTACAAAAATAGCATCGTTCCTTGAATTTTTTCTATAATAATTTTCCATAGTTTCAAGGAGTCTATGTGAATCTTCAACATTCTTTAAACTGAATACGAAGAAATTTTCATTAACTTGTATAATCAATTTATTATGAAGGGTAGAAATACTCTTCATTTCTTTTTTTATACAGTACTTTTTAATTAATGTTTCAAAACTAATTCTATCATTAGTGTTCCAGTCATATATCTTTTCTTCAATTTTAAAGGGTTTTATTTGTCGAATGGTGTAATCTGTCTCAGATGATATAAAAACCTCTTGATTCCTCCCTAAATCGTCTTCTTGGAACATTGGTAGTTGAAATGCATCTTGATTTGTCAACAATGCTAACTCAAATTTACATTTTTCAGCATTTTCGTGTAACATTTCAAATTCAACATTATTTTCTTTGATTAATAATTTAAATTTTTCACTTGCACGCTTCTCTGACTTATAACCTTTGATTATTCGTTTCTTTTTCTTATTCTTAAACAATACAATTATATAGTTGTCCATGAAAGATTATTATCAGATTTTAGGTGTTAATAAAAACGCGTCTCAAGACGAGATTAAAAAAGCGTATAGGAAATTAAGTAAACAATTCCACCCAGATGTCAACCCTGAAGGTGCGGATATGTTTAAAGAAGTTGCCGAAGCGTATGATACCTTAAGTGATGAAAACAAAAGGAAACAATATGATAACCCTAATCCTTTTGGTAGTGGTAATCCATTCGACATGTTCAACGACATGATGAATCAACAAAGAAGACCTCGACCACCTAAAGTTAAAGATAAGGTCATCAAAGTAACCATAACACCAGAAGAGTCGTATCACGGAGTTGAAAAGGAATTGACTTATAAAGCCAAACATTCGTGTGAGACATGTGTAGGTACTGGTGGTAAGAAAAGAGTGTGTTCTACCTGTAATGGGGTCGGTGCGTTACAACAAAAGATAGGTACTGGGTTTTTTACTCAAATAGTTGAAACACCATGTCCTTCATGTGGGGGTAAAGGTCAGATGGTTGTGGACCCTTGTGTAAGTTGTAATGGTATAGGTTCTATTGAAAAGTTTAATAACTTAAGAATTAAACTACCTAAGAGTGTGGATAGTGGAGATTTCTTAAGAGTTGGGAAAAAGGGTGACTTTATAAATGGAATACAGGGTGATTTATTATTACAGATTAACCTTACAAAGAATAATTATGAAAAACTAGGAAAAGACTTGGTTACTTATATTAATTTAAGTCCTGTGGACATGATAGTTAATAAAACACATATTGTTAATCATCCAACAGGTAATTTACAGATTAATCTTCCTGAAGGTCTAAATACAGAAAAACCCTTACGTATAAAACATAAGGGTTACATAACACCAAATGGTGTTGGAGATTTCTTTATCAAATTAAATGTCTCAAAGCAACAAATAACTGAGGAAGATAAGGAAAAATTAAAATCTTATTTAGAACAAGTTGATTAAGTATTTTACTAAATCTATTGTACCGTAGATAGAACAACCTAACATATATAAAGACAATACCACCATTGCCTTTTGAGTATTATTAAGACCTTTTTTACAGGATTTACATTCTTTCTCTTCTTTTACTTCTTCTATACCTATTGGTTCTACATTATATTCTTTTGACATATTTATCAGTATGATTAGTTTAATTAATGACGTTCTAAAATCTTATATTCAAGAAAAAGAACAAAAGAAGTATAAGAAAAAACGCAAGATGAGTAAATCATATTGTGAAAAAACCCCATGTAAAAATATGGGGTTCTCTCAGAAAGCTTCTTGTCGTCCTTATAAGAACTGTTATTCGAAATAGCGGGTTATCGAAGCACTCACTCTTTTATTATCTTCGTAAGTTACTTCATGTGTTAATAATCCTTCTTGGTTAAAAAATTTCCAAGTCCCATTTTTTTTACCCATATTAAAGTAAGCGATTACTCTAATATTTCCATCGTTAAAATAAGATGTCCACTTACCGTGATATTGACCATCAATGATTGAACCCTCTTCTAATTTAGTACCATCCTCAGATGTTTTTACATATTCTAAGACACCATTATTATCCCAGTCTTCAACACTTACTGTCTGTGCAAAAGTGGTCTGTGTAAAAAACACACATACCACAAATAGTAGTTTTTTCATAACACTTTTTTTTAATGGTTTATTTACATTAACTTAACAATAAATAGGTTAAAAATCAACTTTAAACCATTTTAAGGTATTTATAGATAAAAATTAACATTATGAAAAAAGTATTAGATTTCGTGAAAAAGGTCTTTGGTATTTGCAAAGACTGGGTGGTATCTAACGGTGTTGAAGGAATTTTAGGTCTATTAGTAGGTCTTGTTCTTTGGGCTATGGGATACAAAATCTGGGCTGGTTTCTCTTTCGGTGTATTTGCTACACGTAATTGGGACATCTTAAAAGCTTGGGTCATGAAAAAATTAGGAAAGTAAAAAAAATCCCCTCTTCGGAGGGGTTTTTTATGCTTTAGATTTGCTTTTTACAATTTATTTCTTATACTTGTGTAAAAAGTAATCTTATGCTATCATATATCGGAGGAAAAAGTAGAATTGGTAAATGGATTGTGGACTATTACCCGCAAGATATGGAAACGTATGTTGAAACATTTGGAGGAATGTTTTGGTGTTTCTATAATATGGATTTGGAAAAGTTTCCAAACCTAAAACAAATCATATATAATGATTTCAATCCATTGAATTATAACCTTTTCTTATGTCTACAGGACCCTAAAGAATTACTACGTGAAGTTGAGGCGATACCTTGCCAACAAAAAGGGGAGTATCCAACACCTGCAAATTATAGATTATTATTTAATCAATATCAAAAAGAAATCTTTGACCCTAAATTTAGAGTTAGGGTTCCTGACTATAAGACGGCTGCTAAGTATGCTTATATCTTAACTCAGGTTTTCAGTGGTAGTAAACCTGAAACCTCAAGTTTTATAGACCTTAAAGGGAAATATAAATCTAAGTACCTTACCTTCCGTGATAAGTTGAAGAATGAAAAGTGGGTTAAAAAGTTTATGTCTATCACACATGTAAAAAATATGGATTTTGAAGATGTAATTAAGAAGTACGATTCACCAACGACTTACATTTACTTGGACCCTCCCTATTGGAAGACTGAGAACTATTATTCTAATCACGACTTTGACCGTGACGACCATGAAAGGTTGGCTAAAACTTTAAAAGAGGTAAAAGGTAAGTTCTCTTTATCGTACTATGATTTTGACCTTTTGCACGATTGGTTTCCTGAGGACGAATATGTGTGGGAAAGTAAGGACTTTGCTAAAGCTGCTGCGGCGTCTAAAGGTAAAACACAGAACAAAGGGACAGAACTTCTTATTATGAATTATGAGATTGACGGTATGACTGAGATGAAGAAAAAACCTGAACCTGAGATTGAAATTCAAACTGAAGGTCAATTGACTTTGGATTTATAAAAAAAGTCCATATCTTTGTTGGGTAGAAAAAAACAGAATCTTTTTAGTTTACAATATATTTATATGGAAAAGAAGAACATGAAGTTTAACACTATCATTAAAAGCATTATCTTAGAACAAGGAGGACGTTACGAGATTTTATTAAAGACTTACACTACACCAAAGAAAAAAGGTGATAAGGTAAAACCTGCTAGAATGTCTAAAGAACAATTAGACAAAATCGTATTGGCGGACCCTACAACTTTAAGAGATGGTGATAAGATTAAAAAGGCTGGTAAGTACACACAATGGTTACTAAAGCAGTTCTTAACTATTGAGCCAAACATCGAGGCTGACTACGGTACTCGTGAATTCAAACAAGAAAAAGAAGAAAAGATACGTCTGTACTTCGAAGACCTTTACAAAACTACTGAAGACTTAATGAAGTTTGATAGATTCAAAGGTCAGTTAGAGGATGAAATGAGAGACATTAATAATCTTACTCTTAGAAGTTTAGAAGATGCGGTTTCAGGATTTAGATTAGAAAAAACTAAAGCCACTAAAGATGAGAAAAAAGAAGCATCAAAAACTTATGAGCATCCAGGTGGTGAAGTTATCCACAGAGGTAATGATTGGACTGTAGTAAAAATCGAAGACCAAGGAGAATTAGGTAAAGATGCGGCATGTTTTTACGGTGGTAATAGTTTGAGGTCAGGACAAGGTGAAACAAGTTGGTGTACATCGGCACCTGGTTTATCTTACTTTAACACCTATATTAAACAAGGACCGTTATATGTTGTTATTCCAAATGATAGTAAATCATTTAAAATTGACAGTGTCCAAAAAGGTGAGAAGTCAGGTCTACCAGCACTTCGTTACCAATTCCACTTCCCGTCTAATCAATTCATGGACCCTGATGACCGACAAATTAATTTAATTGAGTTCCTAAATGATAATGAAGAACTTAAAGGTGTCTTTAAACCTGAATTTATGAAAGGTCTGACTAGTTCAGATGGTACTGAGGTTACAGTTGAATATCCAAGAGACTCGGCATCTAAATTTATTGCCTTATATGGTTTTGATGAGTTCTTTGATACATTACCTGATAATTTAGGTCGATTAGACTTTATTAAGAGTTCAGGTGGATATGGTTATAGAAATTCTGATATACCTGAAGACTTTACGGTTAACATTCCTGATAAAATTGGTGACTACAAAGACATGTATGCGTTACACTTAGACGGTATTGTTAAAGATTTACCTAAAGGTATTTCTAATTTAGAGAATCTGATGTTCTTATCTTTACCAAATAACAAACAGTTGAAGTCTTTACCAAAAGAATTAGCTAAGAAAAATGGTAATGAATATGCAATGAAGAACTTAGCGGTTATCACATTGGCTAATGGAAATCCTAATATTAAGATTCCTGAGGAAGTACAACAAATGATTGACGAAAAAGGTATTAAGGTATTTAAATAAGCCATTGAAATAATTCTTTATTTCACTTATTTTATATAAAAATCTTATACTATGCATAACGTTGATATTGAAATATACTTTTCACAATTCAAAACATTTTTTAAAGACAATCCAAGAGAGTTGGAGAATCTAATTGGTAAGGGTTCACCTGAAGAATTTTATCACGAAGTGTATAAAAAGATTGTGGAGAACTCAGAAAAAGGGGAGGATTTGGAACTTACTCAAAGACAAATCATTGATGTTGTTTTAAAGATTAACCAGATGGGTTATGAAAAGGAGGAAGAGGTCCCAATGGAGGTTTTCAAAAAAACACAGTTCGGTGTTATCTGTTTAAATTAAAGTATTCTTTATTTCTTAGTTCTATTATTTATTCTTAAGTAAGAATAAATGTATAAAGAATAATTCACGTGTATTTTAGAGATAATTCTTATAGTGATGGTATAGACCGTTTTATGGTTATAACGGTGGCCACGGAAGAAAATGAAGCATTAGATAGGTTCAAAGAATCTTGTCATCAAAACAATATACCTTACAAGATTTTAGGTTTAGGTCAAGAGTGGACTGGTGGTCCTGCCGAAAATGGTGTCTTATTGAGACCAGGTGGTGCTCAGAAAATAAATCTATTAAAAGAGGAGTTACGTTCATATCCTGATTTAGGTAATCACATTATTCTTTTTACGGATTCCTATGATGTATTATTCTTTGATGGTCCACAAGAGATTGTAAAAAGGTTTAGAGAAATGGAATCACCTGTTGTGTTTTCTGCAGAGAAGACTTGTTGGCCTGATGAAACATTATCTGAAAAGTATCCGATAACTATGTCTGAATATAGATTTTTAAATTCAGGTGGGTTTATAGGGTATGGTGACCATATAAATACAATTATTAATAAGGTAACAGTTGGTAATGATTATGACGACCAACTTTATTATACAGAAAGATTCTTTGAATCTTTAGAGGGAGACAAGAATATTGTATTAGACCACCAGCAAGAATTATTTCAAACTTTAGGTGATGCTGTTAATGATGTTGAATTTGTTGATGGTGTATTAAAAAACACTGTAACAAATAGTAATCCGATTATTGTTCATGGTAATGGAGGTGCGTATGTTAAAGAGTATCTTCAAACATTATATGAAACTGCTTTTGGTACACAAATAATTGAACAACCTATCACATATGAAAAGTCAAATTATGACTTCGACAAAGATATTATCATTGGTTTATTTTTGGATGAAATAGTACCAGACATTAATCAAACTTTTGACCACATTAGATTTTTGAGTTATCCAAAAGATAAGACTTCTTTAGTTGTTTATTATAGTAATCCTAAGTACGGATATAAGGTAAATAAATTCAAAGATACTTATTCTCACTTATTCAAAAATTTTGAAGTTTATGTTCACGATGTTGACCGTATAGAATCAAGAAAGAAGTTTTTAATAGACTCGTTTGATAAGACAGATGCGGTTGTATTAATGGAGTCTAACCACATTTTTAGAAATAATAAATCAGTACAGATATTACTAAATGAATGTGATGGAGTTATAAGTCCTATGATACATCATGAGGGTACTGAATGGGTAAACTTTGATATCGATAATAAAGAACTTAAGAAAGACTATAGAACTTATAAACAAAGAGGTGTATGGGATGTCAATGCGACCTTCGGTATACATATTATTTTAAATGATGTCATTCCTTTTGCTGTGAAGTCATTAAAAGACAATAATGAAGGATATGATAGTGGAAATTGGGATGTATTGATGTGTGAAAACCTAACATCGATGGGTTATAACATAAGACTATCAAATACAAACTATTACGGAGGAATCATTTGATTCCTTTTTTTTATTTTATTATCATTAGAACAAAAATAAAGTATGTCAGATAACAAAGTAGTACATTATAAAAAAACATTTACTAAGTACGACTTACACACTTATAAAGATACCTTACCTATTGATTATGTAAGTGACGATAGACCAATCTTTACGCGTAAGATTCCTAAAAGAGGGTATTGGTCGGGTATAGGTACTGAATCTGTTAGTGAAGAAGAATTCCTAAAAAATTACGGTAATAGACTTGTGGGTATATCTTCACACCGTATGATGGTGGTCATCGAGGAGATTGGTGATAAAATATCTATTAAAAGTTATAGTACATATAGTGCTAGAAATGTAGGTACTCCATATTTTAGAACTGAGAAACTCACCAAATATATTACATATAATAAACGTACCAAAAACTTCTACAGTGGTGATATTCGTAAAAAGAGGAAAAGAATTATAAGTAAGAAAGTCAGAGTAAATAACTTCAATGAACACATTGCAACACAGTTAATGTTGTTTGTAAGGAGAGAGGTTAGGGATATTACAAATGGTAATGGTATAATAAAAAACGGTTTCGGAGATTCAATTTCAGAAGAGGTCTTCAACGAATACTTTGGTTTGTTAAGTTTAAGAACCAAAACGTATTTTGACAGACAGGTGAATGATATTGACGTGGAGATGTTTAGATTTTATTTATCTGAAAACAACATAAAATATCCTGATAATTACCACAGTCTAAGTAACATTGTTTTTTATAAAAACAAATTAAAAAAATATAAGAACTTAGTGACCTATATAATGTCTGAGTTAAATCTCAAAGGAAAGAAGGTTAGAGAATTAATAAATAAAGAAAAAGATATCAATCTACACTTAATAAATGATTTGTTTAAGTTATTGGGTGTGGACTATTTCAATACTCTCAACACAAACGCCTTTATTCAAAGTGATGCTGTTCCAAGCAAAATTTTATTGGAATGGATAAAAGATAGTAATGTCCGTAGAAATTTTTATAATTTGAATTTTAGTAATACCGACAAACAACGTATGGTAAATGTTTTAAATTCAAGACTAAGGTATAGTTTGTTATGTGACCATCTTGATATGATTTCAAAATTAAAAACTAATTATTCACATGATTTTAAAATGAAGTTTGTGGATGTCGATTCTTTCGATAAAGAGCATTACGAGTTGTCAGAATTGTATTCATCTTACAAAAAGGGTGATGTCACAAGATTTTATGGTGAGATATCAAGAGAAAATATTGAATTACCAATTATGGGTACTGATGGCATTGATTACCATCCAGTTCTATTGCTAACATCTTCTGATTATAATAAAGAATCACAGGTTCAATCCAACTGTGTAAGAACTTATGTTGAAAAGCCAAGCAGTCTTATTATTTCACTTAGAGAAGGTTCGACTAAAAGTGAAGAAAGGGCGACCATTGAATATCAATTTAGAAGAAATGAGATAGTTAGAGTCCAATCTTTAGGTAAACACAATAAAAATTTGACGAAAAGATATGATGTCCCTCTTGAAATACTTGATGAGAGGATATCTAATTTATATAAGAAGAATGTAATTGAATTACCACAGATGGTTAAAGAATTTAAAAGTGGATACAAAATAGAAAGAAAATCTTACTTTGATGATGATTCCATAAATCTACTCATTTCTTCGAGTGGTAGAGGTACTGTTAACAATATCAGTGGTAACTTACCAGTGTGGGATAATAACGAAGAAACAAAAGAAGATTTTTTCGATTGGGACTTGTTTATGTAAAAAATGTTATATATGTTTGTACTGTTAATCAAAAATAAAATACTTAATTAAAAATGGCAAGAATCAAATCATCATCAGTTCTCACATTAGAGAAAACAAAAAAGTCTCGTCCAGGTGTTCACTCAAAAACCAAAACATCTAAAAGTAAAAATTCTCGTAATTACAAGAAGAAATATCGTGGTCAGGGAAAATAACACAACATATCTCACCACTAGTACCTCATGGAATAATGAGGCAATTAACCTGTATATCAAAGGCCGAAGGAACACTTCGGCTTTTTTTATAATAAATAAACCAAAATAAATTAACATGAAAAAAGTAAATTTATTGGCCTTATTAACTGGGGCATTGTTGACAGTAAATAGTGCCTTTGCTCAAGAGGCCCAAAATCTTGAGTCAATCGATTCCCTATTCAACTCTGAAACATTAGATGAGGTAGTTGTAACATCGGGAGTCATCGATATTGCTAAGGTTAGAGAAACACCTATCGCAGTATCTACGATTTCACCTTCTGAAATCACTTTGAAGACGGGTAACTTAGAATTCCCTGAAATCATGAACAACACACCAGGTGTATACGCAACTAAACAAGGTGGTGGTTACGGTGACTCACGTTTGTCACTTCGTGGTTTTGACCAACGTAACACTTCTTTCCTTATCAACGGACAGCCCGTGAATGATATGGAGAATGGTTGGGTGTATTGGTCAAACTGGCAAGGTTTGACTGACGTGGCATCAGGTATTCAAATCCAAAGAGGTTTGGGTGCGTCACGTTTGGCGGTTCCATCTGTAGGTGGTACGGTATCTATCTTCACTAAGGCGGCTCAGAAGTCGGAAGGTGGTTCTGTATCTCAGGTGGCAGGTAACAACGGTTACTTGAAAACAACTGTCAACTACAACACTGGTAAAAACGAGGATGGATGGGCATCATCATTCTTGTTGAGTAAATGGCAAGGTAACGGATATGTATACAACACTTCAGGTGAAGGTTGGACATACTTCGGTGCTGTTGGTTATGAACCAAAGGGTTCTGACCACAAATTGAACCTTTCTATCTTGGGTGCTGGTCAATGGCACCACCAAAGAGATGTTTACGTATCTATTCGTGACTATGAATACTTTGGTGAGGAAGGTATTGACCCTCGTTGGAATTCTAACGGTGGTACCTTGAATGGTGAGGAGTTCTCAATGAGAAGAAACTTCTACAACAAACCATTGGCGACGTTCAACTGGGATTGGGACATCAATTCTACTTGGACACTAAACACATCTTTCTACGGTTCGGCAGGTCGTGGTGGTGGTACTGGTCCTCGTGGTCGTAACTACTACAACGCAGAGACTGATATCTTACCTTACCAGAAAGATTTGTATGAACACTACGTTGTAAACGGTCGTGGTTCTCGTAACGAAGATGGTTCAATTGACTTTGATGCGTTGGTTGCTTACAACCAAGCGAACACTGACGGTTACACAGGTGACTTACCATTCGGTGGTCAGTTGATTGGTTCTAACGGTTTCCGTGATTCAAATGTGAACAGAGCAGTTATCGTTCGTAGAGCGTCTATGAACTCTCACGACTGGGTTGGGGCTATCTCTAACTTGGAAGGTGAGTTCGGTAATTGGAAAACATCTATTGGTGTTGACCTTCGTAACTACAAAGGTTACCACTACCGTGTGTTGAACGACTTGATGGGTCTTGACGGTTACTACTCAACAGGTAACAAGAACTCAGCAGGTCAAATCATCAACACTACTGTAAATGCATCTCCATTCAACAACACAGGTTTGAACGGTCCTAAGATTGATTACTACAACACTGGTTTAGTAAGATGGGGTGGATTGAACGGTATGGTTGAATACAACGAAGATGGTAAATACAATGCTGTCCTTCAAGCGGGTGTATCAAATCAGTCTTACCAAAGAGAAGACTTCTTTGACCAACCAGCACTTCCAACTTCTGACGTTCACAGTCAGTTAGGTGGTTATGTTAAGGGTGGTGCAAACTACAATATGAACGAAAGTTCTAACATCTTCTTCAACGCAGGTTACATCTCACGTCAACCTATGTTTGATGCGGTATTCCCTAACTACGCTAACTTGGTTAACGAAGAGTTACAGAATGAAGAAATCACTTCAGTTGAGTTGGGTTACGGTTATGTAACAAATGACTTGGTTGTTAATGTTAACGCTTACTCTACAAATTGGGGTAACCGTTTCATCACACGTTCTTTGTCTAACTCTCAAGGTGTTGACGGTTTTGCTCAGTTCAAAGACATTGATGTTCGTCACAACGGTATTGAGGTTGAAGGTAAATACACAGTTAACAACAACTTGAAACTTAAAGGTATGATGTCTGCAGGTGACTGGAGATACACTAAGGACTTTACAGCTACATTGTTTGATGACCAACAACAAGAGATTGGTACTGGTACATTGTATTTGAAAGATGCTAAGGTAGGTGACGCGGCTCAGTTCGTAACGAGCTTGGGTGCTGACTACAGAGTAGGTAAAGTGAACTTAGATGCAAACTACCGTTTCGTTGATGGTCTTTACGCTGACTACAACATCTTGGATGACGTGTTCACTGCTCCTGATAACGCAGGTGCATTGAAACTACCATCTTACGGATTGGTTGATATGGGTATGACTACTCGTTTGGGTAAGATGACTCTTCGTTTGAATGTGAACAACTTGTTGAACACAACTTACATTGCAGAGTCTAATACTAACATCCACGCAACTGAGACTTCAGAGACTTGGAATGGTATTGATACTCGTAACTTCGTTTGGTTCGGTTTCGGTAGAACATGGAACGCAAGTTTGAAATACAACTTCTAATAAAAAAGTTGAATTATTTTATGGAGGGAGTTTGACTCCCTCCTTTTTTTTACCTAATTTTGTCGTAAACATTAAATAAAATAAAAAATGGCAAAACTAATTAGAGTTGAAACGGATTACCGTTTCTACGCAGCAGAACTGACAGATGAGCAATATGCTCTTTATCAAGAAGACGAAGACCAATTTTGGGATGAGTTTTGGGATTGGGATGTGGAATTTGAATTCACACGTGACAAAGATGGTGGAACCGATTATCGTATTGAAGAGTAAGATGGATAAAGTAATTGCACAAAAAGTTAGTGACTACGCCCAAAAGAACTACAAGATGTTTGAGGGTAAAGAGTTAATCGTTAAAGAAGGTGAAAACGTTTTTTACGTTTCAGACCATCAAGACCGTTCGCCATTAATCTTAGGTAAATCAATTCTAAATTAATATATAAAATGGCAAACTATCTAAAAAGTATGATTGAGGTCCACGGCAACGAAGAGGTTGTAAAGAAGGTGGACGAACTATTGGAAGGTGTTGAATACAGTGATGTAAACACCTTTGCAAAGGCATTCTACAATGATGTAGAAGAAGGTGAGAGTGGCGGTGTGTTAAACACATGGTCAATTGACAACTTAGGTCCGAAGTGGACTTACTTACATGACATTCAAGGTGATGGGGCATTCAGTGTTGAATCTGCATGGTACCCACCGATTAAATTCTTCATTCACTTATATAATCTTTTGGTTGATATTGACCCTGAGGTTTTTATTGAGGTGATGTATGAAGATGAGGGATTTGACCCTATCGGAGCGGTGGTTATCAAAAAGGATAAAGATGGTACACCTTGTATTTGGCAAGAGGAAGATGATGAAATGGAAGACCCAACGATTGATATGGATTGGGACGATGAGGAATACGAGCAAACTCAGATGGATTTCATGGAGTCAATATACGAACGTCAACGTGAGATGGTTCTTTATTGTCACGATTTGGTTGAATCTGACGGTGAACCTATTGATTCATACGAAGATTAATAAAATTAAGGGGGGTCATCCCCCTTTTTTATTGATATTTTGGGGTAAGACCCCCATAATTATAGGGTATAAAACAATATTTCTATGAAAATTAAATTAGAATACATCTGGTTGGACGGTTACTACCCTGAGCCAAACCTGAGAAGTAAAGTAAAGGTAGTGAATGCACCGACGCACGAGGTGAATGGAAAGAAAGTGCATGGTGTGGGATTGGATGATTGTCCTATGTGGGGTTTTGATGGTTCATCAACTCAACAGGCAGAAGGACACTTCTCTGATTGTCTTTTGAAACCAGTAAGGTTATATCCAAACCCAATGAATAAGGGTATGTTGGATTCTTACTTGGTTTTGTGTGAGGTATTAAATCCTGATGGGACACCTCACGAAACTAACACTCGTCATTTGATTGGTGAGGAAGAAGAAGGGTTGTGGTTCGGTTTTGAACAGGAATACACAATCATGAAGGATGGTAAACCTTTGGGTTTCCCAACGAATGGATATCCTGAACCACAGGGTAAATACTACTGTGGTGTTGGTAATGGGCAGGTTCACGGTCGTGAGTTTGTTGAACAACATATGGAGAACTGTATCATGGCAGGTATTGATATTACTGGTACCAATGCTGAGGTGATGTTAGGTCAATGGGAATACCAAGTCTTTGGTATGGGTAAGTTGAAATCTGCAGATGACCTATGGGTTTCTCGTTACATGTTGAACCAAATGTCTGAGGACTATGGATTTAAGATTGAGTTCCACCCAAAACCTGTGACTGGTGATTGGAATGGTTCTGGTCTACACTGTAACTTCTCTAACGATAGAATGAGAACTGAGGGTGGTAAAAAATACTTTGATGCAATCTTCAAAACTTTTGAAGGTCGTCACTTGGAACACATCAAGTGTTACGGTTCATCTAACGAGATGAGATTGACAGGTCTTCATGAGACTCAGAGTATTGATAAGTTCAGTTGGGGTGTATCTGACAGAGGTGCGTCTATTCGTGTTCCTTTATCAACTTCTGAAGATTGGACAGGTTATGTGGAAGACAGAAGACCAGCATCCAACGCAGACCCATACAGAATTACTTACATCATCGCTCAGTCTATTACTCAAGCTGAGGAGTTAGAAAAAACTTTACACAATATGTATAGTGAAGTAGAGGTCAGTGAAGAAGTAAAAGACCTTTATGAGGAGACAGTAAATAATGGAAAGTAAGTTATCGGAAAAGATTATTGAATTAGTTGAAAAGAGAGTGGGTGATTACCCCTCTCTTATTCAATCTGGTTGGTACCCAAAGGATGTTGTTATGACTTTGTTGAATAAGGGTAACAAAGAGATTTGGGGTAATAGTATCGTTGATGAACAGATAGATAGATATGAAGGAGTTATTGAGTTTAGTGAGGGTTCTTCGTATATTTACTATAAGAGGAATGAGGACGATACGACGTACTGGTTGGTGTGTCTAACTAATGAAAAGGGTCGTGATGGTATCTTATTCTTCATTAACAGTATTAAAAAACAAAAAATTAAATTACCATGGTATTAACTTCAGAAGAGTTGAGAGAAAAAATGAATAGCGGTGAGAAGTTCATCGTTGACATGTATGCTGATTGGTGTGGACCTTGCCGAGTGTTGGGACCTATCGTTGAAAAGTATGCGAACAAATTAAAAGAAGAAGGTTCTGAGGTAGGTGTCTATAAGTTTGACATTGAATCAGATAAAGAGTTGGCTGTTGAGATGGGTGTTCGTTCTATCCCAACGATTAAAGCGGTATCTAACGGTGAGGTTATTGCCACGAAGACGGGTATCTTGCAAGAAGCTCAGCTTGATGAATTGAAACAAACTATCCTGTAATGAAACAAGTTGTATTATATTCTATGAAGGGTTGTCCTTTCTGTGACCAAATGAAAGACTTATTGAAGGAATCTAAGATTTCATATATTGAAAGAGACATTGATGACCACGAAAGGGAATATGATAACTTTGTTGAGGCTACAGGTAATGAATTTATTCCTGCGTTTATGTTGATTGAGCATGAAGGTGAGGAAGTCTTGGATGTGAAGTTGATGGCTCCTGACCGAGACTTCGAGGACATTCACGAAGCTTTAGAAAAAGTAAAACAATTCGTATAAAAAAAGGGGACTTCGGTCCCCTTTCTTTTTATATCATCATAAAGTCTTTCATGTGGTCTAACCTATGCCAAGGATAGTTCATTTCCTGATTGATGTAATCAAAGAAGTCAAAGTTCTTCAAATCCATTTTATCAAATTCTTCTTGGAACTTTTCAGCAAAACAAGCGTCCACGACATTGTTTATAAAATCAATGCTGACGGTGGAATTACCTTTTATGTATATGTCAATTTCCTGACTCTCACTGTTGATATCAATCGTAATCTCGTCATTGGTATAATTAGCACGATAGATATGATTGGCAATCTTTGCTGCCAAGAAGTAATAGTTTTTATAACTTACTGATTGACCAAAGATATCTTGTGAGATTATTGGTTTTCTGAATACATCTGCAATTGCAACAGGAGGAGGTACAGCAATTAGTGTATCGTCATCACGGTTAAATCTGTGGTAATGAAATCTTCTGTTTTGTGGTTTACTATTTTCACCATATCTTATAAGGTCCACAATGTTAATCGGAATCCAATCCTCATCGTATATTTGAGATAGTTTTTCATTTATCACCGCTGAGGTATCAAACACATTTGTTAATGTGGTGAATCCGTTCACCACAAAAAATCGGTCTACCCACGTCACCCAAATTTTCGCGTCTAAATCGGGTTTTATTTCTTCTTGTTTCTGTATGATGATGGTTGCAATCATATCACAAATCTCATCACAGAACCTTAACTCTTTTTTATTCATTAGTCTTTAACTTGTCTATGGTGAAATTATATTAAAAACAAATGAAAGGTTAAAGACCAACGTAGTATTTATTGTATAGAATTGAATTGGATTATATTTATTAGAATAAACCTTGTGACCTTTATTATTGAATGGCTAAAAATCTAAGAATTGTACCGAACCCCACGGGTTCAACACCATATATATTATTTGAAAATACTTCAGGTGGAAAGATACAGATGAACATCAAGGATGATGGTTCTATTGTATTCTCAGGTGCAACCAATGGTGATGACTTATTTAAGATGGATGCCAACGCTCAGAACATTAGAGTTGGTAAGGATGTTAATTTTGAAAATGATATCTATTTTGATGATAAGTTAACCATTTCTGATGATGGTCAATGGGTAGGTACTGATGTTGGTGTAAAAGGTAACAAAGGTGATTTGGGTCCTACTGGTGACCAAGGTGAGAAAGGTCTTAAAGGTTTAAGAGGTTCTCAAGGTGGTGGTGGTGACCAAGGTCCTACAGGTGATGATTTCCAAGGTTCAACAGGTCCACAGGGACTACAAGGTCCGACAGGTGAAGACAACACGAAGGGTGATGTCGGTTTCAAAGGTATTAAAGGTTCCCAAACAAAAGGTCAAAAAGGTCCACAGGGTAGTTCTCCACGAGGTTCACAAGGTTCGCAAGGAGCATCTCCTAAAGGTATCAAAGGTGGACAAGGTCCTCAGGGTGGTATCGGTCCACAAGGTGCTCAAGGTGCCTCTACGAGAGGTCCTGAAGGTTCATTGGGAGATTCTTTCCAAGGTTCAACAGGTCCTACAGGTGATTCATCACCGGGGGATGTGGGTGGACAAGGGTCACAAGGTGCTCAGGGTCCTGGTGGTGATAAAGGTGTTAAGGGTCCTGGTGGTTTGCAAGGGGACAAAGGTCCTACTGCACCAAAAGGTCCAAAAGGATTGAAAGGACCGACAGCACCAAAAGGGCCAAAGGGTTATAAAGGTCTGAAAGGTCTTAAGGGGACTAAAGGTGCACAGGGTAATTCACCAAGAGGGGCTCTTGGTCCACAAGGTGTTTCTCCTATCGGACCACAGGGTACTCAAGGTACGTCACCGAGAGGTAATCAAGGTGTTATCGGAATTCAGCCAGGTCGTGGTGCACAAGGTGATGCAAATCCAGGACCAACAGGACCTACGGGTTCTACAAATCAGGGACCTCAAGGTTCTACAGGTCCAACCAACCAAGGTCCACAAGGTCCTGGTGGTTCTCAGGGTCCTGCGGGTAATGCAGGTCCGAAAGGTCTCAAAGGTTATAAAGGTACTAAGGGTACCAAAGGTCATAAAGGATATAAAGGTAATATCGGTGCGTCACCTGTAGGTCCAAGAGGTCCACAAGGTGCGTCTCCTCAAGGACCTCAGGGTGGTCAGGG
>Ga0181570_10000679_pt1 | contig 31374 bp, 26 predicted proteins | sample 101ome_18_FD_148667 | JGI IMG/M metagenome (GOLD analysis project Ga0181570, IMG submission 148667) | Coastal salt marsh microbial communities from the Groves Creek Marsh, Skidaway Island, Georgia - 101406AT metaG (spades assembly) | ecosystem: Environmental > Aquatic > Marine > Intertidal zone...
TGAGGTGGCGTCCCCGCACAGAAACACGCCAAAACGCACGATTCTGAAAAAATAAAATTGAATAAAAACAGCGGCTTAAAAAATTGGTAGGACCAGGCGGATTCGAACCGCCGACCTCTACCATGTCAAGGCCGATTGGCCGCACCAAGACACGCGTGGACGCATTAAAAGTAGTGTGATCGCTCGGCCTGATCAAGGACTGTGTAACGATCACTGGACGCGATTTCCCAGCCTTCCTGCTGCCCGCACGCAGCACGCGCAAGTTACGGTGGCGCCGGTATCGTTGCCCACTACCTGTGACTATTGGGATGGCAGGCCTTGCTTTGGCACTTTGACGCCGCTCTCGAACGAGGCCTAGGTCAAAGCCAATTGGCGCCACCGTGATGCGTAGGGACGGGACGCTGGTCACTTGATAAAGACGCGTCTCGCTAGGTTCTGGGCGCCGCGGTGCTGTCTCTGACGATGCGCTGCGTTAGAAAATCTGCAGACGCTCCGAGACCATTGATTGCTCACTTCAGTTTTTGTTTGTGGCCGCAAGTGTCATTTACTCCATTACCCGAGGCTTGCAAACTAAAACCAGAGCAAATGCTACAGAGATAGAGAAATATATGTCACGTAGATCGAAGATCGCGGTGATTCCAGGAGACGGAATAGGTAAAGAAGTTATGCCTGAGGGCATTCGGGTGCTCGAGGCTGCTATAAAAGGATCAGATGTCAGTCTGGAATTTATTCATTTTGATTGGTCTTGCGAACATTTTGCCAAGACTGGAAAGATGATGCCTGACGATGGTATCGACCAGCTCTCCGACTTTGACGCGATTTATTTGGGGGCAGTGGGGTTCCCGGGCGTCCCGGATCACGTATCGCTATGGGGATTACTCATTCCTATTCGTCGAGCATTCGATCAGTACGTCAACCTGCGGCCGGTTAGATTGTTTGAAGGCGTTCCATGCCCATTGGTAGGTCGGTTGCCTGGAGACATTGATTTCTTGGTGGTGAGGGAAAATGTGGAGGGCGAGTACTCATCCGTTGGAGGAGTGCAGTACCCGGACACAGAGCACGAGCTGGTTTTGCAGCAGAGCATTTTTACGCGTCGGGGCGTAGACCGGATACTGCGTTATGCCTTTGAGCGCGCGGCAGAGCGTCCTGCCAAGCGACTCACCTCTGCCACCAAGTCAAATGGCATCATTCATAGCATGCCGTATTGGGATGCTCGTTTTTCTGCTATGGCGAAGGAATTTCCTGATGTTGCCGTAGAGCAATTTCATATCGATATTCTTGCTGCTAACTTCGTTCGTATGCCAGAGCACTTTGACGTGGTGGTTGGGAGCAATTTATTCGGGGACATCCTGTCTGATCTTGGCCCCGCCTGCACTGGGACCATCGCTATTGCGCCTTCCGCCAATATCAATCCGGAGGGATGCTTTCCCTCGATGTTCGAGCCCGTGCACGGTTCCGCTCCTGATATCGCGGGGAGGGGTATCGCAAACCCTATTGGCATGATCTGGTCTGGTGCGATGATGCTTGATCATCTCGGACTCAACGATGCGGCCGAGAGAATTATGATGGCGATAGAGCGCGTATTGCGAGAACAGAGTGCGCTCACGCCAGATATGGGTGGTGGAGCCACTACGCAGCAGTTGGGTGCTGCTATCGCAGACGCGATTGATTCGTAAAAGGAGGGCGGAGAGGTGGATGTTTTTTCTACGCGGCGCAGGAATTTCAGCGGGCAGACCGCGCCGATGGAGTATTGGGGTGCTGATTCGGAGACGGGTCGGTTGCTTGATGTACTGATTGGCCCCATCGACAATCTTAACCGCATTCTGCCTACCAACTCGATGAATAGAAAATTAATCGCAGAGGGTGTTGAGCTCGATATTCCAGCGTCTAGGGCGCAGTATCAGGCGGTCATAGACTGTTTCGAGGACGCGGGGGCGGTTGTTCATATCACACCACCGGACGTCGATTTGCCTCTTCAGATTTGGGCACGTGACGGAAGTTTTATGAGTCCTTGGGGAATGATTGTTGGCCAGATGGCACAGTGGTGGCGTCGGGGGGAGTATGGCCCCGTTATCGATTTTTGCGCGGCAAAGGGCATCCCCCTTTATGACAAAGTGACGGCGGGCGCTTTCGAGGGCGGTGACTTTATGATGGTCAAGCCCGGTCATCTGTTACTGGGCTATAGCGGCCAGCGCAGTCAGGGCGAGGCGGCTCTGCAAGTAAAGCGCTGGTTTGAGCAAGAAGGCTGGGATGTCTGCCTCTATGAATTTGATCCTTACTTCGTGCACGCGGATTGCACCATAGCTATGTTAACGCCGTCGTTGGCGGCCGTGTGCAAAGAGGTTGTGACGCCCGAGGTGCAAGCATGGCTGATAAGTTTGGGTATCGAACTACTGGATGTGCCTTTTGGTTACATCGGGAGTTTGGGTATCAATGTGGTGTCGCTGGGTCATGACAGGGTGCTTATGCCTAAACAAAGTGACTTTCTCGCAGAGCGTTGCAGGGCTTTGGGTCTAACCGTATACGACCCGGACGTTTCCGCGCTTACTCAGGTTGGCGGTGGTATCCACTGCATGTGCCAACCATTGAGACGAGAATCCGAGAAACAATGAATTCCTTGCGCGTTAATCAGGCTAGGCTATGGTCACGCATAGAGGCTATGGCGGTGCATGGCGCCACGTCCGCGGGTGGCTGTAATAGGCAAGCGCTGACCGACGAGGATAGAGCGGGGAGGGATTTGTTCATATCGTGGTGCGAAGCCGCTCAACTCAGCGTTCGTGTCGATGAAATCGGCAATATCTTTGCTAGAAGGCAAGGCACCAAATCGCTTCCCCCGGTTATGACGGGGAGTCACCTCGATACCCAGCCAAGTGGCGGTCGATTCGACGGAATTCTGGGTGTGCTCGCAGGTCTGGAGGTCGCAGAAACACTCAATGATCATGGGTTGGAGACTGAACATCCCCTCGATGTTGTGGTGTGGACTAACGAAGAGGGCTGCCGCTTCGATCAGGCCATGATGGGTTCAGCGGTATGGTCAGGTGCGATGAGCCTCGATGCTGCCTATCAGTTAAAAGATGTTGCAGGCGTCTCGGTGCGGGATGAGCTGGATCGCGTGGGATATTTGGGCAGCGCCGCCGCCTCTCATGCACCAGTGCATGCCGCCTTTGAGTTGCACATAGAGCAAGGCCCCATACTGGAGGCAGAGAAGCTTGAAGTCGGTGTGGTCTCGGGCGTGCAGCATATGTCTCGTCATCGCATCACTGTCGAAGGCCAAGAGGCGCATGCCGGTCCCACTCCAATGAGTAGCCGAAAAGATCCCATGATGGCGTTGTCCGATTTTTTGCCGCGGCTTTATGAGCTGGCAGCGTCATTAGGCTCAGACTCAAGAATCACCTTTGGCTCCATCGAAGCGCTTCCTGGTTCCAGTAATACGGTGCCCGGGCAGCTGACGCTCACAATGGATATCAGGCACCCCGATGAGCACCGATATGAAGAGCTGCGCAGACAGAGCTATGAAATTATTGCTGCGGCGTGTGCCAAATTTGGACTGTCCTATCGGAACGAGGAGTTTTGGTCTGCAGCGGGCGTTGTTTTTAACGAGAGCTGTGTGGGGGCAGTGATTCGTGCTGTGGGGCTGTTGGGGTATAGCAGCAAAGAAATGGTCTCAGGTGCGGGCCACGATGCTTGCAATATTGCTAGGGTGTGCCCAACCGGGATGATTTTTATTCCCTGCGACGGAGGATTGAGCCACAACGAGAGTGAGAATATTTCACCAGAGCAGGCTGCCCGGGGTGGTAATGTCTTGCTCCACGCTATGCTGGATCAGGCCCAATTAGTCTCTTAACAAGGCAGCCGAAAGTATCGCAACACCGGCGCAAGCGAATATAGAGACCGTGACCCCGCCGCTTTCAGTGAGAAAGCCGAAAAGCGGCGGGCCTAGCATCGCGCCCAAGCCAATCGCTGGTACGGTCATCACAACGTAACGGTTCTCGGCGTCACGTGCGGCCACTTCGGCCACTACCAGTGGGAGTCCTGTACCCACTACGAAAGTCATCATCAGTGCCGCCCCCGAAAAGGTATGGAAATTGGGTGAGCCGTTGAGTGCCGCGATGCTGGCGATAAATACTAAGACACTGGCAAAAAAAGGCAGTCGGTTGCCGAATTTATCGCCAATCCAGGCTGTAACTAGAGAGCCCGCCGTTGCGGTAACCAAAGTAAACCCAAGCAAGTCACTCATCAGACTTTGGTCAAAGGACTGATTGGAGCCAATACGTTCCAGAAATGCCCACATGCCGGAAGCGGCGGAGAAGAAAAGCAGCACTGACATCAGGGCCAGAGGCACATTTGCGGAGGTGTCGGAGGATCCTCCTGCTGTAGAGTCGTGCTTGAGTGTCGAGTGAGTCTGTGTTGGTATTTTGAATAATGACGGACTCAAACATAGGCTGATGATCAACATTGCGAAGATGATGTCAGTAAATGTGCTTGCGCTAACGCTACTCGCAGGGAGCGTCATTAGGATGATCATTCCTGGCAATGGCTCAACCGCGATTTTGACACCGTACCAACGCGTTGGTGTTCGCGTGAATGCTATGAGGTGTGTCCCCACACCGTAGATACAGGAGAGGCCTGAGCCGGCGATAAAAGTCAGCGCGAGTAAGGTCAGATAGTCACGGGCGAATGCCGATACGAACAGACTTGCAAGCGCGACAAGCAGTGAGAGCAGACTTACTGTTCGTAAGTTAACGCGGTTAAACCACAAAAATCCGCTTCCCGCAAAAAGCACCCAGCCGAGAAAAAACATTGTGGGGAACAGGCTAATTTGCCAGGTTGAAAATCCCAAATCTTCTTGCGCCGAGCCGACGAACATTGGCATGACGTTATAGAAAGTAGCGGCTAAAGCTGAGATCAGCACCGCGGACAGAATAGTCCCCCTGTTGTCTATGATCTGGTTCATTGTGCGTGTCCGGGTGTGGCTGTGGGTTTAATCGTAAATGGGGTCGCGCTGCCGGTATACGGCTGTTCAAACGCTACTAGGCGCCGTTGGACTAAAGTATCATACGTAAGGACTAAATTATCATTGTAGCCGTGACGCGGGATGCTAGTTTGGATGGCTAAAGAGTCGCTGCGCGGGTGGTGTACCCAATAGTGGGTAAAGCGCTGGCGAGCGCTTTTGAGCAAAGCTATTGTCGCGATAAAGAAGAGCCGCAAGGAGGCCCCGCCATGGAACTGAATCGGTTAATGATTACTGCAGCCGTCGCCGCTGCGCTCGTCTCTCCCGCCCAGGCGACCGACATCCTCGAGGAGGTCATTGTGACCGCTCAGAAACGAGAGCAGTCGATTAATGATGTGTCTATGTCGATCACTGCAGTATCTGGTGATGTTGCTCGCGCAATGGGGATTCAGGACACGCGCGACGTTGCGTTCATTGCCACCAATATGGATATCAAGGGTGCGGGTATGTCAGATGCCAATCCGGCGGTGACTTTGCGCGGCGTTGGCATGAATAACTTCAATGCCAACAACAACCCCTCAGTAGGCATTTATCTCGACGAAGTATTTTTGGCATCACCGGCGATGATTAATCTCAGTTACATGGACGTTGGTCGTATCGAGGTACTCAAAGGACCGCAAGGAACACTCTATGGAAGAAACGCTACGGGTGGTGCCGTAAACATCGTCAGTGCAAAGCCGACTGAGGAGTTCGAGGGCTTTGTGTCAGTCAGCCTCGGGGAATATGAGACAACGCTGGTCGAGGGCGCTATCAGCGGACCCATAACCGATTACTTATCAGGCCGACTAAGTTTTATGTACGACGGGCAAGGAGAGAATTTCCACAGCTATCACAAAGATGCTGGTGGGATGGGTGAATTTAATGATCTCGCAACTTACGGTGTGCGCGGGCAACTCGCTGGTGCCACCGAAAAGCTCTCTTGGAATTTGAAGGTTGAGTACTTGGATCAGGACATGGGTAACTCGCCATTCACCGCAGTCGGTGGTTGGTGGAATAGCCCTGACGAAGTATTTGTGACCCCTTGTCAGGGTGCGCTGAATGGGTGTGTGAGCACACTGGGCATCGATGTTTCTGACCAGGACGGCGATCCGTTTACGCACAATTTCACCAACTCGCGCGTTAATGAAATGAACATTGCGTCAGAGGTTACGGCGGTAACCCTTAATTTTACTTACGACTTTGAGTCGGTCAGCTTGACATCGATTACTTCCATGATTGAGCAGGATAGAGACTTTGGTGAAAACATCTGGTCCAACGATTTGGAATTCTTTGCAGTCACTCACGAAGAGCAGATGGATCAATGGTCGCAAGAGTTCCGTCTTTCCGGTGAGGCGGGAATGGCTCGTTGGATCGCCGGTGTCTACTTTTGGAACGACACTTACGAATCCACCAATCAGGCGAATTCAGAATGGATTCTTGGCTTACTTGCTGGACTGAATCCATTGGACTGGGTTGTCGATCAGGAAACTGACGCGTATGCAGTGTATGCCAGTGTTGACTGGCAATTAGCCGACAGATGGTTGCTGACTACGGGTGTTCGCTACTCGGATGAAGAGACGACTTTCAAAGGAGGTACCAACGGTACGATCATCGACTCTGCAGCCTTCGACTTTTTTGTGGGTGCAGAGCTAGGGCTGCCCAACGGCATCACGATTCCATTTACTTACACTGACGACAAGATCAGTGAGGACAATACCGATATTAGAGTAGCTTTAGAGTTTAGGCCGTCAGACGAGACTATGATTTACGGATCGGTGACTACCGGCTTCAAGTCAGGCGGCTATTTTGGTGACTTCACTTTTGATCAGTTTGAATTAGAGCCGTTCGAGTCCGAGACGGTCACGGCCTACGAAGTCGGCTTTAAGTCGACTCTTGTAAATGGCAATGTGCAGTTCAACGGATCGGCTTTCCTATATGACTACGAAGATATTCAAACCTTTGTACCATCCTCTTTGGGTTTCCGACTAGCAAACCTCGAGGAGGCTGATATCACCGGTTTTGAGGTAGAGGTATTGGCATCGCTGACCGAAGGTCTCGACATTCGATTAGGTGCAGGCTTCCTCGATTCTGAAGTGTCGAGTCAGTTCGCTGATTACGACGGCAACTCTCTGCCCAACGCACCTGAGACGCAGTTCACAGGGACTGCGCGATATCAGTTCCCGGTGGGCTCATCGCTCAATATGATTTTACAGTTAGACGCCAAGTACACCGATTCTATGTATAGAGAATCTACCAACAACCCTTGGCTGGCATCTGATTCCTACACTGTACTCAATGCGCGCGTAGCAGTGGCCTCGGCATCAGGGCAGTGGGAGCTAGCTGCTTGGGCAAAGAACCTTACCGATGAAGAGTACACCCAAGAGGTATTTGGGTCAGACATTATCGGGATGGTGACCGCCCTTTATGGTAACCCGCGTCAATACGGTGTGACTCTGAACTACAATTTCTGAGTCGGCACGCGGTATGCGCACCTTGGTCCACCCCGGTGCGCATTCGCCACTTTATGTTGCTTGCAATTTACGTTACGCGCTCTTGTAGTCTGAGGGCTGAGTGTGGGAGCGGTGTCCAGTGAGCGCGCTGGAAAGCAGATCCTCGACTTTGGCCATTGTCGCAATGAGCGTCGCTGCAGTACTGGTTTTTTCGCTCCTTCCAATGATTAGTGGCGCGGCGGCGGATCGTTTTGGGCTCAATACCGAGCAGATTGGCTTGGTCGCTTTTTACTACTTCCTGCCCTACGCGGCGGTCTCTGCGAGCGCGAGTCTGTGGATCTATCGTATTCGCTGGCGGCTAGCGCGCACTGTTGGATTTGCTCTTATGTTTGCCGGGTTGAGCGTAGCAATTTGCGCCGGCTCGTTTGATGTGATGGCGGGGGGCATGACACTGGTTGCCGCTGGCGCCGCTGTCCTGTTCCCCATCTGCATGACTGCATCGGCGCTTCACTCTAATCCGAACCGCATTTTCGCCATCCGCTTGACCGCTGAGCAGATGGTTCCCGCGATATTGCTGGTCTCGATCACCTTGATGCTAGGGGGGGTGATTGAGTTTGAGAAGCTTTTCGCGCTAATGCTGGGCATTATTTTCGTCGCGGGGCTTTTGTCCCTCGGGTTACCCCGCGAAGCCGCCGGAGCAGTAGGTAAGACTGAGGGGGACGAAAATGGGCGAGTGAATTTCGCTGCATTGTTGGCCCTCTGTCTGAATTTTGCTGGTTACGCGGCGCTGTGGGCATTTTTTGAGCGTGTGGGTGCCGACCGCGGTTTTGGCGCAGAATTCATAATGCTGTGGTTGTCTGTTGCGCTAGTGACCGCCGGGTTGGGCCCCCTTGTCGCTATCGTGCTGGAGGGCAGTCCGATCGGGAATCGCCTCGGTCTCGGCGCTACATTGATATTGGTTGCCTGCATGGCATGGCTTGGGCAGAGCGTGGAACCTGCTGTATACGCAATTTCTTTGGTAATCATTCCCATGGCCTATGGCGTGACATTGGTATTTCTTTTGTCTTCAGTGGCTGCGGCAGATCCGGCAGGCAAAAGCGCCGCCCTGATGCCTTTTGCGCTGGCAGTGGCTGCGGCGGTAGGGCCGCTGATCTTTGGGTATCTTTGGGCGGGGGGCCAGCCGGTTATATTAATTTCGGCAGCCGGTATATTGCTAGGCGCATGGTGGCTGCTGGTTCGTTGCGCGCCCGCCCCGCCGGAAACTGGGATCTGAGCCAGGATGTCTGCAGTCAAATTGGTTGATCCGGCGTTTTTATCATTCGCGCTTCAGCGGGTGTGTGAGGCGGCGGGGATGACAGCAATTCACGCCAGCTATGTCGCCGATGCCATTGTCTTTGCACACCTGCAGGGCAAGTTGAATCAGGGGCTGGGTGTCTACGAAGCGCTGGATATTGCGCTGCAGGCCGGGGTTTTCGATGTGCAGGCAACGCCCGAATGTATTAACGAAGGGCCTGCTTACAGTGTGTTCGATGGAAATCGCTCCAGCGGTTATTACACCTTGAACCTCATGGCAGAGTCAGCAATTGCCAAGGCCGCCTCATCCGGCATCGCTATCAGTTTTGGGGGCAATCATAACGACGCAGGCAGTTTTGGTCGCTACGTTTACCTTGCGCATGAACGCGGCATGATGGCTTTTTCCTCCAACAACACAGTGCCACTGGCTGCGCCTTGGGGTGCGATGCAAAATCGACTGAGTTGCCCTCCTTTTGACGCGATTGGGCCCTCGGGTGAAGAGATGCCTGTATGGATTAGCACCAAGTTTGCCGAGTGGTATGACGCCGATATCTCGGAGGCGGCGCTCGCCCAAAAACCGCTAAAGGGGCATTGGCTAATTGATCCTGAGAGTGGGGATTTGTCTGACGACGCCAGCCACTATGCAAAACCAATTGACGGGTATGGAAGAGTGTGGGACTGCGAAGCGGCGGGGCAGCTGGGAGAGCCCAGAACTTATGCCCTCAACCTATGGAATGAGCTGCTGTCGGCGATCATCAATCCAGTTGGCGTGCCGGTAACAGAGCTACCAACGATCGCAGACTATGAGGCGGGCAATGCCGCTCCAAGTGTAGGGGGCAGTTACTACATAGCAATCGACCCATCGGTATTTGGGCCGATGGCAGCAGTATTAAAAAAATCGGATCAGTTCGTTCGAGACGTCCGGTCAGCACCTCCGCGCCCAGGTCATTCGGTGCGGCTCCCGAGCCAGCTTGCTTATGACAATTTGATGGGCGTAGCTCATCAGGTGCCGGTTATGACGGCGCATTGGGAGGCATTCTTCAACACGATTGCATCGCGATACCATCTTTCTGAGGAATCGCTGCGTCAGGCCTTTGATCAGCAGTTAGAGGTTGGCGTGTGACTGACAGGAGATCTCGAGTAGATAGTAAGGGAGCTGAACTCAGCGCCAGAGCCCTGCTTGCAGAGCGAACGTTGAGAATGTCGGCAACCGTAGCCTTTAGCGGCTACTCCGCCGATCAGGTATTCGAAATCATGGGGGACCCGACGCGAATTACCGACTGGTATTTGCTTGCTAAATCGGTGCGGGTTGAGGATGGCGAGGCTGCGGATCAACCTTTCATCGTAGACTTCACGCTTTTCGGTGAGGTCACTGAGCAGGTGTTGTTTTGGGATCCGCCTAGTAGCTATATCTACATTGCTACGGGCGAGGAGTTTCCGATCGAGGATTATCATGCGGAGATATCTGTTGAAGATAAGGGGCCAGATTCTGGGCTACTTTGCTGGCGGGTCTACTTTGATCGGGTGAGTGGCTCACACCACCAAAATCTATTGCCAGTTATCCTTCCTGCAGTGACTGAGGCTAGCGTGCAGAGACTCAGTCAAATGATTGGTGGCACGGAGTGTTCCTTGGTAAGTGACTTCAACACGCCTCTAATTAACGCTTGATCGATCCTGGCAGGTTATCGCTACCACTGAGTGACAAACGTATCTTGCCTCTTCATGCGGCAGTGAGTCACTAGACACAACAACTCGAAAAACAGTGCCGCGGCGAGCCAGACACTTGCATCATCCGTATCCCTGTTGGGATTCACCTCCACCATATCGGCGCCAATCACGTTGCATTGCCGGGCCGTCGAAATCAGCGAACGCACTTGTCTCGGCGTTAACCCAAAAGGCTCTGGGCCAGTTGTTCCCATCATGACTGAGTTATCCAGCGAGTCGACGTCGAGCGAGAAATAGGTTTTCTCAGTTGAGCCCACGATTTCAAGGATCCGATCAGAGACCCATTGCGTTCCTTTTTCGTGCACCTCGTCTGCGGTAATCACGGTCATACCGCTATCGTGACTAAATTCCCACAAAAAGCCCGCTCGACCACGGATACCTATCTGCACGGTCCTCTGAGGGTCAATAAATCCCTGCAGTGCGGCTTGACGAAAGACCGAGCCGTCGTTGATGGCGTCGCCGCCCCAAGTCGACATAGTGTCGCAGTGGGCGTCAATGTGGATGAGGCCAAAGCTATCGTCGTGGACCTCGCTTAGTGCCTTGAGACACCCATAGCTCGTGGTGTGCTCACCGCCACAGTTGAGTGTGGCACAACCAGCCTCCGCTATTTCCCTGACGGTCCGGTAGATATCCTCGAGCCGCTGATCAAGGGCAGTGGCAGACCACTCGACATCGCCCCAGTCGATTACCGAACAGTTGTCGAAGGGAATGTCGCCGGTTTGCTCGTGCACAGGGCCGTAATTTCGGCTGGCGCGGCGAATAGCCTCCGGCCCATGCCGCGCACCTGCCAAGCCTATCGCACCCAAATCCAGCGGAGAGCCCAGTATTACTACGTCTACGTCATCGAGTGTTTTGCGATGGGGGGCTTGAAAGAAGCCGGGATGGGCAAAAAAACCGCTGGTTTCCAAGCTGTATCCGCTCTTGCCCGCTCGTTCAAAAAAGGACGCGACACGCGGATCACGGAACTCGAGAGGCCCTTTGTCCAGTGATTTCAGATGCCGAAGCTGCTGCTCAGTCAGTTTGGTCATTGTCGTCAGAGCCCATCGCCCATACCGCCCGCAACTGGCAGTGCTACCCCAGTCATATAGGTACTCGCGTCACTGGCGAGAAACATTGCTACTGAGGCGATTTCCCCGGGCTGCGCGGGTCGGCCCATGGGTATGAGCGCATTTTCGAGCTCTTCTGCTTTATCGGTTGAGACGCCGGCTGCCTCGGACAGCAACTGCATCGCTGTCTGATGCATCTGTGTCTTGACGGAACCCGGACAGATGGCGTTGACACGAATCTGCTTGGGCGCCAATTCTTTCGCCAGCGACTTGGTAAGGCCCACTACAGCAAACTTGGTGGCTGTGTAGCAAGTCGGCATCCCCTCTAGCGCGCCCAAGCCGGCCAAAGAAGCGATATTGATAATGCTCCCGGCCGGGCGCATTAGTGGGAGGAGTGCGCTCGTGGAGTTAACGACACCCATAAGATTCACTGAGATAGAGGTCTCCCAGTCTTGCGGAGTATTCTGCAAAAACTGATCCGAGCCGATACCGACTCCGGCATTGTTTACCAGAATATCCAGGCCGCCATGTTCCTCGCTGATATGTTGGGCAAGGTTCGTCAGTTCGATGGGGTGGGTTACGTCGCAGGGAAAGCCGTCAACGCCATGCGCGCTGAGTTGGTTTCGGAGATCAGTACCGACTACGGTGGCTCCAGATCGCGACAACGCCTCCAAGATTGCACGCCCGATACCTCGCGGGTGCGCCATGCCAGTTACCACGGCGACCTTACCCGCCAGTAAGCCGTCATCACTCATGGGGATGATCTCCAAAAATTTCGATGGCGCTTAAAAGCCACTTGGGAGCACTACCCTCGTCACCAACACCACCATAAGTTAAAAGCCCCTCGGTATTGAGTGAGCCGCTCCGAATGCCCTCGCATACTTCGGAGAGATCCGAGAGGAACTGATCGAGGTCATCGTCACTCATTGAATCGATGGTGAGATGAATAGCCGGCGGTGTGATTACACCAAGTAATCGCCAGCCCTTGGCCTCCATGCCGCCCACGACTAACTGAATATCGAAGTCATCCGCGGCAATCATCAATAGAGGGCCATCAGTGCGCCAGGTCTTGAGGCCCGATTCCTTGGCACAATGTGCTTCGATCTTTGACTTGATCGCCAAGAGGCGTTGGGCGTTGGCGAGATAGCCGGGCTCACCCCAGTGATGCATGAGCGCCCAGATGCCCGCAACCGGCCCCAGGGGCCGGGAGCCGACAAAGCTTTGTGAAAGGTAAAGTCCGCATGCCCACTCGGTAATAGGCATGTAGTGGTATGCCTGCTCCGCCTGACTGCGCCACAAAACAGTGGAACAGGGCTTTGGTGCATAACCATATTTATGCAGGTCGGCGGACATGGACCGCACCCCCTGAACTGACAAGTCATAGTTTGGAACGGTTTCGCCCAATTGGCGGAAGAAAGGCAGGATATATCCCCCTACGCAAGCATCAACATGCAGCCAGAGGTCATATTTGATCGCCAGTTGGCCCATCTCCTCTATAGGGTCTACCCGTCCATAGGGCCAGTTGGGGGCGGATCCGACGATCCCTATGGTGCTGCTGCCTATTGCGGCGGCGATACCTTCTATGTCTGCTGAGAGGTCGTCTAGCTCGGGAATGGTCACCACTTTGATGTCCAGATAACGGGCGACTTTGTGGATTGTCGAGTGAGTGGAATAGGGCGCCACAATCTCCGGCTGACTGACATGGGGTTTATTCGCACGCGCCCAAGAACGCATGGCAAACAGCCCGCAAAAATTGCTCTCTGTGCCGCCTGACGTGAAGTTGGCGCGACCGCGCTCGGCCGTCTCTGAGCAACCTCCCGAAGCCAGGCCGATACAAATATCGAGGACTTCATTCTCCATTCTGGCGGCGGCGGCTTCTTGAAAAGTGAATAGCCCATTCCAACCCATAAATTTCTGCGCCGCGGCGTAGATCAGCCCTGCGCTTTCATCGTCACCTTGGAAAGCGGTGCTCGCGAGGCGGCCCCGGGTTTTTGAAGTCATGGCGCTCTTTAGCGCATCGACGTCGCTCATGACGCTTTCCGCGGTGCTACCCACTTTGGGAAGCGTATATAGAGGTTGGTTGGTCGACTCTTTCGCCACTGCTTACAACCTGTTTAGCGGTCAGATTGGCCGAGTTTAACTGGCAAGCTAACATTGCGTCCGATTGGTTTTGCGAATTGTCACCCAGAGGGGGTACAGTCTCGTAGGCCACAGCAGGAATTTGTATGCACACTGGTCCGGGTTTTCAGAGTTTGCAGTTGGCAGAGACCATCGAAGCGCTGGCTCTGGATCACTTCTATGAGAAGTTCGCTAGGCTGATCGAGTACATTTCTGGGTATCAGCACGCTCTCATCATATGGCTGGACTGTGATCAGCGGCCCGTGCCCCTGTTTGCTGACCTTCCTGACCTGAGCACTTCCATCTCAACTCGTCGCTGGTTAGAGGAGGCTTACCGATTAGACCCCGCTTATTCGCTTTACGCTAACAGCTCTGAAGCGGGTGTATATGCCCTCTCAGATATATCGCCAGATGAATTTTTCGAAACCTCCTACTACGAAAAATACTACGCGGTTACCGGCCAGTCCGAGGAGGTTTTGCTTTTGATTAGGGTGGGCAACAGCAGCGCAGTACTGATTACGTTGGCCAACAAGAACCCCGAAACCCACGCTGTAGACGCCGTCGCAAATCTGGCAGGTTATTTTCCCGTGTTGTCCGCGCTTTGCCAGCGCCATCAATCAGCTGCAGGTGGAGAGGTCAATTTTTCGGGTCCTCTAAAAAAGGCGTTTAGCAATTTTGGCCGTGACCATCTCACGGAGCGTGAAAGGGAGGTGGTGCATCTCTTGCTCAAGGGGCACTCCACAAGATCCACTGCGGAGTTATTGGGTTTGAGTGTGAACACTGTGAAGGTATATGCGAAGCGATTCCATAAAAAGCTGGGCGTGAGCTCTCAGGCCGAATTGTTTTCTTTATTTTTTGAGGCGATCTCGCTGTGCCCTTTCGACGCTGATATCGATCCGCTTACCCACTATCTCTACATTACCCAATCGGAATCAACGGTGAACGAAGGAGCGGTTCCCGCTTGAGCTTATTCAGAAGTGCTATTGCTTTCTCGATAGTGTTGCGGTGCCACTCCATGTACTTTCTTGAAGGCGCGGCTGAATGGGGCGGGGGCGGCGTAGGCTAGCAAATAAGCAATCTCCTGTATCGACAGCCTTGTGTCCATCAGGTAATGCTTGGCGAGATCCATGCGAACTTCGAGAGCGAGCTTTTTGTATGAGGTGCCGCAGCGGTATAACCGCTTGCGTAGCTGTCCCGCCGATAGGCGCAGATCACTGGCAGCGTCTTCCAGTGAGGGGAAGTCACCTCCGGTTCGGGTAAGCAGCAGGCGGCGTACTTGTCGTGACATGTCCTGCCTTATCTCCCCCGGCCCCAGAACTCGCTCGCATACCGCTGCGTATACATCGGAAAGTGCGCCACTGCCATAGTGTATAGGCCGGTTGAGCCATTCGGATGGGAAAGACAGTCCCGCGGTGCTACTTTGAAATTCGCAGTGATCGCCGAAAATCTCATGGTAGGTGTCTGCGTACCTAGGTTGAGCATAGGGGAGTCGGATGCGAATTTTCGACTTATTGGCATTTGGCCCGAGCAGCAACTGCAGGGCACGCCAGTTGCCACTAAAGCTGTCTTCGCAAATATTCTGAAAGTCGTCGGCGTATCCGGGTAGCGGCGCTGGAGTAATGCGCGCGGTGTCCCCTTCTCGAGTCAATTCATCAAGGTAACGGTCTGAGGCCAGGCTGTGGTATTGGTTCATGATCTGCAAGGCTGAGCCTACAGATTCGCTATTTATTGCGGCATAACCAACCAAGCCCAGATCGAGGATTTCAGCGCGACTGAACAGTCTCAACGTTATGTCGGGGTGATACACCCTGACTTGAGCGAGCACCCGGTCAAGATCTCGCTGGCTCAGGTTGATGCTTTCTTCCAATGTTTCTCTATTTATACCCGACCGTTTCAGCGCTGATGTATAGAGTGCTGCTTCTGAATGTAAAAGTTCCTCGAGACGCCGTAGCCAGACACAGACAATTCGGCGTTCCTCGGTTTGCCTAGAGGAGAGATCAATTGAGCGATATTCACGCATTTAGCCGGGGGAGGTTTCTGAGCCGGTCAGCTGTTCCAGTAACTGGAGTGACAACCCCGCCGACCACCCGCCATCGACCTTGATAGCCTGGCCAGTGACGTATCGGCTGGCATCGCTAGCCAGAAACAGAAACACCCCCGAGATATCGCCGACGGTCGCCATTCTGCCGAGAGCCGTGAACGCCTCGCAGAGCTGTCGGCCTCCATCGCCACTACCCATATTGGTGTCAACATAGCCCGGGCAGATGCAGTTCACACGGATGCCACGCGGCCCCAGCTCCAAAGCGGCCATTTCGGTCAGACTTACGACAGCTTTTTTTGAGGCAGAATAGATGGCCGAGCCGGGCACATTGACAAATGCAGCCAGCGAGGCGGTGCATATGATCGCTCCGTCGTCGTTCATCACGCCAGGGGCATGTTTGAGCCCGTAGACGACGCCGTAATAATTCACTGCCGTTACGCGCTCAATAAGCGAACTGTCCGACTTTTCCAACGTGGGTCCGACGTCGCCAATGCCCGCATTCAGCACTACGATGTCAAGGGAGCAGCCCAACAGCTCGCGCGCCAACGTCAGTGCGTTGGAAACACTGGTTTCGCTGGACACATCACATTGAAGACCAATCGCGCCAATTTCCTTTGCAGTGGTTGAAGGATCTTGGATGTCTGCTATCGCTACTTTTGCGCCTTGCTCAATAAACAGTTTGGCAACCGCCAGTCCAATGCCCGAGGCGCCGCCCGTGATAAAGGCGGTTTTTTGAGCTAGATCAAATGCCACGCGTGTCTCCCTGAAGGCGATCCACTCCGGGCAGTTGTCTGAGGTCTTCTTCCGGTTGTGGCACTTCCGCTAGCTCAACGATGTTGCCCTCAGGGTCGCGAAGGTAAACCGCAGTCACGCCCTGATGTTTCTGCGGTGTTCCCAACGCCGTTGCCCCCAAGCTCAGCACTCGGTTGAACTCCGCCTCGACATCGTCGACGAAAAAACTGATATGGCGTATACCCGGTTCATGTGCTTTTAATTGAGCGGGTTCGGGGCCGGTAGCGCTGGGCGAATCAAATTGAAAAAGTTCCAGAAAGCAGTTGTGTCCTGCAAGCATTCGGCCTCGGACGGAAGATCCCTGAAGGCCAGTTGCGGCATCGATGTGCGGTGCATTTGACCAGCTCTCAAATGCCTCGCTTAGGGGCCGAAAACCAAAGGCATTGCAGTAAAAGTCTGTGGCGCGATCCAGATTCTGAACGACAATAGCTGGGTGCGCAAAACCCAGAATCATGCTGCAGTGGCCAGCTTGAGGGCGGGTGCGTATTGCTCTGTGAGAATGATGGTATTGCCACCACAAGGTTCCGAGAGATGGCCCGTTCTTAACCCGGTCATAGGGTCAGTATGCAGCGCCATAAGTGGCTCCATGCCCGCCCAAAGGGCATCTTCCCAAGCTCGCTCTATATCTTTGGCCTGGTACAAAATTGCCGAAATATGAGGTCCGTGCGCCTCCAGCTTGGCTTTTTCAAAATCGTGTCGCGCGTTGTGCAAGAAGAACAAGGTCCGCCGACCCACCGGATCATAGTCTCGATCTGTCATCACCACCACCGAGTTGTCTTCATGATCAAACCGCTCTAGCACCTGCATGTCGAGGACGTTCTGATACCACTCAGCCATGGCGTCCACGTCGCTGCACAGTTCGGCGTTGCCCACCATCTCCAGTCCGCACTCCCCTGATGGGGCGTGGGTGAACTCCTGTACGCGGAAGATATCGTCGGTGTATTCCATGATCTCCACCCATCGACCTTCCGGGTCGTGAACAACAAATCCATCGTAGGTTGGAAATTCCTCGAAGGGCATGACCTCGGTCGCGCCATTTGCAAGCAGTTGTTCCATTGAGGCTCGCGCGTCGGAAGTTATCCAGCAAATATGGTTGTAGCCCCTGCCATGATCACGCCACCAGTTGCGCTCGTATTCAAACTGAAAGGGTGGAGCCTCCAACTGGATCTGATAGGCTCGCCCGCCGCAACCCATGAAGGTGTAATCACTGTGCCCTTCACCCGTCACATGGAATACCGCACCCGAGAAATAGTTGGTGATGCCGTGATGCCAGCGCAGATACGGGAACATACTCTCCCGCGGTCTATCGTCGTAGATGCAGAGGTGATGAAGTCGATATTCGAGTTGGCGAGCGGTTTTCACAGTGGCGCCTCCGAGTGATCTGCGCATAAGTACAGTCTCGCGCATCGGAGGTGAAAGCCCAATAGCCGTGCGCCGCATTGACCTAAAGTATCATAACTAGAGACAGAAATATCATTAAGTTGATCTGGGGCCGCCGCTACACTCCAACGGTCTACTTGATCTGAACCGAGAGCGGCGATGGCGAGCACGGATCCTGTAAATGTAGCGCTGACGATACCACGGCCGGGGACGTTCGAGCTGGTAGAGCGACCATTCCCGGTCATCCAATCGGGATATGCCGTGGTGAAAACCGAAATTGCGCCGATTTGCCTTGAGGGCAGCCGCATTTGGGCGGAGCATGATTTTGAGTTTCATGACGACCCCGAGCACTTGGGGCACGAGGGGGTTGGCACTGTCGTGGAGGTAAAGCCGGGTTCCAATTTTCGGGTTGGAGACCGAGTTATCGTTTTTCAGGGGGACCACTGCGGCCATTGCCACGCATGTACCTCTGGCATGTCGCCCACCTACTGTGATGCCAACGACCCTGATGTGATGGGAGTGGATAAGGCCGCGATGAGGGGCATCGAGTTGCGCAATGGAAGTGCGTCAGGCGGATTTGCCATGGAGTACTATCGCATCGCACCCGAGGCCAATTTAGCTAGGATTCCCGATTCATTGGATTTTCGCTACGCCGCCTCAGCAAACTGTTCTTTTGGCGTGGGTTTTTCGAGTCAGGAATTGATGGATGTCAAAGCTGGCGATACGGTGCTGGTAGGGGGCGTCGGGTTTATTGCGCTAGGGCATGTGATTTCTGCGTTATATCGAAACGCGCGGGTTATTGCATTGGCCCGTAATCCCTATCGAATAGATCTGATGAAGCGCATGGGCGTTGAACATTTTATCAACCCTGAAGACGACGATTGGGCGGAGCAAGTTCGGTTGCTTACCTACAACGGTCAAGGCGTTGACGTGGCGATTGACGGCTCAGGAGTCGCGTTCTATCAGGAGAGGCTCATGTCGGCCGTGCGCAAGTACGGTCAAATTAATTTTAGTGGCCACACGCCAGGCTCTAGGGTATCTCTGAGCCCGCTACAGCATGTGTTGGATCCAGCACACCGCATTTCGGGACAGCATGATGTCAGAGTGAGAGACCGCGAGCGCTTGATTCGAGCTTTAATGGACCCGGAAGTACAGCGTATGGTGGATGTCATGGTGACTCATGAATATCCCATGTCCCGAGCGGGGGAGGCCTTTGCACAACAAGTCTCGAAAGAGTGCGGCAAGATCTATCTTTGGGCTCATCAGTAAGCGAGGGGATCGCCATGCACATCTTGCAGGGTAAACGCGTATTGATTATTGGTGGCACGACTGGCATCGGCCTTGCAGTCGCGAGGGCCTTTGCTGACGCACAGGCTCAAGTTGCAATTGCGGGCCGACGCGAAGAGGGTGCCATCGCCGCTGACGCCGTCGGCGCCCAATTTTTCCGCTGCGATGTGACAGATGAGGAGGCCGTGAGAAAGTGTCTCGAGGATGCCTCCGACGCGCTTGGTGGCTTAAATGTGCTGGTAATCAATGCGGGGATTGCGTTGGATGAAGAGAGCATCGAAGCCTTGCCCAGTGACGATATGCAGAAAATGCTAGACGTTAATTTTAAGGGCGCGTTTTATTGCCTGAAGTACGCGCCGTCAGTAATGGAAGACGATTCTTCAATCATCTATACCGGATCGGTCGCTGGGTCAGGTATCACGCATGCAGGCTCCGCTGTTTACGCTGCAAGCAAGGCGGCCGGCGCATACCTTGTGCGCGCCAGTGCGATTGAAAATGCCCCTCGGGGTATTCGCGTTAATTGCGTTGCACCGGGCCTGATTGCCGATACCGGCATGATGGTGGCCGACGATGGTAATGAGACTGCCCAATTTCTTGCGCACTTCAACGCTTTTGGTCGTTTAGGCAAGCAGTCAGAAGTTACCGGCATTTATATTTTTCTAGCCAGTAACGAGGCCTCTTTCATCACGGGGCAAGAGTTGCGGGTGGACGGCGGCATGTCGGCGGGGTTTGGATTGCCGCTTTTCGAGGGTGTTGCTGGTGACTGAGACGGAACAACAAGCCCAGCTCGACCAACTGCTCCTGAAGTATCGAGCGTTGGCGAGTCGCTGTAAGTCTGAGGGCAGGATGGTGCTGAATCATGTCTGTCTCCGGGTTGAAAATTTAGATGATGCAGCGGCATTACTTCAGGAGTCATTTGGGCTGCCCGAATTTTTGTCGCCCGGAGGCGAAACTTTTGAGGGCGAGAAGGAATATCGGGTGGCCTGGCTTGACGAGCACGATCTTTACCTTGAGCTCTCTCAGTATGAGAGCGAGCAACAGATTGGTTACGATACTGGAGCGGGGCAGCCCATAGGTCATTTGAGTGAGGTGGGATTTTTCGTGCCGAATATGGATTCTGCTCTCTCAGATCTTCAAACCAAAGGATGGCAAGTGCAGTCAGCAATACAGACTTCTGGCGCTCGCATGATGAAGCTCTATAGCGATAGAGTGCCGGGGTTACCGGTTGAGCTGATTGACTTGCTGGATCCGGACGACCCAGATTTCCTGAGTAGCGAATCAGGGCGCGCGGGGGGCTGATAGTCGATGGATTTGACGCTGGAACAAAGGCAATTACTGTTTACCAATCTCACGCGCGCCGATGTCTATAATCAGATGATGTATCGGCGGATGATGCAAGGAAAACTGATCGGTTTTTATCATCCGGCGGAGGGAGGCATAGCACCGGGGGTCGGCGCTTGCACCTTTCTGAATCAGGACGATAACTTATCGCCGCATCATCGAGGCCATGGGATTGCGCACATGTTGTGCAAGGGCATCGATATCAAGTACTACCTTGCCGAGCATACTGGCAAGGTTACTGGCTGCTGCAAAGGTAGATCCGCCTTTCATTTCAGCTTTCCTGATCACAAGGTCTATTTAATGTCCGGTTTTATCGGATACAACTTTGCGCCCGTTGTGGGTTGGGGATGGGCGGCAAAGCGTCGAGCTAAGGCGCAGGTCGTTATGAATTGCTCAGGAGATGGCTCCTACGGCCAGGGGCGCGCTCACGAAGCGTTGCTGATGGCACAAAACTGGAAATTGCCAATTATTTTCTTCTGCGAAAATAATGGTATGAGTATTTTTTCAACGGCTACTGAGATGCATCCGATGCCAGATATCGCATCATTGGCTGACGGTTTCGGTATGCCCTCAAAAATAGTGGATGGTCAAAATGTATTTGAGGTGGCCGAGGCTTGTCTGGACGCCATAGATCGGGCGCGCCGAGGCGACGGCCCGACCTTTATTGAAGCCAAGACGCTACGATTTAAGGAGCATGATATCGGCACCCCGGACCTCTCGGGTTGGACTGAGCGAACCGAACAAGAATTAGCGCAGCTTCAGGAAAGAGATCCCGTGAAGGTGGCGACAGATATCGTACTCGCAGAGCAGTGGCTTACACAGGATGAGATAGAAGCGATTCGTGAGTCTGCATTAAAAGAGGTGGCTCAGGTGGAAGCATTTGCCGATGAAAGTGAGATTGCTAGACCCCCGGTGGACGAGTTACTCCGAGCCGTATTTGCAGACTGAATGATGACCGCGCGAACCATCACTTTTATCGATGCAATACAAGAAGCCATCTCAGAAGAGATGCGTGCCGACGATCGCGTGTTTGTCGTAGGTCAGGATGTGCGTGGTGCGATCTTTCCTCACACAGCGGGTCTAGTCGAGGAATTTGGGCCTGAACGGATCGTTGATACACCCATCGCTGAATCAGGAATGTATGGCGTAGCTTTTGGCGCCGCACAGGAGGGTTTGCGGCCTATCTGTGATTTCATGTTTGGTGGCTTTACTTACGTCACTTTCTCAGAAGCTTCGGTAACAACGGGTCAGTACCATTTTCTCCACGGCAGTCAGCGCTCGTTGCCATTGGTGATCACTGCGGGTGTGGGTACTGGGCAAAGGCTGGCTAATGATCATGCCATGAGCATTCACGGCACATTCGCGCATCATCCCGGTATTAAAGTCGCTATGCCTTCTACTCCTTATGATGCCAAGGGCATGTTCAAGGCAGCGATTCGCGATAACAATCCCGTCGTTATTCCATGGCACATGGGCATTATGATGCTGAAAGGTGAGGTGCCCGATCTATCAGAGGATTACGTCGTGCCTCTCGGTTTGGCAGACGTCAAGCGTGCGGGAACAGATGTCACAGTACTCGCCAACTCACTGCAGCTGCAGCATGCATTGCGGGTGGCTGAAAAGCTGGAGCCAGAGATTTCTGTAGAGGTCATTGACCCGAGAAGTTTTGTCCCGTTTGACTTAGATACGGTTTTGGACTCGCTGTCGAAGACCAACCGACTGGTGGTGGTCGACGAGGATTGGGAGTCTGGCGGTTTTGCCGCAACCGTATCCGCTCGGGTAATGGAGCAGGGCTTTGATCTGCTGGATGCGCCTGTTCTACGCGTGACTATTCCGAACATGCCGGTACCCGGCGGGTATATGGAGGAGTATGTCGCCCCTAACCCTGAGCGCATTGAGGCCGCGATCAGGCAGGTCTGTGCCTGAGGTGCTGTTGTGATTCGACCCTACCGCATGCCCAAGTTAGCCATGGCAATGAACGAGGGTACCGTAGTGGAGTGGTTGGTCGCGGACGGCGCCTTTGTCGAACCTGCTCAACCGCTGGCTGCGATCGAGACGGAGAAGGTTGCCTATGACGTTGAGTCACCGGAGGCGGGTTACTTTAAGCGGCTGATAGCAGAGGGCGAAACTGTAGACTGTGACGCGATTATCGGTGTGTTTGCCGATGGCCCGGAGGAGCTATCGGATGTCGATTTGGGCAAGCTTCAGGCTTCCCTAGACCGCGGGACTGAAGGCGATCAGCAGCAACATCAAGCCAGCGAACCGCAGAATGCGTCTTCGAATCAGCGTATCAAGATTTCCCCTATCGCAAAAAAAATAGCGGCGGAATCCGGTATCGATGCAGCATCTATCGCGGGCTCAGGTCCCGGTCAGCGGGTGGTAAAACGCGATGTCGAGGCCGCGATTGCTGCGACGCGGCAGGCAGGTTTGCCTGTCGGCGCGGTGTTGGCGAGGGTCAATCTCTCGGGGCTAAGAGGCCAGATTGCCCAGCACATGGTGCAGTCGCTGACCGAGGGAGCACAGCTGACTGCGAATTGGGAATCTGACGTGACAGAATTACTGGCGCGCAGGGCCTCGATGCCTGCCGCAAATGCTGACGGCCGCCGTATTTCGGTCAATAGCCTATTAATTCGCGCGTTGGTGGAGGCGGTTCGGCAAGTGCCAATGGCAAACGCGTGCATCGAGGCTTCGGACATTGTTCTGTATAACAGCGTTAATGTCGGGATTGCGATCTCTGTCGAAGGCGAAAGTGAATATGATTCTGGATTGAAAGTAGGCGTATTGCATGAGGCCGATTCGTACTCGCTAAAAGAGATAGATCGGCAGATGAAATCATTAGTTGAGCGGGTGCGGGGGGGCACTAGTGAGCCTGGTGACCTTAGTGGATCGACTATTACTCTGTCGAGCACGGCCGGTATCGGCCCGCCTGGATTGATGAGTACGCCAGTGTTAAACAGCCCGAATGTTGCGCTGTTGGGTCCATCGACGCCCATAGAGAGGCCCGTGGTAGTTAATGGCGAGATAGTTGTAAGAACTATGCTGCCCCTGTCGTTTACCTTTGATCACAGGGCATTAGATGGAGAGCCGGCGGCGCGCTTTATGCGAGTGTTGCACGACCTTCTTGAGTCACCTGCGGTGCTTTTCAATTGAAGTGCGTCACGACCAGTTTATCACTCAGGCAGCGCCCCGTTAGGTAGGGTCCACACAGAAAAACGCCAAATCGCGCGATTCTGAAAAATAAAACACAATAAAAACAGAGGTTGCAAATTTGATAGGGCCAGGCGGATTACTCAAAACAGGCTCAAGCCTGTTTCGTCCCTGTGGGCTTCGCGCCATAGGCCCTCGGTGTCAAATGCTCCTAGGGTCGCATTTTTTCGAACCTCCAGTTCGAACCCCCAGCTAACACTGAGCCAAATACAAAAAAATCCGGCACAAGGCCGGGTCTGTCGTATTTGGTAGGACCAGGCGGATTGAACACAACGCGATTGCCTCTCGCGTTGTGACCCCTTCGGGGCGCCGCCGCTTCACTCTGGCGTCCAAATTCCTCCGATGGTCGGAATTTGTCGAACCGCTTCGCCAGTTCGAACCATCGGGGTAACCCCGATCCAAACATAAAACCCCCGCCCGATGGGCGAGGGTTTTATGTTTGGTAGGACCAGCCAGATTCGAACTGGCGACCTCTACCATGTCAAGGCCGATTGGCCGCACCAAGACACGTGTAGACCCCTTTAGACTAACTACTAAGTTGGAGCTCAGCAATTCCTGACTGCGCTGATTTTTCGCGAGGTCTCGCGCTGACTTTCCTGGGTCACCCCATAGCTTCTCGAGCTTTGTCACACAAATGTCATAAAAAATTCAATAACCCTTAAAAATAGCGCCATAAAAATTTAACCCTCTGGCTCTACCGTATGCGTTGTCTTGCAACCGCGACCAGAGAAACCAATGGTGTGTATATCTAACGCAGTATCGTCCTTATCAAGATTTGTAGCGCTTTTGTGTGCCTTTGCAGTGTTTCCCGCCAAGGCAACTGACGAACTGTTTATTCAAGTATTGTCGGCCGGCATTCCCGTTTCCGATGCTGGGATCGTGGTCGATGGGGTTCTCGCAGGCAGGACCTCTAAAGACGGGTCGCTACTTGCAAACGTCACTGGTGTGGGTGCACACACCCTTTCGATTGACACAGACCAAGGCTCTGTGAGTGCACGCTTCACTTCGGGAGCGGGCCAGCTTGTCGACGCCATCGTTAATGTTGATTTGGGTGACGTTTTCGTAGACGTCTATTCTCAAACGGAAAGCGTCGGAGATCGCAAGGCGGCGGCAGAGGGCACCGTAAACATCCGGGTTACTCAGGGTAATGGCCCTGCCACTCAGCAATCCATTTATATCGCCGGGCTGGGAATGTCCTTGCAGACTGATAATGAAGGAGAGGCACGCGTAACGCTCCCCCGGGGCCGCTATCGGGCACAGGTTGCTGAGCAAACGGCGAATCTCCGAGTTGTGGGAGGTTTGACGCGGTCAGTCAAACTCGAAATCAACGAAACCCGAGAAACAATGCAACTCGCAGCGCCCAACCTAGAAGAGGTATTTGTGGTTGCAAGCTTTGATCCTGCGGGCCTTGAGCTCAGTGAGCGCGATACCAACAGCATAGTCGACACCATTGGAGTCGAACTGCTAGCAAGGTTCGCGGACTCAGATGTGGCCGCGTCAATTGTTAGAGTGCCAGGCATCTCAGTGCAGGATGATAAATATGTGTTTATAAGAGGCCTGGGGGGGCGATATGTTTCCGCAACTCTCAATAACGCCACCATGCCCTCAACTAACCCGTCCAAACGCACAGTTCCTCTCGATCTTTTCCCTTCAAACTTTGTTAGTCAGCTAGACATCCAGAAAACCTTTCTGACCTCAATGCCCGGTGAATCTACGGGCGGCAATCTTGTCATCAACACCAAAACCTTCCCCGACGAGCGAGTACGGGGGATGACCATGCAGGGTGGTTACACCACAGGTCTGACGGGCGAGACGGTTTTTGTAGATGCTCTTGGGGGGGATTTCGATGTTCTTGGGTGGGATGACGGTAGCCGAAGCCAAGATCCTGCGCTGTCAGTGATTTCCGAGTTTCTTCAATCTGGGGTAGCGACTGATAGTCAAACGGGCGAGACATTTGAACTCGACGATTTTACTGCGGGTGAGTTGCGTCGAGCAGGTGCTTTGCTGATGCAGGACGGTTTTGATCCCGCTTTTGAATCGGCCTCGCCTAACGCCAAGTTCGGGGTTAATTTTGGGGACTTATTCCTGTTCGATGAATCCGAGCTGGGTATCTACGCAGCGATGAATTACTCCAACGAATGGAGTAAGCGGGAAAATGGTGAGCGATATACCTATGAGTCTCAGGGGGAGGTTGCCGATAATTTTCTCTACCGCCAGTACACCAACACCATAGAGGCGAATGGTTTCCTCTCGGTAGGATGGAATATTGGTGACAGCACATTTGAGTGGAACACCGTTGCCTCCCGGGTAACCGAAAGTCAGCTGGAGAGATCGGTAGGTCAAGAGGGAGACGAGTTTCAGGCGCTGCTTCGACAAACCATACAGTGGGAGGAGCGCCAGTACCTGTCGACTCAGATTGCTGGCTCTCATTTCATCAATGACTCAGGCTCAGTGGCTTTTGAATGGCAGGCAACACTCAGTCAGGCTGATCGATACGCGCCAGACCGTCGAGAATTTGATTTTACTGCGGCATCCAGTGCTACCGACCCCAAGTCTTTGAAAGCGCAATACGACTTTCAGCGCGCTAATGACGAGCAATCCGATCTTTTCCACGGGTTTATCTTGGAGCCCGGCACGATCACCCGTCGCTACGACGAACTGGTTGATGACAATCTTGACCTGTCCGGTCGAATAACGTGGGACGTATTTGATGATGGCGCGAGCTTCTCCCAATTAACCGCGGGCCTGCAGCTGATATCCAGAGAGCGCGACTCAGATAGCTCGACCTACGGTTTTAATGTGAATCAGGTGCGCGATGACTTACTGCGCACAGATAACTTGTTGGTCTCGGATGTGATCTATAGCTGCGATACGGCAACAGAAAATCCGAAGTGCAATTCGGGTGTTCAGGGCGGGATATCAAATAACCCCAACACAGGTTTGGTATTCGTCGATAAAACGCTCGCATCTGATAGTTACGACGCGGAGTTGGAGTACAACAGCGCTTATCTGATGTACGACCACACCTTTGATTCGGTGTGGCAAGTGATCGTAGGAGCCAGGTACGAATCCTATGAGCAGACAACCGACACCTTCTCCCTGCAGGGCGAGCAAGGGCCGGTGCGGTCACTGATCGATGAGGACAGTTTGTTACCGAGTATCGGGGTCAATTGGTTCATCACCGATACAAATCAGCTGAGGCTCGCGCTTTCCCAGACCGTAGCAAGGCCCGATTTCAAAGAGGCAGCGAACGCCACATTTTATGACAACGAATTCAACTTTCGTGTTCGAGGTAACCCGTTCCTCGAGATATCAGAGATCATCAACGCGGACCTTCGTTGGGAGTGGTATCTATCCGAGATGGACAGCTTGTCAGTGGCGCTGTTCTACAAGGACATGGATAAGCCGATTGAGCGGGTCGTTCAAGCGGCTTCGGGGACGGCTGGGAACTCACGAACTTTCCAGAACTCTGATGCGGCCGAGTTATATGGTATCGAAGTGGACGGTCGCTTTGAGTTTCTTCTCGGTGATGGCTACGATCAAACATTGTTTCTGGCATTCAATGCAGCCTTTATCGAGTCAGAGGTTACCGCTCAAAACCAGCCTAACCGGGCTCTGCAGGGACAGCCTGAGTACACGGCTAATCTGATTATTGGATACGACTCCCTGAGCACCGGCCATCAGCTAACGGTGCTTCTAAACCAAAACGGCAAGTCGATTGCCGATGTCGGGGTGTCGGGTCAACCGGATGTGCTCTTAGAGCCGAGGCTCGATCTCAACATCGTTTACCGGTTCGACGTTTCCGATGCGCTCAATTTTAAAGCCAAGTTTGAGAACCTGCTAGACGCTGAAGTCGAGTACACGCAGGGAGGGCAGACGTTTCAAGTTTATAACCGCGGCCCGACGATACAGCTCGGCCTTGATTGGCAGTTTTAACTCGATTGCACCCAACTATTTCCACCGTTATTAATTCTAGGAAATCGATGATGAAGCCGTTTTTTTTGACAATTTTTTTGGCGTTGTTGGCCGCTTGTTCAGGTGATGACAGCACCACCATTAATATTGAAGCTCCGTCAAATAACGGGGGTTCGGGTGGTGGTGACTCAGGGAGCGGAGACTCGGGCTCCGGTGGTTCAGCGACTTGTCCCGACGGGACTTCTGAAGTCAGCGATGGGTTGTGTGAACTACCCGCCACTATCTCTGCTGATATGACGCTCTCGGCCGGTGTGGATTATCTGATGACAGGCCGAGTCACGGTTGGCAACGGTAACGGCCAGCTGGAGGCCAACGGCGATGGCACGTTGGCTGATGGTAGTGCGGTGCAAGCAGTAACGCTGAAGATTGAAGCAGGCGTTGAAATCTTTGGTCAGACCGGCACCTTTGCCAATCTGTTGGTCACACGGGGCAGTAAGATCTTGGCAACGGGCACTGCGGATGCGCCTATTGTTTTTTCTTCTGACGATGCCGGTTACGACGGTGCGGGTGAGTGGGGCGGCCTGATCATCCACGGCTATGCGCCTCACAATGAATGCGCCATTGGTGGAAGCTACTGCGATATCGATTCTGAGGGTGAATCGGGTTTTGCAGGGGGCTATGACGCAGATGATAGCAGCGGCGTGCTGCGTTACGTGGTGGTCGCGGAAGGCGGTTACGAGTTTTCTACTGGTAACGAGATCAACGGCATTTCACTGGTAGGTGTCGGTAGTGGCACAGAGATGGATTACATTCAGGTGCACGGCAACTCTGATGACGGTATCGAGTTTTACGGCGGCAACGTCAACCTGAAGCACGGTGTGTTTACCAACAACAACGACGACTCCGTCGACTGGGACGAGGGCTACCAGGGTAACCTGCAGTACATCATCGTCAAGCAGGGTGCCTCGAAAGGTGAGGCATTCGAGATGGACACCGAGGGGTCAGCGGATGGCTTCTTATCAAAACCCACTCTGGCAAACGTCACTGTTATTGCGGATAAAGTTGCGGATCGCGCTACCTACAGTTTGAATTTCAAGAAGCGCTCAGGCGGTTTTTTTCACAATACAGTTGTGGCGGTATCACCAGACTCTGAGACCTCACTCTCAACCTGCGTGAATGTCGATGGTTCCGGCTCACAAGCTTTGGTGGGCGAGGCATTGGTGCTGAACAACTGGATTCAAGACTGTGCTTCTGGCTCGGGTGACCAGGGCACACTTTCCAATGTTACAGGCCTGGACAACGGCACGATTGCAGCGGTCCCCTCAGAATTGGACAACAACTTCGCATCACAGGCCCTCGAGGCGATACTGCCCAATGCCATCGACTGGGATGCGGTGAGCAGCGCTTACCCTGAGTCGGTTGCGGATGCCGACTATCTCGATGCCACGAGCTACATAGGCGCAGTAAATCCAGACGGAAGTGACGTCTGGTGGGCTGGCTGGACCATCGAAGGTTCGTTGGGTAACCCGACTTTGCCCGAAGCCACTTGCCCTGCCGGCACTGATGAAATCGATCCCGGACTGTGCTTGCTCCCTCCCACCGTATCCGCCGATATGACTTTAACCGCTGGCGTCGATTACTTGATGGAGGGTCGGGTTACGGTGGGCAATGGAAATGGTCAGCTTGAAACCAACGGTGATGGAACGCTATCTGACGGATCATCTTTGCGCAACGTCACGCTAACAATCGAAGCGGGCGTCAATGTGTTCGGCAAGTCGGGAACCTTCGCAAATCTGGTGATTACCCGCGGCAGTAGGCTGATGGCAGTCGGCACTAAATCTGCTCCCATTGTCTTCTCATCAGATGACGAGGGCCTCGACGGCTCGGGAGAGTGGGGTGGGTTAATAATGCACGGCTTTGCGCCGCATAACGAATGCGCAGAGGGCGGAGCGTACTGCGATATTGATTCGGAGGGCGAATCTGGTTTTGCAGGGGGTTACGACCCAGACGACAGCAGCGGTGTGTTGAGGTACGTGGTGGTCGCAGAGGGAGGTTATGAGTTCTCCACCGGCAACGAGATTAATGGTATTTCATTGGTGGCAGTCGGTCGCGGCACAGAGATTGATTACATTCAAGTTCACGGTAACTCAGATGACGGTATCGAGTTTTACGGTGGTACGGTTAACGTCAAGCACGGTGTCTTTACCCGTAATAATGATGACTCCGTAGATTGGGACGAGGGTTACCAAGGTAACTTGCAATACATCATTGTTAAGCAAGGCGCCTCAAAAGGTGAGGCCTTTGAAATGGATACCGAAGGGTCCTCTGACGGATTTCTGTCAAAGCCGACTTTGGCAAATGTCACCATAATCAATGACAAAGTCGCAGATCGCGCTACTTATAGCCTGAACTTCAAGAAGCGCTCTGGCGGGTTCTTCCACAATACGATTGTCACCGTCGCAGATTCGTCAGAAACGGCAGTAGATACATGTATCAACGTGGATGGTGCTGGGTCAGAGGCGCTCGTTGGCACCGCTTTGGTCATCAACAATTGGATCCAGGACTGTGGTCAGGGTGAAGGTTTTCACGGCACCCTATCTGGGGTAAACGTAAACTTCGACTCAACGTCCGTCACTACAACAGATGCAGCTTTAGACGCCTTGCTGAGCTCATCGGCGCCAGAGGCAGCTGGCTTAGAGCCTCTAGATTGGAATGCTATCAATGGCGCTTACCCTGAGTCACTGGCGGATGGGGAGTTCCTCGATTCAACCGACTACATTGGCGCGGTTAATCCTGATGGGACGGATCCATGGTGGGCTGGATGGACGGTCCCTGGGTCACTCTGACTATGGCCTGGTGTGCCGGACTGCGGCAGACATCCCGTATCCGCTTCGGGGAGGCGGCTTTGTGAAGCGGGTATTGGTGGTCGAAGATGATGCCGGTATCCAAGATATGCTCAGGTTCGTCCTCGAAGCGGCTGAATTTGAGTACTTGGGTGCTAGGGATATTCAAGAGGCTTATTGGCAGATTACGGATGATCTGCCCGACATCGTATTACTCGACTGGATGCTACCAGGCGGCAGTGGTATTGAACTTCTTCAGAAAATCCGGAGAGACGAGGCGACTAAATCGTTGCCCGTCATAATGCTCACGGCTAAGGTCCATGAAGACAACATTATTCAGGGTCTCGATATGGGGGCCCACGATTACATTACAAAACCGTTTTCGGCTAGGGAATTAATCGCTCGCATAAGTGGTGTATTACGGAATCGGGAGAGCCGGGAGGGTCGGTCTGAATGCAGCGTCGGTGATTTGATATTGGAGGTTGATAGTCGTCGTGTCATGCTGGCTTCAAAAGTCCTCGAATTAGGACCTACTGAATTCAGGTTACTGCATCTTTTCATGACGTATCCCGAGCGGGCTTTTACGCGCGCTCAAATACTGGACCGCATTTGGGGCGGAGATATATATGTACAGGAGCGAACGGTGGACGTTCACATTCGACGCCTGAGAAAAATTCTCGAGGTCGAAAATCCTTCTTACAGCGATCTTATTCAAACCGTGCGTGGCACTGGGTATCGCTTCTCTCCAAGGGACCTGGCGGCATCGGCGCATCGCTAAATCGTCTCTCGCCATAATCTTTTTGCACAGACAACTTGGTTCTTCAGTCCCCCGCCGACAGCGCCGGGTTATCAGATGGTAGGACCAGGCGGATTGTCTTCAATCGCCATTGCCTCTGGCGATTGAACCCTGCGGGCGCCTTCGCTTTGCTGCGGCGGACCAAACGCT
>Ga0181570_10000680_pt1 | contig 31370 bp, 29 predicted proteins | sample 101ome_18_FD_148667 | JGI IMG/M metagenome (GOLD analysis project Ga0181570, IMG submission 148667) | Coastal salt marsh microbial communities from the Groves Creek Marsh, Skidaway Island, Georgia - 101406AT metaG (spades assembly) | ecosystem: Environmental > Aquatic > Marine > Intertidal zone...
GCGGAGTATATGTAAACACACCAGTAGTATTATTGTATGCTAGATCGCCATCGCCTGATGCAGGATTAACCGTAACACTAAATGCAGTTAAATCAATTCCTGGCTGTGTATCTTCAAATGTAAATGTGCCTGCACCGTCTGTTGTAAGTACTTGTCCTACAGTACCATCTGTAATTCCTAAATCTGTAAGTGTTTCAGGAATATTTAATGTAGGAGTATTCGTTAAATCTGCATAATCGCCACTAAATGCAACATCAGAAAATGTAGGTTTATTAATAATATCTGCATAGTCAACAACAACATCTGGAACATCAGGAGTAACACTTGACGGTTGCACCCATTGTGCTCCATCAATATCTTCAATGTATACTAACAATCTACCTGTTGATGATTGAAACCATAAATCTCCGTTAGCAGGTTCTGTAGGAGCAGTATCTGAAACTTCTAATGATGCACCACTACTTGATGGAGGAGCAACTGTACTTGAGCCGCCGCCCGGATATGTTTTAGTTCCTTGATTGCCCATATCTGCATGTTGAGTACAATAGTAATAAAGAGTACTAGGCGTTTCTGATGTAATAGTTATTTGTACTGCTCTATGTTCTGCAGCGGCAAATCCGTTTAGGTATTGAGTACGTGTTACAGGTTCTCCTTCTAGCAAGTAAATTACATTACTTGTATAAGTTGTGCCGTCGCCAGTAACACCGTTAGCATCGTCTGAACTAAACTCTAAAGGATGCGTGTTAAAAACAGGCCCTGGTTCATTTGGATAGTATAAGTTTGTATCGTCTGTTTGATCAAAATAGTAACTGTATCCAGCTACCCAATTAATTTCTGGGTTCTTGTCACCATTTAATACATAAACGTTAGCAGTGTCTTCGTCGTTTCTGTCTACAGTTACATTATATCTTACCGTTGCAACTTCTTGACTGGCTGCATTTCTTCTAATATTATCTTCTGTTACTACTTCAAAACCACTACGAATAGTTCCGTCATAAACACGTAAGGTTTTGGCAGTTTTACTATAATATAACTCACCACTAGAACCAATGTTTCTATTTAGAAAATCTTCTGGTCTAGGTATAAGTCTAATTCTATCTACAATAGGGCTTTGGCTCATAATTCATTCTCCGATACAGTATTTATTCAAATACTAGTTAGTAAAGCAAAAGTTAAAATAAGTATATGTATGCCAAATACTGATTTTACAAAATTACCGTTATTTCCAGTTGAATTTTACGAATTCTACAATGACGAAATAGACAATGAAGATCTTATTGAACGGTTGAAGTCAAGAAGGAATCCAGCACACGGTATTACATCTACCAATGACGTACACGATGATCCGTTGTTCGGTGATATCTTTGGCTGGATTGATCAATGCTTACAAAAAGTTGTTGAAGATAATCGTTACGATATGGATAAACTAAGCATTACTAGTAGTTGGAGTAACTGTGCAGAAGCAAACGCAGGGCTGAGAAGTCATGCACATAAGCACAGCATGAGTATGTTTAGTGGCGTATACTATTGTACACAAGGTGCACCAATACTCTTTGAAGATCCTTTACAACAAAGACTCCATGCTCAAATTGAAGTGCTACAACACGAATACGAACCGTTAATATCTGTACCTATACGTCCGGGCAAGCTACTTATTTTTCCTAGTTGGATGTATCATTCAACTGAACCCCATTATGAAAATTATGATAGATGGGTAATAGCATTTAATACCTTACCAAGTGGAAACATAAATGTTAACTTGGCAAGAGATTCGATAGCAAACATTCAAATAGGACAAACACCTAAATGCAATCTATAACAGTACTTGGCGGCGGCTCTAGTGGATTATTGTCGGCGCTAATGATTAAAAAAGCATTTCCTAACTTCAATGTTACTGTAATAAAAAGTGACAAGATAGGAATAATCGGAGTAGGCGAAGGTTCAACTGAACATTGGAAAGCAGTATGTAATTTTTTAGACATTGATGTAAACGATGCAGTAAAATACTGCGGTGCAACAATGAAAGTAGGAATACATTTCAAAGATTGGGGCGTTCCTGATTATTATCACTCAGTCATAGACGACTATCTTATGACCAACGGCGAGTCATTTCCTTTTTATCAAAAATTAATTGCCGATGAAGTAGATATGTTAACTGTTACAGGTATAGGTTTTAAAGACCCTAGTGTAGATAAAGCCTGGACTGAAAATAAAGTAGAACCAGAAGCAGCACAATTTCATTTCAATGCAATATTGTTAAACGAATATCTGTTAAACTTGTGTAGTAAAAGAAATATTAATATTATCGAAGATGAAATTACTGATGTAGAAATTAATAATAATAAAATTACTAAACTTATCGGATCAACTAGTTATTCATCTGACTTTTTTATTGATGCAACAGGCATGGCTCGTGTATTAATTAAAAAGTTAGGCGGAAAATGGATTAGTTACAGTAATCAATTAATTACAAATAGTGCCATAGCGTTTCCAACTGAAGACACAGACGAGTATCCTGTATACACTAGTGCCACTGCAATGGACTATGGTTGGATGTGGAACACTCCTGTACAAGGTAGATGGGGCAACGGTTACGTTTTTTGCGACAAGTACATAGACTTTGATCAAGCACAAGCCGAAGTTGAAGCTAAACTAGGTCGTCCTATTAAAATTTTTAAAAAATTTAAATTTGATCCCGGGAGGTTAGATCAAAACTGGATTGGTAATTGTTGTGCTGTTGGTCTTAGTAGCGGATTTGTAGAACCATTAGAAAGCTCTGCTATAAGCCAAGGACTACTACAAACTTGGTTGTTAATAAATTTATTACCAGGATGGTGTACTGATAATAGTGTATCAGAAATTTATAATAGTAAGTCTAAAGAAATGAGTGAAAACATATTAGACTTTATTGCTGTTCACTATGTAACGCCTAGAGACGACACAGAATTTTGGAAATACTTAAAAAATAATAGAAAAGAATGGTTACCAAAAACTTTATATGATAATTTAGAAAAATGGAAACATAGACTGCCATATAAATTTGAATTTGATCCCAAATGGACTTTGTTTAAAGCAGAAAACTGGATAATTACATTGTATGGTTTACAATTATTAGATATCGATTCTATTAAAAAGGAATATAGATTAGCACCAGATGATGTGAAAGACTTTGTTAATTTTCGACTTGAAGACAATTTGTTAATCACAAAGTCAATCAAACGTGTACCACATAAACAAGGTTTAGAACTTTTTCTAAGGAACAATAATGGTTAATAAATTTACAATATTAGGCGGCGGCACAGCCGGTTTAATTTCTGCACTAATGATAAAACACAGTCTAAAGACTGCTGAAGTAAAAGTAATTGAATCTTCAAAGATAGGAATCATTGGTGTTGGAGAAGGTAGTACTGAACATTGGGATACCTTTATGAAATTTATTGGTATTGATGCGCAAGATTTAATTTCTAATACCGGTGCTACATATAAATTAGGTATTAGATTTGAAAATTGGAATGGAGATGGTGATCATTACTGGCATGCTATAGGTAGAGAGTTTGGATTTCTTGACGAAGAAACAGGATTATATCCTTGGGCATATAAATGTATAGCAGAAGACTTGCATTCTGATGAAACTGTATGGGAAGAAGTAATAACTAATACAGTCCGTCCACCGTTTACACAAGTTTCTAACCAGTATCACTTTGATACACACAAATTAAATCAATACTTTCATAATCTTGCAAGCGAAAGAGGCATAGTTTTTTACGACGATGAAATTGACAACGTAGTTTTAGATGAGCAAGGATTTGTAAAAAGTTTGGTAGGCAAAAAACAAACATATGACGGTGATTTTTTCATAGATAGCAGTGGATTTAATAGAGTCATTAGTAGTAAATTAGGAGCTAAGTGGATTGACTGTGGTGATAAGCTACCTATGAATAGTGCATTAGCATTTCCTACACCATACCAGGAAGAAATTCCACAATGGACTAATTCAAAAGCAATGTCAAGTGGATGGATGTGGCGTATTCCTACACAAGATAGATTTGGAAATGGTTATGTATTTTGTGATCAGTTTATAAACGAAGATCAAGCATACGAAGAAATACAATCTCAGTTTGATCATGAAATTGAAATTGGTAGAAAAGTAAAATTTAGTGCAGGATATGTTAATGAGTTCTGGATTAAAAACTGTTTGTCAGTAGGTTTAGCAGGAATGTTTGTTGAACCATTAGAGGCAAGTAGTATAGGTTCTACAATTCAACAAATTTTTGGCTTTATTAATAGTATACACACCTGGGAGCGTAGTAACAACACATCGATAAAACGATACAATAAAGATTTTAAAGATGTTGCTGAAAATATTATCGATTTTATTCAACTACATTACATTACAAAGCGTAATGATTCAGAATTTTGGCGTTGGATTAAAGATGGATTAGTTTTAACCGATTTTAACAAAGAAAATTTACCTAATTGGAAAAATCATTTACCGTGTCATAGCATTTTTAACGATCATTACAAAATGTTTAAAAATATGAACTTCATACAGGTGCTGCACGGACTTAAATTGTTTGACAATCAAGTATTTAAAGATCGTTACTATAAAGAATACAGTCATTTTGATAATATTATTCAAGAAATTAGAAACGAAGATCAAATGCAAGAGTTTAAAAATGTGGTAAGTCACAGAGAAGCGATAAATTCTGTTATTAAAGGATACAAAACTGATTATATTACAGTAGGAGACTTAGGAATTGTTAAATAAACTGAAACTTGACATGCCTATAGTCATATCTCATTTAAAAGATCATAAATCTATTAAAGATGAGATAATGAAACACATCAACGAACAAGCATCTTCTAGAATTTTCTCAGACGAACACGATGATCTTGATATCACACGCTGTGATTGGACTATAGAACGAAATGTTCCAAGAAAATGGTTAGAAGTTTTGCGTCCTAGTTTAACTAAAGAGCTTGATATTATCTATAAAGAGCTAGGCTACGACACATATGACGTAAAAAATATTTGGTTTCAGCAATATGAAACAAATGGCGTACATGGATGGCATGTACATGTAGATTGCCAATGGACAAATGTCTATTATGTAGACTTACCTGAAGATTGTCCACAAACTGAAATTATAAATCCCTACAATCAAAAGGATATTATAAAGATAGATGTAAAAGAAGGAGATTTGTTAACCTTTCCTAGCTTTGTAATACATAGGGCACCTGTAAATAAGTCAAATAAGACAAAAACTATTATTAGTTTCAATAGTGATGCTGATATAGACGGAGGACTATACGTATGAGTGAAGTTTTATACGGAGGATTTAATAATTATGGATTCATTAATGCCGAAGTTCCTCAAAATGTTATGGATGCTATTAAAAATGAAACAAAAGAGTTTCCACAAGAGTCAGTTACATACGATTTAGCTGGAAATATTGAACACGAGTATGCATTAACTGAATGTTATAACACTGTTAATGACTTTGTATCCAATTTATGCTATGAATATCAAAATACATGGGATCCTAGATTTACAAATCACAAATTAGACAGAAATAATTGGAATTTAGCACGACTTTGGGTTAATTATCAAAAGAAATATGAATTTAACCCTCCACATATACACGATGGTTCGTTTAGTTTTGTAATTTTTGTAAAAGTTCCTTATCTTATGGAGGAGGAAGCCAAAAGCACCAATGTAAAAGGTAGTAATATGCCAAGAGCTGGTGTTTTTAGTTTTCAGTATACAAATATATTTGGAGAAATGCGAGAAGCAGCACAGCCTGTAGATAAAACATTTGAAGGCAGGATGTTTTTGTTTCCAAGTGTATTAGTTCACCAAGTATTTCCATTTTATACAAGTGACGAATATAGAATTACAGTATCGGGAAATATTATCGGAGATAGATTATGAAATTTAACAACATAGTAGTTGTAGGAGGAGGAAGTGCAGGCTGGATGACCGCAGCAACACTAATTAAAGCATTTCCAAACAAAAATATTACATTAGTCGAGTCTCCGCAGAAGCCCGTTGTAGGTGTAGGTGAAAGTACTACACAATTAATGCGCAGATGGCAGAATTATCTTGGAATTCCTGATGTAGATTTTATAACAAAATGTAATGCTACTAATAAACTGAGCATTAGGTTTGAAAATTTTCATAAAAATGACAAAGTAGGGTTTCATTATCCGTTTGGTCGTTTAGATTTGCGTTATGTAGACGTATGTCAATGGTTTGCACATCAATATGTTAAAGAAGTTCCGTTTGAAGATTTAGTAACAGACTTATCACCTATTAGTTATTGTTTAGATGAAAACAAAGTTCCGACACATCCTATAGCAAATGGCTGGCAAATAGAACATGATGCTGCTTGGCACTTTGATACCCATAAATTTTATGGTTATTTACGTGACGAATACTGTATTCCTCGCGGAGTAAAACATATACAAGCAAATGTTGAAACTGCTAATACAGACGAACACGGATATATTACAGAAGTTATTACAGATAACGGAAACATTAAAGGCGATCTGTTTTTTGATTGCACAGGATTTAAACGCTTGTTAATAGAAGGTGTTTTAAAAGAACCGTGGAGGCCATTTAATAATAAAACATATACTGATAGTGCATGGGCTGCTCCTCGTCCTTACAAAGATAAAGAAAAAGAATTACGCCTGTATACTAACAGCGTGGCTTTAGATTATGGATGGGTATGGGAAATACCCACATGGGAACGTATAGGTACAGGTTACAACTATGCAAGTGAGTATATTAGTGACGAAGAAGCATTAGAAGAATTTAAACGTTATTTAGGTCCTGTTTCAGAAGAAATGGAATTTAAACATATTCGTATGCGTAACGGTATGAGCGAGCGCATATGGGTTAACAACTGTATAAGTATTGGACTAAGTGGTGCTTTTATCGAACCGCTTGAATCAAATGGACTAATGAGTGTACATGAGTTTTTATTAAACTTTATTAATGTTGCAGAAAATAAAGATCAACTAAACAACTTCGATGCACACACATTTAATCACAACTGTAGAGAGCAGTTTTTATATTTTGCAGACTTTGTTACATTACACTATGCTATGACTACTAGAGACGATACAGAATATTGGAAAGATATACAGCGTCAAGACTTTAATGATAGTGATTTATTGAAACAAATTTACGAACTTCGTTGCGCACCTTATTTTGAATTGCCCGAAAGGTTGACATGGGACGCATTAGGTGCTAATATATACATGTTAGCAGGCCATAAGATTAATCCATGGACTAGCTTTAAAGATAGTAATGCAAATTTTTGGTACGATGGACTAGACGAAAAAACATTAAATTTAGAAACTTGGATAGACTCTAACAGACAAGAAAAAAGAGCATATACAGATAATTTTCCTACAAGTGTAGAATACTATGGAAAGTACCATAAATGAAACCAAACTTTGTATATCTAGAACCAGACGAAAATAGTTACAAGTCAAATATTCTTTCTGTTGACGAATGGCAACTAGAATATGTAAAACTTACAAACAAAACAGGATACTGGACTGGAAACCACCCCTTTCGGACTGATAATGACTTTTATAATTTTAGAAATTTAATTTCTCAATATCCTGTATGTAAATCAAATAATCATGAAGGTTGCAATGATCCAAATCCTTTTGCAACTATACATCTTCCTACATGGATAAGCGGTGACGTTGTTCGTTTAGTAAGAGATTTTTATCATAAAAATTATGAAGTTGAAATACAAAATCCTAACCTAAGAGAATGGGGGAATTTATTTGAACGAAAAAGAATGCGTCCAGTAGAAATTTTTAGAATACCTCATATTGATAGTCCTGAAGGATTTGTATGTAACATGTGGTTTAACGAATTAGATCCTACTCTGTCAGGAACTAACTTATACGAATACAAAGGAACTACACACGGAGATTATTACGATTTTATGGTCGATGAATCTCATCCTTTATATAAAGAATGGAACAACCATAGTAAGAGTTTACGTAAAGATGGTTGGAGGAACTTCAGCAAAGAAGAAGCAGAGTATTGGGGATTTGAACTTGTAGGAATTGCTCCTGTTAACTATAAAGGTGTTACATTGTACGAAGCAAGAATTCCGCATGCTCCGTTTATTGACGATTCTATTGATTATAGATGGTCTCACACTTTTGCATATAGTTTTGAAAAAATTCCTAGTATGACTTTAGGAAATCTTGGATTGTAAATCTTCTTGCCTATCAAGATTGTGATTTGAATTTTGTGTAGTTCCAAACTCCAATCCCATTGCTGGACGTCCGTCCCATTTTAGATCTACACTATCGCCGTCTGCATCAACATATTGAATAAATGCTTGTACTTGTTCTTTGCCTTGGAATTTACCTTGTCTCCAATGTACTAAGTCGCGTCCGGGATACACTAATATATCTCCAACATCAAGTGTAAACACGTCAACACTTTTATTTGCACGTTGTACACACAGTTCCCAATCATGTGTGTTATCTTTTTCTATACAGACACTAACTGTATATTCACTAGCCCGTCTATCTAAATGTTTATCTAAGTGTCCATTATTTCTGTATATACGCCCGTATGTATAGCTAGGTAAAAGTTTACGACCTAACACTTCTTCTAGTTTAGGCTGTATATGCAAACTTAGTGTTTCTAAACATAATGGACCGTACCAACTAAAACTTTCTTCTTGTCCTGGTTCTTTTCCTAAATTAGGATCGATATAGTTAATCATACCATCAAGTAAACGCATTTCTTGCGCAACAAAACGACATACGTCTTTGTTTACAATATTTTGTTTTACAAATGCAAAATCTTTTTCACTAGTATAAATCATAATAACGGTAACAAACTCCATTGATCAAACGGTCTAGCAGGTTCTGTTTGTATGTCAAAACCTAATGTAATTCTAGGACCGTTATAAACTTCATCTACTTCGACCTTGTGCATACGATGCCCTGGACCAATATAGATATTTCCTATTTCATTTTTTACTTCGTATCCTTCAAACACAGTTCTAGTGCCTTTTGGGTCTATACTTATATATCCGTGATACGGCCAATTATGTCCGTGCCAATCTAACACTTGATCAGGTTCGTGAAAATTTAACCAGCTCTGAAACCATAATGGTTCTTCTGTACCTATAAAATCTCTAACAATAGTTCTTAGTTCTTTGTATAAGTCATACCATATAGGACTAGGACTAGTTGCAGCAAAAACATTATAATAATGATATCCCCAAGTGCTGTCTTTATCTGGAAATGTTTTTTTAAAATTTTCATGTACATAATGACACTCTTGCACAAAGTATTCGTGAAAGTCTATAATAGTTTGTGATTTATGTACTTGCCAATCCATTAAAATATTTTTCCATAATTAATGTTCAATACTACACGATAAGGATTTTCTTTACAAAAACTACTAGTATGGTAGTAACGTCCATCAAAAATTAAAACTCGACCTTTTTTAGGAGTTACACGTTTCTTAACATGAAAGTCCATTTTTAACATTGTTTCAAAATCTAATTCATGATCAAAGTCAGAAGTTTTTTCTTCAAATATATGTGTGTCACCATCACTGTCATTTACATAATATATTGCAATCCAATGAGGATATTCACTATCAATATGCGGTAAGTGATAATCTCTAGTACTTGTAGTATTTCGTTGTGTTAAATTAAATCTTGCACGTTCGAGAACATCGTAATCAAATAACTTTTGATCTGCAATAGTAAGTATTAACGGGTGTATAAATTCAAAAAATGGACTTACTACTTTTCTATCTTCATATAAGAAATGATTGTGTCCAACATGATTTAAATCTTTCTCGTCTGTAAAAATTTGATCAGTTACTAAGTGTTTGTTAAAGTACCAAGGAAATTTATTTTCCGTTACACGGTCTTCAATCATATTAGCATAGTTTTTAGGAATTAATCCATCAAGTACAAAAATATCATCCATTGTAATTTACCCTTGCATAAAAGACTAGTGTTAGTCTACTATCCTCTAACGTAGTGCCAAAGAAATTATCCGGTGCATGCCAAACCCTTGGGTCAAACATAATACATCTATTAAACACATTTTCAACAACTGCATTAACTTTAAAATTAGCACGATGCTTATCTCTATGTTCGTTTATTTCGATTCGTTGCTTTGCATCTAATTCAAAAATATCTCGTTGAATTAACATATGTATTTGATCTCCCATAGGATCTAGGCCGTCATCATAAAAACTAGTACCTGTACCTAACGGAGCATTTTCATTTAAATAAACTAGACCTGCAAGATTAATACTAGGATCGTCGTCGTGAATCCATCCTTTAACATATGTTTCATCTACAGAATGAAATCTTACAGATAAGTCATAGAATCCGTCACAGTTGGGAACATGACTTTGTAACTTTCTTGCAAAAGAATCAAATGCATGTAAGTCTAATTCGTGTAACGGAGCAGAACGCTTTCCAGGAAAAACTTCAAATTCAGCACTTTTATATTCTTGTTGTAGTGCATAACTTCTCCAAAGAGCAGGAGTATCTAAAAAATCTTCAACAATTCGCAAAGGCTTGTAAGGGTGCTTCTTGCGATTTTTTAAATCGTATGCTTGTATATTATATGCACTTTCTTGTGCCTTTTGTTCTAAAAAATTACTCATTACAAAAAAACACCAATGTTAATCTACCATTTTCTTTTGTAGTCCCAAAAAATTGATCTGCACTATGCCACATTCTAGGATCAAATGCTACACACCTATTGTATCTGTTTTCAATTTTAACAGACGGCGTAAATAAAGCTCGTTGCTCATTTCTATATTTTTTAGTATCTCTATGATCTGCTTCAAGTGTCATATCATTATCAAATATTTGCTGAAACTTATCTGCACTTACATCATCTTGCTCCATATAAACTGTATTTCCTGCACCTTGTGGAGGATTAGGTGTTAGAAATACTACGCCGGCAAGTCTGTGTACATCATTATCTTCGTGTACCCAACCATTGTCCCATTCTTCTGTAATAACTTGAAAGGACGCATCTATGTCACTAAAATCTTTAAACTGTGGATACTCTTTTAATAATTTGTAACGCATAGTGTTGTATAATTCTTTACTAATATCATCGAGTAAATGTGTACGTATGCCAGGCCAGGTTCCACGATTTTCACCTTTAAAAAATTCTTGTCTTAGTGCCCATTCACGAATTGTGTCAGGAGTCTCAAAAAAATCATCTATGATTACTTGAGGTACAATAGGACGTTTATTTTTACCCTTATAATTATACATTTCTCTTAGCTTTAAAATTCATTGTTAGTACAAGGCGCATATCTCTTACTTTAGGACACATACTAGCATGATATCTTCCGCCGTCAAAAATTATTGCAGAATTTCTTAACGGCATATTTTTTTCAGCTACTTGATAGCGTTCTGATTCTTCTCTTTGATGGAATATTACAGTTTCGCCGTCGCAGTCATTAAAATAAAAACATGCAGTATAATGTGGTTCTTCAAAATCAACATGCGGTGCATTGTGTGCATACGGTTGGCTAGGAAAATTATAACGTGTGTTCAATAAAAATCCTAGTCTTAGTCTAATAACTTCTTCTAATTCCATATCTGCCTTTTCAAGCAAATTGTCTAAAATAGGTTTAAACTTTTCTAAGTAGGGCGATGCTACGTTTGTATCTCTATTGTATAGCAAGTGTGCAAAGCCAGGTGTTGATGTTGTAGGTTTTTTACTATTTTCCCAGGTTACATCAGGAACATAATGCCAATCAAAATCAACATTAGTTAGTGTGTCCCACAATTCTTTTAGTTCATCGTCTGAGACAATTCCTACATATTTTAAAATGTCATCTGTAAGTTTTTCCATTACGTCCTCCGCTAAATTGTGTAATAGTTTCTATCAATTGAGTTTTCTACAGGGTCTGTTGGAAACCTATTCCAACAAGGTATCGATATCGATATTCTGCTTTCATCCTCAGGTATAGCTGCATGATATGCTCTGCTAGGAATATACAATACGTCTCCTGGCTCAAGTACTACTTCAATTTCTTTATCGAGCATATCTTCGGTTAATTGATTGTTCATTATACCTGTTCTGTGTAAGTAACTAATTCTATTATTAAACACTTGCCATCTAGTTTTGCCTTCAATTTGACAAATAAAATTTACAGGATAGTCTTCATGTATATTAAAGGATTTACTTCCTGACTTTCTGCCGCAATATAAATGAGCTGCTGCATTTACATCAAAAATATTTTCAAATGTGTCTAGTAAAGAGTTAATTGCTTTATTATAAAACCCATAGTTAGTAATAATTAAAGTATCACCGTTGCGTACATGATCTGCAACGAAAGATTTTTCTTGTACAGGTTTATCAGTAACCCAGGCTTTATTATAGGCAGGAATATCTAATTTCATGTTATCACTGCCTACTAATTCAAAATTAAAAAATTGTGGGTTATTAATACATTCTTCGATAGTTTTCCAAGTTGCAAGATCAGAAGTATCTTCAATTAGCCCTTTAAAATAATGAGGCTTATCTTCGTAAAACAAATTAGTTTCATTTACTATTCTTGCACCTAAACGATCAAACATTTGCAACACCTAAATTAAAAGAAAGTGATATTCTTTCGTCATCACCTGCTGTTGGCATAACTGCATGTTGCAGATATCCTGGAAATAATATTAGTCTACCTTGTCTTGGTTCGTATCTACAAGTACTTCCGCTTATTGCTGTATGTTGTGCAATAGGTGCAGCGCCTGTAATAGCATATTCTTCAAAATGATTTCTATAGAATATTATTTCTCCGGCACCTTTTGGAACTTTAATATAAAATGTTCCGCTAACAAATGAACCTGCATGATTATGTATTTGATTAAATGCTCCGTTGCTATTTGCAGATAACCACATATTCTGCATTTTTAAATATGTGCCGTTCGCAAAGCCATAATCGTCTACACACTTGATTGCATATTCTTCTACTATTTTTGCAAAGCTATCAGTAATAGCATAATCACCTAATAGTATATCATTACTTTGCCAGCCGCCAAAATTACTCATTGCTCTGCCATTATCTGTTTTACGTAAATCTAAACAGAGATTATGCAAAGCATTAACATCTATAGCTGTGTCAATCCACCATATAGGTGTTGGAAAATAATAATCTGTATTCATTGTATAGTACTTATTTTGATTTTTATCCAACATTAACAGTCATGACTATTCTGTCATTATCTGTAATATTAGGTTGTGTTCTATGCTTTAGCCACCCAGGAAATATTAAAATATCTCCTGTAATAGCAGGTACAGACTTCCATAGTTCTTTTTCGTGTACTATCGGTGTGTGTGCTTTGTGATATTCGAGAGGATCTCTAAATTCAATAAATCCGCTGTCTTTAGGTAATTGCAAATAACAAGTAACTACAAGTTCAGTATATGCATGTTGATGCTCTAATGTTTCTCCACCTTTTTTATGTATGTTTAGCCAGGAATTTCGATATTCTGTATGTTTAGCATACCAATTGTAATTCATGCCATTCCATACTTCAGTAAGAGGACCATTTAACCATTGGAAAAAGTCAGCAAACTCGGGCCAGGTATGCGGAGATCTTACTTTATCAAAAACCGTAGACTTTGCATCTCCGACTTCTAACTCGGAAACACTTGGTGTATTTTCAAAAGCACCATAAACCGAACCCTTTATACTTTCCCAATCAAAGTCATAATGATATTTAAATATAAAGGGCGGAAAAGGATTTACTATATTACTCGGTTGTAGCTGTCTCATTTTCAACAAAGGCATCCTGTGCTAGTTGGAGCCCCATAACAACTCCTTCCATTTTAGTAATGTCTTCGATCATTTCGAGGCGTTTGCTAAAGTCAATGTTAGTAATACCGTAAGGATTAATTTTTTGATCACTTAGGTCTGCTTCAAGGTTCTCTAGTTCTTTTTTTCTTTCAGCTAATTCATTTTCTACATTTGTTTTAGCTGCTTCAAGTTTATCATAAAAGTCTGCCATTTTTATCTCCTGTGTTTATACTTAGTTAGAATATTTCTAACTCTATTTAATCTAGATTTGAGAGAGTCATGTCTATGAAAGGTTGACGACATACAGTAATTAAATCGTTTTTCCATATCTATGTCTTTGTCCGTAGCATCTCCTACTTCTAAATTTATTCCTGTTGTGTTTAGTAGTGTTCTAGGAATTGGAATATATTGTACCAATGGTGTTCCTGCTTCTACTATTGTTTCTCCGTTTAGTATATGCCAGTATAATTGAACATTTAATACATGTGCATATTTAGGATCTACTACTCCGTGTGCTGCTGTAAATCTATTTTCATTATTATATGTGAAGGGCATTTGTAGTAATACTAAATCGTCTGAACATTCAAAACGCCACGGTGTATCTAATTTAATGACAGTTTTTAATGTTTTTGTTTCATCATCTAATGTAGGAACAGTTTGTACTTCATTGTGATGATTAACGTATGTTGCTAAATTAGGATCATCTTTTTCGTGTCGAAACTTAGTAGGCTCTAACCATTGAAAGCTAACACCATCCCCTTGTGTTGAAATAGAAAAATCTGCAGGAGCACATAATGTATATCCTGCGCCTGTCATTAATTTTATGCCAGGGCAATTTTGAGAATAAGTTTGTTCTGGATCACTAGTTACATCAGTAGACTGCATCCATTTGCGTTTAAAACTATTTGAAGGTTTTATAGGATACAGATCTGCAACACCAGGTTCTAAACTATAGAACCTTATCCAAGGTTTATTTTTCTTGAATAGCATATTTGTCAACACCTTGATATATTTCTTTTAATAAAAATTGATAATGAGAAGATAATTTACCTACTTCTTCTTTAACCCATGCTTCGTAATTTTTGTGTTCTTTACGTATTTCTTCTAACATAGGAATCCTAGTAGGGTGTATCATTTCTTTAGTTGATATAGGTTTAAATCCCATACCTGCTGCAACAAAAAGTGGTGCAATAAAACTAGTATCGTGATATGTTTTAGAAATTGTAACACTGCCTATTAAATTAGGATATTGTGAATTTTTAGATACATATTCATCAAAGTATTGTGGATAGTAATCATGCACTTCTGTACAATATTTCCAATAAGGTGTATCATCTCTAGTAGATAAACTATAATGCGTAGATACAAAATCTCTAAATTTTAAAACCTCATTTTCTACAGAATAGTTAAAGCCTTCTTTTTCAGTTCTGCTAACAAATCCGTTTCTTCTATTTAAAATTTCTACAAGTTTATTAATGTTTTCGTGTGTGGTTAATAACCCTGTACTTTCTAAGGGTTCTACAAATCCGTAGCTAAGTCCGACACCTACAACATTTTTAACCCAACCCTTTTCTCTACGTCCGTGACGCATTTCTATGTGATGCATTTCTGCACGTTCTGCACGTTCAGTAGAGCCAGTTGTTTTTAAATGTTCGATAAATTCTTTTTTAGCATCTTCTTTAGATATAAATTTACTTGAATATACATAGCCTGTACCTATTCTACTCCACAAAGGAATATTCCAAACCCAGCCACTACTTAGCGCATGGCAATCTGTATAGTTGTGCATTTCTGCTTCTCTATCTTCGTAGGGTATACGTGCAGCCCAAGCACTGTCATTAAACAAGTGTGTATCAAAAGATTTAAATTCTGAACCCATCCAATCTTCTAACAGCATAGATTTAAACCCAGTACAATCTATCCACAAGTCAGCAGTAAGGGTTTCGCCAGTATCAAGCGTTACAGTATCTAAATAACCTTCTGTATTTTTAGTATGATCTACTACGTTTGCTAATATATGTTTTACGCCGTTTGGTAATGCAATATTGTTTTTTAGGTATTGTCCAAACTTTTGTGCGTCTACATGATAAGCAGTATCCCATTTAAAGTTGTAATGTCTAAATTTATTAACAGCATTACGTGTTTGTTTATTCATGTCTGCAATATATGTAGGCACAGTAGCATAAAATTTAGCAAATGTATCCGGAGTAAACTCCTCTGGGTACAGTGCTGTTAACTCACTCCAAACATTAATAGCGTTTTGATCGCCACTTTTATTAGTATAGTCTAACCCATCACTAAAAGGGTATTGAAAGCTACTACCGTCATTGTCTCTAAAGTTTGTAAAACGAATAGAATTTTTATACGTAGCATCGCACTCTGACATCCAATCTTCGTCATCTAAACCTAAATAATCTAAAAACAATGTGATTTGTCCTAGTGTGCTTTCGCCTACTCCAACAGTACTAATGTTAGGAGATTCTATCACAGTAACATCAATATGCGGACACATTTTTCCTAGTGCTGCTGCTGCCATCCATCCTGAAGAACCGCCGCCAACTATGTTTACAGTTTTAATTCTCATCAGAATCCTTGTAAATAGTATTTTTTAGATATTCGTAAGTAGTAGGTAATGTTTTTATATAATCCTCTAACTGAGTATAAAATTTAGACCATTCTATTTTTATTTCTTCTAAATATTCTACGTCACCTTTTTGTTTTACTTTTACAAATTCAGGAGTGCTTACAGGTCTTAGACCTAACCCTGCCATAATAAAATTAGCACCCTGTTCAGCTTCCATCATTCTGTATTCTGTTAGTCCGCCTATAACGTTTTCTAGTCCTGCATCTTTTTTTAGATCTGGTCCTAACATATCTGGTGCATAAACATTTTTTTGCGTTGCCCAGCGCCAATAAGGTGTATCAGTCCTTCCACTTGCAGCATAGTGTAATGCAACAAAATCTCTAAATGTTCTAATAGTTTTTTGACAAATTCCATTAAATGCGTCACGTTCGATTTGTGTTACATATCCTTCTCTACGATTTAATATATCAACCAAATGTATAATATTTTCATGTGTAGTAAGTAGTCCTGTACTTTCTAGTGGTTCTACAAACCCGTAACTTAGACCTATACCTACAACGTTCTTTGACCAGGCTCTTCGTCGATGACCGTGTTTAATGTCAATAAAGAACGGTTTAACCTCATCTAAATCAACTTCAGGATAGCGTTCTTTTATGTGCTTTAAAAACTCTCTAAGTGCTTCTTCTTGACTAACAAATCTAGTACTAAACACATAGCCTGTACCAATTCTATCCCACAATGGAATGTTCCATACCCAACCGTTATCCATTGCAGTACAATCTGTAACATTTTCTAGCTGTGTAGCTTTATCTGTATATGGTATACGTGCGGCCCAAGCAGCATTATTTGCTAGTTTATCCTCAAACGGAAAAAACTGTTCTCCCATCCAGTTTTCTAATAATAATGATTTAAATCCTGTGCAATCAATCCAAAGATCGGAATATAATTTAGATCCATCTCTACAAAGTATTTGTGTAATATTTTCTTTATCATCTACGTCATAAGAATGAATAGTATTCTCTAGTACTTTTACACCATTAGGAATACATATTTCATTTTTTAGATACTGACCAAACTTTGCTGCATCTAAATGATATGCTGTATCATTTGCAAAATCATAGTGTCCGCCTAATTTTTGATTAGAATTATTATCTTCTCTATTATGTGTAGCAAGCAATGTGTTTGTTGGAGCATAAAACTTAGCAAAACTATTTGAATCAAACTCTTCTGGATATAGTCCTGCTAGTAAAGCCCAATCTTGTAATCCATTAGGAGCATATGTATAATCATAATTGCTTATAAATGGATATTCAAAATATGATCCATCTTTCTTTTTAAAATTTGTAAAACGTATAGAGTTTTTATATGTAGCACTACATGCAGGCATCCAATCTTCATCTTTTAAACCAAGTGCTTGAAGATATGTATTAAAATGACCTAGTGTGCTTTCTCCTACTCCTACTGTAGGAATATTTTTTGATTCAACAACAGTTACATCTAAGTGAGGACATAACTTTGTTAGTGCCGCGGCTGTCATCCAGCCTGAGGATCCTCCGCCAATAATAGTTACTGTTTTAATTTTCATACTGAGAAATGCTCCGTTTATCTGTGTAAATATTTATAGAAGCTATTTGTGACAGAGGCAAAAAAAGAGCGTACAGAAATATACGCTCTTTTAGTTTTTTTGATTATTCTACTCTAAAAGTAGGTCCTGTTGTTGACCATAAATCGTTTTTTGGACCTGTTGCTTCATAACGCATAGTTTGTGCATCATAGTATAATGTTACCTCAGTATCATATAATTCTACTACCATATGAGACTTTTTTTCAAAGCTAACCAAAGGAACTTCTTTGTTATGTCCTTTATTTACATTATGAAGATTTACTGGACTGCATGCAATTAAATTTGGCATTATTCTTCTCCCGGTTGAATATCTCTAGGTTGATTATCTAGAGACCATCCATCAAAGTGTAACCATGGTGGATCATCTTCTGTTCCTAGTTTTGGCTGTTCGTCTGCTGACGGTTCCATTACTGCCATCATTGCCATTTGCTCTTCTGGACTTAATGCCTCTACATCCATTTCTGGTGCAGGAATTGTATTTTTAACTAGTGAAATATGACTCGCCCAAGGACCACTAGCACTAATAGTGCCTGTATCTTGTAACTCGTGATATAACATATCTAATTGTTCTTCGACAGTGCCGTATGCAACCTTACGTGCAACTCCGTTGTCCGAAGGTGGAGCATCACGCTCTACCCATATACTTCTTCCTTGACTTGGACTATATTCTAGTGTCCAGTCAAGTGTAACTTCGTCAGGTGCATCAACCCATGTAAACTTGGCATCTGGTCCGTTGTAAATCGGAAACTCATCGCCAGGTTCTTCAATCTGGTGAATGTAACCTTGAAAACCTATTAATACTTTTTTCATTTATCTATACTCCGTAATAACTACCATGCCACTTATGCCATTTGATCCGCGGTGGCCGTTAAAGTAACCACCTGTGCCTCCTGCTCCTCTACCACCGTGTCCTTCGTGTCTGTGACTGAAGTGTCCACCTTGTGGGTGTCCAGAAGCAATTGAACCTCCCCAGTAGCTAGTGCCACCTGGTCCAAAACTTTGGTGATGGCTGCCGCCGCCACCACAGTATACATTTAAATTGCCACCCGAGCCTACTCCGCCTAGTCCGCCCGAGTGTTGGTTGTTTCTGTTTGCGCCACGACCGCCACTTGCACTACAATAGTTGCCAAATGAGCTGCCACCTGCGTTACCACCTGCGCCTGAGTAGTATGTGCCGCTTCCAGCACCTCCAACTCCTACTGATACCGAGCTTACTCCTGTTACGTCAATAATACGCTCTGAATAACCTCCAGCACCACCACTTTCGCCGTGGCCACTTGCTCCGCCGCCAGCGCCTTGTACCTGTACATGTACATATCTTACACCACTTGGTTTATTCCAAGTTCCGCCGCCTGTAAATACTTGCATACTTCTTATGCCATATTCACTATATGTAAATCCACTTCCTGCACTATTTGCTGCAAGAGAGTTTCCGCTTGAGCCAACACTTGTTAATCCTGTGCCGCCTTTACTTAATGGTGTAGTTCCGGTGACCTTGTTACTGCCAAGATCAACAGAACTGTTTGCCATCTTATCAGATGTTACAGCACCATTTGCAAGTTTTGTATTATCAACTTGCCCGGCTGCAATATCATCTCTAGTAACAGTGCCTGTAAGTACTGCTGCGTTTGTTAATCTTTTTAGTGACTGATATGTGAATGCCATAACGTATTTATATCCTTTAGTAGTACATAACGACAACTACCATGCCGCTTTTTCCGTTTGCGCCTCTGTGTCCATTAAAGTAACCACCCGATCCACCTGCACCTGGAGATGCATGACTTTCGTGTCTGTGACTAAAATGACCACCTTGTGGATGTCCAGCTGCTACTGCACCTCCCCAATAATTTTGTCCGCCTACTGACGAACGTGTGTGATGGGGTTGTCCACCACCACCGTAAATGTTTAAATTACCACCTGATCCAACACCTCCTAGTCCACCTGAGTGTTGGTTATTTCTGTTTGCTCCGCGGCCGCCACTTGCTGAACAATAGTTTCCAAATGAGCTTCCTCCGCTGTTGCCTCCAGCACCTGAGTAGTATGTACCACTGCCGCCACCGCCAATACTTACACTTACACTATTAACTCCTGTTACGTCAATAATGCGCTCTGAATATCCGCCAGCTGCTCCTGACTCTCCATGTCCCGAGCCGCCACCTCCGGCACCTTGTACTTGTACTTTTACATAGCGAACGCCACTTGGTTTATTCCAAGTTCCGTTACCTGTATAAACACTCATACCATATATGCCGTGGTTACTAAATGTAGTTCCGTTTCCTGAACTATTAACTGTAAATAGTTGATATGCACTTCCAACACTTGTTCTACCAGTTCCACCTTTTGATGTAGGTGTAGTACCTGTAACAACATTAGAACTCATGTCTACAGCGTTAGTATCTATTTTTGCTGATGTAACATTGCCGCCAACAATTTTACCATTAGTTACAAGACCATCTGCTAGGTCTGCCGCTGTAAGTGTATCATCAACGATTGCTGTGCCTGTTATACGTTTTAATGTTTGATAACTAAATGCCATTTCAAATCCTTATTAATAATACATGGTTACAACAACCATTCCTCTTAATCCATTTGAACCTCTATGTCCATGGAAATATCCACCTGCGCCGCCTGATCCAGGAGCGCCATGTCCTTCGTGTCTGTGACTGAAGTGTCCACCCTGCGGGTGTCCTCCTGCAATAGAACCGCCCCAAAATGTACTTCCGCCGATTCCTGTACGCTGGTGGTGGCTTCCGCCTCCGCCTCCATACATGTTTAAATTACCACCTGATCCAACACCTCCTAGTCCACCTGAGTGTTGGTTGTTTCTATTTGCTCCTCGGCCGCCTGAAGCACTTAGGTAGTTGCCAAATGATGTGCCGCCTGCGTTACCGCCTGCGCCTGCGTAGTATGTTCCGCCGCCTTCGCCGCTGATACTAATACTAACTGAACTAATGCCAGTAACATTTAAAATTCTTTCTGAATAGCCACCCGAACCTCCTGATTCTCCGTGACCGCTTGCACCACCGCCCGATGCTTGTACTTGTACTTTAATATATCTTACATTTGATGGTCTAGTCCAAGTTCCGCTACTAGTCCAAATTTGCATACCATAAATACCATGCGGAGTAGTTGTTAATCCTGATCCGTTACTTGTAATAGCTCGGTTTGCTCCGCTAAAACTGCTTGTTCCTAAACCGCCTTTTGATATAGGTAATGTTCCTGTAACAACATTGGATGTAGTATTAACTGCATTTGTAGCAAACTTGCTAGAAGTAACAGCATTATTAGCTATTGTACCGGTATCAACAGTTGTATCAGCTAAGTTAGCATTACTAATTGTTTCTGATACAAATGAATCTCCTGTTAATCTTTTTAGTGACTGATAACTAAATGCCATATTACTATCCTTAAATTGCCTCTACTGTCCAGCCTCTGCTGCTGTTATAATAAACAAGTGTAACTGATGCACCATTTGTGTCTAGCAACATATCATCTGCTGTTCCCATAATGTTTGACCCATTACGTGCGATTGTTATGTTTGAACTTTGTATATTACCTGTTGTATCTGTAATTTTAATTGTATCGTATGCTTTAGGCGATGAAGGAAGTGTAAGTGTAATACCGTTTCCTGTTACCCAATAGTTTCTATTTGCTACCATTGTTGTATTGCTGTTAACGCCTGCAATTGGTAGTGTATCTCTTACAGGATGCCAGCCAGAACCGTTATAGATTTCTAACTGGTCTGTATCAGTGTTATAAAACTGCACACCAGCATTTGTAGAAGCTGGTCTGTCAGACTCTCTACCAATTAGTGTTTTTAAATTACTAGGATAAATTCCTAAACTAACGTTTCTGCCCATTATACTTTCCTCTTACGCTGTTGATGTCTCTAAACCGTAAATCATTACACCTGTGCTTGCAGCACTTGCTCTAACAATTACATTACGATCTGCTTCAACTACAACACCAGTTCTTTCAAGAACACCGCCGGGTAACACTTGTGCTTCATATTCAATATATTCAGCGTTACTAGGTGTGTTATTTTCAGCTAGTGCAACTCTTACTGTAGCTGTACTTGCGCCTCTGTTAACTACGTTAATAGTTATTACCGCAAAATGATCAGCTGGCACAGTGTACACGATTGTGTCAGTTGCTGCTGCTAAATCATTTGCTCCTAATACTCCATTTGCCATTTTAATAATTCTCCAATCTTATCTCAAGAAATAGTTGTATGCTATCGGTAAACCAAGTACAGTTTTAGTAAAGTTTACGTTTGCATTGATATTTATCTTCTCTCCAGACACCGTTGTAATTTGGTTGGTATTAACAAAGATGTCACCCGCTGTAACACTGTTAACGTTTAGCTGAGCACCACCGCCACCAATTTGGGCTTCAATGTATGCTTTAACTGCACGTTGCGTAGGTACAACATTATCACTGTTTGCAGTGAAGAACGGGTCTGTACTAAACTCGTTAACTGCTGCTGAGTTACCACCTAATGTAACTTCACCAAGTGTAAGTTCTTGTAGACCTGCAATGTTAAACGCTTCAGCATTCAATGTTGCAACACCAGTGGCCTGTTCAATTTGGAACAAGTCACCAACTCTAAAGTTACCATCTTGGTCAGTTGATGTAAAGAACACTCGTCCGCCGTCGGCGTCTTGTGTTTCATACTGCGGATCTGGTTGTATTGTAGGTTGCCCCGGATAGTTAGTAGTTACAAAACCACCGGTACCTATGTCTAGGAAGTCGTGTCCTGTTAGACGTACCTGACTAAATCTAATACGCATTGTTACAGGATCATCGTTTGGTGGAGCATCTGCAATACTCATTTCTGGTGATAACTGCAAGAATGCAGTATATGAACCATCATTTTGACCAACAAATGACACTGTATTAACAAGTTTAAATACTTTGCCTGGTATACTATCAAACACAACGTTCGAACCTGAAACTGGTCTTTCTGTTAAACGTCTAATAGCAACATACTGTCCATCTTGGAAGAAGTCAGCACCACCGTTACTTGCATCAGCTTGTATTTCTGCACTTGCTGTAATAAAGTTAGAACCTCTGTTTACAAAACTTGGATTACCTAGTACACCGTCTGCTGTTCTTACAATTAGTTCAACATCATCGATTGCACCAGGGTCTGTAAGTGTAAGTGTTGGTGCGCCTGCTGTATAGTTTGAACCTGGTTCAATTATTCTGATAGCAAACACTTTTTCACTTGCAACACTTGCTCTACCACGTGCTCTTGCACCTAAATAACTAGCATATGCTGTTGTGCCTGTTGATCCGGTAGTTACAAATTTACCTAATCTATCTGGATTACCAAATGCAATGTTTTCTCCGCCTAGTGTACTAGTTGTTGCTGTCCATGTAATACCATCTTCAGAGAAGTAGCCATTTCCGTTTGTGAGCTGCATGACAAACACACCTTGTCCATAAGCTATAGAACTTGATGTTACAGCACCTAATGATGTTTGTCCAACATACCAAGTATCTCCGTCTAAACTATATCCTATTTGGCCACTGTCTGCCATTGCAACAAATCTACCATTACCCCAAACAATGTCTTGCCAGTTCCACGCTGTTAATGCACTTACATCACTTGCTGTATTCCATGTTAAACCTTTGTCATTTGACCATGCAATGTTAGTTGTTCCTGGATCAACTGTTACAAATAATCCCATACCGTATGCAATTTTTTGATATCCAGGTCCTGGTAATGCTGCTGTAACTACTGTCCAACTAGCGCCACCGTTTAAACTGTATGCTACGTCTGATGTATTTGGATTAACTACAACAAATGCTCCTTCACCAAAGGCAATGCCATTTTCATTGGTGCCAAAGTTTGTTCCGATTGTACTAGTTGCCCAGTTATCTCCGTCTGCTGTGTATTGTGCAGTGTTAGTATTATTACCAACAATAACCATTGCACTTGGCTTATATGTCGAAGATCCATCGTCTAATAGTCCAGAAGCTGCATCTCTAGTTGCAAAACTTGCTGCTAGTGTATCTGTTGTCCAAGTGCTTCCATCAGTACTAACATTTACTGTTGAACCACTTGAGCCAAACACAAAGAACTTACCTTTTGCTGCTATTCCGCTAAAGTCAAAGTCTACAACAGAACCATCAGTTGCATCAATAGTTGTAACTGTAATTGTAATATCGTGTGTTCCTGTTGTACCGCCTACGTCAGAACCGTCAATAGTAATAGTATCTAATCTTACATACTCTTCGCCGGCGTTGTTTAGTGTTACATAGTATTTTTCACCATTTTTAGTAACATCAAATGTTGCACCACTACCGTCGCTACTTGTTGTAGTACTTACATTAAAATACTGTGCAGCGTGTTCCATAAAATGTGCTTTAGAGTGTGTTTGACTCGAAGCAAGAGTTATACTATCTCTTGACTGCGGAGGAGCAGTAAATTCTACACACGGTTCAACAATATATGTTGAAGATCCGTTTGGTGAAACAATCGGTGTTCCAGAAAGTGCATGTTCCCAACCTGCTGTTCCGTCGTTCTTTAATACTGTAGCAATTTTTGAACCTGAGTTATAAGTATCAATTTTTGCATATTGTCCAACGCCTGCGCCGCCTGTAACATAAACTCTCATGCCTACATAAGCACTTGAAATTGAGCCGTCTGTCGCTGCGAGAGTAATACTTGTTAAACTACCTGCCTGTGCAGTGTTAGATACAACTGTATATCCGCTACCGCCTGCTGTATCTGGTGTTGTTTCATATACTCTAACTCTGTTAACAGCGTTATCGCGGAATTCGTCTGCAATTAGTTCTTCACCAGTACCTGCACCAAAAATATTAATTGTTGCTTCGGTATAATCATTACCAGCATGTGAATATTCTAGTGTAAGTATTCTATCAGTATCAGTAAGTACATTTCCGATTGTAGCATTATACTGTCCTGTGTTATCAACAACACCAGTTACTGGTGTTTCGTCTGGGTCTACGCCTTCTGCTACACTACCAAATGAACCGTAGGAGTTGTTACCATTTGTTGCACGAATACGTCCTCCGCTTTCAGCTAAGTAACCAATGTGTGAGTAGTATGTAAACACCGACACAAGTTCTGCTCTACCGTTGTTAGTGATCCAAGCACCAATACCGTCACTAATAACCTGTGTAAAGTCGTTTGACACCATTGAGTCGTTGCCACCGTTGTGTAATGCGCCGTCAATCTTTTGACCAACTGCTGCATTACCAAAACATGTACAGTTTTGCATATAAGGCGAACGTGCGCTAATCCACACACGCTCATCATCTGGACCCCAACCTGGATCTAGCGATGCATAAGCACCTGCTGTCGGACGTTTAGTTCCAAATTCGTTGTTTGGACTTAGGTCTCCGTTTAGACCATCTAGTGATTGTAATCTCAATCCAGTACCGTTACGCATGTAATAGAAATCTTCTTCTTGTGAACCTAATACACTGTTTACATAATAGCGTACTGCAAGTCTAGTTTTATATGCTCCCGGTAAGTATAGTTCAACACCGTCAGTATAAGATCTGTGCCATTCTTGTGGCCATTCTAGATCCCACTTAATTGCGTTAACATATTCTCTTACATCACGCTTACATTTTTCTTGACTATAATCGTAATCTTTGGCTACTGTATAAGTTGTAGTTACTCCTGTAAAGGATGAAAGGTTTCCTTGATCATCTTCAACTCTAAAATCAGTATTGCTTATAATTTCTCTGACATAATATGCTTGATTTTGAATTGAAACATTTTGTGATAGATCTGTTTCAGTGTCACCTGATTCTATACTAAACACAACTGGCATGCCTAATTCTAACCAACTAGTATCATCAATTGTTAGATAGTTTGAAGCGCCGCCAGGGTTTGCACCTACAGTGTTTGTAACTTGTGCTTTAAATCTATCTTGTACATACGCAACAACTTCTTCAGCAATAAAGTCTTTGTTTAGCTCTAGCATACGTATAGCATTCCAAACTTCTTGATCTGCTACAGCATCATTCCCGCCTTCTGCACTACCAGTCCAGATTGCGTCTTGGATCCATTCCCAAGATTTTTCTAAACCTTCATCTGCTACATTTCCTGTTGGATTTGCATCTAATACTTCTTGAAGTTTCATTCTTGCAAATTCATTTGCAGCTATTGTAGCATCTTTTTGATCGCCTGTAACTTTTGCACTAGGACGTCTTAGATAACTGTATGCTGCAATAACACTAGCATATTCTGTTCCTAACATCCAATCATAACGTGCAGCGTCAAGTAATAGACCAAGGTCTCTTTGACACTTAGCATGATCGTAATTGAAATCATTATATGTGTCACTAATAAACTGAATAGTGTCAACAATTACTTGTGGTCTAGCAGTATCAATTGCTGCTTTTTCAGTTTGTAGTGTAGCACTTGCCCAAGTAATGCTTGGATATACTGCTGCTGGTAAACCGTTTAAAGTTCCGGCTGTAATAGCGGCAGTGATAATTGTAATTTTAGCATCTAATTCTGCTGCTTCGGTTGCAGTTGCAGGACTACCTAGTGTAGTTTGCAATTCTGAATGACCACTTTGTGCTGTAACAGTTTGTTCTTGTACAATCTGTTGGATAATTGAACTTGCATGTGCATATGCTGCAACAGTTTGAAGTTCCTGACCGTATACTTGTGTAGTACCGTTGACAAAATAACTTTCTGCAACACGAGTTGTTGCTGCTGTTCCGCCATAAAGAATGTCATATGTCATTGCATCTACGATATAACCTACATCTCTTTCACACTTGTCTGCATTGTAAATAAATGTTCCTGGCGGATTGTTAAATGTATTTTCAACATATTGTCTTACGTCTGCTTTAATAAAATCTCTGTTTGCAATTAGCAATTCCTTAGCATCAATTCTATTCTGATCTGCACCTGCTGGATTAGGGAATGTAAGTGCATCTGCTACACCATCACCTGGTTCAGTTGTACTAATTGTTCCGTTTCTAATAATGTCGACAACTTCATTAATTGCATTTTCAAAACTAGTAGTTGCTGCTGCATCTGTAATTTCAGCTGCCATAAGATTTCTTGCATGTCTAATTGCACCAATAGTTTCTTTCTTTTGATTGTTTAACAAGTAAGCACTGTTGCCTCTTTGATATGCAATACCATTATAAACTTGGTTATAGTTGGTACCAAATGCAACGTCATATGCAACATCGCCCAAAATATTTGTTAAATCTCTGCGACACTTAGCAGCATCATATTTAAAGCTACCAAAGTTTTTAGCAATAAAGTCAATTGTTTCTTCTTGAATAGTAGGTAGTTCATTAACACATGCAGTGCTTGCTGTAATTAAATTTGTGTTAACACCAACTAGTGAAGGATAAGAAATACTTGCGTTTCCTGGGCCATTGTCAACAATATCAATCATATCGTCAATTAATGTTCCAATTGTAGTTGATTGTGTTGCTGTTCCGCCTACACCTGTAACTTGTGCTACATCTGTTTGATAAACCGGCGTAACTGTAATGTTACGTTGCACTGTTTGCATTAGTGCTTTTAAATAGTTATAAGCAGCTAGTGTTGCTGTTTTTTCTTCACTATCAATTTGTAATGTTCCTGAAGCACCATTGAAGTACGCAAGTCCTGCATTTTGTGTCTGCCAGTTACCACCGTAAGTTAAATCGTATGCAAGTGCATCGACAATAAATCCTACGTCTTGTTTACACTTAGTTCTGCTATAATCTAAATCCGGATATTGATCTGATAGATAAGCAACTACCTCAGCTTTTAAAAATTCTGCGTTTCTCCAAATAAGATCTCTTGCATGTCCGTTTTCTGGTACTGCCATATCGTTAGCAAGTGTAAGTGTTTTACGAGCTTCTTGTTTTAGTCCAAGACCAATATCAGCTCTACGTTTAATATTACGTGCTAGATCAGTAACTGCTTGTACAGATTGCGGATTTTCTGCATAAGGCCAGCTTACATTTTGGTCTAAAGTATTACCTGTTGTAGGTGTTACTGCAACACCACTTACAATGTCTCCAATAATACTTTCCATATGATCCATTCCTGAATAAGAATACCAAAAATCTGTTTTTGGTGTTAGATCCGGAGTATTATAAATCGTTCTAGGTTGTACGTTAGTTGCACGAAGTTCGTCGCCCATAACACAACATTCTGCTGGAACCATAATAGGTAATGTTTCTTTATAAGATCCTGTTGCAACTCTAACAAGTGTTGTTCTTACTGCCTTTTCAGGAAGCGTACTAGTATCACCTGCAGTGATCGCATCTGTAACTATCTTTCCTAGTTGTGCGATATTCTCAAAAATTGTTGCCATTTTTAGTAGCCTCCTCCGTATGCATTATTACCTCCGCTCGATCCTGCTGGGGATGAATCTGCTGCTCCAGTTGATGTACCTGAAATTGTACCCTCGTACTCAGCTGTTGCTTGATTTCCGTATGCCGATATAAAATATTGTTCGACTATTGCTGTTGAATTGTCACCATTTTCAACTTGATAGATAGTATCTGGTGCTTCTTGAGCTAATACTTTTTCAATTAGTGTCAAGCCATAATTAATACTTGCTACAGTTTCTGCTTTTTGATTTTGATAATCTGATGTAGCTGGAGCATTAATATAAGCCAGTGCCGCTTCTCTTGAACGTTCATTACCACCGTGTGTCATGTCCCAAACAAATGCGTCAATTAAAAAGCCCATATCTCTTTCACACTTTCCGGTGTCAAAATCAAAGTTAACTGTAAATGGTGCATTACCATTTGTACATTGAAACTTAGTCCATTCAACGATTTCTCTTTGAATAAATCTTCTATTTAATTCTAGTAAAGCTCTTGCCTGCGGTACTTTTGCACCTCTGTCAATTTGTTCTGTTGCATAACGTATAGACTTAAATGGTCTATCCCAGTTTTTACCATAAATTGGTGATGGTAAATCTTGTCCGTGTTCTGCAACATAATACACATCATTTGCATTACCTAAGAATTCCCATTTTGGAATTCCGTCTTTGCTTACTGTAAGAATTTGTCCGTCTTGACCAATTGGTAATCTTGTAGGGGCTGTTCCACTGTAGTAGACCATGTCGCCTTTAGTATTGAGAACACTAGTCTCAGTACCAATTGCCATAACTGACCAATACTGTCCACTATCTGCTAAATCTGGTCTAGATCCTTCCGCACCTGAACTTAGTGACGAATAGTCATCACCTTCTGATATGTGTCCTTGAATACATACATATGAGTTGTCACCATAACGTACAACATCACCTTCGTAATATTCTCTGTCATCTAACCATTCGCCTTTCCATTCAAAGCCACTGTTCATTCTTTCCCAGTAGTCTGTGTTTGGCGGTTGCTGGTTAGAGTGTTCAACTGTACATCTATAAGTATATCCACCTAAACGTACAACATCACCCGGCTCATAAACTTCGTTTGTAGAGTCGTCATTCCAGTCGCCTAAGAATCTAAATCCTGAGCTAAACAAATCCCAGTCAGCAGTGCTGCTTGGCGGCTTAACTGCATTGTTATCTGTTTTAGCAATATATTGATTTCCGCCATAACGTACAATGTCGCCTGGCTGATAAAATGCTGTTGGTATCCATCTATCTTCAAACTGAATACCTTCTACAAACTTTTCCCAGTTTGCACTGTCTAGTCCAAATGTTCCACTTGCTGTATGATATTGTGTTGCAATCCATAGTGTACCACCAAACTTTACAACGTCATTTACTTTATAGCGTGTTCCTGCAACCCATTCTTGCTTCCAGTCAAAGCCTTGGTTCATTAATGTCCAACTAGATGAATTTGCTTCTAGTCCGTCTGCTGTTGTTGCTGCTGAAGTGTGGTCATCTGTACAAACATAAGTTGCACCACCATATTTAACAGTATCATTAACACGATAATCGGTACTTACAGTCCAGTCACCTTTAAATTCTAAGCCGTCGGCAAATACTTGCCACTTATCTAAATCAGCTTCTAGGCCTGTTGTGCTGTCTTCTGCACTAGTATGAACTTCTTGACAAATATAAAGTCTAGGACCATAACGAACAATATCGTTAGGATTGTATCTTTCTTGTGGAGCCCAATCACCTTTCCAAGTTTGACCATCACTTATTAGGTTCCATTTTGAAGGTGTAATATCTAAGTCAGTAAAAAAGTCAGCCGCAGCAGTGTGTCCTATAACACAGATGTATATTCTACCACCATATGCTATTACGTCATCTTTATAATAAACTGTAGAGGTAGCCCAATCGTTTTTCCAAACAAATCTAATTCTACCTAACTTAAATTCTGCCATCTTATCGCTCCGTTATAATATATTTATCAATATCTCAAATACTGTCTTATAATTCATTATTAATGTTTCTCAAGAACAACATTTGACTTATTATTGTTCCGTCTATACTTACAGGATTACCACCTGCTGATCCTTCAAATGTTACTGGAACATTAATGTTCAAATAACTATCGTCTGTCATTTCAATTACGTTTGCGTCAGTACCAACTCTAACTCGACCAGCAACAAATGCGTTTGTCTCTAGGTTTTCACCGCCAACGGACAATCTATCTGCTAAGAATGTTGCAATCGCTTTCTGTGTTGGAACAACATTGTTTGAGTCTTCTGACATAGTTGCGTCTGTTGAAAATTCTCTAACGACAGCACCCGAACCACCAAGTCTAACACCACCAAGTGCAAGTTCACTTAGACCATCTAAGTCAAAGAATTCTGCACTAATAGTAACAATACCAGTTGCCTGTTCAACAGCAAAAAGCTCACCTGCCCTAAAGTTACCATCTTGGTCAGTACTTACATAGAATACTCGTCCACCGTTTAATTCTTGTACTTCATTTTCCGGAGCACTTGTAAAATATGCGCCGCCTGCATAAAGTTCAGGATAGTTTGTTTCTAAGAAGTTACCAGTACCAATGTCTAGGAAGTCGTGTCCTGAAATACGACACTGTGAATATCTTCTTCTTAGTGTTGCTTGTGTTCCGTGTGCTAAGTTGTTTTCGTTTCTTAGTCTAGGTGTAATACTAAATCTTACAGTTCTAGTATTATTTCCTGATCCATCGTCGCCTAAATCAGTTGCAGTAACACCTACATAAAGTTTTAGATCGTCTGGGTCGTCTGTTGTGTCGTCAAGTATTCCGTTGATTCTAATTTGTACACCAGGACCTGGTATGATTCCAATACCGTCTAATGTTAGCGTATTTGATTCTTCAATAATATCAGCGTAACCATTACCTGTAATAGAAATAGTCGATGTAGATGTTCTATAGCCTGCACCTCTATTTACAAAGTCAGGCTGTGCTAATACGTTATTACCAAATCT
>Ga0181570_10000706_pt1 | contig 30845 bp, 26 predicted proteins | sample 101ome_18_FD_148667 | JGI IMG/M metagenome (GOLD analysis project Ga0181570, IMG submission 148667) | Coastal salt marsh microbial communities from the Groves Creek Marsh, Skidaway Island, Georgia - 101406AT metaG (spades assembly) | ecosystem: Environmental > Aquatic > Marine > Intertidal zone...
ACTGAAACAATATCAGTTACTCCAAGCTGCTTTATGGCATCAATATTTGCTCTAAAATTTATATTAGATGGAGATATGAAGTGACCTCTTCCATGTCTTGGTAGGAAAAATACTTCTTTATTATTATATTTTGTTTTTAATATTTCATCTGAAGGTTTTCCCCATGGTGTATCAATTTTAATTAATTCCCTATCTTTAAACTCTTCAACATCATAAAGACCACTTCCACCAATTATTGCTAATTTATTATTTGCCATATTTAAAAAAATAATTATTTAGGTACTTATAAATTACTAATATGGATTTAAAAGAATATATTCGATCAATTCCTGACTATCCTAAAAAAGGTATCTTATTTAGAGATATAACTACATTAATTAAAAATGAAAAAGCATTTGAAGAAACAATTAATCAAATAATTGAAAGATCAAAAAAATATGAATTTACTAAAATAGCTGCAATAGAGTCTAGGGGGTTTGTTTTTGCATCTGCTATTTCATATTTGTTAAAAAAACCTTTTATAATGCTAAGAAAAAAAAATAAGTTACCGGCTGAAGTTCATTCAGTTGATTTCGAGCTTGAATATGGAACCGCAACAATAGAGGTTCATAAAGATTCGATGAATGAAAATGATAGTATTCTTATAATTGATGACTTGATTGCAACTGGCGGAACAGCAGAAGCTGCTGCTAAACTAGTTGAAATCTCCAATGCGAAAGTTTCGGCATTTATTTTTGTAATTAATCTATTTGATCTAGGTGGGTCAGATAATTTAGTTAAAAATAATTATAAAGTTGAAAATTTAATAGAATTTCCAGGTCATTAAATGGTAGCGGGAAGTGGGATCGAACCACTGACCTCGGGCTTATGAGTCCCGCGCTCTAACCAACTGAGCTACCCCGCCATTAAATAATTGTTGGTTTATACTACTTTTTATTTTTTTTGCAAATAACTCAATTAAAGAATTGTTATTCTATGCATAATTCTATTTCCTTTAAATGGTGTTGCTTGATGAAGCATGGATCTATTATCCCAAATAGCAACCTGATTTTTTTGCCATTTTAAAGAATACTGAAATTGTTTTTTGATTTGATGCTGAAATAAAAATTTCTTTAAATCTTTATTTTCATCTTTATTAGTAAATCCAATTAAATGACCTGGGCTACAATAAATAGTTTTATTTCCATTTATAGATTTAATTAGTTTATGTTTAGCTTTGAGTTCTTTTTTTAATTTACCCTTTTCTTGAGATCTTTCAATTGTAGTAACTGCAATTGGTCCATTTGATGAAAAAATACCAGCAAGTTTATTTAATTTATTTTTATATTTTTTTGGAAGTTTTTTATAAGCTGAATATTGAGATGAAAACTCTGTATTTGCTTTTCCAGGTTTTGGAACTTTTTTTGATAATAACATTGTAAATCTTGGTGGTTTTTTTGTGTAACTAGAGTCTGTATGAAATTGTTCGCCAAAGCTTGGGCCTTTGTCTGTTGCTTTTCTTTGAACAACAGTAATTTCAGGATATTTTTTATTTAAACCTTTAAGTCTTGGATATTTTGCAGGTTTTCCTATTTTCTTTGCAAAAGTTATATAAGCTTTAGATGATAAATTTTGATTTTTAAAAAAAATCATTCCATATTTTACTAATGATGATTTAATTTTTTTTAATTCACTATTAGTTAATTTTCTTAAATCACAATTTTTAATCTCTGCTGAAATATTTTTTTTATTTGGGATAATTTTAATCATAAAATTACAGTATTTAGCTGTTTATAAAGTATAATATTAAATTGAATTCTATCCAAATGAATGTATATCTTCGCTTTTGTGAGAATAGAAGAAGACCTAAAACTAGATTATTCAGACGTACTATTTAGACCAAAAAGAAGTACTCTTCAAAGCCGTAAGGACGTTAATCTTAAAAGAACTTATAGATTTAAATATTCAAATAATGAGTGGTCGGGCATTCCAATAATGGCTGCTAATATGGACGGTGTCGGTGAATTAGGTGTTGCAGAAAAAATGTCTGAATTTGGCATGATTACATGTCTAACTAAACAACACGATGTCAAAAAAATTAAAGCATTTAAGAATATTAAATCTATTTATCCAAATGTTGCATTGTCAATTGGAATTAAGAAAGAGGACTTTGAAAGTCTAGATAAAATTTTAAAAGAATATAGTTTCTTTAAGTTCATCTGTATTGATGTTGCAAATGGTTACTCTGAATATTTCTCAAGTTTTTTAAAGTCAGTAAGAGATAAATATCCAACTAAAACTATTATTGCAGGAAATGTTGTAACAGCTGATATGACACAAGAATTAATATTATCAGGTGCTGATATTGTAAAAGTTGGAATTGGACCTGGATCTGTTTGTACAACTAGAATTCAAACAGGTGTTGGCTACCCTCAGTTAAGTGCAGTAATTGAATGCGCTGATGCTGCTCATGGTTTAGGAGCTCATATTATTGCTGATGGTGGATGCACATGTCCAGGCGATGTTGCAAAAGGTTTTGGTGGGGGTGCTGATTTTGTAATGCTCGGTGGTATGCTTGCAGGTCACGATGAAGGAAAAGGTAAATTAGTTAAATCCAATGGATCAAAATATATAGAATTTTATGGATCGAGTTCTGAAACTGCTAACAAAAAACATTATGGTGGATTATCAGATTACAGAAGTAGTGAAGGTAGAACTGTAAGAGTTAAATACAGAGGAAAAATAAATGATACTATTAAGGATATATTAGGTGGTGTTAGAAGTAGTTGTACTTATGTTGGAGCGCCTTCATTAAAACAACTAAGTAAATGTACAACATTTGTAAGAGTTACAAAGCAATTTAACGATACGTTTGTTAAATAATTAATCTCTGAAATTTTTCTGATTTAAAGGTTTGTCTAATATATCAACTAGATACTTTTTCTTTTCAACCTCAATATAAATATTTTTTCTTTTAAGATCCTCTTTTGTATTTCCTGAATTTACATAACCAAAGGATAAGTTTTTATTGAAGCAAAATGAATAATTTCCAGATGTTGTTCTTCCAATAATTTTATCCTCTAAATAAATTGGTTCATCATGAAGTAATAATGGTTGTCCTGGTTGATTATCTTTTAATGTGAACATCATCATTCTTTTATCTAAAGGCTTATTTTTTATTTTAGATAATGCATCTTTGCCAATAAAATCTATATTTTTCTTATAACTTATCGCAAAATTTAAACCTGCTTGATATTGATTTTCCTCTGGAGATATATCATGTCCCCAATGTAAAAATCCTGTTTCCATCCTCATTGTATCTAAAGCATGCATACCACATAAAGATAAATTAAATTCTTTACCAGCGTCTACTATTAAATTGAAAATATCTTTTGAATTATTGATATCTAAATAAAGTTCAAAACCTATTTCACCTACATATGATAATCTTTGAGCTATAATATCAATATTATTAATTTGTATTTTTTTAAATGATGCAAATTTTATTTTGTCATTTGAAATGTCATCTTTGCTTAGTCTTTGAAGAAGGTCTGTACTTTTTGGACCAAATAAACCAAAACATGCAACTTCATCTGTAACATCTTTAAGTTCAATATCATCAGAAAGATATTTTAAAATATGGAATTTATCTCTTTCTCGAGTAGCAGCAGAGGTAATTATTCTAAAGTGTTCTTTGCTAAAACAAACAACTGTAAGATCCGTTTCAATTCCACCATCTTGATTTAACATTTGAGTGTATGTTGTTCTGCCTGGCTCATTTTTAATGTTAGCTGTACAAATTTTTTGTAGCTCATGATGAACATTGTTACCTTTTAAATCATATTTTGAAAAAGCAGTAAGATCAAACAAGCCAACGTTTTCTCTTGTATTTTTTGTTTCATACTCAACCGCAGGATACCAATTTTGATGATTGTATGAATATTCATACTCTGGTTTTTGTTCTTTAATTGCGTACCACATTGGTCTTTCATATCCACCAGATACTCCAAAACAAGCACCAGCTTTTTTCATTTCATCATAGTAAGGAGTTAGTTTTTGACCTCTTGAAGTTTTGTGCTGTTTAAAGGGCCAATGCATTCCATATAAATCGCCTAAAGTCTCTGTAATTCTTTCTTTAATAAATCCTAATTGTGAATGAAATTTTTGAAACCTTTTAATATCATAAATAAAAATATCTTCATTAATATGACCTGTCATAATCCATTCAGCTGTAACCTTTCCAACACCGCCACCACTTCCAATTCCAATACTATTCAATCCACAACTAACAAATAAGTTTTTAACTTCTGGTACTTCACCAAGTAATGAATTTGTATCTGGTGTAAAAGATTCTGGACCTGCAAAAAACTTTCTAATTCCAATTTCTTCTAAAACTGGAAATCTTTTCATCGATTTTTCTAAATAAGGTTCAAAATGGTCAAAATTTTCTGGAAATTCACCAAAAGAAAAATCTTCTGGAACTTTATTTGTCTTGGTAAATGCTGGAATTGATTTACCTTCAAAAATACCAATTAACAATTTACCAGCATCCTCTTTAAAATATGTACTACTGTCAAAATCTCTAATGGTAGGTAATGTACTTGGTAAATCTTTAATTGGATCCGTTATTACATAAAAATGTTCAGCTGGATAAAGTGGAATACTAACACCAATAGTTTCACCAATTTGTCTGGACCACATTCCAGTTGCAAGTACTACATATTCACATTCTATATCTTGTCCGTTTACTCTAACACCTGATACTCTTCCATTTTTTATTAAAATTTTATCAACTGGTGATTTTTCAAATATTTTTGCACCCTCTTGTTTAGCGCCTTTTGCCAACATATGGGTTACGCCACTTGGATCAGCCGCTCCATCTCCAGGCATTAAAATTCCACCTTTTAAATCATCGGTATGTACTAACGGAAAATTTTTTTTAATGGTTTCTTTGTCTAAAATTCTAACATCAACGTCATAAAGTTGAGCCGTAGTTGCTTGTCTTAGTAATTCTTGCCATCTATGATTTGTTTGGGCAATTGAGAGTGCTCCATTGAGTCTTAATCCTGCTGAATGATCAACTTCTTTTTCAAGTTTTTTATATAAATCTAAAGTGTACTTTCTAATTTTTGTAACTGCAGCTGTTGGACCCAATTGACTAACAAGGCCCGCAGCATGCCATGTGGTTCCTGATGTTAATTGATCTCTTTCAAGTAAAATAACATCTTTCCATCCAAACTTTGCTAAATGATAAGCAACAGAACACCCTATTACACCACCACCTACAACAACAGCTTTGCAACTTTTTGGAAGATTTTTAGTCATATTTAAATTAATTATAGTTATAAATGACCAAATCAAGCAACAACATTTTAGTAACAGGTGGAGCCGGATATATTGGAAGCCATATTGTTGAAAATTTAGTAAAAACTAAAAATAAAGTAATAATCTTAGATAATTTAGTAACTGGATATAAAAGATTAATAAATAAAAAAGCTAAATTTATTAAAGCTGATATCAAAAATAAAAAAAATCTAATAAAAATTATTAAAAATAATAAAATTAGTTCAATCATTCATTTAGCTGCCTACTTAAATGTTAGTGAAGCAGAAAGAAATAAAAAAAAGTATTATAATAATAATATTATAGGTACAAAAAATCTTATTGAAGCTTGTAATAATTCATCAGTAAAAAATATAATTTTTTCATCATCATGTGCAGTTTATGGGAACGTTAGAGGAGCTGTAAGTGAAAATAAAAAACCTAAACCAGGTGGATACTATGGATATACAAAGTTCAAAGGTGAGGAATTATTAAAAAAATTAAAAAAAAAATATAATTATAATTTTGGTATTTTAAGATATTTTAATGTTGCAGGTGCTAGTTCATCTGGAAAAATTGGTGAAATCGAAACTTCGCATGGACACTTAATAAAAAATTTAGCAATACAAAGTTTAAAGAAAATTCCAAAAGTAAAAATATTTGGAAATAATTATAAAACTAAAGATGGCACATGTATTAGAGATTACATTCATGTGACAGATCTTGCAGATATTCATATAAAAGGATTAGATTACTTAAGGAAAAATAAAAAATCGTTTATTTTAAATTGCGGTTATGGAAAAGGTTATTCAGTCCAACAAATTGTAAATATTTTTAAAAAAATAAAAAAAAATGTTTCAGTTGAATATTTAAAAAGAAGGCCTGGTGATATAGCTCAAGTTTATTCCAATACAAAAAAATTCAAAAAATTATTAAATTGGAAACCTAAGCATAATAATATTAAAAAAATAATTTTAAGTGCAATTAATTGGGAAAAGAAATTAAACAAAAAAAATTAATTTTTATTTGAAAATATATTTTTAACTTGTTCGTTTAGATCAATATTACTTTTAGTTTCAATTTTTTTGTGATCAATAACATTTACTTTTGGTTTAACATCATTGTTAAACACATTGGTTAAAACATTCGTATCATTTAAAGCATCATTAACAGAATTTATTTTAGAAATTAAATTGCTTCTTTGTTGTTCATATTTTTCTATCTCACTTTTAAGAATTTCAAACTTTTTCTTGGTTTCCATTAATTCGCTTCCAAGTCTTACATTTTCCTCTTGATAAAAATCAACTCTAGAGCTTGAGTTGTGCCCTAAGTTTTCAGCTGGTCTATAATTATTATTTTTTAAATGTTCATCAATTTTTAAATTTAAATCTGATATTTCTTTTTTTAGTCTTTTATTGCTTTCTAAAAATGTATTTTGAATAGTTTGATATTGTAAATCAATTTTCTGATCTAATTTTTCAATTTTTGAATTATCAAAGTTTAATTTGTTAACTGGAAAATTTTTATTAGACGAAATTTTATCAATTAAGCTATTTATAGTTTTTAAAATTTTCTCTTTTATAATCATTGTTGTTTTACTATTTAAAATTAACTTAATAATTTTAATAATTTCTATGACAACGTTATCTAAAAATAAATCAAAATTATTTTGCTGATAGACCCAAATATCCTCTTTATTTAAAATGTTATTCTTAAAATTAAGAATTTTATTTTGTAAATCAGCACTAGTCATTCGATTCAACCTAAGGTTTAATCAAATTTTTGTCAATACTAGGGGTGTTTATTTTGAGTCTCTATGATTTTGTAAAACGACTCAAATTTGCGCCTTTTTGACTCATTTCACTTTCTATCCACTGATAAGTTTTAGTTAATCCTTCTTTCAAACTCATTTTATAGCTCCAATTTAAAACTTTTTTTACAAGGTCATTGTTACTTGATCTTCCCCTAACCCCTTTTGGTTTATCTAATTGATAATTTTTCTTAAATTCTCCTCCACCAGATATTCCCTCTATAATCCCAATCATTTGATTAATTGAAACTTGTTCATCGCTTCCAATATTTACTGGCTCTGAGTAATCAGACTCGAATAATCTTAAAGTTCCCTCAACACACTCATCTACATATAAAAACGTTCTTGTCTGTTCGCCATCTCCCCAAACATCAATAGTATCATTCTTATCTTTTCTAGCTTGTATTACTTTTCTGCATAAAGCAGCTGGAGCTTTCTCTCTACCACCATCATACGTACCATATGGTCCATATATATTATGGTATCTTGCAACTCTAACTTCTAAGCCATAATCTTCCATAAAATGTCTACACATTCTCTCACTAAACAATTTCTCCCATCCATATCCATCTTCTGGATCTGCAGGATAAGCATCTTCTTCTTTTAAACCTTCTATAAAAACATCTTGCTGTTTTGTCTTGTTATAAGCACATGCGCTAGAGGAAAAAAAATATCTTTGAACTTTATTTTCATTACAAGCAATTAGTAGGTTGGTATTTATTAAAACTGATTGCATACATTCAGCTTTATTGTTTTCAATAAATCCCATCCCCCCCATATTACAAGCCATATTAAAAACATAATCAACACCTTCAGTAACTTTTCTACAATTTGATATATCTTTCATATCTGTTGAGTAATAGTTTTCAACAGTATCAAAATCCTGAAACCAATATTCTTTAGGTTTTATATCTGTTGCTACAACAGAGTTTCCATTGTCTAATATTTTTTTTACTAGATGACCTCCGATGAATCCTCCAGCTCCAACGATTAAAACTTTTTTATTTTTATCCATAATTAATCCTTAAGAGGCTCAGAAATTAATCTAAATAACCATGCCAATCCAAGAAATTCCATGATTTTAGGGGCCATTTTTTTATTACCTGATATAAAATCTATTGCAGCACCAACAACAAGTATTTTTTTATTTGAATCCATAAGTTTAAATTAATTGATTATTTTATTACTTCAATATTGCTTTTGAACAAAACAATCAATATTTTAAAAGCATTTATATATCTTTTTAGATATAACTTAGGATTAAACAAAATTCTCCAAAACCAACCCAAATAAAATTGATCTATAATTTTTGGTATATTTGCCTGTAATCCAGTCAAAAATGCAATTGCAGCACCTGTGCAAATAATTTTAGTCTCCTCTCTTAGGTTTTTTTTTAAGTATATACCCAATTTTTCCTGAACACCTCCTCCAAGGTTTATAATTATATATTCAGGTCTAAATTCATTAATTTGATCTATTAGTTTTTGATCATTAATTTTATCTTTATAAAAAGGTGCTATATAACTTTCTGTATTATCTTGGCCTATTTTATTTAGATAATTCTTGTTACTAGTAGAATGCTCTTTATTTGGATCTATCAAAAAAATTTTTTTATTATCATTTTTTAAACTAGATAAAAGTTTTCTTAAAAAAAATAAACCTGATAATTTTTTTACTTTTATTGACTTAAAAATTGATAAATATAAGCATAAAAAGCTACTATCAAAGAAAACATAATCAGAATTTTCTAAAGAATTTTTGTATTCTTTATCATCAAATATATTTGCTAAGGCAGGAGCTGCAGGAAAAACAAAAAGACCATTTTTGTTTATTACACTAAATAACTCATCATCATTTAAACTAAAAAATTTTATATTATCAATTGAAACTATTTTCATTGGTTTTTTGTATATAATACATCAATCTCCATAATTTCATTGGATTTTGGAACATTGTGAAAATTTAATATAGTTGTAAAAGAAAAATTATTTTTTTTCATTAGATTGTTTAAATCATTGAAATTTTTTTGCCCTAAATATAATTTTTTCAAGGGTACTTCTAAAATTACCCACTTAGTTTTATTTAGAAATTGTTTTCCACCTTTTAAGATTTCATACTCTAAGCCTTGGGTATCTATTTTTATAAGAATAGGTTTTTTAATGTTTTTTATAATGATTTTATCAAGTGTGCAAACAGGTAGTTTTTTTATACTTTTAACTTTTGACTTTGAAAAAAATTTTTTTCTATCTTTTCCAATTTGTAAAACAGACGAAACCTGAGAGTCTTCATTTATGTGAAAATTTACAGTTCCATTATATGATGAAACTACTTTATTAATAATATGAATATTTTTATTTGATAAATTTTTTTCTAATATTTTTGAAGTTTTTTTGTCAGGCTCAATTGCAACAACTTTAACTTTGTTAAATAATTGAAAACAAGCTTCAGAAAATTGACCTTCGTTTGCACCAATATCAATAATTGTTTTTGGAAATACGTTATTTTTTTTTGCAGATGTTATAATTTTAAAACTACTTAATGAAAATATCTTCCATCTAAAAATTGCTTTTATTACGCCCTTGGTAAATATAATATAAATTAACTTATTTAAAATTTGTCTCATTTTTTATAAACCAGTCACATGTTTTGTTTATAGATTTAGGTAAATTATAAGGTAAACGATTTAAAATTTTTTTTAAGTTTTTATTTTTAAAAACTGAATTTGTAGTCATATTTTTTAATCTAAACAAAGTTAATGGAAAATTTGTATTAACAAATTTTAACATGCTACCAATTAATGAAAAAAAATATGATATAAAATAAGGAATTTTAATTAAGTTGGTTTTGTTTAAACGTTTTGAAATCAGATTAGCAAAATTGAATATCTCATAGGGTTTGTAATCACACAAATAATAAACATCATTTTTTTTTACTTTCTTGCTATTACATAATTTAATCATCTGTAAAACTGTATTTTCAACATATCCAAAAGATTTATATGTTTTTTCTAATGTAGGATGAAAATATAAATTTTTTTTTATTATTTTGAAAAAATTATAGTATGGTTCACCAAAATATGGTCCCCAAATACTTGTGGGTCTAGTTAAAACAGAATTTCTTGGTAATTTTTTTATATAATCAAAATAAATTTTTTCTGAGATAACTTTACTCTCACCATAGACAGTAGAAGCTGAGTAATCAAAGTCATTTTTAGGATTTTGATCCATATTAAAAACAAATCTTGTTGATGTATAAAGAAACTTTTTAACTTTTTTATTAGATGTAATTAGAGAAAGAATATTTTTTGTTCCTTTTGTATTTGTATCATAATTTCTAAGAGTTTTACCATCTAGATCTGTTCTTGCAGCCAAATGATAAACTGTGTTTGGTTTGAAATTATCAAAGATTTTTTTTAATTTTGAGTAATTTCTTATATCGCACGAAATCCAATCCTCTAATAAATTTGATTCTAATGGTTTTTTTATATCGATATTAATAACTATATTATTTTTGTTTTTTTTTAATTTTAAATGAAGATTTGTTCCAATAAATCCAGATCCACCAGTAATTAATATTTTATTTATCTTTTTCACGACGAATTTTATTTTATTAATATTTATAATTTTATAATAATAATTTTAATATGATTTTAGGTATAAAATTTAATGATTATTGACAAAAAATTAGTAGATAATCAAAAAATATATTCATTTAAAAATATTTTTTTATTTATTTTCTTAACATGCGCAATTATACAATTTTTAATATCAGATACTAAATTTAATTTAATATTATTTTTCCTATTTATTATTACCTTTTTTACATTTAATATTTTTTTTAATATTAATTATCTTACTAATTTTTTTTTCCCTACTTTTATAGTTATATCATTAAATATTTCGATGATAAGTGGGCCAATAATATTTAAGACATTACTTTATCAAACGTTCGATAGCTATTTATTAATTCCAAAAAAAACATATTTAAATTTATTTTTATATCAAATAATAGCAAACCTAAGTCTTTATCTTTTTGTAAATTCTATAAATCTTAAAAAGTTATCATCAAAATTTGGTAAAATTTTAGAAAAAATTGATATCTTTGAATACCCAACACTTAAAACTAATTTTTTTTTATTTGTTTTATTTTCTGCTAACAAATTCTATTTAAATTATATAAATCTTACATCTATAAGTGAAGTTGGAAATATTTTTTTAAAAACTTTAGTTGGTATAGAAATATTATTTTACTTTCCACTTGTTGTATTCTTAAAATTATTTTTAATTGATAAAAAAATTAATTTTATACAAATTAGTTTAATTACATCATTTTATATTATTGCAGGATTGTTAACAGCGTTTGCTACAAATTCTAGAAGTGACTTTTATCAGATAATTTTCATATTATTTTTTTTTACATTTGTTTTTTATTTATTTAATAAAAAAAATAATTTTATTATTATTCTGATATCAATAATTATTTTGTTTATTTTAATTACCTCTTCTTGGATAAATACAGCTATACTTTCTTTAAGAGATGTTAGGAGCGAAGTTAGTAGAACAGAGTTGCTAAAATTATCATTGGAGAATAAACAAGAGAATCAAATCATCATTGATCAGGATATTTTAAGTGAAGACTACACTGGTTACGCAATGTTTGATAGATTTATACTTATAAAATATTTTGATAAATCCTTATATTTATCAGATTTATTTACAGAGTCTGTTAGAGCTAATTTCATAGCTGAGAACAAAAATTTAGCATTATCTGTAATTCCTCAAACATTTATAAATTTATTTAATCCAGATTTTAACAAAAAAAACTATCAATTTTCATCTGGTACTTTGATTGAAAGAATGTCAGGTTATAATTTCTCAAAATATTCACTTGGTTCAATTTTTGTTGAAAGTAAAATATTATATAAAAATTTTAATTATGTTATTTTTTCACTATATTTAATAATTGCATTTATTTATTTTAATGCTTTTCAAAAAAATGAAGAAAATTCTGTAGTATTTTCTCCAATAATAATTCCTTTCTCTTGGTGGCTCTATCATTTTTCGGGACTAGATGGATTACACCATTTCTTAACTCTCTTTAGGGAAGTAATTCAAGCTACAATAATTTATTTTTTAATATTTAAATTGATTAACTTATTTACTAACAATAAAAATGAAAAATAGTTATATTATTTCTAATCCTGGGAAATTCCACCATTTTGAAGTTGCAAAAGAGTTGCATAAGATGGAAATGCTAAATAAAATAATTTGTGGATACCCTTGGTTTAAATTAAAAACCAGTGGAGTTCCTAAAGAAAAAATAGTTTCAGTAAGTTTAAATACAATATTATCAAGATTTCTAAAAGAAGGCTGGTTAAAAGATAATTTAAATATTAGTCAATTTAAAAAAATAGATAATATTACAAAAAAATATTTTAATAATAATAATATTTTTTTAGGTCTATCTGGATCAAGTTTAAATTCAGGTATAGAGGCAAAAAAAAGAAATATTTTTTATATTTGTGAAAGAGCATCAACACATATTTCTCATCAAAATAATGTTCTTATGAATGAATATAAAAAACTAAAAATAAATTATAAACCAATCAATAAATGGTTCATTGAAAGAGAATTGAGAGAGTATGATGAAGCTGATTTAATTTTAGTGCCTTCCAATTATGTTAAAAATACATTTTTGGAAAAAGGAATTAAAAAAATTGAAGTGTTAAATTTTGGTGTTGATACCACAAAGTTTTATCCAATTAATATTAAATCAGAAGATGATTATTTTAATATCATTTTTGTTGGTCAACTTTCCGTAAGAAAGGGTCTGCATTATTTATTTGAAATTCTAAAGAAGTTAGGAAATAAAAAAATCAAACTTCATATAGTTGGAACTGAGACTTCAGATACTAAATTTTTAAAAAGATTTATTGATAGTGATTTTCAAGATAATATTACTTTTTATGGTCACCAAAATCATGAAAAATTAAATACTTTATTCAATAAAGCAAATCTTTTTGTTCTTCCAAGTATTGAAGAAGGAATGGCAATTGTTACTTTACAATCAATAGCCTCTAGTTGCCCAGTTGTTGTGACGGAAAATACTGGTTCCAAAGAATTTATAGAAAAATATAATTGTGGAAAAGTAATTAGTCGAGATAAAATATCCAGTTTAGCTAATGTTGTTTTAGAACTTATGGAAGATAAAAATAAGCTTAGAGATCTAAAAGAGAATACTAAAAAAGCAATTAATTATAATTGGGCCGAGTATGTTAAAACACTTAATCTAATTTTAAATAAATATATATCATAACTTAAATGAAAATACTATTCATTGGCCCTAAAAATGGGAACTCACTTAAAAGATTTAAATCACTTAAATATTTGAACGGGCAAACAGAAGCATGTTTCACAGAAAAATTACATAAAAAAAAAATATTTAATAAAATTTTTTATCATCTCTCACCAGAGATTGTAAATCCTTATTTGTATTTATTTTTTAAAAAAAAAATAAAAAAAAATTATGATTTAATTTTTGTTAATAATGAAGCGTATATAGCTTCAAATACATTATTATATTTAAAAGATAAAACAGAAAAAATAATACTTTATTGTAATGATAACCCTTTTTTGACAAGAGATAAAAAAAATTGGAGGTTATTAAAAAAATCCTTACCTTATTTTGATAAAATATTTTTTGAAATAAATTCTAGATTGAGATACTCAAAAAAAAATAAACTCAAAAATTGTATCTCTATACTACCACAATACGACAAAGAAAATGATAGAAAGTATTTTCTTTCTAGATCTGAAAAAAAAAGGTTTAGAAATGATATTGTATTTATTGGAAATTGGTTTCCAGAAAGAGGAGATTTTTTTTTAGAATTTGAAAAGTATAACTTAAATTATAAAATATATGGTGCTAGCTGGGATAAAGATAAAAACCTATTCAGCAAGTTAAAACATAGAATAATAAATAAATACATTGAAAACCCTGAGTATTCAAAAATAATTAGTTCAGCCAAAATAGCTCTTTGTCTTTTATCAAAAGGTAATGATGATGACATAACAACTAGAACAATAGAGATACCGGCAATAGGTAGTCTTTTATTATCTCAAAGAACGAAATTTCAAAAAAAAATTTTAATTGAAAATAAAGAAGCTGTTTATTTCAAAAATGCTAAAGAATGTGCAACAAAATGTAGGAAACTTTTAAATAATCCAAAAAAAATTAAATCTATATCTAAAAATGGAAATTTCAAAATTACAAAAATTCTCAAACCAGAGGTAAAAAATGTAATGAAAAAAATATTAGATGTTACATTTTCGAAAAAAAAAACTAAAAAATTAATTTACCATTTTGATTGATATGAGGATAAGATTATTTCTTAATTTTAAGGAAGATAATAGAATTAGTATGGAATTGTACGCTAAAGATATTATCAATGGGCTAAAAAAAAATAATAAAAATATTTCAATAAGTGCTTTTAGACCAAAAATTCCAAAATTTTTAAATATTTTGCCTCATCTATGGAAAATGAGGTTAGCTAGATATTTGTTTTACAAAATTCAGATAAAGAAATTGGGTATGGTAGACGTGGCACATGTTATTGACCCACAATACACCCATCTAGCAGAAAGCATTCGAGCTAAAAAAAAAATAATAACCGTACATGATTTACTACCGATTCTTTTAAGTAAGAAGTATAAAACAAATAGAACATTGATAAAATATTCTCTTAGTAAACTTAAATTATTCAATAATATAATCACCATAAGTAATTATACAAAAAGGCATATTATAAAATATACAAATGCACAGCCAAATAAAATTTCAGTTTTATATCAACCAGTATCAAATATTCTTACCAGCAAAAATCACAATAAAATTTTTATTCAAAAGTTTGTGGATAATAAAAAAAATTTTATTATTGTTACTTTTTCCCACATATTTTACAAAAATTTTGAAACTTCTTATAAAATTTTTAATCAACTTAAAAAAAAGTATAAAAATATTTGTTTATTGAATTTTGGTAAATTACCAAGTTTTGTTAGTAATAAATTTGATAAAAATATTGTTGAACTTCCCTACTTAAATGAACAACAACATAATGACATCTTTAAATCATCAGATATTTTATTATTTCCATCATTTTTTGAAGGATATGGAAGACCTTGTATTGAAGCGATTAGCGCTGGTTTACCAGTTGTATCAAGTAATATTCCTCCATTAAAAGAAATTTTTGGGAATACCGGTATTTATTGCAACCCCTTTTCTGTGAAATGTTTTGTAAGTAAAATTACTAAATTGATTAAAAATAAAAAGAATTTAAAAAAGATAAAAGCTAAATATAAATTGAGAAAAAAGCATTTCAACAATAGAGAGTACTTTAAAAATTTATTGAATATTTATAAAGAAGATTAATTATAATATCTCAACACTTTATAAATGATATCTAACTATAGTATTTAAAATTAATTTAATTTTAACCTTTTTTATTCTCTATTAATTTTTCTAAATCATTAATTGTTTTATCCATACTAAAATTTTTTGAATAACAATTTTTAGTATTTTTCTCAATTTTTTTCTTAATTTTATTCGAAATGCTAAAAAAATAATTTAAACTTTCTGAAATTGAATTTTTATTACATTTACAAATTATGCCAGCACTACTTTGTTTTATTTTTTTATAAACTCCAACTTTATTAGTTAAAATTGGTATTCTTCCCATCATTAAACTTTCAACAACGGAGATTCCAAAATTTTCTCCTCTAGATGGTAAAATTGTACATTCAGAAAATTTTATTAGTGCAAACTTATTTATTCTATCTTGAAAAGGTAGGCAAAAAATTTTACTTGAATATTTATTTTTTTTTATTTTATTTAAAATTTGATTTTCGAAATTATTATTGTTAAATAAAAAACCTGCAATTACTATATTGTAATTATTTGGAACTTTAGTTTTTTCTAGTGCCTTAAGAAATATATCACATCCTTTTTTTGGATGTATTCTTCCAATAAACAAAATATATTTTTTTTCTAATATTTTTTTATGTTTTTTTTTTATTTTTTTTAATTTTTTTTCTAAATTAAAAAAATTAAATTTTGAAATACCATAATTAATTGTTTTAAACGGAATATTTTTTGTATCTACAAATGTATTTTTAAACATTTTTTGTTCAGCTTCACCTGACAAAATAACAGATTTTGAATTTAGCAAATTTTTTTTTTCAATTAATTTCCAATAAATTTTTTTTTTTATTTTTTTGTAAAATTCTGATGAGAAATATGGATCAATTTGACCATGTATAAAGACAAAATACTTTTTTTTTAAAAAAAAACTTGCGACTATTGTGCTAAATTCCCAAATACCATCTATTAAAAATACATCATATTTTTTCCAATTTTTTAAAATCCATAAAAAAAATGTTAAACTAAAGATATTTTTTTTTTTATTAATGCCAAGATTTATTAATTTGAAATAAAATTTTTCATTTTTATTATATTTTTTTTTATCTAAAGTTAAAATGTCTACTTTATAACCTCTTTTAACTAACTCATTTGATTGATCTGTCGCTATTCTGGCAGTTCCGCCTATAGTGGTATTTAATGTTGATATAATTCTTAAAATTTTTTTTTCTTTCACGGAATAAAATTAAATTTAATCACCCTTATATTTTATTACAGCATAAAATGTTTTAAAAATGATATATATATCTAAAAAAATATTCCAATTATTTAAATACCATAAATCAAATTCCATCCTTCTCTTCATTATTTCAGGATCTGGAGTGGCGCCTCTTAATCCATTAACTTGTGCCCATCCAGTTAATCCTGGATTACACTTGTGTCTTTTAAGAAAATTGTTAAATAAATTTGAATAATGAATATCATGCTCTACCATATGTGGTCTTGGCCCAACTATTGACATATCTCCATTAAGAACATTAAAGAATTGTGGCAACTCGTCTATGCTATATCTTCTTAATAATTTTCCAATTTTAAGAAGTCTTTCATCATCTTTCTGCACTTGTTTTGTTTTATCAAAAGTATGTTTTTTTAACGAACGTAATTTATAAATTTTAAATCTTCTACCATCCCACCCGGTTCGATTTTGAGTAAATAATATTGGGTAGCCATCCTCTATGTATATTGCTAGTGATGAAAACAACAGTAATGGCGAAGCGATTATAATAAAAATAATAGATAATATCTTATCAATTAATATTTTAATAAATAAATTTATTCCGTAAAATCTAGACCATTCATAAAACTCATATTGATATTTATTTGCTAATAATTTTTCTCCTTTAAGATTTGGTGATGTCTCTAATATAATATTAAGAGTATCTACAGAATATTTCATTATTTTATTAAATATTTTATTATTATTTTTTGTATTTCCGTTTAATATCCATATTTGACCCAATGAGTGATACTCTAATATTGACCTTATATCTTCATCCTCATGAAAAATAGGGAATTTTATTTCGCTTTTAATTAGTTTTATATTTTGATTTTTTAGATCTGAAATCATACAACATTTAAAAACAAAAATTTTATCAAACTTTTCTTTTAATACTCTTTGAATATCTTTATAAGTTCCAATTAACATAATATTTTTTTGAATTATATTTTTGTTAATTAAATCATCGTATAAATAATTAGAGTAAAATTTTAATAGCGTTAGAGATAAAATATTTGAAATTAACAAAATAAAGAAATCTAGATTAATTATAAATTGTATTTCATATAAAAAAAAAATAGAAAATGTAAAAATATTTGCAGCAGTTATGCTCGATAAATCCTCTTTTAAAAATGAAATAAAATTTCTCTGAAAAAATCTTTTATTTTTAATACTAAGCGAAATTATAAAATAAAAAAAAACTATAAAAAAAGAATATAAATAAAAATTTGATTGTTTGAATATCTCAAATTCAAATATTTCGTAAATTGAATAATTTTGTAAAATTGAAAATATGTAAATAACCAAAAAAGTTAAAATAGTTTTAATGATAGTTATAAAATAGATAAAACCACTATCATCATTTTGAAAAACCTTTTCAAGCCTAAACATTTTTAGTTTTTATGATAATACTGAGGAGAATAACTATAGTAGTAGCTGTAGTAACTATCTTTTGAAGTATCTAAATCATTTATAACTATACCGTTAATTTTGGCACCTACATTTTGTATTTTTTTAATTGATGACATAAAAGAAACTGTTCTTGTTTCATCTGATCTTATTACAAATAAATTATAATCTGAAGCTTGTGTAAGAATTAATGTATCAGAAACGGGTTGAACTGGTGGTGAATCAACGATTACGTAATCATATTCCATTTTCAAAACATCTAGGAACTTTTTTATTTGGTCTTTTGTAACTATGTCGGACATATCAAATCTTTTTTCTCCTGATGTTATGATGTCTAATTCTGTGCCTGGTACTTTAAATACAGCATCATTTAAATTAGCTGAACCTGAAATTATTTCTCCTAAGCCAAATATTTCTTTATCAAATTTATAAAATCCATTTAAAACTGATGGTCTTCTTATATCCGCTTCAATAAACAAAACTTTATTAGTTTTTTCTAATGATAATGCGAGATTAAAAGCGTATGTAGTTTTACCTTCAGATGGATTACTTGAGGTTATCATATAACTTTTATTTTTTTCATATTTAGACTCGATTATTGCTCTTGAAGATCTAATTGCCTCTGAAAAACTGGATGCTCCATCCTCGACGAACATTTGTAAAATATGAAAACCTCTTTTTAGTTTTTCTACTCTTGGTAAAATTCCAATTTGTGGAATATTAAGTGAATCAATTGCCTCTGGACTTTTAATTACTGAGGAATTCATTTCTCTATAATAGAGTAATCCATAAATGCTAAAAAAAGATATAAGAAAAGCAGTGATAAGATTTCTATTAGGTTTTGGAGAAAAAGGTATAGATGGCAAGTTTGGATTTTCAATAATTTTTAATTTTGAGACTTGTAAATTCTGAGCCTCATTTGTTTCTTTTACTCTTTGTAAAAAGGACTCATAAAGCTTTCTACTACTTTCTACTTCTCTAGAAAATTTTAACATTCCAGCTTCTTTTTCCTCAATTACTCTTAGTTCATCGGTTGCTTTTTGAAGTTCATCCTCAGATAATTTTACGAAATTGTCTAAATTGCTGAGTTCAAACGCTTTTTGTTGAATATTTTCGTCTAGGATATCTTTAAGCTGTGATTTTAAATTCTCATTTAAATCATTTGCTTGCATAATTTTCGGGTGTTTGTCGGTATAAATTAAAGATAAAGATTGAATGTTACTTTCATTTGCTGTCAAGCTTGCTTTAATATTTGAAATTTCATCTCTTGATCTTAAATCTTTTATCGCAAGAAGAGCATCAACATCCCCGTCTGCCACTTTTATTGAAAGTAAATCGTTTTGCTGTTCTTGATAATTTTTTTTTGCCTCCAAAATTCTTTCTGAGATTGATTGTATTTCTTTGATTTTAAGCTCTTTAACATTTCCTGTATCAACTAAATTTTGCTCTTTTTTGTAATTTGAAAGTTTTTTTTGAGCTATATCCATTTGATTTACAAGCTCTTTTAATCTTTCAGAAATTTTCTGATTTGCATAATTTGTTATTTTAATTTTGCTATCTATTTCATATCTTTGATAAGAGTCTATAATTGAGACTAAGGCTAATTGAGATATTTTTGGATTATTTGAAAAAAAGGATAACTCCAGTACATCACTTCTTGGAATATTTCTAACAACAAAGTTATTTGTTAAAATTGATTTTAAATAATTTTGATCTATATTTTCTTTTTTTGTGAATATTCTTTTAAAGAAATTTTTTTTCATATCTGAATACAGACTTTTAAATTTCATTGAATTTTTTTTGTCTTTTAAAATATATTCAAGAACCTCATCACTTTTCAAAATTGCCATTTGATTATTTATTCTATTGCTTTGTGTTTCAATAGAGTAAACTTCTTCTATATTAACTATCTTATTATCATTTGGCTCGATTACTATTGTGGCTCTACTAAGATATTTTTTTTCCTGATTTAGTGAAATAATATATACAAGCAATGAAAGTAATAACGATAATATTATTAAATTCTTTAGGTTTTTTTTTGCAACAAGAAAGAAAAATTTCAAATCTCCTACGTCAAAAATATTTAATAAGGAGTTCAATCTATCTATCATAATATATTTATTGTTTATTTATTTTAAAAAAAATATCAATAAATGTAAAAGTACTTAAAAAACCTTGTAAAATCTAGTAATTTAATATCTTTATTTATTTGAAGCTTTTAAACTTTATTATAATTAATAATTAAATGATTTATTTTAAAAAATATTTAAACTTTATTTTTATATTTCTATTATTTCTAAATAATTGCGCACCGCTTCCAGGGATTAATAAAAATATTAGTAAAAAAAAACCAAGTAAAAAAGTAATTGAAAATGAATATTCAATTAAAGATGTTGGTATAAATATAATTAAAATTAATTCTTTATCTGAAAGTGATATTGATTATTACAACAAAAAAAAAATTGAAGAGATTGATTATAAAGTAAATAAATTTAAAAATATTTATGAATATAAGTATGAATATATTTTAGGACCTGCAGATTCTATTTCCATTAATCTCACTGATACAGATGATTTGGATAATACTTATTTAATTGACCAAGATGGTATGATTGACTTACCATTTATTGGAAAAGTAAAATTAGATAACTTAACATTAAACGAAGCACAAAATATCTTAATTGAGGTTATTAAAGATTTTTATAAAAATCCAGATTTGCAAATTAATATAGAAGAATTCAATAGCAGTAAGGTTTACATTGTTGGTGCTGTAAGAAACCAGAAAACAATAAATTTAGATCAAAAACCTATTAAATTAATTGAGGCTGCAATTGAAGCAAACTTCAACCCTAGTGCTGCTGATAAACTTTATGGAACTAAAGGATTTTTAAGAAGAGACAATGAAGTTTTTAAAATTAATTTAGCAAATGCCTTTAGCGGCAAAGACCAAAAAGAAAATTTTTATCTAAAGAAAGACGATGTAATATTTATAGATAGAAACTCAGATGCAATACACGTATTTGGGGAAGTAACAAAACCTGGAGTATATTTTCCTAATTTAGATTATTCATTAACAGAACTAATTTCAACCAGTGGTTTAAATCAGTTAACTGCGAATGCAAAAAAAGTTTATGTTATAAGAGAAAAATTTAATACGTTTCTTGAAGTAGACGTTTTCCAATTAGATGTGAGAAATCCAATAAATTTAATTGCTGGAAGAAAATTTATGCTGCAACCAAAAGACATTATTTTTGTACCTCCAACAGAAATTGTTAAATGGAATAGAACTATAAGTTTACTGCTTCCACAAACTGATTTATTCAGTTCGTACAATCCAATTATCCAAGAAGGTGTAAAATCAGAGAGTACTAATTTATCTGAGTAGTTCTTAGACTTGATATTGAAAAAAAAATTACAAATAGAACTTGTATAACTGGAATATGAAAAGAAAAATCAAATAATAACAATAAAAACAAATAGCAAAATAAAATTAAGTTTATTAAATTGAAGTTTTTCTTAATTGTAAAAAATTTTATAATACTCAATAATAATAAAGAAAAACCAATTAGACCAAACTCACCCAAAAATTCTAATAAATCAGAATGAGCGTGGTTTGCAAATTTATTATCAGGATTAATAAATTTTAGCTGAAAAATAGTTTCATATGATCCCGACCCATATCCAAAAAACAAAAAATTATTTATTTGTTTAAAACTAAATAAAATTATCTCTAACCTGGAAATATTTATATTACTGTTATCAACAGATTGTAATTCTTCATCTAAAAAATAAAATCTATCTATAACTTGTGAGGCACCAAAATAAAATCCTAGTATAAGAATATCAATAATAATAATGAGTAAAATAATAACTAAAAATGACTTATTTTTATTTTTTTTGAAAAATAATTCATCTGCAAAATAAAAAATTATTGTTATTAACAATAAAAAATTACCTATTCTTGAGAAGCTGGTAATAATACCTGTTGTAATAAATACTAAAAAAAGTCTTATATATATTTTTAAAAAGAAATTATCATTTTTAGATTTAATTTTATTTTCATTTAAATTTTTTAACAATTCTAAGCAAGATATTAATGAAAATAACAAGAAAATAGCAAATACAGTACGATTTATAAAAAATCCAGTAGATGAGGTTTTATAAAATTGACTTTTAAAAAATAGTAAATCTGGATTACCATTTAAATAAAGAATAATTGCAAACAAAGAACATAAAAAGCCTATAAAAGACAAAAATAAATAAAATCTTCTTTTGTGCCTATCATTATAAAGAATCATTTTTGTGATTAAAAGTACAAGTAAAATAGAACTATAATTTAATATTTGAAAAAACGACTCTGTTGGTGAAAAACTAATTGATGAAGATATTATATCAGAACTTAAAATTTCAATATATTTAAATTTTTCAAATGCAAAAACTTTTAAGAGATTAAAAGGCAATGGTATAATTTGTATACATAGGAATAATAAAAATAAAATATATAAAATTAAAGATTTTTTATTTTGTATAAAAAAACTTTTTAAATGTAGATTATAGTTTTTATATTTTAAACATTTTAAAAAAAAGAAACTTAATAAAATGAAATTTAATTGAATAAATAAATTTGAATTTCCGCCATTGAAAAAAAAATAAATAGATAATATTGAAAAAAATATATATTGGTATTTTTTATTACTAGATATTGTCATATTAGTAGAAACATAAAAATTTAATTTTTTTCAAAAGTTAAAATGAAATCTTCTGATTTAGGATTACATCTTTGATCTAATTTATGAGGTAGATCTAATTCTAATAAATTTTCTTTTTCAGAATTTCTTTCTATAGTTAATTCTATACAAGTGGGATTGCCTTCAATGTCGGGTCTAGAATAGTTATTTGGATGAATATGTGTAATATTTAAATCAATTTTTTGTATAAAATTTTTAATTCTATCCTTGTGGAGGTCAATATCGTGCAATTCAATTACTATTGCCTCTATTTTTTCTTTAATTTTAATTATCTCATCTAATATTCTATATTCTGATCCTTCAATATCAATTTTAAAAAAAATATTTTTTTTATCTTTTGTTATTTCACTAATATCATTCTGGGAAATAAACTTTTTAATTAGGTTTATTTTATTTTTTACAAAATTGTATTGAATTATTTTTATAAAAGAATTTATCAAAGTTTTAAATTGAACTTCAAAAAAAATAAAACCTTTTATATTTTTTAAAAATTTTTTAACAATCCATTTAAAATCAATCATATCATCAAAAGCGTATATGTTTGTGTTTTTATTCATTTTGGAGAATTGATATTCAAATGACCAATCATCAGATATTCCGAATGAAATTAGATTTTTGGAATTTAAAATACTTTTTTGTCCTACCAAATATCCCCCATCATGATCTTTTCCAAGTCTAATAAGTTTATAGTTGTATTTAGGTTTATAAATTTTCGGTAAGCTCATTATTTAATTTGGTGAAACATTTGTATCAAAAACTTCATCGAAATCTTCTGTTGTTATAGCCTCATTATTCTCTATTTTTGTTTTAATTGTCTCTGTTACTGTATTGGTGTTTTGATTTTTTTCTATTATTTCAACTGCTTTTTCAGGATTTTTTTCAACAATTTTAATAATTACTTCTGAAACTTTCTTTTTTGTTGCCTCATTATTATTTGCGCTATCTAATACTTTGTTAGATAAAGTTCCTTTACTATTTTCAACTAAGTTTGTCACAATCTCCAAATCTTCATCACTTTGTGCACTCTCAACTGCTTTTTCAACTAATTTAGTAATATTTTGTTCTACAATAGAAGATGTAACTGATAATATTTCAATTTTTTCTTCATAGTTTTCTTGTTTTGTTAAATTATTAACTACTGTTAAAGCTAATTTTGAATCTGTGTCTGATGTAGCCTCATCTAAAGTCTCTAGTACTTTTGCAGCAGTCTCATTATCTGCTTTTGTTACAATTTCTGCTACAGTATTAGACAAATCTTCATCATCGCTTGAGGTTCCCTCTTGTTGATTTTTTGCGGCTTCAATTGCTTGAGATATAATTGTTGTCTTAATCTCTTCATTTAATGTTTCAATTTTGTTTGGTTGAGTATCAACTATCGCTTTTAAAACTTTAGCAGATAAAGATTGTTTTTCAGAAGTTGCTGATTTACTTACTTCTTCTACAACTTTATTTGCTACTTCATCACTTGCAACCGCAACTACTTTTGCGATTAATTGACTATCTTCATTAGTACTTTTTGCTGATTGGATGGCTTTTTCAGTAAGTTTATCTATACTTTCTTTATTTGTTTCTGCTAGTTGATTGATTTTATTAGCATCTTTATCAGAAATACTTGACATAACTTTTAACGATAATGAAGACTCTGTTTCTGTATTATTTACTTCTTCAATGACTTTAGAGGCTGTTGCAGCATCTGTTTTTACAACGATATCTGCCACAACATCTGACAGATTATCTTCTTCAATTAATCCACCCTCTTCCTGGTTTTTAGCGGCTTCTAGTGTTTGTTTAATAATTGTTGTCTTAATCTCTTCATTTAATGTTTCAATTTTGTTTGGTTGAGTATCAACTATCGCTTTTAAAACTTTAGCAGATAAAGATTGTTTTTCAGAAGTTGCATTTTTACTAACTTCTTCTACTACTTTGTTTGCTATTTCATCATTTGCAACTGCAACTACTTTTGCAATTAAACCAGCATCTTCATTTGATGTGGATGCTTTTTGAACAGCTGCAACTGTAAGTTTATCTACTTGATCTTTATTTGTTTGAGCTAATGTCTCTAATTTTTCTGGATTTTTTTCAGAAAAATCTGCCATTACTTTCAAAGATAACTTTGATTCTTGGTTTGTATTTTTTTCAGTAATATTATTAATCACTGAATTAATTGTAGCGGTATCTGCTTTTGCCATTACTTTACTTAAAACCTCTGCTGATTTATCTGTTTCTTTAGCAACAATTGTCTCGAATATTTTTTCTTTAATTAAACCAGCTCCTTCTGAAGTTGTGGTGGTTAAAAATGTATTATCTTTATCTGATAAATTTCCAACAACTCCTTCAACTAATGTATCTTTAGTCTCTATAATTTTTTCAATTGTCTCTCCAATATTTTGTTCATCAGATTGATCAATTACATCTGATAAAAAAGTAGTATTTTCATCACTACTATTTTCAACAATAAAATCTATTTTTTGTTTTTTTTCTTCTTTAATAATTTCTTTAGCAGCTTCAATATCTGTTTCATCCACAATACCATCGTTGTTTGCATCTTGGAGTTTACCTTTTGCAAGCTTTTCTTGGAGTTGTTGTGTTAGTTCATTTTCATCAATCTTAGAAACTTTAACTAATGTTTCATTTAGTGATTTTAATTCTTGTTTTTCATCTTCAGATTGCTCCCTTTGTGAAATTTCGTTTGTTTCTGTTACCTCAATTACTTGATCTGTTGAAGTTAGACTTGTTGTTTGACCTTCTGATGAAATTTCAATTTGACCTACAGTTCCAAAGCTATCTTCTGCAAGCGCTACTTCAGAGTTTCCATTGGGTTTTATATTTGCGTTAAATCTTGTACCTCTAATACCAAGAGACATGTTTGATAGATCTACTAACATTTCACCACTTGAATTTTTTGCAATAGCCCCCGACTCAATTATAATTTTTCCCTTACCAACTTTAGCTTGAAAAGTTTTTCGTGCTGGTGAATTTTCAAATTCACTTACATTAAGAGAAGTTAATTCTTTCATTACTATAGTTGTATTATCGTTAAATTGTAAAGTTGCAGAAGAACTTTCCCCAATTAAAACTTCATCTTTAAGAAATATCTCGTCAAATACATCTAAAACTCTTTCATCTCCTTCTTCAGTTATTGCAATAACTTCTCCATTGAGCTCTGTAATTGAGCCGATTTTTTTTCCTTCTGGAAATGCTAAATTATTTAAAAAAAATGAGATAAAAATTGTTTTGATTAAGAAGAAGCAATATTTTATTGTGTTATTTTGATGACCAAATCTCATAGTTTTAAATTTTTGAAATACTTACTTATAGCATTAGTTATTTATAATGTTATTTCATTATTAATACTGTTTTCGCCTTTTAAAAGCTTGAAATATAGTCTTTGGAATTTAATGCCTTATGATTACAAATATTTAGTTAGTTACCCAACAAATCTTGAGAAATTATCTTTATTAAATTCAACAAATAGAAATGAAATTAAAGAAATGCTTAAAAAAAGCCAGTTTAGAAATGTTTTAGATATCAATTTTTGGAACTATAATTTAATAATTGATAACTATTCTAAAAAAATAAATAAAGATTTTGAAAATTCTTTTAAAAAATTGTTTTTTTTAACAAAAAACAATCAAAGTAAAAATTTAGATTTAAAAAAATATTTTGTCACAAATTATATATATTTCACTGAAAAAAATAAAAAATTAGTTTTAGATAATTATTAAAATTTGATTTATTGGAAGGCAATTTGAACTTAAATTATATTGGATCACGTTTTAATAAAAAAAGAATTATTAATAATTTAATTTCTAAAATATCTCAAACATCTTCTTCAGTTTTAGTTCAATTAATTTTCCCTCCACTAATGATTATATTTTATGGATTAGAAAATTTTGGAATATGGGTATTCTTGTCTGCACTGCCATTAATATTTTCAACTTTTAATATAAATTTATTTGAAGCGTCAAAAAACGAAATGTCAATTTACCACAACCAAAATAAAATTAAAAAAGTACAGGAGATTTTTAATAATAGTAAATTTTTTACGTTAATTTTATTTTTGATCCTTGCTTTAGCGGGAATTATCTTTCTTAAATTTTTTGATTATGACTTAAAGATTTTAGAAGAAATCAATAAAAAAGATGCAAAAATTTTAATTTTTTGTTTTTTTTTTAGTTATTATCTTACTGTTATTAAGGGAATTTTCGAAATAGGGATAATTTTTTGGGGAAAATTATATATACAAGTTTATATAGAAACATTTTTTGATTTTTTTATTAAATTTTCCATTTTAGTAGTCGGATTTTTTGAAGGAGATTTAGTAACTGCTGCTTATATATATCTATTTTTAAACATAATTAAATTTCTAGCTTATTTGTTTTTTTTTATGAAGTATAAAAAATATTTAAGTATTTTATCTTTTAAATTTATTAATTATAAAATTTTAAAGAAAATATTATTAATAAGTGTCCCACATTTTTTTGAAAACATTTCAAATTTAATTAAATCAAGCTTTCAAATTATAATTTTAGGTTTATTTTTTAGTTCAAGTGTTATTGGACTTATCAGTACATTAAAAACCATGTTTTATTATATGCCATCTCGTTTTTGGGGTATACCAATACACATTTCTTATTATGAAATAGCTAAATTATTTTCTAAAAATCAAATTAATACATTAAAAATTTTTATTTCTAATTTAATTAAATTGAATTTAATTATTAGTTTCGTTTTATTTTTAATTATTTTTTTTTTCGGTTTAAATTTTTATAATTTTTGGCTTAATAACTCATATGAAATTAATCGAATATTTATATTAATTTTATTATTTGAAGTAATAACATTTAATTTTTCAACAACTTTTAAATTATTTAACAAATCGATAAATGATTTTTTTTCAATTTCTATTTTTGATTTTGTAATAAATATAACAATATTATTACTATTATTTATTCTATTTAATCACGGTGTAAAATATGAGATTTTTTTCATTATCAATTTATCTGGCTCTATACTAATTTGTTTATTTAATTATTTTATATTTTTTAAAAGTATAAAATTTTATAAAAAAAATATTTGATCAAAAAGGAAGTGTGTGAAAAAAAAAAAAATTCTAGCAATAATAAAAAAACCATCAGACTTAATTGAAGTGAACTCTATTGTTAGTTATTACAAAATAGATAAGGCTACAATATATATAATAAATTTTAAATCTGTACCTTTTGAAAAATTTAAAGCTTATTGTTTAAACAAAATTAAAAATAATGTTAAATATATAATAATAAAAAAAATAAGTTTAATTGAATTAAATAAAATTAACTTAATAAAATTTTCAATCGGTTTTGATATAGTGGCATTACCAATTTATCAATATTCAATTTTTTATAAAAATATTTCAAAATTAAGAAGTTTAAAAATCAAAACAATTTTAATTTCTGATGGTTTGCCTGAAGCTTTTGGTATTTTTAAATATATACTTGCAAAGAATAATATTTTTTCTTTTTTATTTTATAAATTTTTAATTTATTTTATTTATATTAATAATATTGCGGATGAATGCTTTTATACACTTTATCCAATTAAAAATAATTTTTCTAGAAAGTCATTTCCAATTTTAGATAATTTCAAGCCTGATGCAAAAATCACCAAATTATTATTAAAATATAAAATTAATAATTTAATTTTATCCCGTGATTTCAACGATATTAAATACTTTAAAGATAAATATAAATTAAAAAACTATTGCTCAGTGATGAGAACAAATAAAAATGTCATATTAATTATCAATGATAAAACTATACATTGTAAAAATTTGATTGTTGCAGAAGAAATTATAAATATTGATATTATAAAAAATATTTATTCAAATATAGGCACAACAGTATTCTATGCTAAAATTAGAAAAATTAATGTTTTTTTAAATTTAAAAAAAATTGATATATTTAATCCATATTGGTTTTATTTTGCAAAACGAAAATTTTTTAATTTATAAATCTTATCGAGATCACTTTTTGTATTAATTTCAGGTTTTAAATTTTTGTATATAAAGGATTTAATCGTAAAATCATTTTCAATTAACTTTAACCACTCATTATCTTCACTTATTTGAAGTTTGCAGTTAGATAATTTTTTATAATTTTTTAACACATTCCACCTAAGCATAACAATTCCGTGATGACTAAATATTTTTGTTGCTTTAAAATTTTTAGTATTTGGTATTGCTCCTCTAGATAAATATAAAATTTTATTACTATTAGTTAAAACTATTTTTGCTATACTTTTATTTTTATAAGTTTCTTCATTTTTAACTCTGCAATGAATTGTAAAACCATCTGCATATTTATTTTTTATTAATTTTGATTTTCTTTCTATATAATTTATTACATTTGGATCTATAAAAGGCATATCGCATGAAACAATAGTAGCGTAATCATATTTTTTTTTTATTCTAGTTAGGGCATAAGATGCTCTTTCAGTTCCATTTATGCAATTTCTTTTTATTATTATTGGTTTGTTAATTAGATAATTCTCTATTTCTTTTTCAACTAAATAATTATCTGTACATACATAAATATTTTCTAATTTAATTTTTTTTTTAATTTGATCTAAAGTCATTTTTAGTAGGGATTTACCATTGTTTAATTTATACAATGGTTTTCCAAAAAGTCTTTTTGATTCATATCTTGCTGGAATAATAACGCAATTGTTTAGCATTTTAATTTATTTTTTCTTTTTCTTCTCAATTTCATTTGGATTATCAAAATTGATTGCCATACACGTTATATCATCTCTTAGTTTTGGTATACCCCAATTTAATTTTGATGTTACCTTTTCAACTAGATCCTTAGGTGTTATAGTTTCCATTTCTTTTACAACATTTTCAACACCTTCTGCTCCAAATTCTTCGCCATTTGGAAGATATCCTTCGGTTACTCCATCAGTATAAACAACAAAAGTTTTATCCTTAATATTTATTGTATTTGATTTGACCATAGACTCTGCAAAATATTTCATAATTCCAATTGGAGGAAGATCGGATTGAATGAATTCAAATTTTTTAGATTTATCAAATAACATTATGCTTTCATGACCAGCATTAATAAATGTTAGATCGCCTGTTTTTGGATTAAATTTTCCAAATACAGCTGTTACAAACATTCCTTTAAATTTTGCCTCAATAATTTCATTGTTCACACCAAATACTACTCTTTCCAAAGGAAATTTTAGATTTGAAAGTGTTCTGAAAATTGAGGAAGCTTTTGCCATATACATACCGGCCTTAACTCCTTTTCCAGAAACATCTGCTAATGTAAAATAATACTCCTCAGATCCAACTTTCATTACGTCAAAATAATCACCTGATACATCTCTTGCTGGAATATTTTTTGCATAAACAAAGTTTTCAAACGCTGAAATATCTGGGAACAAACTTTTTTGAACTCCTCCTGCTAATTCTCTTTCTTTAAGTAGTTTTGCCTCTTTTTGAAGATTTTGTAGAGCAATTTTATTTTCCTCTAAAAATCTAAAATAAAGACCAGTTAAAAATGTGATTGAGATCATTATCATTGGATAACTGACATCAATTAATTCAGATCTAAACCTATAAATAGATAATCCAATTACAAAAATAATTATTAAACCTGCAAAAATTATACTTAAGCTGTATTTGGGTTTAATTCTTTGAGAAATAATAAATGCAGCAATAGAAATAATTATTGAAAGTAATAATTCAAAAACAAATATTCCATCATTTCTTTTTAAAAAGCTATTATTTAATAGATTATCAATAACATTTGCATGAACTTGAACTCCTGGAACAGTTTCACCTGTTGGAATTTTTACTGTATCGAAAAGTCCTTTTGCTGATGCTCCAATAAGGACATATTTA
>Ga0181570_10000707_pt1 | contig 30788 bp, 17 predicted proteins | sample 101ome_18_FD_148667 | JGI IMG/M metagenome (GOLD analysis project Ga0181570, IMG submission 148667) | Coastal salt marsh microbial communities from the Groves Creek Marsh, Skidaway Island, Georgia - 101406AT metaG (spades assembly) | ecosystem: Environmental > Aquatic > Marine > Intertidal zone...
GCCGCCGCCGGAGACGGGGGCGGTGGAGGAGGAGGCGACGGGGACGGCGACGGGGACGGGGACGCGGCGCGTCAAGGTGACGAGACAAAAGGCGAGCGGGAGCGGGAAGGTGAAGAATAAGGAAACGCTCGAGGCGGATCGGGACTTTTGTCGAATGGTGACGAGGTACGATCCGGAGGCGGTGCGGAAGGAGGCGTTGGCGAGGCCGTTGGATTTGGCGAGACGGTCGGCGCGGTTGGCGGTGGTTCTGGGGCGGTTGAAGAATAAGCAGGCGCGGCTGCAGGCGTTGGACGCCGACGACGGTGGGTCGCGGTGGGGAGAGGCGGTGAAGGAAACGCTGTGTCAGCTCGGACCGTTGTTTGTCAAGTTGGGTCAGAATTTGGCCAACAGACCGGATTTGGTGAACGAAGACTTGATGGAGGAGCTCACGAAACTGCAGGATCGCGTGCCGCCTTTCAACTCGAGCTTGGCGTATAAAATCATCGAAGAGGAGACGGGAAGAGTGATCGAAGAGACGTTCTCGGAAATTTCCGAAGAACCGATCGCGGCGGCGTCGATCGGGCAAGTGTACAAGGGAAAATTGCGAAAGGATGGGACGGAGGTCGCCATCAAGGTTTTGCGTCCGAACACGCGAGCGCAGTGCGTGCTGGACTTGTTCTTATTGAGAGCGGCTGCTCTCAGGTTTTTCGACGCGTTCGCGCGTGAGAACTTGGGGTGCTCGGCATCGCTTCTCGTGGACGAGTTCGCGGAGAAACTGTTGGAGGAACTAGACTTTGTTCAGGAGGCAAGAAACTTGCGAGACTTTGCCTTCAACTTTCGCAACGACGCAAACGTGCACATTCCTCAGGTTGTCAGTGAGTTGAGCGGACCGCGCGTGCTCGTCATGCACTGGCAACCCGGTGTACGCTGCACGCGCGAGGATGCGTTCAACGACGACGCTTCACGCGCTCGATTCATGATCAACGGCGTCGAAGCCGGCTTGAAGCAACTGCTCGAGTTTGGTTTGTTTCATGGAGATCCGCATCCGGGCAACGTGCTCGCGCTGCCTGACGGAGACATCGCGTATGTTGATTTTGGAAACGTCGCGGAAATTTCGCGCGCGAATCAAGAGAGTTTGATCGACGCCGTGGTGCACGTGATGAATAGAGATTACGAAGCTCTCGCGGAGACGCTGGCGGATCTCGGCTTCTTGCAACAGGGAGCCGACATCGGTCCAGTCGCCGAAGGCTTGGCCGATGTGTGGGGAGACGAGGCGCTGCAATCATTGGCGAGCACCGAGGCGTTCTCTTTTCGTGGACTCACGCGCGAGTTCAACAAATTGTTGTATGAATACCCGATTCGGGTCCCGGAGCGTTTCTCGCTCGTGATTCGTTCTCTGCTGACGCAAGAAAACATTTGCTTGACGCTGAAACCAGATTTCAATTTGCTCGACGCCGCGTTTCCTTACGTGGCTCGACGACTTCTCACGGATCCCGATCCCGCACTTCGACTTCGGTTGCTCAAGGTGGTGATCGTCAAGGGGAGGTTTGAGTGGGAGCGTCTGCGAAATCTCATCGACATGGCCGGCGTCGGCGTCAAGGGCGGCATCAACGTGCCCATCTTTGCCCTCGCCAAGGACGCAGCACACATGCTCGCCACCGACAAAGCGATCAGAAAAGAATTATTCATCGGTCTGCGTTCGGTGTCGCTCGCCGAACACATCAAGGAATCGTTCTCCTTGGGCTGCGTCTTGCTCTCAATCGCCGTCGGTCGCCTCACGCAGCCGATTTTCGACGCCGCGCGCGGATTCAGACGCAAGTTTTTCCGCCGCACCATCGCGAGACGCAGACGCAGAACCAAGGAAGCGTAATCGACGCTTCGCTGTTTTTTTCCCGCACGTGCGCCCGCTCGCCGAATTGTAAGACATACGCAAGCACGTGCAAACAACCTCTCAGTGTCCGCCTCTCGGTTCGGTCGCGCCATGTCGGCGTCTCGTCGCACGCTCGATCGATTGGACGTCGACCAGACGCTCGTGGCAAAGCTCGAGAACCGAGGGTGTCGCACGGCGGAGGACGCGCTTCACCGCGCGCCGCTTGACGTCGTCGAACTCGCCGATTGCTCGCACAGACGCGCGCGAGATTTTATAATCAGCGTCGCCAAGGCTGTCGCACCGAAGCCGACGACCGCGTACGACGCGCTCAAAAGATCGAAATTCGTGCCGACGACTCTGAGAGAGATCGACGCTGCGCTCGGCGGTGGGCTGAGCGTGGGGTCGGTGACCGAAGTCGTGGGCGCGGCGGGCGCCGGGAAGACGCAACTGTGCTTGGCCGCGTGCGCGAGCGCGGCGGCGCCGGAAGCGTGCGGTGGATGCGATGGAGGGGTCATTTATATCGATGCGGAACGCAAGTTTAGCGGTGCGAGGATGGCAGAGATCGCGCGAGGGAAATTCGGGGACATGTTTGACTCGAACGACGCCGTGAGCGCGCTGGCGAGACGGGTTCAAGTCATCACGCCGACGAGTTTGAGTGATTTAGGAAAGCGCCTAGCCGCGCTGGAAGAGGCGATCATCGATCATAAAGTTCGTTTAGTGATCATTGATTCCGTGGCGCACCTGGCGAGAGCGGAATTCGGACGCGAGAAGGTGGTCCAGAGACAGAGTGTGTTGGGAGCCGTGGCGTCGACGCTGAAGCGACACGCAGAAAAACACGCTTTGGCCGTGCTCGCGGTGAACCAAGTGACGACGAGGATTGGAACATTTGCGAAACACGCGAGCGACAAGGACAACAACACTGATGACGCCGGTTCAGAGGAGTCGAGCGGAATCACCGCGGCGCTCGGCACAAAGTGGGCGCACTGCGTCAACACTCGAATAGCACTAGAAGTCGTCGGCGAGCGTCGACGAATAAAAATCGTGAAGAGCCCACTGGCGCCACTGACATCGTTCGACTATTTCGTCGATGGATCCGGTATATGTATATCTGGCAAGACTGACGAGAACGAAATGCTTGCCTCGGACGCCAACGTACACTCTCGCATGCAAAGATAGTAGAAGGAGAAGAACGACTGTAGCGGTGTAGAACGAATCTGTATGAATATTACAAGCAATTGAATCGAATCAGCCTCGGTAAAACCCTATTTCGCGCACGCAGAGCTCGAACGGTCCGACTTGCGAAGGCTCCCCCTTGAGGATCATCAAGCCAAACTCTCTGAGGCTCGACAAGGCCAGCGGGTTCCGAAGACACACACGACCCATGCGTTCGGCTCGCGAAAACGCGGCGAACGGAATCTTGACGCGCGCGTACTCCGAACCAGCCTTAAAGTTGACCTTGAAATTGATTTGTTCTCTCAGACAATCCTCATCTTTGAGAATAAAGAGGAACTTTTTCTCGGGAGTCGACGTCTTCGCTTCGATGTACACGCCGTCGAAATCTTCTGCATTTTCGTCCACCATCGCGCGCACGCTCGCAAACCCACCGTTCCTCTCGAGACTGACGTTACCCATAAAGCTACCACCGTCGTCCCCGGCTCGTCGCGCCATGAATCCATCCGACATGCCTCCCATCACTCCGTCGTTGAGCGAGCGAAACTTGGCGACGTCGTCGTTCTTCGTCAAGTTCAACCTCACGTCCCACGTCTCGTTCGCCTCCGGCGCCGCCTCGTACGTGACGTCCGCCAGCGACGCGTCCGCGTCCCCGGCCGTCGCCAACAATCGCCGCATCGCGACATCGAACGCGTTTCGCAACGCGGCCCACCTCTCGGCGTCGTCGCGCGCGCGGTCCGCCTCGGCGACGCCCTCGCGCAGCGCTCGAATCGCCTCCTCGTCCACCCGCGCGAGCGTTGCGCCGAGAACGTCGTCCACCGCGCGCCGCATGACGTCGTTTCGTCCCGCGTAATCGCCCGCGAGCGCGCGAACGCGTCCCGACGACGACGCGTCACCCAAACGCTCGAGAACGTCGCGCGCTTTCCACGTCGTGTCTCGCGACGCCATGACGCGCACGACGGAACCGCGAGACTGAGGACGGTTTCCTCGACCGCGTCTCGAGGCGATCGAACGCGCGAATCGCGTCAGCGGCGACGGGCAGGTCGCGCGCGCGCTCATCTCTGAGGCCAGCGCGAGAGCGCGCGGGACACAGGGGGGCGCGATGCGTCGACGCGCAGGCGCTCGCATTCGTCTGATGCAGGTGTGTGTGCGTGTGTCTAGATCAAGTGTGTATTGGTAATGCTGATTTCCTACCCGAGCGCGCGCTCGGCGCGCTCGTTCAGGGCTCGAATGTAATCGCCCTCGTGAGGACGCTCGACGGCGCCGAGTTTCGCGGCGCGCTTCTTCGACTTCTTCGACTCGCCTCCGTGTTTCTTCGACTTTTTCTTGATGGAGTCGCCGTCGTCTTCGACTTCGTCTGCGAGAAACTGCGAGGTGAGTTGTTCGTCGGTGAGCGCGTGCGCGAGCCAACCGGGTTGGTCGCCGCTGGACACCGTGGATGACGCCGCGTTGCTCGAAGGCGTCGAAGCGCTGAAATCGGGAAGGGAGAGACCGTCATCGTTTGATGCGGCCTTCTTCTTCGACACGGTCTTCGCACCGCTCGCGCTGAAGCCGTTGTGAGTCGGACTCGATTTCGAACCACCCGACGATCCCAAGATGGAATTTAAAAATTCGTCATCGTCGCCCGCCTCGCTCGCTGGCTGCTTCGCGGCGGCGGCGCTCTTCTTCTTCGCCGCGGCGATGACATTGCCATCGTCGTCGTAACTACTTTCTTCGTCGACGGCGTCGTCATCCTCGCCGCTCCCCGCATCCAGGCGCAAACTTTCACTGGAGAGTGTCGAACTCGGGAGAATTGGATAATCAAACATCTTGAATGAATCCGTCTCAGACGACCCCTCTCGCGCGACGTCATTCTTGTTGAGCACCGGTCGGAGCGTGTCGATGATGTGACTCGCCGCCTGCGATGCGGTTCGATCGATTCTACCCTGCGTCACGCCCATGGCGTAGTTGGCTTGAATGTTAGCCATGAGCGTCGCCAAGTCACGTCGCATCGCCTCGATTTCGTCTCGCTGTCGCCGCTGCTCTTCGTACATGATGATTTGAGCCGCCTCGCCCGATCGCGCGCGCTGCGCACCGGTGGTACCGACACTGACACCAATCGCCGCGGTAGCGTCTTCGGTGCCACCCGCGAGCTTGGCTTCGGGATCATCGCTTTTCAATATCTCCGCAATGCGCTTTGCCATCTTCTTGTCGTGCTCCACGAGCGCGTCCGCCATGATCTTTGCACTCGGACTACCATTCGTAGAATCCGCCATTCGAGCGCTTTGCAACGCGTTTGCTTCGACCGCTTCCGTCGTCATCGCCGTAAGACTCTCCGCGAGCTGCTCCGCGATTTGTTCCTTTGATAAATTCGGCGACACCTTTGCGTTCGTTTCTTCGGTTTTGCCGTTCGTCAAACCAATCGCCGCCGCGTCAGCGTCGGCCTCTGCGTCCGCTTCACCACCGTCGCTACCATTCGCCATGGTTGACTTGCGTCGCATGATCATGTCAACGATGTGAGACGCGATCGCTTTCGCGTTGGCGTTGGCTTGCACCGGCTTCATGAGCTTGGGTTGCAAGCCGTCCACGTCGTCACGGCGCGGCGCGGCGACATCCTCTCCAAGTCCACTCGAACCCGATTCTTCGTCCCCAGACCCATCTTTGAACAGACTTCCGATCTCCGCGCTATCGTCGCGTGTGAGGTCGGGCGCGGGCGCTCGCGGTGGCGCGGCTTCGTCCACTTGCGGCGATTTGCCGTTGTACCCGAGAAGATCCTCGATGCCGACTGGATCGCTGGGACGCGTGGGGTCCGGCTCTGGAGCCTCGCTGGGTTCCGGAGAGGTGGATGGAAATATGGACGTCGTGAGAGGAAGCCCCGACGGTTGAGGCTCAGGTGTTGCGCTCGGCGTGGGCATCGGGGACTCCGACGGCGTGGGAGAAGCTCCGGGCGACAATTCTTGAAACGCCGTCCACGATGCGTCTTCTTCAACCGCCGCTGGTTGCGCCGCTGGTTGCGCCGCTGGTTGCACCGCCGGTTGCGGCGCCGGCTGTGGCGCAGGTTGCGGCGCAGGTTGCGGCGCTGGTTGCGGCGCTGGTTGCGCCGCCGCCAGTTGCTGAGATGCAGCCTCGTTCGGCGTCACTCCATGCCCCCAAGGGGGTAAGCTGTCCTCACCGCTCCCTTGCGCCTCCTCTTGCTCTTCCTGCGAACGACGCGCGCGCCGTTTGCGAGGCGACGGAGGATCCTCTCTGTACTGCACAAAGTCACCGGATGGCGCTTGTCCCGGACGTCTGGAAAAGATGTCGTTGCCGTCAATGTCGGAAGGCGAGACATCATACATCGCGCTGCGGAGAGTTCCTCCCCCTTTCGGGTCCAGCGAGTTGATCATTCGCTCCAAGTTATCATTTTCCCGCACTGTCTGCGTCTCACTCGACACCTGTTTCGATTTGTGATAGGCGCCGGTGCTCGCGACGGCGTTTGCCGCTGCCTTCGTTTCAAACAGCGCCGACTCGTACTGGGTCAGCGGTTTGCGTGGCTGCGTCGATCGGCCGCTCGTCGGCGATCCCGAAGCCGTGTTTGCTTCCTGGCTGCCCGTTATCGTGGGTCGATCTTCCGACGGTAACATTTCTCTGAATTCACTCTCCGCCGCCGGCGCCGCCGGCGAAGCCGGCGCCCCGTTCGCCATGAGCGTCTTTATCGCTGATTCCAGCTGATCGACGGTATCGGGTTTGCCGCTCGGAAACAACGCCGCCGCCTGCGGAACGATCGCGACGAACCGACTAGACAATAAATTCAAAGTCTCCGAACTGATCCCACCGGGACTGAACATGGCTGTTCGAACTTGCAGACGAAGCGCCTTGAGCGCCGTCAACTGCGAAGGCGTCGGCGTCACCCCCGTGAACGACAGTCCCAAGGACGCCATCCTCTCGCCAGTTTTCGACCAACGCGTGATCATGGATCGATCATCTCTTCCAGCGACCAATTCCGCGCCCGGTACCGGGCGCCACGCCTCTTGCAACGTCTTACTCTTGTGCGTCCACACGCCGATCGCGGCCGCGGCGGCGATCGTCGCCACCGTACACACCACCGACATTCTCGTCGACGACGCCGAACGAGAGGACACTCGACGCGCCTGTTCCATCGATTCAACCGCGTCGTCATCGCTCGACGACAGCAGCGCCGTCGTCTCACCGCGCACCGCGTCCCTCATCGCGCTCGCCGGGCGTGATGGGTGTTGGCGCATCCAACACCCGCACTCGACGCCGTCGTCGTCGCGCGCGCCCCCGCTCGAGCGCGACGAATCGACCCGACGCGCGTCCTTTGAGGTCGTTCCCGGCGTTTCCGAGCGTTCGGCTCCCCGGCGCTCGCCACGACGGCCGTCGTCGCGGTCTGCGGACGATCGTCCCACCCGCGAGCGCCCCGAACGAGAGGCACGTGTATGGGCAAACAGTGAGACGCACAATTTCGCACGACGCCGCCGCGCCCGTTCGAACGACGCGGGCGACAGACGCGGACGCGCGACGACGGCGGTGCGTCGAACGCGCGCGCGCGTCGAGCGAGCGAACGCGCGCGCGCGGCGAACGCTCCGAATCGTCGCCATGGAGTCGACGCGCGCGAGTCGACGCGATGCGACCGACGACGCGGGCGACGACGATGATGAAAACGCGGCACCGTCCGTCTCGACGAACGCGACGACGCGCGAGGCGACGGGCGATCGCGCGCCGGCGGCGGTGAAACCGGTGAAAGGGGCGATATCGCGCGCGTTCGTGAATCCCATGGCGGCGAGACGACCGTTCGTGAGTCCGATGGTACGGAAACCGACGGCGGCGACGGCGGCGAAACGGTCGAGACCGACGCCGACGGCGGCGACGGCGAGATCGGCGATAGTGACGGCGAGATCGACGACGGTGACGGGTGAAGAGAAAAAGGCGTTCGTGTGTTTGTACGCCAAGCGCAAGGCGGGGGCGTCGTCGGGGAAACAGAGACAGGCGAAGACGTTTTTGGACGGTGTCGTCGTCGCCGACGTCGTCTCGAAGACGGCCGAGTTGTATTCGATTCAAGGAACTCGCGTGGCGAAAGGCGCGGCCGGAACGCTGGTCGAGGGCACGACGACGACGTGTGGGGCGTACGAAGTGGAGGTGATGGAACCGGTGTCCACGACGGACGTGCTCTCCGGTGCGGTGTTTTCTCGCGGAGGCGGGAGCGCGCCGACGGCGGAACAAAGAGAGTTGGTGTCCGAGCAAAGACGACCCAAGGCGTTCGTGGCGCCGGTTCGCGGCGCGATGAAACCGTCCTCGACCGTGGGCACCTATCTGTCGACGTCATCGAAGCCGTTCGCGACGGAGGCGCCGCTACACAGCGCGGACGTCGAGAACGCGTTGGTGCTGTCGACGCTCGACACCAACTTTTACCGCCGCGACGCCCGCACGGCGTGCGCGGTGGTGTGCGATCCGTACATCTCTCGACACCTTCGTCCGCATCAACGCGACGGCGTGAAATTCATGTACGAGTGCGTCATGGGTCTTCGAACGTCGGTGCACACGAGCAAGGCGCACACCGGCTGTTTGCTCGCGCACGAAATGGGATTGGGGAAAACGCTGCAAGTCATCGCATTGGTTTGGACGCTGCTCAAACAGTCGCCGTTCAAGCGCGGCCAACCGACGTGTCGACGCGTCGTCATCTGCGTACCCGCGTCGCTCGTCGGGAACTGGGGCGCCGAGTTTCAGAAATGGCTCGGATCAGAGCGATGCGAACCGATGGTCGTCGAGGGCGGCGATAAGGAGGCGAAGTCGAATCTGCAAGATTTCGCACGACCGTCGCAGAGACGATACCAAGTGTTGATCACGTCATACGAAACGTTGCGCGCGCAGGCGGACATCGTCGCCGGTGCGAACATCGATTTACTCGTGTGCGACGAAGCGCATCGATTGAAAAACGCGACACAATCGACAAAGGGCGCGATGGCGCTCGAATCTCTGCGATGCCTTCGTCGCGTCTTGCTCACAGGGACGCCGATTCAAAACGATCTGGACGAATTATGGAGCGTCATGGATTTCGCGTGTCCTGGACTGATGGGTGATTTAGCGTCGTTTCGACAAATTTACTCGATACCGATCGAACGCGCGAGAGAGCGCGGCGCCAAGGAGGAGGCGATTCGAATCGGCGACGCGCGACGCGAACAGGTTGGAGTTTTGATAGATCCGTTCATTCACTCGAGAAAAGCGGACGAGATCAACGCGCGATTGTTACCGCCGAAGACGGAGTACGTCGTATTCGTGCGTCTGACGTCGAGACAAGAGAAGCTGTACCTGGATCAATTAAAGAAAAAGTCGTTGCAAAGCATGTTGGGGAGAATCGGCAAGTCGGACGACGTCGAGCCGATTTCGCCTCTCGCCGCCATTCAGACGTTGCAAAAGCTGTGTAACGCCGCGGTTTTGGCGTCGGAAACGAATGAAAACGACTTCGTGGAGACGTCGAGTAAATTGGTCGTATTGCGTGCCTTTTTCCGCGCGCTTCCATCCGACGAACGAATCGTCGTCGTTTCTGGTTTCACGACGACGCTCGATCTCGTCGCGCGACTGTGCGAAAGCGAAAACATGAAGTACGCTCGTCTACAGGGATCGACGCCACCAAAAGAGCGCACGTCCATCGTGCGCGTCTTCAACAATTCCGGTAAGATTTTACTTCTGAGCACGAAAGCCGGCGGCGTCGGTCTGAATCTCGTCGGCGCGAATCGATTAGTCTTAGTGGATTCGAGTTGGAATCCCGCGCACGATTTGCAAGCGCAGGCGCGGATTTGGAGAGACGGTCAGACGAAATCGTGTTACATTTACCGACTGTTGTCGACGGGTACGATCGAAGAGCGCATGTTCCAGCGACAAGAACTCAAAGGCGCGCTCGCGAGAACGCTCGGTTTCAGATCCACCAGCGCCGCGACGAGCAACGCGAGCGCGGGGAACACGACGTTTACGCAAGCCGAGCTGCGCGACTTGTTTTCGTACGTCAAGGATACGCGGTGTGATACCGCCGATCGAATCGACGCCATGTCGGGCGAAACGCCCGAACACTGGCGACGAGACGTCTCCTGCACGTCGGATGATCCGTTGCTGACGAGCGCCGCGCGAGAGGACGAGCGAATATCCTTCGTGAGCGAGCTCCCGAACGCGGCTACGCAAAACGCTGACGTCGACGAAGTCAGTGTTGATGACATTGACGACGAATGACGATGCGTGTGAATGAGTGTGCCCTCAACTCGCTCGCGCGTGTAAATCTGTAGTATGTGTACGAGTATGAAATGTGTAATGAAATTGATATTGATTCTTTCTCCATCACGAGCTGCTTATGAAGTTTTTGAGCTCTTCGGAGAGTCTGCGCACGCCCTCCTCGTCGCCGAGCGAAAACTTTCCCATGAGCTTTTCCAACGCGGGCGAGAGCTTCAAACCATCGGTGCTAAAGTACACGGGTGTCAAGTGATTCCCGAAATCTAATTCTCGGGAATCCACCTTTCCGGGATATACCTCGAATCGCTTCTGTAACGCCTCCATGAGCTCGGCGTTTTGATCCAAATCGTCATCTTTCAATTTCACCAGGCGCGTCCGCGGAGACGAGTATTTCCGTCGCGCGCGCGCCAGCGTTTCCTCGGGATTCGGTGTAAACTCCAAACCCGCCGCTTTCGCCGCGCGCTCCGCGAACGCCGCGATCGAGGGTAACGTTTTAAAGAAATCGGCGTTCGTCCCGCTCGCGCCCGCGCGCTTCTTCAACAACTCCTTCGCAAACTTTTCAATCAACTTGGCGCTCTCCGCCGCGTCCGCGTTGTTAAACCCAATCATGAAACTCCCCGCACACATCACCGAATCTTCGCGCGTCGTCGACGTCGCGATCGCCGTTCCGCTCGTCGCGTCCATCTCAATCGTTCCGTCGTCTCGCTCGTCCTCCTCGCACGCCAACAGCGTCGCCAGTTTACACCCGAGCGAATGTCCGACGCGAAACGTCGGCGTCGCGCGCGACGTCAACCCCTCTCGATCGATAATCTCCATCCTGGCCCTCGAGAACGTCTTCCCACACGCTCTCGCGCACGCGTCGTGGTCCAAATCTAACTCGTACGGCGTCGCCACAACGCACAGCCCCAGTTCGTCGGCGCAGCGTCTGAGAAGTGCGTCGTACGCCACGTCCGGGAAGCTCCCGAGCACCGCCCCTCCCATGAAGTGCACGAATCCCCACGGTCGCGTTCTCGTCGGCGAGAGCACTCGCGCGCCGCACACGTCGGTCCATCCCGCGGCGCCGGACGTTTGCTCGCGCGCGTCTCGAACTTTTTCCAACGCCCCGCGCAGGGACACGAGCGCGGTGACGTCGTCGTCCCCCGCGGCGCGTCTCGCGACGACGGTGCGCGTCGAACGGTGTCGTCTCGACGTCGTCGGCGCCTCTCGAGCGCGCGCGGGGGCTATCAGCGTCGACGTCGACGCCATGACGAGGCGTAATCTAACGACCGTCAGTCGTCAATCCGCGACTCGCGTCATGCCGCTCGGCGCGCGCGACGATCTCGGCGACGCGCGATTCGTCGGCTGCGAACTCACCGCCGACGCCCTCGAGCGCGCGTCACCGCGCGACGCTCTCGAGCGCGCGACGCGAGGTGGTTTTGATTTCATCGTTCACCCAGCCGCCGTCGTCGACGACGTCGACGATGACTCGACGACGCCGTGGGCGCACTCGGACGAGGAGCTCACATCGACCGATTGGTCCACGCGCGTCGTCTTGCGAACGTCCCGAGGCGTCGAGCGCGCCGCGCATCGGAGCGCAGAGGCGAGAAGGAGGTTGGAGAGAGAGATGCGGTGGGCGGGACACGTCGGCGCGCACGCGGTGTGCGCGCGTTTGACGCCCGATGACGACGGTGACGTCTCGCGCGTGGCGCAACTGGTGATGGCGAACCTGGACGCGTTGGTGCACACGAAAGTGTGGCTCCGGACGCGCGTTACGGGGGATTCAAAGATTGACGACGACGCGTATCGAGCGTGGGCGGAGACGAGCGCGGCGTGCGAACATCGCGCCAACGTGTACGTCGCGTTGCACGTCACGGGCGCGCCGAAAACGCGAACCGAGTTGATGCGGTGGATGGGCGAACGTGTGGGTGTCGTATTTTTGAGCGTGGACGCGTTCGTGAAGAATTCGAGAGGGTTTCCAGTGTTGCCGAGAGAGTTGCAGGCGTTTGCACGCGAAGTGTTTTCGAGAGGGACGCAAGTGGTGTTGACGGATCGACTCGACGACGGCGACGACGTGTCGTCGACTTCGTCGACCATCATCAGACCGGGCGACGTACCGGGTGACGAGGGACGGGTCGAGGCCGAATCGGCGCACCCGATGCGTCTGTATTGGGAATATCTCGTCTATCTCTTCCGAGGCGTCGAGCCGCTGAGCGAACAGGCGCTCGCGGAGATTCCGTACAGAGACGCGTTACAGGCGCCGCTTCAACCTTTGATGGATAACCTCGAGAGCGTGACGTATGAGACATTTGAGAAGGACGCGAGCAAGTACATTCAGTACGAGGAGGCGGTGCGATGCGCGCTCACGGATCTCGTGCGCGAGGGCGAAGAGGGAACGGTGATGGTCGTCGGCGCCGGGCGCGGACCTCTGATTCGCGCGTCGTTACGCGCGGCAACGCGCGCGAACAAAAAGATCGTCGTATACGCTGTGGAGAAAAATCCAAACGCCGTCATCACGCTTCAACACTTCGTCGCGAGAGAAAACCTCCACGACGTGGTACAAATATATTCGGGAGACATGCGGACGTGCGCGCTCGACGTCCAAGTGGACGTCCTCGTGAGCGAATTGCTCGGCAGTTTCGGCGATAACGAATTGAGTCCGGAGTGTCTAGACGGTGCACAGAGATTTCTTCGTCCGGGTGGGGTGAGCGTGCCGCAATCGTACGAATCGTTCGTCGCGCCCGTGACCGCCACAAAACTGTACGATGCCGCGGCGGCCAGCGGCGACGTCAAGTCGCTCGAGACACCGTACGTCGTCAAATTCAGTAAAGTGCACCACATCGCCGAACCAAAAAGCGTGTGGGAGTTCGCGCACCCGAATCACGCCGACGTGATCGATAACGAGCGGTACGCTCGGTGTGTGTGGTCGCGCGAAGAGATTGGATCGACGTCGGTGACGCTTCACGGATTTTCGGCGTACTTTGACGCGTTGCTCTACGACGGCCCCGCTGGGAGCGTTCGATGCAGCATTCATCCCGGAAACCACACGGTCGGACCTACGGGAGAGTTGATGTTTTCGTGGTTTCCGATGTATTTCCCGATTCGGGCCCCCATTCTTTTGGACGGGCGCGACGACGCAGACGTGGCGATAACGCTGCACGTGTGGCGTCGCGTCGACGCGCATAAAATGTGGTACGAGTGGTCGGTGTCCAAGCCGACGCAGGGGCACGTGCACAACGCGAACGGTCGTTCGTATTGGATAGGTTTGTAAGGTGACGTAGCAATCAGTCATATACGAGAACATTATTACATCTGTCGCGCATAGTGCGTCAAGACGCGGTGCGCAGTCGTAGTGTATAGTGTAGTTTATAGTTTCGGCGTCAGCGCGTCGAATCAAGCTCGGCGTATTTTCCTAAAGCGCGCGTCGCGTTTTCGATCGCCGAGTCCAATTCCGCGCGTAAACGTTCAATTTCCGATTGGAGTTCTTCGACGAGCTCGTCTTCAGCTGCTTTGTCTCGTTGGAGACTCTCGCGAAGTTCGACGTTCATCTCGAGCTCGGAGCGAAAATTCGCCAACAGTTGCTGCAGTTCATTCTTCTCTCGAACCGCCTCATCTTTACGTTCGAGCATGTACCGCAATTGTTCTTCGAATTCGATCTCGTTGTTTGACTTGGCTTTGCGAAGGGACTCGACTTCGCCCCAAGCTTGGTCCTTTTCGCCGCGCACGCCGTCGAGCTCGGCGCGAAGCGTTTCGACCTCACTCCAAGCTTGATCCTTATCGGCGCGAATAGACTCGACCTCGCCCAAAGCGCGATCCTGCTCAGCGCGCACACCTTCCAATTCGGATCGAAGCGTTTCGACTTCGCCCCAGGCTTGGTCCTTTTCGCCGCGCACACCTTCCAATTCGGATCGAAGCGTTTCGACCTCACTCCAAGCTTGATCCTTATCGGCGCGAATAGACTCGACCTCGCCCAAAGCGCGATCCTGCTCAGCGCGCACACCTTCCAATTCGGATCGAAGCGTTTCGACTTCGCCCCAGGCTTGGTCCTTTTCGCCACGCACGGATTCAGCTTCACTCCAAGCCCGATCCTTTTCGCCGCGTATGCCTTCAATCTCGGCGCGAAGAGACTCGAGTTCACCACAAACTCGATCTTTTTCGCCTCTGACGCCGTTGAGCTCAGCTCTGAGCGCGTCGACGTCGCCGACGGCGCGTTCGAGTTGCTCGCGCGCGTCGGTTTGCATTTGAGACTTTTCCACATCCATCTTGGTGCGAAGCTCTCGTGAAGAGTTTTCCATCTCCTCTAAACGACGGCGCAGCGCTTGAATCTCGTTTGCGCTCGTCTCTCGTTCGTTTCGAAGTTCGTTCTCGACAGATTCAAGATTCTGGCGAGACTCGTTCATGGCGATGTCGTGTTGAGATTCGTTGGCTTCGATTTTCTCGCGCATCAGAGTCGCGTTCCCTTCTGCACGCTCGAGATCTGCATGCAGTTCGTCGATGCGCTGCCTGAATTCGCCCTTGACAGTCATCAGACGTTCGGTCCACTCTTCGTTGAGCGCCTCCGACTTGCTCTTCTCCTCCTCGACGGACTTTCGCCAACGAATGTCACACGAGGGAAAATTCGGATCATTCGTTTCCCAGGCGTGAAGCAACGACGCCACACCGACGGCCATCTCATACCTCTTCAGGTAACTGACACTCGCGACGAGTACAGCGCCGAGCGCCACCGCGAGCGGCACGATGAATCCCGTTCCCGTCGTTTGCGCCTCCGCCTCCGTCGTCGCCTCCGTGGCCGCCTCCGCCGCCTCCGCCTCCGCTTCCACCGTCGACGCCGCCTCGACCTCGTCGCGCATGGTGACGTACGCGTCCACATCGCTCTCTCGCACGACCACGCTCGCCACCGTTGGCGGCGTCATCACCCGCTTAAACGGCCACCACGGCGCGTACGTGCTCGCGTACCCGAAGCCAAACGCCAACGCCAACGCCACCCCGCTCGCCGCGACGGTCTCGTCGTAGTCGCGCCCGACGCGCGCCGCGAACCGATCATCGTCACCACCGTTCGCGCCCGCGACGCGCGCGCGCGTCGGCGTCGTCGCTCGCCGCGCGCGCCGCGCGAAGCGCGTCATCGTCCCAGAACCAATCGATCGCGCACCGTCGCGCGCGCGCACCGTCGTCATCGCGCGCGTCGGCACCACGACGCCGACCGACATGACGCACGAACGCGAGCACGTTCGCGTCACAAAGGTTCGCTCGCGCGCGCTCGAGTCCTCGCGCGCGTCGCGTCCTCGCGCGCGGCGACGATCGGACATCCGCGATGACGCTGGAATGTGCGTAAATGGTTGTTTTGGCGGGAGATGACAAAATTCACACTGTTCGCCCATACGCTCGCCTGGAATCTGAAGAGGCACGTTGAGTCACGAACGGTCGGGAGTAGGTCCTCGCCCGAACGCGTTCGCGCGCGGCGCGGGGTGGAGGATGAGCGACGATGCGCCGGACCATGTCGCGCCCGTCGCCGACGCCGCCCGTGCCGTCGACGCCCGCGCGCGTCGATGCCGCCTCGCGTGATGTCTCGCGCGTCGTCACCCGTCGCGAGGCGTGTCGACGCATCGTCGCGGTGACGACGACGAGCGCCGTGACGCGGCGCTGGACCACCGCGGACGATGACGCCGACGACGACATCCTCGCGCGCGCCGCCGACGACGCCGCCTCCTTCTACGCCGAGTGGTCGTACTCGAAGCCGAGCGATGTCGTGCCGTACGTCGAGCGATACGCCGCGCGGGGTGATCCGGCGTCGGTGCTTCGAGCGTACGACGACTTTGGCGAGAGGTTTCCCACGTACAAGCTCGGCGCCGAAAAGGCGGCGCTGTACGGCGACGTGCTCGCGGCGATCGATCCGACGACGGTGATCGAGATCGGGACGTTTTTGGGGTACAGTGCGATCGCGACGGCGATGCGGTTCACGCGAGATGAGGCGAGGTTGTTGTGCGTGGAGTACGAGGAGCGACACGCCGAGGTGGCGCGGTGGGCGGTGGAGTACGCGGGCTTGGCCGATCGCGTGACGGTGCTCACGCGCGCGGGGTCGGAGGCGGTGGGCGAGGCGAAGGCGTTCGTGGAATCGATCAAAGGAGTCGGGGCGGGGACGGATGTGTTATTTCTCGATCACGCCAAGGAGCGGTATTTGCCCGATTTGAAGTTGTACGAAGACGCGGGCGTGGTGCGAAAGGGGACGACGGTGGTGGCGGATAACGTCGTGTACCCGGGCGCGCCGGGGTACTTGGAGTACGTGGACACGGCGGCGAAGCGATACGAGACGCGATTGATCGATGCGATGTTTGAATACGACCAAGTGTGGAAAAAAGATTGGAAGGGTACGCCGAAGGACGCGCTCAGCGTTTCGGTGCGTCTTTAGCAGCAGAGAATAGCGACTAGACATTTTTTAACACTGCAAAGCCATCAAACAAACACTAATAACACAAGGAATACGGTGCCACAGACGTGCATCGCCGCGCGCGTGTCGCTCGGAGCGGCACTGCCGGCCGGTGGTGAGCCAGACGGCAGATTGGGAGCGGGCACCTGGCCAGTCGGCGTCGAAGGCTCGGGCGCCGGAGGCGGCGTGTAGCTCTCTGGAACCGGATGAGCCACGCAATCTCGTGCGTGCACGCTTTCGAGACGAGGCAAAGGGGCGGTGTACGTCGGCATCACCGAGCTGAGCGCCACACACGAACCCAGACCATCGCACACGTTTCCGTGCACGCCTCCGGTCGCGGCACCGCACGGAAAGCCGAGAGGAGCATTGGTGGCGTAATACGTGTCGGATGCGGTGCACGAATCGTTTCGTGAAAAACACGCCCACAGTTTCAGCGAAGTGGAAGAACACGCGGATGACGTCCCGGGTTGCTGGTTCGTGGTGTACGGCGGGCAAGTGCCTGACGCCTTCTTACCGCCGTGCACGTACGGTCCAATCTTCTGACACTTGTAGTCCCTATTTCGGCACTCGTTGGCCCAGCACGCGCCCACGTCGCCGTTCGTGTCCACGCAGGCGGTACCGTATGCCGTGATGGTGTCCGCGGGACACGATTTACTGACGCCATCGCATGTTTCAGCGGTATCGCAGGGTCCCAAAGAGGCGCGGCAGACCGTTCCCGACGCACGAACGTTGCACGTCGTCTCGTCGCAGCATCCGTCGGTGGCAGAGCACGTCGCGTTCGTCGCAAGCTGACACGTCGCCCCGTTGCAGCAGTGATCGTAGCAGGTACAATTGTTGTTCGGACAATCGCACTGCTCTCCGGGCTCGACGATGCCGTTACCGCACACCGCGTTGCTTGCCGTTTCCGACAGACACTCCTGGTAAATACTTCCGGCGTTGGCGTTGTACTCACTGATCGAACACGTACTCCAGTCCACTTCGAGCTCAGACGTCGCCGCCGCTGCCATGATCTTTCCAGTCTGAGGGCACCCGTCGTATCGAGTATCATCCAAGTAATCATGCGACATGCCCAACTGGTGTCCGATTTCGTGCGCAACAGTAATCGAGTCGCGCTGCGACGTCTCTCGGTGTACCTGTGAAATGGCCGCACTCACTCCAGTCAGGCAGCAATAATTCGGTGATCCGAAATAGCAGTAGCCTTCGTCAAGAGGTCCCCCAGCCGGCGATGATTGTGTACAATATTTACTCGCATCGCAGATGGAGCCGCCGCCGAGGGCGCCGTATTGATTCGCCAGCCCGATGGTGGTGCCGTCAAAGTCAAGGCCAGAGAACAAATGCAACGTATCGTGCGCAGTCAGCGTTCCGAGGTTGCTTTTACGCCAAGCGTTGATATCATCGATTAGTTCCTCGGATGATTCTTCTGATCCGGATAAATCAGTCAGTTGATACGGATCTTCCACAGAGAACGTTATCATGTCTTTCAAGAGAATCTTCAATGGTGGCGTGAACGCGTTTTCAAAGAGCGAATTGACAACGTTTACGACGTAGATGGTGTCCGCTTCCAGGGCGTCCATATCGCCGTTAAACTGCAAGTATCGCGCGTGATCGTTGACCACCAGTAATTCCAGGTAACGTTGAGTCGAGCTCTGCAACAGTCTCCTTCTCCCGTCCGTGTCGTCGTTTTCTAGATTCGCCGTACGAGCCGCCACGCGCGCTTCGACTTGTTCGCTAGTCATCAAACGTCCATTTTCGTCCAAATACTTGATGGCGTCCGAACCGAATATTCGAGGACGATCCACGGCGCCTCGATGAGACGGCGTACTCAGACTCACGTTGAGCACGACGTACGCGAGCGGATCCAGTCCCGCAGGCAACAGACGTGTCGACAAATACGCGCCCGCGGCTTCTTCGCTCGCTCGTTCGAAGTACACACTCATATTCTTCGCTCGAATCTGCCCCTTGACGAAGCCATCGCAGAGCGCCGCCGCGACTCTCGCCGACGCCGGCGACGTCCCGTTCACCGCGGCGGTGCCGGAATACTGACAGAGAGACATCCCGCGCGCCCCGGTCGAATTCATCGGAATCACATCGTACTCATCATCCGCGATCCTCTCCACGTGCGGCACACCGCTGGGACGGTCGGGGCGGTCGGGGCGGTCGGGTTGACCGCGACGTCGCTCACCGTCGGCGTTCCCTCGAGGTCCTCGCCTCTGCCTCTTCGACGAACAGTCTCTCGACGTAAGCTCACCGTTCGCGCGCACGTCCGCGTCGAACGTCGTTCCGAACGCATCCAACGTAAACGTCACGCGAGTCGGGTACGCGTTCGCGTCCTCGCTCGCCTCGCGCGACGCGCGCGTGAGCGTGGTTAACAACCATCGTTCTGGATCGGCGCGCGCGAGCCGCGGGACGAGCGTCGCGCACGCGACGACGAAGAGGACCGCCGCGCGCGCGTGGACGAAGATGTCGTTTTCACGCGCTCGAGCGCGGCCTCGCGCGACGCGCGACGCCATGACGCGCTGGCGTGTGCGGCGCGCGTTCAATCGACGGAAACGACCACGTGTGGGTAAAAGGAGGAGGGGCGGCGCCTTTGCTCCTTTGTTTTTTCGTTTTTATTTGTTTGGAGTATTATTTAAGCTATTGTCAAGTCGTGTCGTCGTTCATCCGTCGTTCGTTCGTCGTGGATTAAAAGTTGAAGCCACCGGTCGGCGCGGCGCCCCCGCCGAAGGCGAACTGGTCGCCCTGCGTCTCCGGAAGAATGTTTTGCACGTCGTCGTCCTCCAACCCAAAGTACGTCTCCAAGATGCGCATAGCCTTTTCGTAAATGTCGTTGTTGGTGTGATTTTGTAACGATTCGATCTTCTCCAAACCCTCAGCCTCGTCGATCAATTGTGCGAAGAGGTTGGGAGCCGTCGGGTCTTGGCGCTCCACCTCGCCGACCTTTAAAATGTTCTCCAAACCCTCCAACGCGACGGTGACGATTCTCGCGTCGCTGCAGTTGATCAAGTCGCACAACGGCTTGATACATTGCATGCTCACGAGATACTTAATCTGCATGTGCGTACCACCACTCGTCGCGTTCGAAATCGCCCAAGCCGCTTCCTTCTTGATGTCAAACTCGGCGTTGGCGAGCAAGTCGACAAGCGGAGGCACGATGCCTTCGTCTATGATGGCCTGGATCTGATCCTTGTTCCCGGCGGTGATGTTCGAGATCGTCCAGCACGCCTCCTTCTTGATCGTCTTCTTGTAGTCGCCCGCTAATAATCCGAGCAACGCCTTGAGGGCGTGGCAGTTGATGATGATTTGCGTCTGATAGTCGTCGCCGGTGACAATGTTACCCACCGTTCTAAGTGCGGGGATCAACACGCTCGGGTGGTTGCTGGCCAAGAGTTCAACCAATCTTCGACACACACCAGCTTCAATGACAGCTTGAATCTTGTCGTTCGTGCCGTCGCTAAGGTAAGAGAGCGCCCAGCACGCGTCGGTGAGCACTTCCTCGTCATTCGAGTGCACCAAACGCGCGAGCGCCGGGAGCGCGTCGCGTAACATGCTAAAGTCCGGTTGCGGCTTGCCCCGGCAAAAATTGGACAAAGTCCAGGTGGCGTTTCGAAGCATCTGAATCTTGGCGTCCGCGTTGAGCTGGCCGAGAAGCGGATGCAACGCATGAGCGTGTAACACCATATCGCGGCATCGAGGGCTGTCGCCGGCAATGTTACCGAGCGCCCACACCGCTTGCTCTCGCACGTCCGGATTATCAGAGCCGAGAAGCGCGACGAAGATCGGCACCGAACCTTGATCAATCACGATGGCCGTGTGTTCGCTCGTCCCGGATGCGATGTTCGTCAGCGCCCACGCAGCTTCAAACTGCAACTTGGGAAACTCGGTGCGCTTCAAAAATTCAACGAAGTACGGCGTCGCCCCGGTTTCAATCACCTGATCGATCGGCGGCGAGCGTTCGATCGAAAGAAGCTTTCGAAACGCAATCGTCGCTTCGAGTTGCACGTTCGGATCTTGATTCTTCAAAGCCTCAAACATTTGTGGCAACTGCGCGAGCTTACTCGAAGCGCCGCCGCCTGGACTGCTCGTCATGGCCGAGGAGTCCGACGCCGCGCTCCCCAGCGCACCATCCCTGCGTCACGGAAATCATTAAGGAATCGTCAGTCACGAGCGTTTACATCTCGAAGCGACCGCGATCACAGTCTCCCACGCGCGCCGAGACGACATTGTTCGCGTTCGTTCAAAGAGGAACTGCGCGCGCGCACCTTCTCTTCTTCATCATCGCCTCCTCGCGCTTATCCTTACGGATCTGAATCATGTTATCTGCGTCCGCGAACAGCCCCGTGAGTCGCGTGCACGTCAGTCGCCGTCATCGAGCGCTCTCTCTCCCCTCGCGTCCGCGCGTCGTCGTCCTTCGAGTCGTCTCAAAGGTCGAGCAGCCGCCAGATCCCCCTCAAACTGTGCATCCCTTTCGTCGCCCTCTGGCGCGCGCGGTCGTCTCGCGCCGCAACGACCCGCTCGCACACGCGCGCAACTGTACCGTCTCTCGCATCGCTCGACTCGCGCGCGTCGATCGCGTCGCACGCACCCTCGCGCTTTCGTCGAGCCTCATCCGCGTCGATCGCCTTCTTGAAGCCTTTCTTGCGCTCGCTCGCTTTGCTCCCCGGACGGAAGCTCATCGCGCCTCGTTCGCGCGTGCCGTCGACTGGAAACGCGCGCGGGCGGGCGTCGAGAGCGTCCGCGCGTGCGTCGACGTCGGCGACGACGTGTGCGGTCGACGACGCGACGCTCGATCGAGTGCGCGGTGCGCGGGCGCACATAAAAACGACACGCCTTCGTACTGCGTCTGTTTTTAAGCTATCACGTGTTCATTTGGATCGGACAGTCGGCAACGATCGCCCGAAGCCATCCATTGTCCGAAGCGACGCGCGCCCGTGACCGCGTCCGCACTCGCGCGCGCGCGGTCCATCGGTGCACGCGCCCGTCGGACGTCATGGGGAACGCCATGCGATTGCCCACGCACACGGCGAACGATAATCGACGTCAACAGGCGCAGCATTTCGCGCCACACATCCCGGGCGTGTACGAGCCCGCGAAGGATGGACTCGCGCGTCGAGAGCGAGGACGGAAGAAGGACGCGACCAAGGCGCTGTTGGAACAAGAGGCGATGCGCAGGAAGCATCGTCGATCGACGGACGACGTGTGGTTGGCTGACGATGATGATTCGGCGAAGAACGTTGACGTGGATGGGAGCTTTAGCGGCGGCCAACTGCACGTCAGCGAAGAGCACCAAGAGTGTTCGGTGTGTTTCGAACCGTTGTGTAAGGAACGCACGGCGGTGTTCGTGAACGAAGAGGGCGAGCGAACGTGCGGACACTTTTTGCACGAGCGATGCGCGAGATGCGTGGTGGAGGCGAGCGGGTGCTGTCCGATATGTCGAACAGATTGCGCCACGGCGAAGGGGGTGCCGTTTCCGTCCGAGGACGCAGATGAGTGGTTCCGCTTGTGTGACGTGGAGGAGAAGGGAGAGCTGGGAGAAGATCACGTTTTGGCGGTGATTCGCGCGCAGATTCCCGTAGATTGGAAGAGATTGGCGAGAGACTTGCACGGTTTGATGCCGAGGTGGGATAAGGATGGCAGGGGCGCGCTGTCCAAAGACGCCCTCGTGGGAGAGGGAGGCTTGCTTGAATACGTCAGCGCCACGTATCCGGCGCGCTTGCGATGCTACAAATCTGTTCCTCACGTCACGGAGAAGCGCGAATGGTTTGAATTCTGGGACGAGGATGATTCCGGGACGTTGGAAAAGGATGAGGTTGTTCGAGCGCTCATCAAATCGTTCAATATTCAGGACGACGTCGCGCACATCCAGGACGTGCGCAGCGTTGTTGAAAACATCTGGTGCGTCTTCGACATGAGTAATTCTGGAAGTATCGACCTCGCGGAGTTTCTCGTCAAAGATGGGTTGGGTGACTCTATCATGGCGGCGTTCGCCGTGGATAAACGGGCCGAGATGGCGCGCAAAAAACAGAACAAGTAGTGTGCATTAACGTTGCAGTGCTGTCGTTGTAAAAAAAACCGTACATTACGTAATATTAAAATGCGTCATCGTTTAGCGGCGCATCTGATCGTAGAGATCAGCGGCGTCCACTTCACCCGCGTTGAGTTTCTCCATTGCTTCCATCGCTTCGAGATCGCGAAGCTTCGGAGCCTCTTGAGTTTGGCTCATGAGAGGGGATGACTCGCTGCGCTTTTGAATCTTGACGGTGTTTGACGCCGGAGCATCAAGCGAGGGGCCATCGCCACTGAGGAGGACAGCGGCGCCGCCACCACCGATTACCAAGAGAGCGGTGATACCGGCGATGATGCCGCCGATGCCGCCCTGCTTCTTTTCCGCGGCGGCGCGCACTTGCTGCGCGCGGACGGCGGCGAGTTCGGCGACTTCAGAGGCACGTTCGGCTTGCTTGGCAAATCCAGGCTTCAAAAAGAAGAGAATGCTGACGACAGGTCCGCTGGCAAACTTTTCAGCCGCTTCAGCCTTCTTGGCGAGACGTTCCGCGAAGGCATCGGCCTCGTCGGCGACAGCGAGCTTCTCTTCCGCCGTCAATCCCTCCAAGGACGCGACAGTTGGGAAGTTGCGCGGAAGCGTGGCTTCATCGCTCGCATCGGCGCTTTCACCCATTCGCTGCGTGCGCGCAACCGGCGGGACAACCTTGAAGAGCTGCGTGTTGGACCTCTCAGATTTCTTCATGTTACGAGCGACGCGTTGCGTGCCAGTCTTGCGGAGCAAAGCTTTGGCAGCCGCTTGCTCTTCACGTTCGGCGCGACGTTCGGCCATTTCAGCCTCCCGTTCGGCGCGACGCTCCGCGTCTTGTCGGCGTTTTTCCTCTTGTCGTCTCGCTCGGGCATCAGCGCGCGCCGCCTTCTCAGCCTCGCGTTCGGCGCGCTTCTCCTCCGCGCGCGCCGCCTTTTGTGCCGAGATTCGCTCACGCTCACGCTTGATGAGTTCCTTTTCTCTCGCCTTGCGCTCGGCGGCGTCGCGCTCTTCTTCTGAGCGATCGCGAGAGGCTTCTTGCGCGGCGACTTGTCGCGCAGCGGCGCGCTCAGCCTTCTTTGCCTCGCGTTCCGCGCGTCGCGCCTCCTTCGCGGCGCGTCGTTCATCGGCGAGATCGGCCTTTGCTATTTCGCGTTCGGCGCGAAGCGCGGCTCGCTCCGCCTTTTCGGCTTCGCGTTCGGCTTCGCGGGCCATAGCGCGCAACTGTTTGACGTTCCCCTCCTCCATGTCTTCGTCTCCCTCAATCTCAGCGAGTTCTGCCTCCTCATTCGCATCTTTTTCCGCATCTTCGGCGTCGACGACAGCCTCTTGAGCGCGACGCTCCTCCTCCGCCGACTCGGCCGCGTCCTCCGCCGCCCAAATCTCCGCGCGAGACGGGAAATTCTCGCGCTTGGCATCCGGCGGTAGGCGCTTCTTACCCGCATCGACGCTCGGCATCTTGGGCATCTCCATCTTAGGCACGCCAATCTTGGGCATCTCCATCTTAGGCATCTCCATCTTCGGCATCTCCAACTTGGGTTCGTCCTCCTTCGGCGCCGGCGGGGGTTTCGCCGCGCGAGACGGTTCCACCTTGGGCGGTTCCACCTTGGGCGGACGCGCCTTGACGCGCGTCGACGGCGCGTCGTCCTCATCGTCGTCTTCGCTCGTGCCACCGCTCAACGCCTTAAACGCGGCGAATCCACCGAACCCGAGCACCGCCGGCACCGCCGCGAGCAACCCCGCCGGGGGCCCGCCGCGCTTCTCCTTCTCGCCCGCGTCGAACCTGCTCTTCCCCGAGCTTCCCTTACTCACGACGCTCTTCGCCGTCTTGGAGTTCCCACCGCTTCTCGTCGCCGCTTCGTACGCGTCGAGCGCGTTTTCCGTCGGTTGCGGCAGGCTCGGCGTCGGCGGCGCGTACGTCGTCTCCGTCGGCTCCGCGCTCGGCGTCTCCGAGCTCGGAATCACATCCGCGTCCTCCGCCGTCGCCACCGCGCTCGACGCCACGGTGACCGCCGCGAACACACCGAGCGCGATGTTTTTCCCGACGCCGAGCGTCGCGTCGACGTCATCGTCGTCGCGCGTCGTCGTCGTCGCGCGCGTCACCGCGCGGCGGGATCGCGATGACGTGGCCGAGGTCGCGCGCGTCGTCGCGCGCGTCGCGGCGACGCGCGGGGCGCGCATCTGGGCGGACATGACGATCGAAACGGTCCGCGTGCGCGCGTGCGGTGGTCGCGAGCGCGCGCGAGACGCGTCGGCGTGTGGCGGCGGATAACGCGCGCTCGGCGCGCACAGGGATGTGGCTCGACAGACGCGCGCGCGCGCGTCGCCATGCCGCCGAAATACGCGTGCTGCGCGCTCGTGAGCGGTGGGAAGGACGGTGTTCTCGCCGCGATGACGGTGGACGCGCGAGACGACGCCGAGGTGGTGTGCTTTGCGAATCTCTGCCCGCTCGACGCGACGACGGAAGAATTGGATTCGCACTGTTTTCAGACGGTGGCGCACGCGTGCGTCGACGCGCTGGGCGAGTGCGCGGGGAAACCGCTGTTTCGTCGACGCATTCGCGGTCGGTCCAAGCGATTGGCGCTCGAGTACGGGTCGGGGGAGGATGGGGACGAGGTGGAGGATTTACGCGCGCTTTTACGAGCGGTGACGCGCGCGGCGCCCGAGGTGAATAGCGTATGTTCGGGCGCCATTCTGAGCGATTATCAGCGTCTGCGCGTGGAGGCGGTGTGTGCTGATTTAGGGTTGACGTCGTTGGCGCCGCTGTGGCGCGTGCCGCAGCGAGAGGTGCTGCGACGGGTGCGCGACGAGGGCGTCGACGCGCGGTTGGTCAAAGTGGCGGCGATGGGATTGAATCCGGCGACACATCTCGGCGCGTCCATCGTGGACGCGAGCGAGGAGTTGTGTCGAATAGAGGATGAGTACGGGTCGTATTGCGCGGGCGAGGGTGGGGAATTCGAGACGTTGGTGGTGGACTGTCCGATGTTCGTCAGGGGACGTTTGGCGCTGACGAAGACGCGCGCGGTGAAGACGAGCGACGACGCGTTCGCGCCGAGCGGACACCTCGTCGTCGACGCGTTCGAGGTGGTTTTGAAAGACAACGCGGATTCCATCGAACCTGGACGCGTTATGTGGGTGGAGGACGAGTGCGAGTCGGTGGACGCGCGCGCCGCCTCGGACGCGTCGCCGTCGACGAGCGACGGCGCGTTTTCAGCGTTGGACGACGAACGCGTCGGCGTCGAGGGCGTCGAGTGCGTCCTTCGTCCCACGCTGACGGCATCGTCCATCCTGATGTGCGTCTCCGTTTCCGCCGAGGGCGCGGCGTCGCACGAGGCGTGCGCGGACGCCATCTTTCGGTACGCGCGCGCGCGCGTCGTCGAGCGGCTCGGCGCCGCCGCCGCCGCGCTCGCGTGGCCTCGCGTCGCCATGACGCACGTATATCTCGACGACATGTCACAATTCGCGCGCGTGAACGCGGTGTATTCCAAACACATGCCCGCGGTCGCGCCGAGCGCGCGTGCGTGCGTCGCCACGCGTTTTCACGACGACGTCAAGGTGCAGATTGATTGCGTCTTTGTCCTCGACGCGCGCGCCGAGCGAAAATCGCTCCACGTGCAATCGCTCTCCTCCTGGGCGCCCGCGTGCATCGGTCCCTACGGACAGTGTGTTCGCGCGAGTGGTCTCGCGTACGTCGCCGGACAGATTGGGATGGAACCGACGACGCTCGATCTGGTTCCCGGTGTCGACGCGCAGCTCGAACGCGCGACGCGCAGCGCGGCGGCGGTGGCGGACGTCGTCGGCGCGCCGTTGGGCGCGCGCGCGCTCGCCGTGACGCTGTACACGAACGCAGCGCACGACGACGCGCACGCACGGTCAGACATCGACGCGCACCCATCGCGCGTGATGCTTCGCGCGCTTCGACGCGAGTGCGCGCGCGGTGACAGATTATTTTCGTGGTCGCCGTTGGTGACGCAACTCGTCGTCGCCGACCTTCCGAAGAACGCCGTGGGCGAAATCGTGCCGACGCTCCTCGTCGACGATGGTCCGTCGGGCGAGCGCGGCTACGTCGACGACGATGACTCGCTCGTCGGTGAATCGCGCGCCGGAGAACCGCTTCCCGACGACCACGGCGTGCGTTCGCGGAGCGTGCTTCGCGCGTCGCGCTTCGCGAGATGCGTCGTCTCCGCGCCTCGCTCGGACCGACCCATCGACGTCATCATCGCCGCCGCCAGTCGCAACGTCGCCGCGCGACTCCGCGAGGCACATCTCCGCCTCGACGACGACGACGACATCGCGCTCGCCGTGCGACTGTACCACGCGTCGAGCGCGCGCGAAGACGCCGTCGCGTTGCGCCGCGCCCTCGCGTCCCGACTCCGCCTCGACCTCAACGCTCCCGCGCTCGACGTCGTCGCCGTGCCCGTCCTCGCGTGCGGAATCGACGACGATCTCGACGCCGCCTTCGTCCTCGACGCGCACGCGTGTCGCCCCGAGCGCGCGCGCGACTAGTCGCGCCGTCGACCCTTTGTAAAACGAGCGTTACGAAAAATCGTAACGCTCAAAACCTGTACACCGCGACCATCACTCGTCGCCGCACCGCGCGCGTTGGCGACCGACATGCGAGACGCGGACGTACGCGTGACGTTTGAAGACTCCACGGGCGCGCGCGCGCCGACGACGATCGCGTTTCGCCGCGACGCGACGAGGCGAGGGAGGGTGGTGCGCGCGTCCGGCGCCGGGGGAACGGGACACGCGACGCGACTCGCGCGCGTCGACGACGACGATGACGGACGCGCGGTGACACCGGCGAGAGTGTCGCGCGCGTACGATCGCGCGACGATCGACGTTCGAGGCGCGACGTTCGCGCGCGACATCGTCCCGCCGTTATCTCGACTCGTGGATTCGAGAGAGACGACGCAGAGACAATTCGGAACGCTCGGCGCGTGCGGCGCGGCGGTTCAAATTCGATTCGGTCGTGCGCGCGACGACGACGACGCGTGCGAGGCGATCGACGGGGCGTTGACGATCGATCCTTTACACCCGAAGATGGAGACGTGCGGCGATCGGCTCGGGGATTTCATTCTGGAGGGCGCCGCCGCGCTCGGGTCGCGCGCGGCGAGCGTCGGCAAAAATCCGTCGGTGTGGACGCCCGCGAAATTACGCGAGGGCGACGATGGATACGTCGCGGGCGAGGACAAGTACGAGGACAATTGGCGAGGACCCGGAAAGCTCGCGTCCGACATGCGCGCGTACCGCGGCACGCAGAGCGAGGCGGGACCGATGCTCGAACATTTGGCGGCGCGCGACGCGCGCGCGGCGGCGCTGCGGTGTCGCGTCCACCATCTCGAACGCGTGCGCGTCGGTCTCGATCGAGGCGTCGTCGGCGTCGTTCCCGACACCAGTCTCGCGACTCGCGTCGTCGACGCCGCATTGATCGATCGTCTGCACGCCGACGCGGCGGTTTATAATCCACGCACAGGGGAGACGACGAGCCTTCGCGCGCTCGGCGTCTTTTTCGACGACGTCGAGGGATTACGGTCGGACGAATTGACGGTAAAAATCGACGAGACGCGTCGCGCGGCGGCGCACGCGGACGACGTCGTGCGGTCGATGCGCCGAGAACTCGACGCGCGCGTGGCGTGGGACGAATACGAGAGCGGGGTGGAGACGCGCGACGTGTTGGAAAACGGCGTGCGGCGCGCCGACATGGAGCGATTGCTCGGTCGAGGCGTCACGAAGGCGGACGTCGACGCGTCGATGAAGATGCCGGAGCGCGCGCGCGCCGCCATCGTGGGCGCGTACGACGTGGAGGCGTCGAGACGGACGGGGCGGTACATCGCGGCGGCTGATTCGGCGGAGACGACGGCGCGCATCGCGCATCGCGACTGCTAGTACTGTTGTTACACGGTGTGTCTCTTCGTCTTCCGGCTACGGCGAACGCGCGTTCGGGACTACGTAATGCACGCTCGACGCGTCGTGTCCCGACCGCGTCGTCGCCAACGAACACTCGATGCGACGCAACGCGCGCGCGATGGCGTCGTTCGGTGCGTCGACGGCGAAAAACGCGCATCGCAGCGCGAATCGTCGTCGCCACCAATCCACCAACGCCGTGCCGAGTCCGCTCGCGCGCCGCTCGCGCGTGATGAAGACGTGCGCGAGACGCGGTGGAAGCGCGACGGCGCGGGAGAGATCCCACTCGGGGGCGCGGTTTTCGTGCGTCAGCGTGTACCCGACGGCGACACCGAGATCGTCTCGTAAGACGTGGGCCACCGCCGCGCCGAGTCCTCCGGCGAGCGAACCGACGCGAGGGTCCTCGCGCGCGAACTCGAGCGAGAGTTTGACGAGATCATCGCACGTGGGATCGCTCGCGCGAACTTCGTGCAACGCGTACGTCGATGGGAGCGACGTCGCGCGTTCCGCGCGCGCCGCACGCGCCAAAAACCCGTACACGCCGTCGTCCTCCTCCTCGGTCGCCTCGTTCGTCCTCGTCTCGGCGTCGCGCGCCGGCGACCGATCCGTCTCCATCGCGTCGACGTCGTCGAACGCGCCTGCGTCGAACGCATTGGTCTCGACCGGGTCACGCGCGACGGTGGGCGTCGCCGTCGCGATCGCGGTCGCCGCCGCCTGTGCCGCCTTCGCCGCCGCCGCCAACCGTCTCGCGCGACCGACTCGCGCGACGGCGCGAATCGCGGCGACGGGATCGGACGCCTTCGGCGTCGCCTTGGCGAGTCTCACCGCGCGCACGACGGCGTCGGTAAGATTCGGAAACACGGGCGGAAGCGTCTCGAGAGACACCGCGTCGTCGTCGTCGTCGTCGCATCGTCTGCGCCTTCGTCGGCGTCCCGACGGCGTCGTCGGCGTCCCGACGCCTCGGTCCTCCTCATCCTCGTCGTCATCCTCGTCCACCGCGAGCGTCACCGCGTCCACGCGCGCGAAATACGCCGCGCGCGCGACGTGTGCGTCACCGACCGTCGTCGACGTCGTCCGTCGGTGTCGTCGTCGCCGTGCGTCGTCGCGCGTCGCCGCCACCGATGGCGACGATTTCCTCCTCGACGACGACAATGACGTCTCTCGTATCCCCGACGGCGCCGACGCGCGTCTCCGCGCGCGCGCGCGAGGGAACGCGTCTCGCCGCGCGCGCTCGCGTCGCGACATGCGTCGCGCGTCGACGCGCGCGAACGTCTGCGGGAATCAATCACGCGCACTCTCTTCGCACCCATCCAGCCATCCGTCGTCGCCACTCGACGCCGCCTCGACCTCGATGTCCATCGTCGTCGCCCCCGCGCGCGCCCTCGCGCGCGTCTCGTCGTCGTCCTCGCGCGTCGCCTCGTCGTCGAGGACGACGCGTCTCCCGTCGCGTCCCGCGCGCGTGTCCCCGTCGTCGTCGTCCCAGAGGATAACGAAGAGAACGCACCCTCTCGCGCTCGCCGACGCCGCACCGCCGCTCGACGTCGACGCCGACGCCGCGCTCGACGCGGTCACCACCACCGACCCCATCGTCGCCGCCGCCTTCGCGCTCGCCGTCGTCCTCCTCGTCGTCATCACGGGTGGGATGGGGTACGTCGCGTTTCGCGAGGCGTTGGACCGAAACGAGGAGAAGAACGCGCGAGAGGAAGAGGCGAGACAAAGGCGCGTCATCGAGGCGAATCCGAATAAAGTGAACGAACGGAAGAGTAAGCGTCGGGAGCGCGTCACGCCGAGTCAGATGGCGGCGATGACGCGTCTCGAGGACGGGGGCGGAGGAGACGCGGCGGAGAACGGCGGCGGGAATCGAAGAGCGCGACGCCGCGCGGCGAGACGCGAGGGCGAGACGCGCGATGAGGAGGTCGCGTGAGTGCGTGGAGTGAGAGAGATGGATGGTCGGTGCTCTATATGTGTGTGTTTGTAATGCTGAATCGATGATCGATCGACGCGTCGAGCGCGGGTACGTCGGTGCTCTTCGCGAAAAAGCGCGCGGGACGGAAAGACATGAATCTGTCCGCACACCGCGTCGACGCGCGTCCATGTCCGCCGACGACGTCGCGTCCGCGACCGATCTCACGTCGTACGGTGACGCGCTCATCGCCGCGTGCGTCGCGTACGCCGAGACCGCCGCGCGATTCGTGGACGACGACGACGACGAAAAGAACGCCGCCGGGACGGATGATGCG
>Ga0181570_10000708_pt1 | contig 30775 bp, 20 predicted proteins | sample 101ome_18_FD_148667 | JGI IMG/M metagenome (GOLD analysis project Ga0181570, IMG submission 148667) | Coastal salt marsh microbial communities from the Groves Creek Marsh, Skidaway Island, Georgia - 101406AT metaG (spades assembly) | ecosystem: Environmental > Aquatic > Marine > Intertidal zone...
TCGAGGGTGGACGGACGTCTCGAACGAACGGACGGACGAACGGGACGTATACGAGTCTCGGTTTTGTCCATGTATGAACATTTTTTGACGTGAATAACAAAGCGCGCACGGAACGGTGCATCGAACGAACACAGACGACAGACCCTCGAGTGCGTGCGTTCCATGCCATCCACCGTGTGATGGAGGATGTGGAGTCCTTATACGATGAGTCATGATTCAAGAGAGCGCACGCGCGCGATGGTCGACCCCTCGCTCGATCGGGTGCGAGAGCATGGACCTTCTCTCTGTGACGAGTCATGATTCAAGAGAGAGGTCGCACACGCGTCGACGTCGGATGGTATGCATGTACGATGTACCGGTACGTCCCCGTCGATGTATTCTTGAAGTGAGTCACGACCCTTCGAGTCCTTCGATTCCGTCCAGCCTCACCTCACCACCGCGCGACGATCATTCATTCATTCATTCATTCATTCATTCATCCATCCATCCGTCCGTCGCAATGCCAATGCGCGTCGCGTTCGAGTCGTCGCGCGCGGTCGTGACGCGCGGTGTGAGGTGGGGACGATTCCCGACGACGACGCGCGTCATGAAGCGCGGCGAGGCGTCGTCGTCGTCCTCCGACGAGGGCGCGGTGGTGTCGAACGCGGGGGCGTTCGCGAACGACGACGGTGGTGGGACGAATTGGGAGGCGATGTGGGCGAACGGGATCGAAGAGGGACAGGCGTTCGATTGTCGACGCACCGAACCGGGGTTTCAGGCGATGTTGGATCGAGGGGATTTGGTGGTCGGGGACGGCGGGGCGCTCGTGCCGGGATGCGGGAGAGGGTACGCGTTGGCGTCGTTGGCGCGCGCGGGATTTTCGCGCGTCGTCGGGTTGGAGATTAGCGCCACGGCGCGAGACGCGTGTGAGGCGCGGTTAAAGAAGGAGGAGATACCGAGTGGAAGCGATATCTCGGTCGAGGTGGCGGATTTCTTCGAGTACGACGTGGAGGAGGGGAAGAGGTTCGACGTGGCGTACGACTGTACGTTTTTATGCGCCATCGACCCGAATAAAAGGAAAGAGTGGGCCGACGTGTACGCGCGAGTGATCAAATCGGGTGGATTACTCGTGTCTCTCGTGTTTCCGTGCGGTGATTTCGAGGGTGGACCGCCGTACGCGCTGAGTCCGGAGATTGTGAAGAATTTGCTCGCGGCGACGGGGAAATTCAAAGAAGTGTCCCTCGCGCGCGTGCCGGAAGAGCTCTACGCGCGAGGGCGGACGGAGTATCTATACGTTTGGCGTCGACTTTGAAATTATAATTAAAATTGTATTCTTGCGTGCGTCCAAGATCGTCGCTCGCGGAGGCGTACGCGCCGAGCCGCTCGCCCGCGCCGCCGCGTTCCAAAATTTCCAATGGCGACGAGACGAGACGAGACGAGACCGACGCCAGCGTCATCACTGCACGACGCGACGCGACGACGACCAAGCATGTTCACTCAAAACGAAAGAAACCATCGCTCCAAGCTTCTCTCTCTGTTCATCCTCGGCGCGCTCTGCGCCCCGGTCGAGGCTGTGGTGTACTATGGTGAGAAGGACGCCGCGGGCGCGCCGCGCCGAGACTGACTGGACGCGCGCGTCTCTCCCTTTCCTTCTCTCCAGGCGGATACTCGTACGGAGACGACGGATTCACCACGTACGGAGGTGCCGCCGTCGTCGCTCGTCCCGGGCGAAGACGGTTCCGGTACTACGGTCGAAAGTTGTTGGGAGAAGACGACGCGCGGTGCGAGACGATGTTGGACGTCGTCGAATCCAACCCCATGTTGACCTCGTTGAAGGAAGTCATCAAAGACTTGCCTCGAATCCGAGACGCGCTGAACAATCAAACGGCGACTGATACGTTCTTCGCGCCGTCGAACGAGGGAATCGAATCGTTCGTGAAGTGGGGAGGGTACGCCGATTTCAAAAAAGGCCTCTCAGAGATGTTTTCGCGCGACGAAATCAAAGCGCTCGTCGTCGCGTATCACGCCGTGCCGGACGAACGTCTCAATTGGGGGCAACTTCGCGCAAAGGCGGCGAAGGGTGAATTTCTTCCGACAGCTCTCGCGAGACTCTTTACTAACTCATCCGCCGCGCTGGAAGTGAGCGCGTGGAAGGGGGACATTTTCGTGAAGGGTGTCGGAAGCGAAGCGAAAATCGTCGCGGCAGACATTCCGGCGTGTGGAAGCGTCGTTCACATCATCGATGGCGTTCTGCTTCCGATCGATGGTGATGGAGAACTGACTCCCGAGCAACAGGCTCGCATCGAGCGCGCTCGTGACGTGTTGCGAGGTAAAGACGACGAAGACGACGACGACGACGACGACGACGACGACGACGACGAATCGATCGCTCCGTCGCCGGCGCCAGAGGCGGCGCCCGGACCGACCCAGGCCGACGACATCGACTTGACCGTGGATGAGCTCGACGAAGATTACCCGATGGAAGAGCCCTCCGACGCTCCCGCGCCGGCGCCTTCGAGCGATTAGAACGACCGACGCAAGATCAAGACAATGACACCGATACGCGTACGCGCTGAAATTTCACATTTTCTTCACCAATCAAAACACAAACTCTAATAATATTCCTACTGCGCTCACGGTGATCCCGGCGGTGGCGGTGGGACTTCCGTCGTCCCCATGACCACGCCCGGCGGCGGCGGCGGCGGCGGTGGCGGCACTCGTCCGCCGAACGCCATCCACGGAGCCGCCGGCGGCTCACCCGGCGGCGGCGGCGGAGCCGCCTCGTCTTCTTCCAAACCAGCCCCACCCGGCGGCTTCGGCGGCACATCGTCCGCCGTCCACGGTTCCACGGCGAATTCCACCTCGTCCCCTCCCTTGGCGTCCATCGGCACCTTGAATCGCACGACGGGTCCGTTTGGAAATATTTGCGCGCGCACCTCGCTCCCGCCGACGACGTCCCGGGGCAGCGTCATCTTCGCAAACCGACGCACGTCGTGTTTCTCCAGGTCTAAATCACACGGATCGCCCTTCGGCGCGCTTGGAATCCCCGTGATCGTCTTTCCACCCGCCCCCCCCCTCGCCGTCGCCGCCCCCCCTCCCGTCGTCGACGGCGCCGTCGCTCTCGCGCCCCGCATCGCCAATCCGCTCGTCTTCAGCACCCCGACGCCTCTCGCGCGCCCCGTCGCCGCCATCACCGCGCGCGACGCCTCCCTCTCCTTCCCTCGTCCGTCTCCATCGCTCGCCGCCGCCTTTCCTCGCGCCGGCACCGCGCGTTTCTTCGCTCGCTTGGCCTCAGCGGCGGCCAACTCCGCGAAGTACGCCTCGCGCTTCTTTCGCAGATCCTCCGCCATCGCGCGCGCGCGCGACCGAGACGCGTCGTCGAGCGTCGCTCGCGCGCCCTCCCGTCGCTCGCGTCGCGTCGACGCGCCGCGCCGGTCCTCACCGCGAACCGTGGGGGAATGCGGCACGGACCCGTGGTCGACACATCGCGACTCGCGCGCGTCGCGCCGAGCCGCACGCACGCGTTGTGCGCGCGAATCCGACGCGACGCACTCTCCGCGAGCGCGCGCTCGCGAGGGACGACCGCCGCGCGCGCTCGCGAACGAGAGGCGACGCCGATCGAACGTCGCTCGATCTCGACGACTCGACCGTAATCTCCTCTCGTCGAGACGATGGCGCGTCGCGGGGGCCGCGGCGCGCTCTCGCGCGTCGTCCTGACGCTCGTCGTCCTCGCGCTGTGCGCGGTGCGCGCGGTGCGCGCGCAGGAGTGCGCGGTGGGATGCACGTCGGAAAAGGCGGCGGCGGCGAGGCTTAAGCGCGCCGAGCGCGAGCGAGACGCGTTTCAGTCGGACGCGAACGCCAGGGCGGAGGAGGTGACGACGATTCGTCGAGAGATGCGCACGCAGGCGGAGGAGATGAAACGGGTGAGCGCGTCGCTGTCCGCGACCAAGTCTGAACTCTCGGCGGCGGAGTCGAACGCGAAGGCGACAGAGACGCGGCGAGCGACGGAGACGCGAGAGCTGGAGGAAAAGATTGAAAATCTGAGGGATGAACTCTCGCGAACGAAGAAGAAAGATTCGTTGCGGGTGAAGATGCTGGAAGAACAATTATTGACGGCGGAGGAGGCGTGGGTGCCGGTGTGGTTTCAAAGACGCACGGAACCGGTGCGAAAACGCGCGGCGCAAGCCATCGAAATGGGGAAGAAGAAGACGCAAGAAGTCGTCGAGCTCGGCCAAAAGAAGACGGCTGAAGCGTTACAATTTGGGAAGGAGAGCATTCCCAAGATGGTGGACGCGGTGGAGAAGAAAACGAAAAAGGTGGTCGAAGTCGGCAAGGAACAAACCGCCAAGGTTGTCAACGCGGCGAACGAACACATACCCAAGGTTGTCAACGCGGGTAAAGACGTCGTCGACAAAGTGTCGAAACAAGTCGGCGAGATTCCGAAAAAGATGAAGGTGTTGAAGGAGCTCAAGGCTGACTTGAAGGAGGCGCGGAAGATTCACGACGTGAAGATGAAGACGGGCAAGGCGCCGAAAAAATTGCCCGAAAAGTTCTCGACGAGACAAGCCATGCGAGCGCTCGACCTCATGGAAGAGGGCTCTTCGTTGTGGCGTCACGTCGTTTCCGAAATCTCCGCCGTCGGAATCCTCAACAAGATCGTCGCACCCGTCAAGGGAGAAGTCGTACGCATTTACGGCGCGTTGCACAAGAGCTACCACAAGCGTTTCATTCCCTGGACGCACAGAGTGCGCGCCGCCACGGCGAAGAGCGTGGGCACCAAGCTCGCGACTTTCATTCTCAATCTCCCGACGGAGGTGATCGCCAAGTTACCGTTCAACGTGTCGACATACACCGTCGAAGAACTCGCCGTTAAACTCGCCGACAGTCTCTGGGCCGTCATCTTGAGCGTCATAGCAATCGCAATTTTGCGAGACATCTTCATCGTTCCACCCAATGAGACTGTGGCCACGTACAGCATCATGAAGGTTCCGGAACAAAACGGTGTCGACGTCCTCATTCGACTCCCTCGAGTGGAGAGCATGGACGAAATCGACTTTCGGTTCGACGCCGCGTTCAACGAAATTTCCATCGACGCGGAAGACGCGGGACACAGCGAGCTCATCTCCGTTCCCAAGTGCAAGACTGGCATCAAGCGATGGGCTAAGCCGGAACCGATTTTCCTCGAAGGTGAAGAAGTCGTTCTTGTCGAGCTTCGACCCGTCGGATCGAAGACGAGCAACGGACAGACGAGACGAGAGGCGGACCCGCCGGCGCCGCCCTCCGTCCCCTTCGCCGTCGTGAACAAGCGCGCAACGGCGGACAAGAAAACATCAAACGGCTCCACTCGCGCGAGTACGCGCTCGACGAGAAGTCGCAGATGAAGATTAGTAATGCTATGTTTAAATTACACACGTCCTGCATTCAGTCACGTCGTTCGTCGCGATGATTCGTGCTTCGCTTGATTCGAGACGAGTTTTTCTATGCTTTTACGCTCCCGCTCTACGAACGACGCGTCCGGAGCGTTTACATGACGATCCATGATCTTTTGCACAGCCTTACGCTGAACGACGCTCGCCACCGCGGTGTCGCACGCCCCAGTCTCCACGAGTCGTTTGACGAACTCTCGACACACTTTTGCCACGACCGCCTCCGGCGAGACGGTGTCGCCGTCCTCCTCTTTCTCAACCTTCGCCGCCTCCGCTTCCGCCTCCACCTCCCTCGATCGTCGATCGTTTTCGAGCTCGATGACAATCTTGTCCGTCGTCTCGCCGTCCTCCTCATCCGCGAGGACTCTCTCGCCGTCCTCCTCGCCCGCGGATTCTTCGAGCCATCGAGGATGCGCGTTGCCGCTTCGGTGCTTGCACGCGTCGACGAAGAATCGCACCGCGTCCCCTCGCACCCACGCCGCGCGCGATAGATCAATCACATCCGCCTCGGCGCATCTGTACTCTTGCATAAGCGCTCCCGGCACCGGTTTCTCTGATTCCCCACCTCGCATCATGAGCCGCACCGTTAAATTTCGATACGTCACCTTGCTCGTCGCCCGCGCGTGAATCTTCATCTCCTCCTCGATCGCCTCTCGCACCGCTCGCGCGCGCGCCTCCGAGTGCGTCTCCATCCATTCCGTCCCGACGTCTTCCCTCGCGCCGACGCCGGCCAACGCGCGAAGCTTTTTCGCCGCCAACGCGTCGAGAAATCGCTGTCTCGCCGCTCGCGGCACCTTGGCCGGCGCGCGCATGGAAAATTCTTGCGTCACCATCGGTCGTTCCCCCTCCGGCAGACGCGTCAACAGTCTCGCATCCTCCTTGGCCGCGCGCTCGGCGCGCGAGAACGTCTCCACACCGCTCGTCGACACCGCCTCGCCTCGGTTCGCCGTCGCCGCCGCCGCCGCCGGTCTCGCCGCCGCCGCGTCCACCCTTCTCGACCGGTCTCCCGGCGGTAAATATGGCGCGTCGCGTCGAACCGCGCGCTCCTCGAGCGGTAACGTCCGTCGACGACGTCCCAACGCGCGCGCGCCGTCGCCCTCGCGCGTCGAGACGTCGTCGCTGGCGTCTGAATCCGACGACGCGAGCGCAGCCGCGCGCGCCAAGATGACCTCGCGACGCGACGTCATCGTCGCTGCGACGCGCGAGACGACGACGAGGACGCGCGAGACGGTATCTCCTCGAGATGCCTCGCGCGCGACGCGCGAGCGAGGCGAGCGATGCCGACGGGCCCGGGACACACTCGGCTAGAAATTTTTCATTGTTTGGCTACGAGAGGTTCGCCGCTAGTCTTTCGCGGTGGACCCGCGCGCGCGCGCCCCGCGATTCGGCGCCGAGAGCTCGTGCACGACGTGCCTCACCAACTCCGTCGCGTCGTCGAGCGCGGTGCGACCGAGGGCGAGACGATGGCGTCGGAGTCGACGGAGACGCTCGCGGGCGACGCGCGCCGAATCGCAGACGGCGGCGCGCGCGTCGGCGTCGGCGGCGACTCGACCGACGACTGGGATCCATAGGTCGGGATTATCGGCGAGCGCCACGGCGGTCGATCTCGTGGCGTCAATGGCGCCGTCGAGGGTGACGCGGTCGCCGTCGTGTGTCGAATCGGAGGCACCGTCTTCGGCGTCGGCGTCTTCAAGTAGCAAAGCCAAGGCGTCCACGGCGTCGTCGACGAGCCTTCGACGCGTGGACGCGCCCCGTTCGCTCAAAAGAAACGCGATGGCGTCTTCGAGCGCGACTTTCGTCGCGCGTCTCGCCTCTTCCTCACCGCTCGTCGTCTCGCGTTCGCCCGAGACGAGTTCCTCAACGCCGGCGACGACGCGTTCGAGTGCGCGTCGACAATCCGATTTCGCTGCGCGCTCGGACGACGCCATTGGCGTCGTCTCCACCCCGTACGCGCGAACGAGACGAATCAAGCGCTTATAACGAATCGATCCGTCGTCAGCCAGGAGCAATCGTCGCAGGCTCTCTCGCATCTCGGGACTTTTATCGCTCAAGACGCGCGACAAGACGAATGGGTAACTCCTGTCGACGACGCGAAACGACGCGTCGATGGTCGTCGCCGTTCCCTCCAACGCCGCCAACGCGCGCAAAATGCGCGAAAAGTACGGCGGTAGACGAAAGCCGTGTTTCATGAGCGCCGTGGACAACTGCGAGACGACGCCCATGAAATCATTGCTCGTGCGAACCTTGGACGCGCTCTCGCCCGAAAAGACGACGCGAAGCGCCTCCTCCGCGGCGGCGACGTCGACGCTCGACGGAAGAAAATTCATAGCCTTTAAATCGTCCACCAACCCTCTCGCGTCACGATTGACGAATCCTATCAATCCTCGAATCATCGCGCGTCTCGTCTCGATGGGAACCTCCACCGTCATACCGAAATCTAAATACGTCAATCCGCCGTTTCGAGCGACGAGTAAATTCCCCGGATGCGGATCGACGTGCATGAATCCCGCGCTCAGCAACTGATGCAACGACGCGCGCACGCCTCGATCGAGCACTTCGTTCGGAACGATCCCTTGCGCCCGCATGACGGACACGTCGGTGAGACGAACGCCCTCGACCCATTCCATCGTGAGCACGCGCGTTCCGCTCAGCGACGCCACGACGCGAGGTGCGCGCACCAATCCCGCGAGTCCGACGCCCGCGTCTCCATCCTCGGCGTACATCTCTCGAAACCGCTCGCAATTGGCCGCCTCGCGCGCGTAATCCATCTCTTCGAATATTCGACCGACGAGCTCGTCCACGATGCCGACGACGTCGCTCTTAAAGTTTCTCCAATAGCCGACGACGCCGACGAATCGTCGAAGAATGACGGCGTCCAACGCGACGAGCTCCGCGAGACCCGGCCGTTGGAGTTTAATGGCGACGTCGTGACCGCCAGGAAGCGTCGCGCGGTACACCTGCGCCAGAGACGCCGCCGCCACGGGCGTCTCGTCGAATCTTTCAAAGAAATCGAGCGAGACGCCGAGCTCTCGCTCGAGCGCGCGCGCGCTCTCCCGCACGTTCGTCGGCGGCAACGCGTCCTGTAATCTCGACAATTCCTCCACGTACTCCACCGGAAACACGTCCGCTCGCGTGGACATCACCTGTCCTAATTTTATGTACGCCGGTCCGAGTCTCGTGAGCGTCTCCGTGAAGCTTCGCGCGCGCCGTCGACGCTCGCCCGCCCGCGTCGCCACGCTCGCGGCGACGGCGCCCAATTCGTACGCCACCACGGCCGCTCGCGCGAGCACGCGAAACGGTCGACGCGCGAACCACGCCTCGAACGCATCGATATCGTATCGAAGATTTCCTCGCCACGGCGCCTCGACGATCGAGCGCGTCGTCGCCGCCGACGTCGCGCTCGAGCTCGAGCTCGTCGACGCCGCGCGTCCCGAACGCGCCCTCGCATCGCGCACGAGCGCGTCCACGCGCTCGAGCTCGGCGCGCGTCGCCCACTCGCGTCGAGACGATACCATCGGTTCCTCGCGCGCCGACGTCGCGCGCGCGTCATCGCGCGCCGTCGTCGTCGTCGACGCCCATCGCGCGCGCGCGCGACCCCTCGTCACCGCGTCCCGAGCGACCGCCACCGCGCGTCGACGCGCGTGCGAGAGCATCGCGCGACGAGACCGACGAGACCGACGAGGCCGACGCGATCACGCGTGGAGATCGGACGTGAGCGCGCTCGAAATGTTCATGCGCGCGACATCGGTTCCCCGGTGGGCGCGCTCTGTCGATTCGAGACGACGACGACGCGCGCGAGACGCCGACGCGCGCGACCGACGCGACCGACCGACGCGACCGATCGACCGATCGACGACGACGGTGAGAATGCGCGCGACGATGACGCCGCGCGCGCGCGCGAGGACGACGACGACGCGCGAGACGACGACGATGGGCGCGTCGGGACGCAACCGTATCGGTGCGCCCATCGTCGGCGCGAGACGACGCCCGCGCGCGTTCTCGGTGGGCGAGGACGGGAAGTGGAGCCCGGGGCCGTTTTTGCGACCGGAGGGCAGCCCGCCGCTCGAGTCGTACAACGGACCGACCGTGTGGAGGCTCATGCAAGAGGAGCTCGTCGAGTGCGGGCTCGAACAGATAACGCCGACGAGCGCCAAGGCGATGTGCGAGGAGAATGGATGGACGCTCGTGGACGTGCGACCTGAGAGCGATTATAACGCGAGACACTGTTGGGGGGCGATCAATGCGCAGTATTATCGAGCGATGGATGCGAGCGATCCGAAAAATTGGGGGAAAGCGGCGCTGAGCGCGTTTATATTTCCCGAACGCGTGGGCGGCGGGTACCTGAACGTGACGGAGAATGAGGATTTCTTGGACGATTTGATGGAGCAGGTAGAGTGGGGGAGTCCGTTGGTTCTGTATGATGACGTCGGCGGTGTGATCGGGGAGCCGGGGGTGAATTTTGAGAACGGCGTGCAGACGCCGTCGTTGATGGCTATTTACGAGCTCGCGGCGCGAGGATGGGGCGTGGATAACTTGATGCACATGGCGGGTGGGCTGGTGTTTTGGGACGAAGTCGATGGATTCGACTGCGGTGAAGTGGACGAATCGGCCGAGGCGGACGAGGAATGACGAGGCGAAGAATCGGGAAGAGATGGGAAACGCCGAGATAGAGCGCGTGTGAATACGACGTAAGAAAACCAATCTCGCTACCCTACAAACTACTCAAAAGCTACGTCTAGTCGTCTACCAACCCGATTGTTTTAAAGTCTCGTACACGTAAAAACTGATGGCTGAGCCCGGGGCGACGGCGGCGACTCGAGCGGTGACGCCGGCGAACAGTCCTCGAACGCCCTCTCGCTCGACGACGTTCGCGAGCACGCTCCTCATGGATGCCGAATTCGCGCTCTCAAACCTCAGCGTCTGCAACCGCGTCTTCGCCAAATCCAAAGGATGCGTCATCACCGTCGCCGTCGACGCCGCGAGCGTCGCGCACGCCGAACTCGCCGTCGGCGACGGCTCGCCGCTCGCCGTCGCCGCCGCCGCCCCTCGCGCGCCGTCGTAAATCATAAAATACGCCGCCGACCACGGCCACCAGACCAAATTCTGCGCCCAGTACCCTCGAAACAAGCCTCTCACCCCCTCCTCTCGCGCGATGGAGCCAAACGCATGCGTCCAATTCCTATACGTCCCCGCCCTCGCCGACGCCGCGAGCGTCCCTTGCGTCTGCAGTCGCTCCTTCACCACGTCCACCGGCGTGTACACCACCCCCGCCAACGCCTGCGCCCACATCCCCGCCCCCGCGCTCGCGAACGCCGAGTCCCCGAGCGCGCGTTTCCCGCTCTCGTACCCGACGAAATACGCCCCAGACGCGAACGGCACGCCGACGACGACGGCGCCGAAACCGCCGTACAGCCCTCTCCACCACCCGTGCCTCCCCACGACGCCCACCGCCCCCTTCTCACCCGCGCCTCGAACCTGCGCGCGCGCCTTGATCGTATCCATCGGGTGCGTCACCGCGCGCGACACCGCGCCCGCGCACGCCCCTCGCGCGCCCTCTCGCATCGCGTCCCCGGTCGCGCGCGCGCCCGCGCGCCCATCGGCGTCGGCATCATCTTTCGCCCGCATGGCGCGCGCGCGACCGGGGACGTCGCCTCCGCGCCCGCGAGACGACGCGTCGCGACGCGTTCCCGCCCTCCTCGCGCGCGGTGCCCGCGAGCGCGTCGCGTCGCGTCGTGACGCGTGGATTCTGGTCGGGCGCGCTCGGGACGTCGTCGGCGTGACGTCGCCGACACGCGTGGGCACCTCACTTCGTCGCGCGAGCGAGCGTCGCGTCGTCGACGTCCCGAGCGCGCGCGGAGTGGAGACGAACGTGTGCGATGGCGTCCGTCGTCGCGTCGCGAGCGCGACCGCGCGAGGTCGGGGCGCGCGGCGGGAGGAAGATGACGCGCGCGGGCGCGCGCGGGCGCGAGGGGCTCGCGCGAGGACGCGCGAGCGCGAGCGGGCGCGATCGAGGGCGCGCGGTGCGCGCGGTGGTGCGAGACGATGATGACGCGCGCGCGGGAAGCGCGGTGGGGACGTCGACGAGCGACGCGCGCGACGAGAAGGGGGCGAGCGGGGGCCTATCCATGGAGGTGGCCCGGGGGGCGAGCGGGGGCGCGGTGGGGACGTTCGGAGGCGGTGGGGGGTCGAGAGTGGTGGATTTCGTCGCGGCGTGGGACGCGATATCGCCGAGGTTGGGGGCGAGCGGACGGGAGGACGTGAACAAGGAGATGTTGTTGAGCGCGTTGACGCTGGCGATTCCCAGGTTGCAGCAGATTCCGCGGGACGGGGAGAAGCGGAAGCCCGCGCACGAGCGTGCGGTGGACGTGACGCTGACGCTGGCGGATTTGGGAATGGATGCGGAGTGCATATCCGCGGGATTGCTTCGGGAGGCGGTGATACATGGGACGGTGAGCCTGGATGAGATTGAGGACGTGCTCGGCGAACGTGTCATGCGGTTGGCACACGACGTGGGACGAGTGCACGACGTGCCGAGCAGGGTGAGGTCGTACGATGAAAACGCGGCGGAGCGTTTGCGGTCGTATTATTTCTCGTTTCACGACATTCGCGCCATCGTGGTAGAGTTGGCGTGTAACTTGGACGCCCTGCGAAACGCTGAAGAGCTCGAACCCATCCAGAGGATGACGCTGGCTCTGCAAACGATGCAAATTTACGCGCCGATGGCGCACGCGTTGAACACGGGGTCGCTGTGCGCCGAGTCTGAAGATTTGGCGTTCAAAATTCTGTTTCCGACGTCTTACGCGTCGTTGGAGGAGTGGCTCACGGCGAAGAGTCCCGACGACACGGCGATTTTGGACAAGACGGCAAAGTTTTTGAACGACAAATTGAACTCGGATGCGACGCTCAACGCGCTCATGGGCCGAGGTGGGGTGAAAGTCTTGGCTCGACGCAAGTCTCGGTACTCGACGATGAAGAAGATCATTCGAGATGGACGAAAGCGAGAGGAAGTGCACGATTTACTAGGAATGCGACTCATCTTGACGCCGCAGCCGGGAAGCGGGGCGGAGCCTCCAGGGGTGGGTCAGGTGTTTTCAGACGCGACTTACGAGGAGATGGAGGCGCGCGCGTTGAAAGCTGCAAACGCGGCGTGTTATCGCGCCCAGCAAATAGTTCACACGATGTTTCCGGCGGTTTCTGGACGGACGAAGGATTACATAAGCAACCCGAAACCGAACGGGTACTCCTCTCTCCACAGCACCATCAAGGTGGCGTTCGACAAAGTGGGTAAGCCGCTCGAAGCGACGTCGTCGATGAAACGTGGAACGAACGTTGAGATTCAGATTCGTACGGCAGCCATGCATCTCGCTGCGGAAGCGGGTAAGGCTTCGCACACGTCGTACAAGGGTGGCTTGAAGGAGGACGCCGGCACCGCCGCCGCCCTCGCCGAGCTCGCTGCCGCTGCGAACGACGCCGCCGAAGAAAAGTTTGGCGCATTCACGCAAGCCGATTTGCGTCAACGCGGTGGTAACCACGATAGACTCTTCGAGGCGTTCGATCTCAACGGCGACGGTCGGGTCACGATGACTGAGCTGCGCACGGTGTTGGAGACGATTTGGGAAGACGAAGAAAACGCAGACTTGCGCAAGGAAGCGCAGGCGTTGATGACGCTCCTCGACGTCGATCACGATGGTACCATTGATGCGGACGAGTTCGCCAAGTTTAGGTCCTCTCTCACCGCCATCGCCGCTTTACCAAAGGCTGACGCTGAGACGCTCGCCGCCATCAACGCCGTCGCGTTGGTTTCGGTGGACAAGGAAGGAGTCATCGACGAGGTCGATTCGGTGATCGATGTGGACGCCACGGAGGTACCGACCGGTGATTCGATCGATGAGAACGCGGAGCTCATCACGACGGTGCGCGCGGCGATCACGTCGAGTTACGAATACACCGGCAAAGTGGACCTCGCGGGACGCAAGGCGGCCGCAGCCATGCGCGATCCCGAGGGCGGCCAGGTGGAGTGGCAGCTCGTGTGGGATTTGATCAGAACGGGCCGAGCCGAGACCGCGCGTCAGTTGTTTTATCAGCGCACGACGCGCGCTCCGGGTCAAATCGTGGTGTGGGAACAGTGGGCGCGTTTCGAACTCCTTCAGGGCGATCCCGAGCGAGCGAGAAGTCTCTATCGAGCGGCGTTGTTGCACTGCGAAGACCAACCGCTCGTTCGTGCAGAAATTCTGCGAAAGTGGGGCATGATGGAGATGGCGTCTGTGGATCAGTCGCGCAGCACCGCGCACGAAGACTTGTTTTCTCGATCGATCAACTTACTCGTCGAAGCGAGCGCCGGCGGTAAAGTGGCGGCGGCGCAAGCCACCGAGGCGCAGGCGAAGACGTACCAGGTCTGGGCGCAAGGTCTCGCTCGAATGGGCGACATCGAAGCTTCTCGTAAGCTTCTCGCAGAGGCGAGCGCGTTGGATGGAGACAATCCCGCCGTCATTCACGCCCTGGGTCAGATTGAAGAGACGCTCGGCGACGCTCGGGCGGCTGCGGCGACGTACACGCGAGGCGTGAGCGCGAATCCCACCGACGCGCACTTGCTGCAATCGTTGGCGCGATTGGAGGCGCAAAGTGGTGATCTGCACAAGGCGCGAGAGCTATACGAGCGAGGAATCGAAGCCAATCCGGAAAATCATTACCTCAGACACGCGTGGGCGGTGAGCGAGACGCGACACCCCGACGGAGACGCATCTGTCGCTCGCGAGCAGTTTCAAATCGCCAGTTCTCTCGCAGCTTGGTCCGTCAAGACGTGGGCGGCGTGGGCGCGCTTCGAGGCTCGGGCGCAGGACAACGCGCAAGCGACTGAGACGGCGAGAACGCTCTACGAGCGCGGTCTCGACGCCGAGCCCGGAAACGTGGTGTGCCTCCTCGGCCTCGCTGAGTGCGAGAGCCGACTCGGACGCTATGCCGCCGCGCGCAACATTCTTGAACGCACCGAACTGATGCATCCAAAGAACTGGGGCGTACAATTCGAGCGCGGCAAGCTCGAGGAGCGCGCCGGCGCCCCCGCGCGAGCGTCGTACCACTACACCCTCGCGAGAGAGCTCAAGAGAGCCGACCGCCGCGCCCGGTCCCGTCCGTCCACGCGCCGTCGCGGGAGTTCCACCACGTGGGACCCCATCGACGCCTTGGAGCGCGAACAGCTCGCCTCCGCCTCCGTCTATCCCATCGCGCCCATCGACGCCGCCGACCACGACGAGGATAACTCTCGGACCGCGTACGCCCCTCGTCGCCGCGTCGTCCGCGCGCGTCGCCCCCGCGCGCGCACCGACGAGTGAGTAGCCCACCGCGCAATCACACGAACCGACCAATCACACGAACGAACGAACGAACGAACGAACGAACGACGAACAAACGAACGAACGAACGAACGAACGACGTCCCCGAAAGACCTCCGGCATCCCCGAAAGATACATTCGCGAGTCCTGATGCGTCGAGAGTCCCTCATTCGACGCGACCGACCGCCAGGGAATATCTGGATACGCGCGCCCCGCGCGTGAATCGACGACGCGCGTCACCGTCCGTCGTCCCGTCGCGTGACGACGCGCGAGGGACGACGCGCAAAATTTTCCTCGACCCGAGGTGCGCGTCGGTACGCGCTCGATCGCGGGTTCGAGACGCCGACGACGCGATTCGTCTCGGATCGATTCTCATCCAGCGTCAGCGGTCGACGCGACCCAACGAACGCGAAAACGCGCGCGTGACGACGCGCGCGTGACGCGTCGACCGACGCGACCGCGTGCGAACGATCGAGTGATATCTCTCGCATCGATCCGTCCGTCGATCGTCGCCGCGATCGTCACCGCGCGTCGACGATGACGATGGGCACCAACGCGCGCGTCGGCCCGTCGACGATGACGGCGATCGCCGTGGACGTCGCCGCGCGCGCGTTCACGCCGCGCGATGCGTCGGACGCACTCCGGACGACGACAGAGACGACGGAGACGGTAGCGGGCGTGGAGACGCGCGCGATGAGTCAGAGTCGACTGCGGATGCTTGCGGCGCTCAGCCGCCGCGGGCGACGACGAGGCGACGACGCCGACGAGGACGCCGAGGACGAGGACGCGGTGATGGTGGACGCGGACGCGTTATTCAGCGATGCGGCGACGGAGGGATCGCTTCGAGGTGGATCGGCAGCGTTCGATGCGTTCGATGACGGAGGGTTGGAGACGATAAAGTTTGAGTCGGCGTTGGCGAGCGCGGACGCGGCGCCGCGCGAGGAGGGCGGACGACGACCGCCGACGCCGGGCAAGGCGAGGGCGTGGTTGGTGAATGAGGGGAAAAGCGGCGGCAGAGACGTGAGTCCGACGCGAGGAGAGACGGGGACGCGGACGGTGTTGACATCGCCGAAGAGGAACGGATCGATGCAGTTTTTCAGCGCCGCCGACGATGAGACGCGGCTGCGGTTGGTGGCGACGCCGACGCTCGTGCCTCGAGTGCGCTCGCTCGACGCGGGATCTTTGGGAGGATCGCCGTCGGGATCGATCTCGGAGCGATCCATGGAGACGGACGGAGGGGAGCACGAGACGGGGGCGCATCGCGTGTCGTCGTCTCTGTGCGTGTCGTCCACGCTGTCCAACGCGTCGGCGTTCAGCCCCGTGGCGTCGAGAAGCGTGTCGAGAAACGCCTCCATGGGCGACGTCTCCAAGACGAAGCATTTCTGAAACGTCTTTCTCCTGTTGTGTGATTTCATAGTATCTATCGAATGAATGTGTATTTCAAAGCTCTACAAACACAAGACCTTGCACAAAGGCGCGGCGCGCAGTCCGGCAAAGCGCGCGAGCCCTCCTTGACGCCTTGACGCGGCGCGAGACGCGCGCGCCTTGACGCGAACGCCTCGCTCGCGAACACCACCCACCATCGACGCGGTCACGCCCTCGTTCACCGCATCTCTCTTAACCTCGAATTTATCCGCCGCCACGTGCACATTCTTTACGGCGCGGCCGGAAATGTCTCCGACGCTCTTCTCCCATTCCGGATCCCACGAAACCGCCTCCGGAGTCGAGCACGCGATGGACTTGCCGAATGGACACGTCGCGTACGCGCAGTCACCGTTCTCGAAACCGGTGACGAAGTGCTCTTCAAAGATGGATCGAAGGAGGTAGTACTCCTTCGTCGTCGGCGGGTGGAGCGGGAAACGCTGGGCGCGTCTGGCAAACTCTTCATCCGACACTTCGAGCTCGGCGTGCGCCGCCAAGCCGTCGACCCAGTCGTAGCCAACACCGTCGCTGAATTGCTCTTTTTGGCGCCAGAGAACCTCTTGCGGAAGGTACGGATCCTCGGGAGTGTCAAAAGCCTTTCGGAGGATGTACTTTTCCAGGTACGGATGTCCGTCGGCATCCTTCTTGTTGACGTCAATCATCTTGTCCTCCGGTCTCATGTTCATCGCGAGGTCGATGACTTGTTGAGACAAGAGCGGCGTGCGAACCTCGATACCCCAGCTCATCGTCGACTTGTTCGCGCGTAAAACGTCCCATTGGTGCAAACGCATCGTCTTGCGTCGGCACTCGGCGTGGAATTCCGCCGGGTTCGGCGCCTTGTGAAAGTACAAGTAGCCGCCAAAGAGCTCGTCGGCGCCCTCGCCGGAGAGTACCATCTTGAAACCCATGGATTTGATGTGACGGCTCAACAAGTACATCGGCACTGAAGCGCGAACTTGTTCGAACGTCTCGAGGTGCCAGATGACGTCGGGCAAGGCATCGAGCGCTTCTTCGGGGGTGAAGTGAACCTCGTGGTGAATCGTGCCGAGCTGTTCCGCCACCTTGCGAGCGGCGACTAAATCCGGAGCACCCTTGATACCGATGGAGAAGGAATGCACCGGTTCATCGGCGCCGTACGTGTTTTTCGCTAATTTACGCTGACGCACGGCGATGGAGGTGATGAGCGAGGAGTCTAAGCCACCGGAGAGGAGGACGGCGTACGGAACGTCAGCCATCAAGCGCTTGGTGACGGCGTCGACGATGCACTCTCGAAGTTCGGGCAAGTTGGCCTCCTTGGTCGGCACGTAGGTTTCATCAGCAACCCACTGCGGGTTGTACCAACGTTCCATCGTCGCCGGCGCATCACCTTTCTTCACGTACACGTACCCGGGCGGGAAGGCTTCGTAGTTGGCCACCCCCGGGTCGTCGTGCAGCGTCTTCATTTCGCTACTAAACCACACGCTCCCATCCTTTCCGTTCGCCATATACATTGGAATCTTACCCATGTGATCTCTCGCCGCCACGATGACATCGTTCTCGCGATCCTCGATCACAAACGCAAACATACCATCCAATTCGGACACGAAGCTCGGTCCGTGTTGCTCGTACAGGTGCCCGATGACTTGACAGTCGCTCTTATTCTCGCTCACGATGCCGTACTTTTCCCGCAAGTCCGCGTGGTTGTAAATCTCACCGTTCGCGATGAACGCAGTCTTCTTACTCGCGTCCGTGAACAACGGTTGATCGCCGCTCTTCCCCGGCGCCACGATGCTCAGACGCTTGTGCACCATGAAGGTTTGCCTCCCTTCGTCATCCACTCGCACCTCCATCCCGTACGAATCCGGTCCTCGATGACGCAGGCGCTTCGCCAGCTGATATACGCGCTGACGGTTCTTCCTCGCGTCGCCCGTGAGGCGCAACACGCTGAAAATTCCGCACATCTCGCGCCCTCACTCGCGCGCGGCGCAAAGCCCTCGAACCCTCGATCGGGGGCGCGCGGTGTCTTTTTGCGCTCGGCGACGCGTCGGTGCGCGACGACGACGCCTTTGACGGCTTTGGTGCGACGATGGACGCGCTTCTGTTCGTGCGCGCGCGAATGCGAACGCTCGTACGCGCAAACGACGTCCTCGCGACGCGAAGTGAAGCGCCTCGGATAGAGGGCTTCCCTGGAATCTTGGCGGCGGGCGAACGTGTATGGTAGTATGGGTAAACAGTGAGAGCCTGGACCAGATTTTCCAACATTTTTCACAACGGGACGAGGGGCGAGGTGAGGGGCGCCGCGCGCGCGCGCCGAGCGCTCAGAGGCGCACGAGAATTTTTTTGCGACCGAGGACGGGGATGGTGAGGGCATCAACGTCCTCCGTGGCGTCGCGGTGAAGCTCGGCGGGAAGGCTGGCGAGGGGGACGTCTCGTAAAAAATCGAGCGGCGCGCGGAGGACGCCGTCGCGAACGGCGGTAGACACGCTTCGGAGCATGTCGCGACGGCCTTGGCCTTGAGTGGAGCGTTCATCGCGCTCGAGCCAGCGGGTGAGCCAGAAACCGCGAAGGGTGATGTCTTTGAATATGAAGGCGCCGGTGGGGACGACGAGCGGTTGCTTGGACATGCCTCCGTAGGTGACCATGACGGATGATGCGTTGGGTTGAAGCAGTCGTAGCATGGTTTGTGCACTGTAACCACCGACGGCGTTGAAACCGAATCGCGCGCGAGTGGCGAGCTCACGCGTTTGCGCATCCAGACGTAACATTTTACCCTCGACGTCCGGCACGACGACGCTCGCGCCGTCGGCGCGCAGGGACTCGAAAACCTCCTCCGTCGCCTCTGCGCTCCGCCGAGGTCGACACATGGCTATCGTGTGTATTCCTCTATCCCTCGCGAGCTGCAAGAGCGCGCGTCCGACGCCCGAAGTCGCCGCATTGAGCACCACCGTCTCTCCCTCGCGAACGTCGTTGTCCTCCAACAGCCTGTACGCCGTGCACGGATTCACCGTCAACATCGCCGCCTCGTGCACGGGCACGTCTCGATCGATGACATCAAACGCATCCGCTCGCACCACCACCTCTCGACGCCACGTTCCGTCGACGTACGATCGATTCGGGACCACTCGGTCGCCGACGCGATAGCCCGCCGCCGACGCCCCCGGCCCGCACGCCGTCACCTCTCCCACGCCCTCGTTCCCGCCCACCGCAGGCATCTCTCGCGCCACCGGATACTTACCCTCGATCGTGTTCAAATCCGACGGATTCACCGGCGCGGCGAGCATGCGAACCGCGATCTCGTCGTCCCCGACGCTCGCGGACAACGGTATGGATTGCACGCGCAGCACCTCCCCCGGGGCGCCTCGCTCGGCGTACACGCACGCTTCCGTCGTCGCGAACGACCGCGCGCGCGCCGCAAACGCGTGACGTCGCTTCGCCACCGCGCGCGCGATCGAGCGCATCGTCTTGACGATCAGACGCGCGTCAGACTGCGGCGCCGCGTGCGGGCGCGCGCCGAGACGCACGGCGATGGATTCGTCCACCGAGCGTCGAGACGACGACGCGACGACGTGTGAGGCGTGCGAGAAGGCGTATTCAAAGTATTCGTGTCCAAAGTGCGGCGCCAAGCTCTGCGCGTTGGCGTGCTACGAGCGACACAACGACGGGAGGTGTCGAAGCGCTTTTCACGAAAATGAGCTCGCGCGCGCGATGCGTGGGTTGACGGCGACGTCGGAGACGCGGACGGCGATGATGGAGAGTTTAAAGCGACAGGCGTTCACCGACGGGACGTTGGATCTCGCGTCCGCGAGCGAGGGCGAGGAGGACGACGAGGACGAGGACGAGGACGAGGAAGGAGACGGCGGCGGCGGGGACGGCGAGCGGTGCGTGCTGAGCGAGAAGAGTTTGGAAGTCTTGCGTCTCGGGGGAGAGCTAGATCTGGAGCAGTTGAACGACGAGGAGCGGGCGAGTTTCGAGCGCTCGATCGCGAGCGGTGAGCTCGTGAAACCGTGGGAGGCGTGGTGGGAATCGCCCGAGGCGGGACAGCCGCGCGCGAGCGCGAGAGGCCAACCGGCGGTGACGGAGGTGCGCGGCGAAGACGCGACGTCGACGAACGCGGGCGCGGAGGACGATTTGCCTCCTCTCGCGAACGAGGATGAACTTTTGGACCCTTTCGACGCGCTGAGCGGGGGAAGAGAAGCTCCAGAAGTTCTTCGATGGCACTGCGTCAACGCGCTCGCCGCGTACGTCCTCGTCAAGCGCACCTTCAACGGAGACTGGCGCGACGAGGAATCGGAAGCGTGCGACGCCGCGCTCGACCTATCCGTCGTGCTCGCGGCTGAACACGCCGGTCCGATACCCGAGGTACAGTGCGCGAGAGACGCCGTGCTCTCCGTCGTTCGCCGCGCCGGTTCCACCGACGTCGCGCCTCGCGCCGACGTCGAGCGCGCTCTCCTCCGCGACCTCACCGCCCTCTTCACCGCCGCTCCAACCGCCCCGATCCGCGCATTTCTCGATCTCATCCGATGTCTCAGACTCGCCGCCACCGTCGGCCATCGCACCGACCGCGCGCCGCGCGTTCGCGCCGCGCGCAAGGCGCGATACCTCGCCTCCCACCTCGCCGCCGACGCGCGCGGCGACGTCGCGCGAGACGTCTCTCGCGCCCTTCGCGACGTCACCGAGGACGTCGAACACGAACACGAGAACGAACGCGACGACATCGCCGTCACCGCCATCCGCGCGCCGCCGCCCGCCGTCTCGCCGCGCCGCGCCGCCGCCGCCCGCCCTCGGACGCGCGCGCGCCCACACCTCCTATAAAACACACGCATTCGCCAATCACCCTGTAATTTTACCTACGTCCTGTACGTCCTGTGGGAGATAGTTTCCCGACGCCATGTACACACACATTTTTGACGATTCACGACTCCACACGCACCCCCCCATACCTCACCATCCACACTCGTTCCCCTCCTCCCCCCCGCGGCTCGCCGTGGGTCTGAAAGTATACGTCTCACTGTGTACCCATACGACCGTTCGTCCCCCGACACAAGGCGCCACGTGGCGACATACGCGTGCACGATTCACGACGAATGTTCCGATTCTTCCACCTCGCGGCTTCACAGGACGACGGGAGCCCGTCGCGTCGGCCGTCGAGCGCGCGGTCGTCGTTCGCGCCCTCGCGTCGTCGTCGTCGTCGATCGCGCGTCGAGTCGTCGGGAGATCGCGCCGAGGGTCGGGAGATCGTCGGCATCCATCGACGATGAAGTCGTCGAGACGATGCGTCACCGCGGCGGTGGTCGCGATCGTCGCCGCGGCGCTCGTCGCGGCGCCGCTCGGTGCGGACGCGAGACGCTCGAACGTGCGGACGAAGGTGAAAGATGAAAAGTATAACACGCCGGGGTACGATGGGACGGTGGCGACGCAGACCCAGGGTCGGTGCGCGTACCCGCAGACGTCGACGAATTACTTTGACACGTTTGGTCCCGATTTCTGCCGCGGCGTGAGCTCGCCGCCGAGTGGCGCGTCGTGCGACCTGAGCGGCCAAAATATCTGCGCGCAATACACGTGGGAATATAAAAACTACAAGTACTACGTGCTCGGGGAGGAATTTAAGCTTCCGGAACCGTTTACGGGCCTTCCGCGCGTCGATCCGAGGAACAACAAGGAGTACGTCGGACAAATGGAATTCTCCGAAGACTACATCGCGCCCATCATCGGACAAGCGCTTCCGGGACTCGTCATCGCGACTCTTTTGTTGGTTTCGATGATTTTGGTCGTCATCTTCTACTTGTTGTCTTCGGTGTGCAAGTGTTGCGGATTGTGCAGGTGCTGCTTCCGACCGGTGCCGTACACGCGCAAGGCGTTGCACGTGGCGAAGGGTATCCAACTTTTGTTTGTGCTTCTCTGCTTCTGTGGATGCATCGTCATTTACGTGAAATCGCCTGATCTCGGGGATGGTATCAAGTCCATCACTTCTGGGTTGTCCACCTCCGCTTCGCAAGTGGTGAGCGACGTCGAGTCTCTCAGCCAAGCGCAGACCACCGTGTACGGCGGCGGCTCGAGCGGTGACTTCTCGTCGGAATTCGACATGTTTTTGAACACGGCGAAAGACGTTCAAAAGGAAATCATGAACACGGAAAATCTCATCGATTCGCGACGAAAAGATGTTCAAACGGCGGCTGATGTCGTCGCGGGCGTGCTTCTCGGCGTGGCGTTCGTCACGATGGCGTTGTCCATTCTCAACTTTTGGCGCCTTCTCATCATCTTCTCCGTGCTGACATCGATCATTTTGATTCTCACGTGGATCGTTGTCGGTGTTGTGGCTGCGTTTGGCGTCTTCTTGGATGACTTCTGCGTCACGATCGATCAGTACTTGATCGATCCGGCTTCTGTCAACCTCACCAAGGAAATCCCGTGCCTGTCCCCGAGCGAACTCGTCAAGTTCGGCAGTGAGTGGCGCAATCTCATTTCCATCACGGTTCACGCCTTGAATTCACTCGTCGCAACCTACAATGGCGGCCAAAATTCGCAGAACAAGATTGACTACGTTTGCCCAAGGTACGAGTCACAAGAGCTCGGTAATTTGTGCGGTCCGAAGTCCCCCGCCACTTACCCCCGCTGGGGGAGCTACAACATTGAGAACGGCGACTGGGTTTCTCCTCGCTGGAGCGACGAGTACTCGAACTACGTGTGTGAGCAATACTACCAAGGCACGCTCACGGATGATAACTCGAATGCCTTGGTTGATACCTCGAAGGTTTGGCCGATGTGGGACTGCACGACTGCCTACTCCAACTACTCCATCGTGGACACCAGCGGTAATCTTGTGAACAACGTCGCGAACGCCGTCAAGTCAACCAAGAAGATCGGTGATACTGATCTCGGCGCCTACTATCAAAACGTCCCCGGGGCGGCTAACCTCATCAGTTCTTTGAGCATGCTTGCTAGCCTCGACGCGACGTACGATTCCTTGCTCAAGTGCGAATTCGTCTCTACCATCTTGGCGTCCATCGCGCCGGGCTGTAGCGACACCGTCGACGCCATCCAAATGTTGTGGCGAGGTTTCATCGTCACCGCCGTTGGCTACTTGTGCCTGTGGATCACCATGCTCGTCACCATTGGCCGCATGGCTAACGCCGATTTGATGATCGACGGCGGCAAATTTAACGCTCAAAAGGCTGGTTTGGTGTAAACGAAACGACGCCCGAGACATTTTCAAGCAGTGGACCGCGCGCGGCTCGTGCGCGAGCGAAGCGGGTCTGCGATATTTGTTTTTGATGAAAGTCATCCTACAGTACGTATTAATGAATTGGTGACACTACTATAACACGAACGCACGTTGCTATACAAAATTTAAAAGTACGCCGCGCGCGACGTCCTCAACGATTCTCGGCGCGCTCCGCCGCCAACGCCGCGCGTCTTGCGAACGTCGATTTTGCCTCTTCACTCCGACTCGCGAGCGCGATTCGTCGCGCAAACGCTTCAGGATTAAACGGCGTCATTCCCTCCGGTATTCTCACATCAGGAGCCTTCTTCAACGCTCTCGGAGGCGCCTCCATGCGCACCATCCTCGACTCGTCCAACCCGTGCTCCTCTCCCGGAAACACCCTCAACTTCCGCATCATCTCCTTACTCCGCACGCACCTCGGCAGCATGCGCTCCACCGCCTTTCTCAACACCCACGTCGGATCCCTATCGAACATCTCACTCGCCGTTCGCGTCACCAACCCTCCGACGTACCCCGTGTGTCGGTGATACCGCTTGTCCCGCAACTTTTTCCCCGTCAGCGCCACCTCCCCCGCGTTCACGACGACGACGACGTCTCCACTCCCACCGTCACGCGAATACGTCGGCTTATCCTTCCCCTGCAGCGCGCGCGCGAGACGAGACGCCAATCGACCGACAACCTCCCCGCGCGCATCCACCAGCCGCACGCGCGAACCCTCGAGGTTGGGCACGTTTCTCGCCAACGCGCGCGCCGCGTCGCTCGTCGCGCGCGCGATGCGGGACATGGCGCGACGACGCGAGCGGCGTGCACACTTTTCGTCGCGCGAGCGAGACGCGAGACGGTGCGTGCGAGCGGGCGCGACGCGTCGATGAGAGGCGAGGTTTGGGGATTTCATTTCAATCCGCAGACGACGACGACGACGACGACGACGACGACGACGAGCATCATGTCGGCGGTGCGCGCGGTGACGGTGCGCGCGCGATGCGTGCGACCGGTGGCGCACCGCGCGCGCGCGCGCGCGACGAGGCGGCCGACGACGACGACGACGGCGCGACGGGCGACGACGACGATGACGATGGATTCGAGAGCCGGCGACGACGACAACGGCGACGAGGCGCGGATGGGAGTCGATGACGACGTCGTGGACGGCGGTGACGACGCGAGCGAAGGCGTAGATGCGGAGGACGTCGCCGGCGGTGGCGCGAACGAGGCGAGCGAACGCGAGACGCGGACGTTGGCGAGGGAAATCATGGCTTCGGAGAGCGCGGTGGAGGTGGCGGAGGATGATTATCGAGGGAATCTTCGATTGTTTTTGGACAGCGCGGACGCTGAGACGTACGATGCGTGGTTGCCGACGGGGATGTTCACGGGAGTGACGACGAATCCGGCGATATTGGAGCGAGACGGGGTGGAGTGCAGCGTCGAGGCGTTGTCGGCGTTGGCGCGAAACGCGTTGGAGTTTGACGCGGTGGATGAATTTCAAGTGCAAACGTGGGGAGAGGATAGCGATGAGATGTGGGAGAACGGTATCGCTTTGGCGCGTTTGGATCCGGAGCGTTTGGTCGTGAAAGTGCCGGCGACGCTGGAAGGGATTAAAGCGGCGAACGCGCTCGTCGTGGACGGAGTTCGAGTGACCATTACGGCGGCGTACGCGCCGCATCAAGTGCTCGTGGCGGCATCCATCGGAGCGAACTACGTCGCACCGTACTTAGGGCGAATGAATGATGCAGGCCGCGATGGCATGGGGACGATCGTTTCCATGCAAGAGACGGTGGAAGAGTTAGAAAGTGATATGCGTGTTCTGGTTGCGAGCGTGCGCACCGCCGCGGAGCTTTCAAAACTCGCGGCAAAAGGATGCGACACCTTTACGATTAGCGAGAAGGTGGCTGCCGAAATGTTTTCCGATCCTCTCACGACGCAAGCAGCGCTCGATTTTCAAAGCGCTGCTCAGCGCATGGCACCGAAACCTCCAAAGAAGGAGAAGCCCGCGGAGGAAATCATCGAAGTCAAAGGAAGCGTCCAAGATTCGGACGACATAGAGTATGTACCCGAAGAAAGCGATGTAAATGCGGCGTAAATCTCGTCTGCGTGCATCCTGGTCTATTTCGCGCCCGCTCTGCTCGATTCATGAACGAATTCAATTATCAACCTTTTCGCCAGCGTAGCGCCGCCTATTTGCGTTTGTTAACAGCAACATCAAGACATGTATCAGAACAACTTCTTTGCAAAAACGTTCGAGATCCCTGGCGCTGTGAAAGAGCGTATTCCATCGAGTCTAAGAGTCGATGTACATCTTGTGCCGAAGGTAGCTCGCCGTCGACCCACATCGCGCGGCGCGCCGGCGAGTACACGGCGGGGCCCTGCCACACGGGATCGAGCAATCGCCAATCGGTCGAAGTCGCCCTCGGTGGATGATGAAACACGACAGATCTTAACTCATCGTCGTCGCTGTTTTGCTCCAACGCGGAAACGAGATGCGCCAAGTCGCACATGGAAGAAGCTTCAACATGTTTTGCTCGGAAAGCAGTGGGCGTCAACTTTTGCGAAGGAGTCGCTTCAGATTTGGCGTCGGGCCATCTCTCACTCTTTTGAGTGTCGACGTTCATGAGAATTATTGCTGGATTGAATCGTCTCGACGCGCGACCGCGAATGAACGCGCGACGTAAACAAACGTCTGGGGTGGTGCGAAAACGACGTCGGACAGAACACTGTCAAAATTACAATCGGGGTCACAGGGATCGCGTAGTCGTACTAAATGGCGTCAATTGGCGGGATGAACTTCTGGTAGCGCCGAACTTGGCGCGAAACCCATAGTTTTTATGTACTTTGGTGGAAGCAGTCTCACAGACTTCATCGCATCGGAGACCAGCGACATGTAATACACGCACCCGAAAGTAGTGCAGCGCACTTCGCTCTCGCCGATTGGCTGCACTGCAGGGATATCGAATTTATGAAGCACATCACCGATTATGCCACTTTCAATAATGAGCGGTGTCCGCGGTTCCAAAGCTGAGTGTTCTGGCACATCCGTGTTCGTCCATTGTCTCTTGGGCTTTGCGGGTGCCTTCGCGTCGATCGATCGTGCCGACGGCTTTTTCTGCTTTTTCCGAGGTAAGGTAGCGCTGTTCGCCAAGACGGTTAGCTGTTCAACGAGATCCGCTTCATCAATTTTAGGACTTGAAGAGCGTTCCGGTTGTGTCGATTTCGCCGCATATCGGTCAGACACCATTAAAGTTCGCTCGGCTATGTCGCGCGTTTGGAGCTCCACCAGCGAGCTACTCTCCACATAAAATTCTGACATTTGACGCATCTTCTTCCCCTTTGTAGAACGTTGGCGTTCGTCAATCTGGGGCTTGAGTATGTTGACTTTTATCACCGGTGAAAGAGACTCGGGCTGTCGTTCAGCCTCTGCGGATTCTTCTTTCTGGAGCCGTTTCGTCGGTTCTTTGCGTTTCCGCCCGTCGCGCTTTTGATCAGACTCGCTCTTTTTGTTGGCGCTTCGCACGGCATTGAAGGTGCGATTACCCGCGGACCGGGCTGCCTTCCCATCCGCGTTCTTCTTGTTTGCTTTTTCCTGTCCCTTCACCGCGCGAGCTTCCGTCGCCGGGATAGTGGATAAACTATCCGTCGCGCTCGATAAACCGCCCATGCTATTACTTGGGCTCGCATTCAAGTGCGATCGTCTCCTCTTCTTGCTGTCCTCGGCTTGCTTCTTGACCTCGGGCGCGGGCGGCGCCTCCGTTCCCCGCGCCTCCCTCACCTTCATGTACTTCATCATCTCCCTCGACGGGGTCAATCCCTGAGGCACGCGCAACAACAATCTCTCTTTACCACCCTTGAAGTCGATCTGCCACGGTTTGGTCGTCGTCAGCGCCCCCAACGACTCGATGTTCGGCAACAAGATCGTACCCCACAATAATTCCACTCTCTCGTCGTCGGCAGGCAGGCCCGTCAATCGCGCGCAAAAGTCCCCCACGGTCTCCCCGACGTACACCGGCATTGACGATGGTTCATAATCCTGCAACCGCAACCCACCGTCCGCGTTTTCCGCGCTCGCCGGCGCGGCACCCCTCCTTCTTCTCGTCGCAGCCTATCTCGTTTTATCGCGCGGGGAGATTCGTCAGTCCGCCAGCCCTTTCTCACGACTCACTCGCGTCGTCCACGCCTCGCGTCGACGCGCACGCCGACGCGCGGCGAACGACGCGCCCACGCGCGTCGGCACCGCACCGCATCGTCCCCTCGACGCCGCGGCCGCTCCACCGCGTCCGCATTCCTTCGAAACGACGCGGTCGCGTCGAGAAACCGACGCCGCGCGCGCGTCGTCGTCGTCGTCGTCGTCGTCGCCCGCACCTTGGATTCGATGGACAGCAGAACGTGTCCCAAGACCGGCGTCGCGCCAGCACCGCGCGCGCTCGCGTGCGCCATGTCGTCGCGCGCGTGATTCTCGCGCCGAACGATTGAGATTGAATCTTCCCCAGAGTCTCCGCGACGCGACGCGTCAGTCTCGGTCGTTCGACGCGCTTCGATGCGAGCGATGTCGACGCGAGCGAGCGCGGTGGGACGCGCGTCACCGGCGGCGGCGTCGTCCGCGCGCGCGCGGGGGCGAGGAGGCGCGCGAAAGATGCGCGCGAGGACGTCATTGCGCGCGACGTCCAGCGCGATCGAGCGCTCGGACGCGATGGAGGCGTTGCGAGGGATCGAGATCGCGCGCGCGGTGGACGGGAAGACGGTGACGGCGGGTGGTGAGGCGATCGCGGGCGAAGGGCGCGTCGCCGCGCTCTTCTTGACGCAGTTTGGCGATTTCGATTCGTGGGAGCTGGCGCAGTATTTGGTGGACGACTTGGCGACGCTGCGAGAGGCGAACGTGCGAGTGGTGGCGATCGGTATCGGAAGCGTGGACGCGGCGAAGGAGTTCGCGAAGCGCACGAATTTTCCGTTGGAGAATCTGTACGCGGACGTGGATGCGAAGTGTCACACGGCGTTGGGCTTCGCGCCGGGATTGGGACGAAAGGGCGGGGATTTCGAGTGGATCGAGGATAAGATGCCGTTTGTGAACGGATACGCGAAATTATTGCTCATGTGCGCTGGAATTGGATCTCCGGGAACGCTGCCGGCGGTGTTCGGGGGATACTTTGGGAGCAAGTATAAGGGTGAAATCTTTCGCGAGGGATCAAACTTGGACGTGCCGACGATTCGTAAGGCTATGAAGCTCACGCTCGGAGACGGGTACTTGCGTCCATTTGAGCTCGCGACGCTGCGTTTGAACAATATGATACAAATTCTCGGTAATTGGGAGGCTCTGACGCCGACTGATAGCGAGTTGCTCGTGCAGCGAGGCGGCGTCATCATCTTTGACGACGGCGAGGCGGCATTCAGACACGACGACCAGGGAATTTTGGGCTTTTGTCCGGCGTCGAGAGTGGTGGAAAAGGCGCTGAGCGATGATCCGTCGGCGCTGCCGGATCCAGTCGCGACTTTACACCTCGCCGCCGAGTCGAGACGCGCGTACGTGGATGATATTTTTACCTCTATTTCTGCTCTTGAAAAATCTAAAAATGCAGACAACGTCAAGGGTGATGATTTAACGGGAAAATGGCGCTTGATTTACACGACGGGAACGAAGAAAGTCGCCGCCAACGTCAATCGCACGGGTGGAGGAAGCTACTTCCCCGTGCCCGCGGTGCAATCTTTCGACTTGAACTCTGGGCGCATCAGAAATGGAATCTACCTCGGTCCGCTCAAGTTTTTCTTCGACGGTCCGTTCATCTGGCGCGACAAATTGAGAATGCTCGAATTCACCTTCACGCGCGTGAGTTTAGCGCTCGGATCTCTCGGACCGTGGTCCAAGGACATCGACGATGGTAAATGGGAGGCGGTCAAAGCGACTGAACAGAGCGCGAGTTCGGGACAAGGCAAAATAGAAAAGTCGGACGTGAAAGCTTCAAAGCCCGGAGCGAATCCATTCTTTAAATTTGTTTACACCGACGAAAAGTGTATCGCGGCGCGCGGTCGCGGTGGTGGGTTGGCGCTGTGGGCCCGCATCGGCGACCCAGAGACGGACGCCCAAGCGTAGTTACAAATAAACCAGCTGACGTTTAATCGCATTGCATATACGCGCTCACATACTCGCGCTCATTCGGACAACACTCCATGAGCGTGTTCAAAACGCACATCGTCTTCATTTTTGTCGCGTTCTCAAAGCTTTTTCCAGTAATAATTTTGTGCAGACCGTCGCACACGCTCGGAATGAACTGCGTGAAACGATCCGTCGCGAAGCGCAGCATGACATCGATCAATTCAACAATGCGAACGACGATATCCTCACGCCATCCCGCCTCGACTAACGCGTCGAGTTGTTTCAGAGCTGGAATGAGCATGTTATCGAGATTCTCGCGCACGGTTTCCTCGAAATTATTCATCGAACGCACGACGTCTTCTCCGACCTCGCGCACGTCGCGAATTTCATCGCGAAAAGCCCCGAGCACGTAGGGCGTCACCCTCGCCGCGACGATCGCTCCGACGGAGTTCTCATCGACGATCAGTTTCCCACACAGTCTGATGAGCTCCATGCGCACGAAAGGAGACGGATCGCACGCGATCTCGCCGAAATAATTTCGTTTGCGCTCGTCCCCGCCGGTGAGATGCGCGACGACGACGCGCGCGTCGACGAACGCGCGCGCTCGAGTCAACGCGCGAAGAGCCTCGACTCGAACCTTACTCGATCGATGTCTCAGCGCCGGCGCCACGATTTCTTCCACCACTCTCTCACCGTCCACGCCCAAATCTCTCCTCGCCGTCGCCGCCGCCGCCGCCGCCACCGCCGCCGCCGCCACCCTCGCGCACGCGTCCCTCGCGCACGTCCCCAACCCTCGCACCAAAGCCTCCCTCGCGTCCACCGCCCCGTCGCACCCACCCCAACCGCCGACTTCTCGCAGCGCCACCGCCACCGTCTCCACCGCCACCGCCCGCGTCTCCTCGCTCCGCTCGTCGCCGCGCGCCAACCGTTTCGCGCACGCGATCAACGCCTCGCGCGCGCCCTCCTCCGTCGTCATCGCGCGCGCGCGCATCTCGGCCAACGCCTCGAGCGCGGCGTCCGTCCTCGTCGTCGTCGTCGTCGCGCGCTTCATCCGCACGCGTCGCCATCGGGCGTCGCGTCAACGCGATCAGTCGTCGGTCGTTCCAATCGATCGATCAGTCGTCGCTTCGTCTCCCGCGCCGACAGTCGCGCGCCGTTCGTGATGGGGACGCACGTACGCGCACACATGGGCTCGCGCGACTTGGAGTATGGGTCATGTATCCCACACCGGTGGACATAAAAAATAAACACACCCGCACGCCGCACGTACACACGTACACACCGGGACACGCGGTCGGTACACGATGCGTCCGTCTCTTTGTGTTCTTGTGATCTATGTATG